>Ga0105240_10013906_pt1 | contig 11018 bp, 9 predicted proteins | sample KBSC54metaG_FD_80426 | JGI IMG/M metagenome (GOLD analysis project Ga0105240, IMG submission 80426) | Corn rhizosphere microbial communities from Kellogg Biological Station, Michigan, USA - KBS C5-4 metaG | ecosystem: Host-associated > Plants > Roots > Rhizosphere > Soil | place: Michigan, USA...
GAAAAGTGACCTCTTTCGGCGCAGCAGCAAAGAGGCAGGAACAGGCAAGGAATCCCCAAACGACTGAACGCACAGCAGTGCCCTCCGGTTAGCTGAATTCTATCATGCGCGGGATGTAGGCGCGCCGGCCGAATCAGCGGCTTTCGCATGGCGCGGGCATCGCCTTGGTCAGGTCACTAGAATTTCCGAGTTGATGCCACTGCTCAATGATGCCAACAACAAGATCCTACGTTTTCTTCGCGGCTTTGCGTCTTGGCGTGAATGACGCAGAGCTCGAGTTCCGTTCGACCGCTCTGGTATGATGCGGCAATGAATCGGCGAGAGTTTGCGGGCGCGGCCGGCGCCGCCATGCTGGCACTCGGCGCGCGCGCCGACGACCTGGACGACCTCTACAACCGTGCCATCGTGATCGATAGCCTCTCCATCGAGACCTGGGACGCGGGCGGGTTCGACGCCGCCAAACGCTCCGGCTACACCGCCATCCAGACCAGCCTCTCGAACGCCAACTTCACTGTCGCCATGCGCGACCTGCAAGCCTGGAAGGCTCGCTTCGACGAGCACCCCGGCCAGCTAATCCGCTGCGAGAAAGCCGCCGACATCCGGCGCGCCAAGACAGAAGGCAAGCTCGCGATCATGCTCGGATTTCAGAACGGCACCATCCTCGAGAGCAACATCGCCAACCTGAATCGCCTTTACGCCGCCGGCGCCCGCTGCATTCAACTGACCTACAACGCACGCAACCTGCTCGGCGACGGCTGCACCGAGCGGACCAATGCCGGCCTCAGCGACTTCGGCCTCGAAGCCGTCGCCAAGATGGACGAACTCGGCATCATCGTCGACCTCTCGCATTGCGGCGACCAGACCAGCGCCGACGGCATCGCCTTCGCCAAGCGCGCCCCCTGCTTCACCCACACCATGTGCCAGTCGATCTACTTCCATCCGCGCGCCAAGTCCGACGCACTGCTGCGCGCCATGGCAAATCGCGGTGGCATGACCGGCATCGTCGCACTCGGCTACTTCGTCGGACCGCGCCCCGACACCTCCGTCGAGGACTACCTGAATCACATCGACCGTGCCGTCAAGGTCTGCGGCATCGAGCACGTCGGACTCAGCACGGACTTCAACATCCGCGGCATCGAAACCACGGCCACGAAGGAGACCTGGCTGGCGCCCCGCCTGCGCGAATTCAAAGCGTCGTACAACGTGCGCTGGCCGCCATGGGTGCCCGAGTTGGACAAGCCCGACCGCTTCCGCAACGTGTCGCGCGGCCTGGCCAAGCGCGGCTACAAGACGGCGGACGTCGAGAAGATTCTGGGCGGCAACTGGCTGCGCTATCTTCAGGAGTTTTTCGGAGCATGATCGATCGACGCAGTTTCCTCGCAGCGCTCGCCGCAGCGCCGCTGGCCCGGGCCGCCGACGTCCCGCTGGTAAATGGCGCGCGTTTGCGCGACCACACCGAACGGCTCGCCGAGTTCGGCCGTCCGTCCGGCGGCACGTTCGCCGACGGCGTCAGCCGCGTCGCGTACTCGGATTCCGATGTCGCCGGCCGCCGCTACGTGATGGGCCTCATGGACGCCGCCGGCCTCAAGCCGCAGATCGACGCGGCGGGCAACATCTCCGCGCGGCGCCCCGGATCGGACGAATCCCTGGCGCCGGTGCTCTTCGGGTCGCACATCGACTCCGTACCCAACGGCGGAAATTTCGATGGCGACCTCGGCTCGCTGGCTGCGATCGAGACCGTGCAGACGCTCAACGAGCATCGCATCGCGACCCGCCGCCCGCTTGAGGTCGTCATCTGGACCAACGAAGAAGGCGTCGCCTTCAACAACGGACTGGCGGGCAGCCGCGCCGCCGCCGGGCACCTCGACCCCGGCGAGTTGGACACCGTCTGGAACGGCGCCACGAAGCGCGACGCGCTCCGCAAGATCGGCGGCAATCCCGAAAAGATCGCCGAGGCCGTGCGCGCCAAAGGCAGCTTCCATTGCTATCTGGAACTGCACATCGAGCAGGGCGGCACTCTCGAGCGCGACGGAATTCCGATCGGCGTCGTGGAAGGCATCGTCGCCATCGACCGCTACGACGCCGAGATTCGCGGCTTCGCCAATCACGCCGGCACCACCCCCATGCCCGACCGCAAGGACGCGCTCGTCGCCGCATCGTACCTGACCATCGCCGTCAACGACATCGTCCGCGCGACTCCCGGACGCCAGGTGGGCACCGTCGGACAGATCAACGTCACGCCGAACGCGCCCAACGTCGTGCCCGGCCGCGTGGTGCAGACCATCGAACTGCGCGACCTCTCGGCGGGCAAGATCCATGGACTCGCCACGCAGATTCGCGCACGTGCCGCTGAGATCGCGCGCAAGACCGGCACGGAAATCGAACTCAAGCCGGTAGCGCACCACGACGCGGCGCTGGCGACTCCGTGGGTGCAGGAATCCATCGAGTCGGTCTGCGCAAGGATGGGGCTGAAGACCAAGCGACTGCCCAGCGGCGCCGGCCACGACGCGCAGGCGATGGCGACCCTCGGACCCATGGGCATGATCTTCGTGCCGAGCGTTGCCGGCATCAGCCATTCGCCCCGCGAGCTGACGCGCTGGGAAGATTGCGCGAATGGCGCTACCGTATTGATGCGCGTCGTGCTTGCGCAAGCAGGCTGACCGCGAAAGGACCCCATGCCCTCGACCCGTCGTGAATTCCTCGCGGCCACCGCCGCCGCCGCAGCGCTCGCTCAAGCGAGCCCCGCCGACCCAGGCCCCTGGTTCGACAAGCCCATGCGATGGGCGCAACTCACTCTCGTCGAAGATGACCCCGGCAAGTACGACTTCACATTCTGGCTGGACTACTTCCGCCGCACTCACTCCGACGCGGCCTGCCTCAGCGCCGGCGGATGCGTGGCCTTCTATCCCACGAAGATCCCGCTGCATTACAAGACGCCGTGGATGAAGGACACCGATCCCTTCGGCGACCTGGTAGCGGGATGCCGCAAGCAGAACATGGTCGTGATGGCGCGCACCGATCCGCATGCCGTCCACCAGGACGTGTACGATGCGCATCCCGACTGGATCGCGGTCGAGGCCGACGGCAAGAAGCGCCGCCATTGGGCGTCGCCGGATCTCTGGGTCACGTGCGCGCTCGGTCCGTACAATTTCGATTTCATGACGCAGGTGACGCGCGAGATCGTCGAGATGTACAAGGTGGATGCGGTCTTCAGCAATCGCTGGGCCGGCAGCGGCATGTGCTACTGCGAGCACTGCCGGGAGAATTTTCACAAAGCCAGCGGCATGGATCTGCCGCGCACAACCAATCCGCACGACCCCGCGCGCCGCGCCTATACCGCGTGGCATCAGCAGCGCCTGTTCGATCTCTGGCATCTGTGGGACGACGAGATCCGCAAGATCAATCCCAACGCCTGCTACGTCCCCAACTCCGGTGGCGGCGCGCTCAGCGATCTGGACATGAAGGCGATCGGCGAGCGCGCTCCCATGATGGTTGCCGACCGGCAGGCGCGTAGCGGCGTCGCCGCGCCGTGGGCCAACGGCAAAAACGGCAAGGAGTACCGCTCCACTATGGGCGGCAAGGCCATCTGCGGCATGTTCAGCGTCGGCGTCGAGGAGGCGTACCGCTGGAAGGACTCCGTCCAGAGCGGCCCCGAAATCAAGCTGTGGGCCATCGACGGAATCGCCAACGGACTGCGTCCCTGGTTCATCAAGTTCTCCGGCACTCTCCACGACAAGCGCTGGCTGCAGCCCGTCGAGGACGTCTTCAACTGGGCCTATCGCAACGAGCGGTACCTGCGCAACGAGCGTCCGCTGGCGCGCGTGGCCATAGTCTACTCGCAACAGACGGCGCACTTCTACGGCGCCGAACGCGCGCGCCAGAAGGTGGAGGACCACACTCTCGGCTACTATCAGGCGCTGATCGAGGCGCGCATCCCGTTCGAGATGGTCCACGATCAACTCCTCGACGCGGCGCACGTCGACCAATACAAGGTGCTGATCCTGCCGAACATCGCGGCGCTGTCCGACCAGCAGTGCCGTCAACTCCGCGAGTACGTGGATCGCGGCGGCAGCATCGTCGCCACGCACGAGACATCACTGTACGACCAATCGGGCGTCCAGCGCAAGGACTTCGGACTCGCCGACCTGTTTGGCACATCGTACGACGGCGCGATCGATCCACGCATGCAGAATTCGTACCTCCGGCTGCAGGGTCCGCACCCGCTGCTCGCCGGACTCGAGGACGCGCCACGCATCATCAACGGCGTGTCGCGCGTCCACACTCGCGGCACGGACGCCAACGCGCCGCTCACGCTCATTCCCAGCTATCCCGATCTGCCCATGGAGGAAGTCTATCCGCGCGTCGCGAAGACGGACATCCCCGAGGTTTACCTGCAGGAACGCGGCAAGGGTCGCGTGGTCTATTTCCCGTGGGACATCGATCGGACGTTCTGGGAGATTCTCTCGCCCGATCACGGCAAACTGCTGCGCAACGCGGTCGACTGGGCGGGCAACGAACCGCACCCGGCGACGGTCACCGGCCCCGGAGTTCTCGACGTCGCAGTCTGGCGGCAGAAGGATTCGATGACCGTCCACATGGTGAATCTGACGAACTCCATGATGATGAAGGGCCCGATCCGCGAGTTCATCCCGCTGCCGCCGCAGAAGGTAGTCGTCCGCGTCCCGTCGCGTCCCAAGTCGGTGAAACTCCTCGTGAGCAGCGCCCAACCAGCCGTCCAGTACGCCCCTGGCACGGTCACGCTGACCATACCCTCCATCCTCATTCACGAGGTCGTCGCCCTGGATCTCTAATTCCGTCACCCGTAGCGTTTACGACTATCCTACCCTGTATCTATGAATCCCTACGCCAAATTCCTCGGTATCGCCGACCCTCTCGCGGTGATCGCCGCGACGCCCGACCGACTCGCTGCACTCGTCAACCAAACCGACGCGGACCGCGCTCCTGGGCCCGGCAAATGGTCGCCGCGCGAGATTGTCTGCCACCTCGCCGATTGCGAAGTCGTCTTCGCGTATCGCTTGCGGCAGGCGGCGGCGCAGCCGCACCACACCATCCAACCGTTCGATCAGGACGAGTGGGCCAAGGTGTACTCCGGCTACAGCGCAGCCGACGCGCTCAACGTCTTCTCCGCCATCCGCGGCTGGAATCTCGCCTTCCTCAAGGCGGTCCCGCCCGAGACTTTCGCCAAGATGCTGAACCACCCCGAACGCGGCGACATGACGTTCCAGACGGTCGTCGAAACCATGGCCGGCCACGACCTCAATCACCTCCAGCAAATGGTCGCGCTGGCGGCGAAGGCCGTATGACTGCCGCGATCCTGCTGGCCGCCGCCGCGCTCAGCGGCGTGATCGATATCCACGTCCACTCCGATCCCGACAGCATTCCGCGCTCCATCGACGCGATCGACCTGGCGCGCCTCGCCAAGGATCGCGGCATGCGCGGTCTCGTGCTAAAGAATCACTACGAGTCCACCGCCGCGCTCGCATACGTCGTGCGCAAGGTGGTACCGGGCATCGAGATCTTCGGCGGCATCGACCTCAATCGCTCCGTCGGCGGCGTCAATCCGGCGGCGGTCGAGCGCATGGTGATGATGAAGGGCGGCTACGGCCGCGTCATCTGGATGCCCACCTTCGATGCCGAAAATCAGGTGCGCTTCTCGAAGGAGAATCGCCCGTTCGTTTCCGTGTCCAAGGACGGCCGCCTGCTGCCCGAAGTCCTCCAGGTGATCGCGCTCGCCGCCAAGAACGGGCTCACGCTCGAGACCGGCCACTCGTCGGCAGCCGAGGGATTGATGATCGTTCGCGAGGCGCACCGCCAGGGTGTCCAGCACATCGTGGTCACGCACGCTATGCTCTCCCCGGTGAAAATGACCGTGCCGCAGATGAGCGAAGCCGCCGCGCAAGGCGCATACCTGGAATTCGTCTACAACGCCCTCATCGGCAAGAATAAGGAGGCCGAACCGCGCGACTACGCCGGCGCGATCCGCCAGCTCGGCGCGGCCCACTGCATCCTGTCGAGCGATCTCGGACAGGCCGGCAATCCGCTGCATCCCGACGGACTCGAAGCCTTCTTCGCCGCGCTGCGCAAACAAGGCATCTCGCAAGTAGACATCGACCTCATGTCCAAAACCAACCCGGCCCGCGCGCTGGGACTTCCCGAGTAAACGTTATATACTGCCTGCCATGAAAGCGCATCTGTTTGCGGCCGCGATTCTTTGCGCCGCGCCCCTGCCGGCCCAACAACCGCCCGAAATCCCGTACGATTTCAGCAGTCCGCTCAAACTGCCCGACGGCTTCAACTTCGGCGAGGTCTCGGGCTTCGCGTTGAATTCCAAGGGCCACATGTTCGTCTACAATCGCGGCGCGAAGACGCAACTCTTCGAGTTCGATTCCGACGGCAAGATGCTCCGCGAGATCGGCAAGGACCTGTACGGCTTCGGCTTCGCGCACGTCGTGAGGATCGATAAGGACGACAACATCTGGTGCGTCGACGAAGGCACCAACATGATCATGGAGTTCAATCCCCAGGGCCACATCATCATGGTGCTGGGCCGCAAGGCCGAGCCGTCCGAAGCGCCGCCCGCGCCCGGCGTGGTCCGCCCCGCGCGCGACAACTACTTCAACCGCCCGACCGACATCGCGTGGGACGCGGCTGGCAACGGCTACATCAGCGACGGCTACAACAATTCGCGCGTCGCGAAGATCGACAAGGACGGCAACTGGATCAAGAGCTGGGGCAAGCGCGGCGCCGAGCCCGGCGACTTCCACACCCCGCACACCATCGCCACCGATGCCAAGGGCAACGTCTACGTAGGCGACCGTGAGAACAATCGCATCCAGGTCTTCAACGGCGAGGGCGAGTTCCTCAAGCAGTGGACCAACGTGGGCGCGCCGTGGGCAATCTGCATCACGCCGGGTCCGAACCCCGTGTTGTACAGCTCCGATTCGCGCCCCGGCCGCATCTACAAGATGGACTTGAACGGCAACGTGCTCGGCGTCTTCGGCAAGGCGGGCAAGCGTCCCGGCCAGTTCGGCTGGATCCACCAGATGGCCTGTCCCAACGAGAACACGCTGTACGTCGCGGAGCTGCTGAACTGGCGCGTACAGAAGCTGACACTGCATCCAGCCGCCGCCAAGTAGAAGATATACTACGGCAATGAAGCTGGTATGGTGTGCGGTTCTCTGCAGCCTCGGTCTGCAGGCGGCGGTGCAGTCTCCCGAGCAGTACTTCGGCTTTCGCATCGGCAGCGACAAGAAGCTGGTGCGGTACGACAAGGCCGCCGAGTATTTCCAGAAACTCGCCGCGGAGAGCGACCGCGTTCGCTACCATAACCTGGGTCCGACCACCCTCGGCGCGCCGTTCGTGATGCTGGAAATCAGCTCGGCGGAGAATCTCAAGAACCTCGACCATTGGAAAGGGCTGGAGCGCAAGCTCTACTTCCAGGGCGGCGCGCCCACCGACGCCGAGCGCGACGAAATCTTCCGTACCGGGAAGGCCGTCGTCTTCATCACCAACAACATCCACTCCACCGAGATCGGGGCGTCACAGATGGTGCTGGAAGGCGTCTACCGCCTGGCCACCGACAACTCGCCCGAGATCAAAAAGGTTCTGGACAACGTCGTCCTGCTGCTGGTCCCTTCGCTGAATCCCGACGGTCAGATGATGGTGACCGACTGGTACAACAAGGTCGTCGACACGCCCAACGAGGCGAGCCCCATGCCGTGGCTTTATCACGCCTACACCGGCCACGACAACAACCGCGACATGTACCTGTTCTCACAGAAGGAAAGCCGCATGGCCGCGCAGGTTCTGTGGCACGACTGGTTCCCCTCCATCTGGCTCGACGAGCACCAGCAGGGCACGAGCGGTCCGCGCATCTTCACCATGCCGGCCACGGATCCCATCAATCCCAACGTCGATCCGGTGATCTATCGCCTGAACACCATCTACGGCCAGTCGCAGGCCGCCGCGCTGGAGGCCGAAGGGCGGACCGGCATCATCTTCAACGCGACCTACACGAACTTCTGGGAAGGCGCGATGGCGTGGGCCGGCTGGTGGCACAATCAGGTCGGACTGCTCACCGAAGTTGCCAGCGCGCGCATCGCGACGCCGGTCATCCAGCAGAAGGCCGACCCCACGCGAGGCGGCGGTGCGGCAGCCCCGGCGCGCGCGGCGGCCAGCGGACCGGCCGGCGGCGCGGCCGGATTCGAGAACGAGCGGCGCCGCCAGTTCGAACAGCCCGATGCCCCGCTGCCTCCGCCCACCGACATCACGCCGCGCACCGAATATCCGCGGCCCTGGCTGGGGGGCAAGTGGACCCTCCGCGACATCGTCGATTACGAACTGACCGCCACGTTCGCGCTGCTCGAGACGGCGGCTGACAATCGCGAGACACTGGTGCGGCAGATCTACGCCGTGAATCGCAACACGATCGAGGCCGGCAAAAAGGGCGAGATCGGCGACGGCAAGTCGTTCGCCGTGCTCATTCCGACCGACCAACACGATCCCGACGAAGCCATCGACCTGGTCAACCGCATGATGATCGGCGGCGTCGAAGTGTATCGCGCCAAGGCCGAATTCCGGCAGGACGGCAAGACCTACGCGGCCGGCACGTACGTCATTCCGTTCACGCAGGTCTTCGCGCGCTATGCCAAGGATATGCTCGAGAAGCAGACCTATCCCGAAGTGCGGCGCGCGCCCGGCGCTCCGGCCGAAGCGCCGTACGACGTGTCGGCATGGTCGCTCGGCATGCAGTTCGGCGTGAAGACCGACCTCGCCAAAACGGCGCTCCCCTCGTCGCTCGCAATGGAGCGGCTGACCGCGGCCCCCAAGTTCACGCTCACCGCGTCCAACAGCGGCGGAGCCTGGCGCTTCCCCTACGACGGGGCGCAGAGTGCGCTCGTGGTGAATCGCCTGCTGAAAGGCGGAGCCAAGGTCAGCCTCACGAAGCCCGATGCCAGCGGCATTCCCATGGTGATCGCGACCGCCAAGCCGGCCGTGTGGACGTCGGCGGTGGAGGGCTTCGATCTCCTGCCGCTGCCCGCCGCGGCGGCCGCAAAGATCCCCGCGGTCGGCACGGCTTTGAACGCGCCACGGGTCGGCATCTACCAATCGTGGGATCCCTCCATGGATGAAGGCTGGACCCGCTTCGTGCTGGACGATTACCAGTTCAACTACACCAAACTGCACAACGCCGACATCCAGGCGGGCAAGCTGCGCGAGCATTACGACGCCATCATTCTGCCCGACCAGCGCACCAACTCGATCATGCAAGGGCTCGACTATAAGACGATCGTGCCGGAGTACAAGGGCGGGCTCGGCGACAACGGCTTCGACGCGCTGAAGCAGTTTGTGGCCGACGGCGGCACGCTGATCGCGCTCGGCGAGGCCAGCAATCTGCTGGTTGATAAGCTGCCGCTGGGCGTGAAGGACCTCAAGCGCGCGACCACGCGCGACCAACATTTCGCGCCGGGCACAATCGTCAATCTGCAGGTCGATACGTCGCACCCGATCGGCTGGGGCGTGGCCCCGGACACTTGGGGCTATTACATCAACTCGCCGTTTTTCCAACTGACCGAGGGCTTCTCATCGCAGAAAGTCAGCGTGGTAGCGCGGTATCCCAATACGGGTGTGAATGCGTCGGGCTGGCTGCGCGGCGAGGACCTGATGTACGGCCGCGCGGCCGTCGTGTCGGTCGAGATGGGACAGGGCAAGGTCGTGCTGTTTGGCATTCGTCCGCAGCATCGGGCGCAGACTCACGCCACACTGCCGCTGTTGTTCAACGCGCTCTACTGGTCGGCGGAAGGCGATCTGGCGAGCACGAAGCAGTAAAGCTGAGCACGAGGCCGGCGCCGCTGATCACGACGAAGGCGGCGGCAACCAGCAGGTTGGGCGTGACCAGAGCACCGCGCAGGCGTGGGTCGGCGGATGCGAGTCCGGCCCACGAACTCGAGCCGGGCAGCACGGACGTGATGTAGAAGAGCGGCGTCCAGAAGGCCAGTGACAGAAGCGCGGCGGTCCGCACGGCGATCTCGGGTTCGGGCGATGGACGCCACAGCAGCCAGATCGCTGTGCCGCAGACCCCGGCCAGCATGAACAGCAGCAGCGCACCGTGGAACCGCGCATGTGGATGCCACAGCGGATTCAGCAGATGGTTCGGGCTCCAGTCGAGAATGAATGACGCGATGCTGGTCGCCGCAAGTTCGACGGTCAGAACCACCCGCCCCGTTCTGAGTGCACTCATGCTGGAAGGACGGCGGAGCGCCGTCTTCATTAGCTGGTGGGACTGCCACCATATCTACCGCGGCAGCGGGTCCAGGGGGGATGCACAAAAGGCACACGCATGGCGAAAGTGGGGTTTTCGGTTGTCAAAGATCAGCAGCAATTAACGGGGGAGGGCCACGGTGGGGAGGGTCGGCTACTCCTCCAAATCGTCAAAATCCGTGTCGCGGCGGCCGATGTCGGAGAGGAATTGGCTTTGTTCCGTCGGGTAGGATCGAGGGGGGATGCAGGCGGCACGCTGGGCTTTGACGCGGGCGGCCTGGAGGCGTTGGAGTTCCTTGGTGATTTGGCGGATGGAGGTCTCGAGGCGATGGATCATGCGACCGACGCGGTCGAGGAGCGGGGATTTCGTTTCGAGGACATTGCCCAGGTTGGCTCCATCTTGCATGGCGGCTTCCCAGATTTGCGCTTCCGCATTTTGGAGACGGTTGAGGCGCCAGAGGGTGGTGGTGAGTTGGTCGACGCACTGCTGCTCGGCGGTGTCCTGCGGAGACCAGGTGTCTAATTGGAATTCCTTGAACGCTTCGAATTCCTCGGGATCTTCGCCCGGAATAATCAGCGATTCGGCATGAATGCCGTATTTGATGGCGTTGTGGCGAACGGCGGATTTTGTCTCGGGCGTGGCAGGCCCGGTGGACAGGAGCGCATTGGCGCGATTGGCGGTTATCTGTGCTGGTGAAGCCATAGTGGTTGTTCCGGTCTTTCTCCCGGAACTCCAA
>Ga0105240_10013911_pt1 | contig 11016 bp, 10 predicted proteins | sample KBSC54metaG_FD_80426 | JGI IMG/M metagenome (GOLD analysis project Ga0105240, IMG submission 80426) | Corn rhizosphere microbial communities from Kellogg Biological Station, Michigan, USA - KBS C5-4 metaG | ecosystem: Host-associated > Plants > Roots > Rhizosphere > Soil | place: Michigan, USA...
GATCCGGTCGGCGACGGCCTGCGCGGTCTCCAGCTTCACGTCGGTGACGACCACGGTCGCGCCCTCGCGCGCCAGCATCTCGCTGTCCGCCGCGCCGAGGCCCGATCCGCCGCCGGTGATCAACGCAACCTTGCCCTGCACGCGTCCCATAATCTCTCCTGTGGCTTATGCTGTGGCGTCTGGCGGGTGGCGTCTCAGGCGGCGCCGTCCTCGCTGAAATAGTCCGGCATGCCGCCCGGCCAGATCACGCCCCACTGGGCCTGCCCGCCGTCGATGATGATCAGGTCGCCGTTGATGAAGCGCGCGGCGGGGGAGGCGAGGTAGGCGATCTGCTCCGCCACGTCCCACGCATTGCCGCGCATCTTCATCGGATTGGCCTTGTGGAAGCGGACCAGCGCCTCTTCCGGATATTGCGAGAAGCCCTCCGTCTCGATCACGCCCGGCCCGATGCAGTTCACGCGCACCTTGAACGGCGCCCACTCGGTCGCCAGCGTCTTGGACAGGTAGATCACGCCGGCGCGCGCGGCGCAGGTGTGGGCGGCGTGCGGCATGCCGCGCTCCACATTGGCGACGATGTTGACGATGTTGCCCGGTGTACCGCTGTCGCGCCAGCGCTTGGCGGCCTCCTGCATCATCCACCAGGTGCCGTTGAGGTTGGTGTCGATCACCGCCAGCCAGCCCTTGCGGCTGAACTCGATGGCGTTCTGGGGATATTGCCCGCCGGCATTGTTCACCAGCGTGTCGAGCCCGCCGAACCGCTCCCAGATCGAATCGAGCATCGCCTCGACCGCGTCGGGATCGCGGATCGACATCTCGTAGGTCGCGATCTCGCGGCCGGTATCGCGCAGGATGCCGGCGCGGGTAGTCTCGAGCTTGTCCGGGCTCCGTCCGCAGATGGCGACGTCGGCGCCCAGGCGGGCGGCGAGGTAAGCCGCCGCCTTGCCCATGCCGCTGCCGCCGCCCGTGATCAGGATGCGCTGCCCGGCGAGCATGTCGTCGCGGAAGACGGTCTCCTGCGTCGCGAGTGCCGCTTCGTCGAGTCCACGCTTGGGCCGCGTCGTGTCGTTCGGGTCCGCCCGAAATTCCGACCCGCCTCGTTTCATCGACACCCGCTCCCCTTCTGGTTCTGCGATCGGGTGTAAGGCTGCATCCAAAAACAATCAACGATGTATGTTTAGAGTGACCGAAATTCTCTGATCAACGATAGCATCAGCGCGATATTCAGCCTAAAAAACCGCTATCGGAGAAGCGGCAAGCCCGATATGCCGTTGTTTGAAAAACCAATCACGAATGTCTTTTATGTGGATGAGGAGAGAGGCGGATGGCGAATCTGCAGGGTAAGGTCGCCGTCGTGATGGGCGCTGCCGGTCGCGACAATATGGCACAGACGATCGCGCGGCGACTCGCCGCCGACGGGGCGAAGCTGGTGGTCGGCGGGCGCGACGCCGCGTCGCTGGCCGCGCTGGCCGAGGAACTCGGCGGGATCGCCGTCGCCGATTGCGACATCACCAGCGAATCGGATCTGGCGCGGCTGGCCGATGCGGCCGTGACGGGTTTCGGCGGCCTCGACATCGCCGTGAACGCGACCGGCTGGGGCCTGCTCAAGCCGTTCCTCGACACCACCAAGGAGGAGTTGGAGCGGATGGCCGCGCTGCAGTTCACCGGTGCGATCCTCTATTATCAGGCGATGCTGCGCGTGATGCGCGACGGCGGCTCGCTCATCCAGATATCCTCCGCCACCGCCTCGATCATGCTGGAGGATCATGCCGCCTATATGGGCGCCAAGGCGGCGACCGATCACATCATCCGCTGCGTCGCCAACGAGTTCGGCGCGCGGGGCATCCGCGCCAATTCGATCGCGCCGGGCTTCACGATCACGCCGATGACCGCCAAGGCGGGCCGCAACCCGGCGATCATCTCGGCCTTCGCCAAGGAATATCCGCTCGGTCGCGTCGGCACGAGCGAGGATATCGCCAACGCGATCGCCTGGGTGGTCTCCGACGAATGCTTCATGACCGGCCAGGTCTTCCAGGTGAACGGTGGCGTGACGCTGCGCCGTAACCCCACCAATGCGGAGATCGTCTCCTCGGTGAAAGCGGCGCGCGCGGCGGCGGAGGCCGCGCAGTCGTGATCCGCGGCGTCCACCATCTGGCGATCTCGACGCCCGACATCGATCGCTTCGTCGATCACTATCACCGCTGGTTCGGCTTCGAGCGGGCGGGCGCCGGCGGGTGGGAGCCGGGCAACGAGCGGATCGACACGATGGTGGGGCTGAAGGACAGCTCGGCCCGCTACGAGATGATCCGGCTGGGCAACCTCTATATCGAGGTGTTCGAATATGCGGCGCCCAAGGGCGAGACGGTGCACCCGCGCATGTGCGATCGCGGCATCACCCACCTCTGTCTCTATTGCGATGACGTCTTCGCCGAATATGAACGGCTGAAGGGGCTGGGCATGACGTTCAACTGCCCGCCCGGCGGATCGGCCGCGACCCGCGCCACCTACGGGCGGGACTGCGACGGCAACGTCGTCGAGCTGCTCCAGATCGTCGATCCGTCCTGCGCGTTCGTCTTCGAGAAGGCGGTCGCGCTGGAGGAGGCGGGATCGTGAGGCGCGTCGTCCTGGCGCATGACGAGGCTGGCCGCTCGGTGATCGCGTCGGACACCGATGTCGCGCTGGAGCCGATTCCAGGCATCGGCCTGCTTGGCCGGCTGTGGTCGGCGGACGAGGCTCCCGTCTACCCCGGCGACGGCCGCGATCCGCAAGCGCCGGGCATGTTCCCGCCCGTCGGCGGCGTGCGGATGATCGTCAGCGAGTTCCTGCCCGGACAGCGCGTCGGCGGCGCAGAAGGCGGCGAAGGGGCGATCGACTGGGCCGATGACGGCATGCACCATACCGACAGCACCGATTTCAGCATCGTGCTCGACGGCGAGATCGTGCTCAGCGCTCCGGGCGGCCGGGAGGTCACGCTGTCGAAGGGCGACGTCGTGGTGATCGCGGGGGCCGATCACGCCTGGCGCAACGACGGCGACCAACCGGCGCGGATCGCCTTCTTCGTGACCGGCGGTCGGCGGAGCGCCTAGGCCTCAGCCCGGCACGGTGCCGCGTGCCAGGGCACGGGCGAGATCCGCAGGCCAGTCGACATCTTCCGCCAGCCCTGGCCGGCGGACGACCGTGAAGGCATGCCCGCCGGCGCTCGCTGCCTCCAGATGCGCCCAGAAGCTGCTGGGGCCGTAGCGATAGGGAATGGCGAGCGGCGGCATCAGCAGCGCGTTGGTGCCCGATCCCGCGACGTCGGGCGCGATGACGATGGCGCCGGCGTCCGTGCGTGCCGAAACGAGATGCGCGATGTCGTCCGCCGCGAGACCGGGCAGATCGGCGGCGATCGTCAGGACGGCGCCGGCACCCTGCCGGGCCGCGAGGATCGCGCCGGCGGTCAGCGCGTCGTTGAGGTCGCCGCCCGCTTTCTCCGGCAGCGCATGGGCGCCGGCCTGACGACTGGCCTCCAGCACCTCGGGATCGCGCGACACGACGACGACCCGCTCGGCGCCGGGCGAGCGCGACAGCGTGTCCAGCGCGTGACGAAAGAAGAAGCGGTTGCAGGCGATCCGCTTGACGGCCGGCAGCGCGAGCCGGGATTTGCCCTCGGCCAGCGGCTTGACCGGCAGGACGGCCCAGAGATCGCCCGCTCCGGCCATCAGCGGCCCTGGAAGACGGGCGGCCGCTTCGCCTTGAACGCCTCGATCGCCTCGGCATGATCCTCGGTTTCGTGCGCCACCGCCTGCAGCGCGGCCGACATTTCGAGCACCGCCTGCAGGCTCGCGGTCTGCGCCTCGCGCAGCAGGCGCTTGGTCATGCGCACCGCGTGCGGCGGGTTGGACGCCACTGCCTTCGCCATCGCCCCGGCGGTCGCCATCAGCTCACCGGCGGGCACCACCTTGGTGACGAGGCCGATCGACAGCGCCTCGGCCGCATCGATCATCTCGCCGGTCAGCGCCATCTGCACCGCGCGCGGGAAGCCGATCACACGCGGCAGCAGCCACGCCCCGCCATCGCCGGGGACGAGCCCGATCTTGACGAAGCTCTCGGCGAAGCGTGCCGTCTCCGATGCGATGCGGATGTCGCACATGCAGGCGAGGTCGCAGCCGGCGCCGATCGCCGGGCCGTTCACCGCCGCGATCACCGGCACGTCGAGCGACTGGAACAGCAGGGGCAGCCGCTGGATGCCGTCGCGATAGTTGCGCCGGGTCTGCGCGGGCAGCGTGTCGCGCAGGCCGCCGCCGGGCACCATCTTGGCGATGTCCCCGCCGGACGAGAAGGCCGATCCCGCGCCGGTCAGGATCACGGCGCGAACGCTCACGTCGGCATCGACGGCGCGCATCACCTCTTCGAGCGCGTCGATCATCGGCAGGTCCGAGATCGGATTGCGCTTCTCGGGATTGTTGATCGTGACGGTGGTGACGCCGTCGGCGTGGCTGGTCAGGACGAGCGACATGATATCCCCTTAGCGGTTTTGAGCATGATAGGCGTCGCGGATCTCGACGAAGCGCCGCATCCATTCCACCTGGCCCTCGATCGCCTCGTCCGGAAGGCGGAGCAGCACGTCGGTGACGCCGTTGGAGACCAGATAGCCGATCTCGTCATGGATCCGCTGCTGCGACTTGCCTTCGGTCCACAGGCCGATCTCGAGGCCGAGCGTCGCCGGGTCGCGGCCATTCTCCTCCATGATGCGGCGGATGTTGGCGAGCGATTCGAGCGCATCGTCGGCGAGCTTGCCGGTGGCGTCGTCGATGCGGAACAGCGGCATGAAGCCGTCGGCATATTTGCCGATGCGCTGCTGCACCGTCTCGGGCGGCACGGGATGCGCCATGCGGCCCGCGCCCATCCAGATCGGGATCGGCCGCTGCACGGGCAGCGGATTGACGTTCACGTCGTCGAAATCGTGGAAGCGGCCGTGCGCGGAGACGACATCCTGCGTCCAGAAGGCGCGCATGATCGCGATCTGCTCTTCCACGCGCGGCCCGCGATCCTTGAAGGAGGCACCCATCGCCTGGAACTCGACGGTGTTGTAGCCGATGCCGACGCCCAGCGTGAGCCGCCCGCCCGACATCACGTCCACCTGCGCCGCCTGCTTGGCGACGAGCGCGGTCTGCCGCTGGGGCAGCGCCAGCACGCCGGTGATGAAACCGATATTCTTCGTGACCGCGCTCAGATAGCCCATCAGCACGAACACCTCCTGGAAGGCGCTCTTGGCAGTGTAGGGGGTCTTCTCCACCTCGGGATGGGCTTCGGCGACATAGCCGACGACGTGGTCGATCAGGCGGATGCGATCGTAGCCGAGCGCGTCGGCTTCCTTCGCCATCGTCACCCAGTCCTCGAACGAGCCGACATGGACGAGGTTGTTGCAATTCACCGTGAAGCGCAGCTTGCCCACGTGTTCCTCCCCGAAAGCTATGATGGATCAGACGGCGGTGATGCGGATTCCGGCGCCGGGGCTCTTGTAGCGCCGGTTGATGGAGATCAGCAGCGAGGTGAGCGCCTCGGCGGCGGCCGAGTTGGCCACCGGGCCGGCGTGGAAGCCGCGCATCCCGATCTCGCCGATCAGCGTCACGACCGCGTCGCAGGCCTCGTTGTCGTCGCCGCAGACGAGCACGTCGCAATCGACCGCGTGATCGAGGTCCATCAGATGATGCCAGGAGACGTTCTGGAAGGCGGAGACCACCTTCACCTCCGGCCCCAGTTCCTCCTGCAGGGCGGCGACCGCCGATCCGCCGGCGGGCAGTTGCACGCGCGCCACCTTGGGTGGCATCAGCGGCACGGTCGCGTCGATCAGCACCTTGCCGGCGAGCGCCTCCTTGAGCGCCATCGCGGTGGCGCGCTGGCCCTGATAGGGCACCGCCAGCACGACGAGATCGGCGGCGGAGACGGCGGCGTGGTTGTCGGCGCCCCGGATGCGCGCACCGCCGACCTTCTCGTTGAGGCGCGCGGCGGCTTCCTCGGCCCTGGCGGCGTCGCGCGAACCGATCACCACCTCATGCCCGGCATGCGCGAAGCGCGCGGCGAGGCCGCCGCCTTCCTGGCCGGAGCCGCCGATCACGGCGATGGTGCGGGTGCTGGTCATCGATATCCTTTCAGGCGGCCGTGCGCGTGGGCACGGGCGGGGTCTGGACGAGCGGCGCGAGCGGCGCGCTGCCGTAGGAGCGGGCCTGCTGCATGGGCGCGGGCTCGCCGTAGAGCGTATTGCGCTGCCGGGCGGTGCGGCCGATCGATCGGGCCATCGCCTCGATCGCCTCGGGCGGCCATTCCTGCCCGTGGCTGGCACCCGCCGCGCGCGAGATGCTCTCGTTCATCAGCGTGCCGCCCACGTCGTTGACGCCCGCCGCGAGGCAGCGCGCGATGCCTTCCTCGCCCAGCTTCACCCAAGAGGCCTGGATGTTCGGGATCAGCGGCCCCAGCACCAGCCGGGAGACGGCGTGCATCAGGATCGTCTCGCGGAAGGTCGGTCCGCGCCGCGCCGCCCCCTTCAGGAACATCGGCGCCTCGGCGTGGACGAAGGGCAGCGGGACGAACTCGGTGAAGCCGCCGGTTTCCGCCTGCAGGTCGCGGATCGCCAGCAGGTGCGCGGCGACGTGCCGCTGCTGCTCGACATGGCCGAACATGATCGTCGCGGTGGTGCGCAGGCCGACGCGATGCGCGGCGCCGATCACGCGCAGCCAACCCGCGGTGTCGAGCTTGTCGGGACAGATCTGCGCGCGAACCTCGTCATGCAGGATCTCGGCCGCCGTGCCGGGCAGCGAGCCGAGCCCGGCGTCGCGCAGCATGGCGAGATAATCCGCCTCCGCCATATCCAGCGTGGTGGCGCCGTGATGCACCTCGAGCGGCGAGAAGGCGTGGACGTGGATGCCCGGCACCGCATTCTTGGTGGTGGCGAGGATGTCGAGATAGTCGCGGCCGGTGAAGCGCGGATGGATGCCGCCCTGCATGCAGACTTCGGTGGCGCCGCGCTCCCACGCCTCGGCAACGCGGCGGCCGATCTCCTCGAGGCTCAGGTCGTAGGGTTTGCCGCGCAGATGCTCGTGCGTCTTGCCCTTGGAGAAAGCGCAGAAGCTGCATTTGTAGGCGCAGATGTTGGTGTAGTTGATGTTGCGGTTGACGACGTAGGTGACGGTGTTGCCGCTCTGGCCCTCACGCATCCGGTCGGCGGCCTCGATCACCGCTTCCATGGCGCCGCCCCGGCTGTCGAGCAGCGCGATGATGGCCTCTTTCTCCAGCCGCTCGCCGCGATCGGCGCGACCCAGCAGCGCGTCGATGCGCGCGCTCGCGGGAAAGATGGCGGGGGCCATCGGCGCGGGGCGCAGCGAGGCATCGCCCGGCGACCAGCGATCCTGCCGCGCCAGCCCGGCATTGTCGGATGCGCGCAGCACCAATGGCGCTTCCGCCGGATCGAGCCAGCGATCGGCTTGCGCCAGCCAGCGCGGATAGACGGGCAGGCGGGCGGCCAGTTCCAGCCCGGCCTTCGCCGTTTCGATGCGCAGCGCGTCGACCGCCGGCCAGGCGGCCTCCGGGTTCACGTGATCGGGCGTCACGGGCGAGATGCCGCCCCAATCGTCGATGCCCGCCGCCAGCAGCTCGCCGAAGCGCGCGGAGCTGAGGTTCGGCGGGACCTGCAGGCTGATCTCGGCGGGCAGGATCAGGCGGGCCATGGCGGTGGTCCACAGCAGGTCGTCGAAGGTGACAGGTTCCATGGCCGCCATCTTAGTGCCGGGCTTGGGCAGGAAGTTCTGGACGATCACTTCCTGGATATGGCCGTGGCGCGCGTGCAGGTCCGCGATGGCGACCAGCGCCTCGATCCGCTCGGCCCGCGTCTCGCCGATGCCGATCAGGATGCCCGTGGTGAAGGGGATGGCGAGCGCGCCCGCCTCCTCGATCACGGCGAGGCGCCGTGCCGGCTGCTTGCCGGGCGATCCGTAATGCGGGCCGCCTTTCTCGCACAATCGGTCGGCGATCGATTCGAGCATCAGCCCTTGCGAGCAGGACACCGTGCGGAAGGCGGCAAGCTCGGCGGAGGTCAGCACGCCGGCATTGATGTGGGCGAGCAGCCCGGTCTCGCGCTGCACGAGATCGGCCATCGCCGCGCAATAGGCGTTGGTGGAGGCGTATCCCATCGCCGCCAGCGCCTCGCGCGCGACCGCGTAGCGTTCCTCGGGCGCCTCGCCGATCGTGAACAGCGCCTCGGTGCAGCCCGCCTCGGCGCCGGCCCGCGCGATCGCCAGCAGCTCGCCGGCGGTCATGTAGGGCGCTTTGCCGGCGCGCGGCACCTCGGCGAAGGTGCAGTAATGGCAGACGTCCCGGCACAGCTTCGTCAGCGGCAGGAACACCTTGGGCGAATAGGTGACGACGTCGCCGTGCGCGGCGCGCGCCTTGTCCCACGCCGCGGCGAACAGCTCCGGCAGCGGCATGGCGGCCGTGCGCTCGATCCATCCGGCGGCGCGGTCGGCCCATGGGTTCATCGTCTGGCTCATAGATAGGGCTGGATCGAGGTGAGCAGGGCGGCCGGTTTCGCCAGCAGGCCGGCCAGGCGCTCCGCCCATTCCAGCGAGAAGCGCGCGGAGAAGACGGTGGCGCTGAGCGCGAAGACCGCTTTTCCGCTCCGGTCGAGCACCGGCACCGCCACCGATGCGGTGCCCAGCGAATAATTGCCGTCGTCGATCGCCCAGCCGCGCTCGGCGGCTTCGCGCGCCTGCGCCATGAAATCGGCGTAGCCGATCGGCTCGTCCATGCGCAGCTGATCGAACTGGCGGCGCGTCTCTTCCTCCGGCAGCTGGGCGTGCGCCGCCATGATGCGGCCGGCCGCGCCGATCATCAGCGGCAGGCGCTGGCCGATGTTCATCTTGATGCCGACGTTCGCGGTGGGCAGCGATTCCAGCACCAGCAGCATGCGATCGATCGAGAGCCGGCGCCACAGCGTGATCGTCGCGCCCTCGGCCTGCGAGATGGCGTCCATCACGGCGCGCACGCCGGAAAGATCGCCGCCGCGCGACAGCGCGCCGCTGGCCAGCTCCAGCACGCCGAGGCCGATCGAGTAGAGCTTCGCATGGGGATCGACGCTGACGTAATTCTCCTGCGCCAGCGTGCGCAGGATGTTCAGGCAGGTGCTTGGATTGAGCGACAGATCCCGCGCGATGCGGGACAGCGGCATGGGCGTCGGCGCCTGCGCGAGGTGACGCAGCACGGTAAGCCCCGCCAGCACCGCGCCCACCGGCTTGGCACCCGTGGCCGATTCGGCCCCGTCTCCCGTGATTGCGCCCGCTGCCCGCTGCATCGCCGGCATCATCCTCTCTCATAGGTCGCTTCGTTACGACCTGTATCTTCTATTCAGAACATCATTTTCAATAGAGAAAAATACTTTGATGTCCAGACAACTTATATTATGCACGTCGACAGAAGCGAGAATATGTTTCGGCCGAGAGAGGGCGCGGGGAGGCAAGTTTGCTGACATTTCCCCATTTCGAACCGCATTTCCCGCGGGACAAATGGTCGTTGCCGGTGGTGCTGGAGCATCAGGCGGAGACTCGGCCTGATCGGCCCTGCCTGTCGTGGACCGACGAGGGTCGGCCGCACAGCTTCGCCGAGGTCAATGCGATCGCCAACCGGCTGGCGCGGGGATTCCGGTCGCTGGGTGTCGGCAAGGGCGACTATGTCGTCCTCTTCCTGCCGAACTGCCTGGAATATGTCTTCGCCTGGTACGCGCTCTCCAAGCTCGGCGCGATCGAGGTGACGGTCGGCGACAGCTACAAGGGCGAGTTCCTGCGCCATCAGGCGGGCTTGAGCGGCGCATCGATCGTCGTCACGACGCCCGAGCTTTCCAGCCGCATCGCCGAGGTGACGGACGGCCTGCCGAGCCTGCGCACCTGCATCCTCGTCGGCGAAGGCGCGTCCGCCCGGATGCCCGCGATCCAGACGCTCCGCTTCGAGGATCTGCACGACGCCGACGGCAGCAACCTCGGCATCGAGGTCGGTCCGCGCGACACGGCGGCGGTGCTGTTCACCTCGGGCACCACGGGGCTCTCCAAGGGCGTGCTGATGTCGCACTCCCAATTCTACTTCTTCGCCGAGGAGGACGTGCAGCTGACGAGGCTGACGGACGGGGACATCTATTCGACGGCCTTCCCGCTCTTCCACGGCAATGCCCAGTTCCTGACGGTCTATCCCTCGCTGATCGCCGGCGCGCATTGTGTGCTCTATCCCCGGTTCAGCGCGTCGGACTTCATCGGGCGCATCCGCCGGTCGGGCTCGACGGTGTGCAACCTGCTCGGCGCGACGATGGCCTTCATCCTCGCCCAGCCGCCCTTGCCCAACGACAAGGACCACAAGCTCCGGCGCATATACGCCGCGCCGCTGGCGCCGGATCTGGGCGAGAAGTTCGTCGCGCGCTTCGGCGACATCGTCTTCGTCGACGGCTTCGGGCAGACCGAGATCTCCAACGTCTTCCAGACGCCATGGAAGGCGCCGCGCCCGGCCGGCGCATCGGGCGTGCTGGTCGATCAGTTCTTCGACGTGCGGCTGGTCGATCCCGAGACCGACGAGGATGTGCCGGAGGGCGAGATCGGCGAGCTGCTGGTGCGCCACAAGCTGCCCTACATCATGTGCGACGGCTATCTCGGCATGCCGGAGAAGACCGTCGAGACGTGGCGCAACCTGTGGTTCCACACCGGCGACGCGATGCGGCGCGACGCGGAAGGCTGGTATTATTTCGTCGACCGCGTGAAGGACGCGCTGCGCAGGCGCGGCGAGAATATCTCGTCCTTCGAGGTCGAGCGCGTGGTCCGCTCGCACCCCAGCGTCGCCGAATGCGCGGTGGTGGCGGCTCCGGCCGATGAGCAGGGCGGCGAGGACGAGGTGAAGGCCTTCGTCGTGCTCAACGAGGGCGCCGCGCTGGATTTCGCCGAGCTCGCCCGCTGGTGCGACGATCGCATGCCCTCCTTCATGGTGCCGCGCTTCGTCGAGATCATCGAC
>Ga0105240_10013912_pt1 | contig 11014 bp, 9 predicted proteins | sample KBSC54metaG_FD_80426 | JGI IMG/M metagenome (GOLD analysis project Ga0105240, IMG submission 80426) | Corn rhizosphere microbial communities from Kellogg Biological Station, Michigan, USA - KBS C5-4 metaG | ecosystem: Host-associated > Plants > Roots > Rhizosphere > Soil | place: Michigan, USA...
CGATGGACGAGTACGCGCGATCCTATGAGTCGGGGTCGCGCCGCCTCATCATCTGCGGCGACCTCAACGTGGCGCGGACCGATCGCGACGTCCACCCGAAGGAGCGGAAGCCGCGCGCCATCGGGCAGCTCCCCGAGGAGCGCGCGCTGATCGAACGGATCGTCGGCCGCGGGCTGGTGGACGTGGGCCGGGCGCTGGACCCGGAGAACGACGGTCTCTTCACCTGGTGGGCGCCGTGGCGCAACATGCGCGAGCGGAACATCGGGTGGCGCCTGGATTACGTGCTCGCGAGCGAGCCTCTCGCGCGTCTCGCGGTGTCGTGCCCCGTGCAGAAGGAAATCGGCACCAGCGATCATGCGCCAGTGCTGGCGGAGTTCTCTTAGCGGCATCGTCGTCACGAAGCCACGAAGTCGCACGAAGAAATCATCTGTTGTGCGATTCGGGTTCGTGGTCTTCGTGGTCTTCGTGATGAAAGAACGTCGATAAGCGCATGCCCATCGTCGTCCAAAAATACGGTGGTTCCAGCGTCGCCGATGTCGCCCGCCTGAAGCAGGTCGCCGCGCGTGTGATGCGCACGCGGGCGGAAGGCCACGACGTCGTCGTGGTCGTGTCGGCCATGGGCGACACGACGGACGATCTCCTCGCGCTCGCGAAGCAGGTGTCGGCCAACCCCGATCGCCGCGAGCTCGACATGCTGCTGACGGCCGGCGAGCGCATCTCCATGGCGCTCCTCTCGATGGCGATCCGCGAACTCGGGGGCGAAGCCATCAGCTTCACCGGCAGCCAGTCCGGCATCATCACCAACGATCGGCACGTGGACGCGCGCATCATCGAGGTGCGGCCGTTCCGCGTGCAGGACGAGCTCGCGCGCGGCAGGATTGTGGTCATCGCAGGCTATCAGGGCGTGTCGTACCGGCGGGAGGTGACGACGCTCGGCCGTGGCGGGAGCGATACGACGGCCGTCGCGATGGCGGCCGCGCTCGGCGCAGAGTACTGCGAGATATGTTCGGACGTGGACGGCATCTATACAGCGGACCCGCGCGTCGTGCCGGCGGCGCGCCGGATCGGGACGCTCTCGTACGAGGAGACGCAGGAGCTCGCTGAATCCGGAGCGAAGGTGCTCAACGCCGAAGCCGTCGCCTTCGCGAAGGATAAAGGCATCGCGATTTACGCGCGCGCGACGAAGTCGGCGCTTCCCGGCGCGGACCCGTCGGCCGATGGCTCGGTCGTCCGGCAGTCGCTCCCGCGGATGCCGGGGACCGTCGTCGGCGTCGCAAGCGAGCGCGACGTGCTGCTGTTCGAGATGAACGCGCCGGCTGAAGGCTTCCGCTCGGCCGACGCCTTCGCGCTACAGGTGCTCGAACTCCTCGATGCGCACAGCGTCGCCGGCAAGCAGCTTCACCACGCGAACGGCGGGCTGACGCTCGTCGTTTCCCGCGAAAACCTTCACGATGAAGCGCGGCTGCGCGAGTCGCTGCGCACCCGGTTCGGCAACCAGGTGCGCATCCTCGACGATCTCAGCGCCGTGAGCGTCGTCGGAACCGGGATCAACGCGTCGTTCGCCAATATCCGCCGCGGCACGGAGGCGCTCGTCGCGGCCGGCCTGACGCCCGGCGCCGTGGCGACCTCGTCGTTCCGCATCACGTGGATGATCGCGCGGCCGAGCCTCGACGACGCAGTGAGGCTGCTTCATTCGACGTTTCTGGAACAGCCTTCGGCGATGTAGCGCGAGGCTTCAGCCGAGCGGTGATTACTTACAGTTCGCGCCGGGCGTGACCGCCCGCGGCCGCCGCTGATTCCACTGGTCGACCAGCCGCCGCATTTCTTTGATCGGCTCAGGATTGTCGTCGACCTGGAGACGCAGCACCGTGTCGTTGTTCAACCAGACGCCGCAGCCCTTCCTCACGATGATGAGCGCGGCCGACTGCTGTCCCCGTTTGTCGCCGCCGCCTGCCTGCCCGCCCTCGAGGGCGGCGACGAGCCGCTGCGACAGATGTCCGGTGGTCTTCTCGAAGTTCGCGACCATGTTGTCGACCACTTGCGGTCCGGCGAGGATGTTTCCTTGCGCAGTGCAGTACTTGCCGCCCTTGTTGCCGGCCCACTCCGTGGCTTTTGGTCCCGTGTAGGCCGCGTATTCGCCTTTCAAGTTCATCACGGCGAACTGGCGGCCCTGCTTGGTCCACTGCTCCGGCAGGGGATCGGGATCCTGATCGAGAACGCGCTTGATCACGTCGGCCGGCGCGACACCCCGCCGCAGGAACGCCAGCGCCTTCGCGCCGTAGCTCACGTCGACAATCGCCTGCGTTGCTGCAATCCCCGCGCTCGCATCGGCCCACAGCACGCCGTTGCCGACCGAGAACACGCGCGACTGCACAGCGCCGCCGACTTCGCCGGTGTCGGGATCGTAGCCGAGAATCGAGAAGGTCCCGGTGTCCCAGAGCGGCTTGGGCGTCTCCTGCGCCGCACGCGGTACGATCGCCCACACGGCCACGATGGCCAACGCCGCTGCTGCTGTCACGCGGCCGAAGCGTCGCCCTCTTTTCCTTTGCTCTTTCAACATCCGCCTCCAAAGCGGCCGACGACCAGCTTCACATCGTCGCGGCCGATCTCGATCACTTCGTAGCTTTCAGCGTCCCACCCGGCGAACTGCGCAATCCAGAAGAGGTGGTCCGCCGCTTCGATCACCCCGAACGGCAGCATATACCGTGCGGTCGGGCGGTCGCACGTCTGCTGGTCGACCGACGCCCTCAGCACTTTGAGCACGCCGTGCTCGCGTGCCAGCCAGACGTGGCCGAAGGCGACCGCCAGGCACTCGTTGGTCTTTGGCTCGGACCAATACTCGCGTGCCGCTTCGACCACGTAGAGCCGGGGGTCGGCGCCGTATGCGTAGATGGCCTCGATCGTCGGCGCGATCGCCTCACGCAGTTTCCTTTTCACGATCTGTTCGTCGGGTCCGCCCAGACCCTGTTCGATCTTGTTGAATTCTCTGGCCACCAGCGGTACGAACTCGGTCCATTCCGTGGAGCGGGCGGTGAGTATTTCGATTCGCTGGACCTGATGCGGCGGAGCGAAGGCAAGGCCGTCTTTCGGATACGGCCGTTCGGCGAACGGCGGCGGCGGCTCAGCTGGACGATAGTCGGTGCGAAGCCCGACCTGGCGCAGACACTGCGCCGGCACGAGGTCCGGCTGGCGCACGTGCAGCGCGACGGGAGTTGGCGCTGCGGTCAGCGCCTGCCACGTATCAAATGGACCCGCGGGCCCCCACCACTTCTTCGGCACGTTGCGAAGATCGATCGGCACTTCGGGGTCGGGCTGTGGGTCGGGCCACGCAGCCTCCCAGTGTTTGCCGTCGAACGCGGCGAATGGAATCACCTCGCCGTCGCGGCGGAGCACGCCGATGGTGAACGCGCGCGGATCCGGCGCGATTGAGGTCGCCGCAACGAGCACCAGCAATGCAGCGACGACGCGGCCGGCCACGTCCCCTACTTATTTGCGGCAGTCGGCGCAGGCGGCGGATCGAGGCTGTAGGTCAGCCCCGTGAACATCATCTCTTCCCAGGTCTGATCGCCCCACCACACGTCCTTCGTCGGGTCCGGATTCGACGGATTGTTCGCCGAGTTGTCGTACCACGCCGTCGCGTGGATCTTCGTGCCCTTCGGCAGCTTCAATGGCTCTTTATAGATGTAGTCGGTCTGCCATTCGAAATCGTACTTCGGGACCGACAGGATCGTCTCCGTGCGGCCGTCTGGATAGATCGCCTGGTACTCCCAGCGCTTGCCTCGCACGTGCGTGTGCGGCAGCACGCTCCACAACATGACGTTCTGGTTGATCGTCATCTCCGCGTCGATGCGCTGATCGGCCGCGCCTGCCGGGATATGCAGCGCGCCGTTGGCGAGCACGGTTCCGCGCAGCTCGATCTTCGGCGGCGCCTTCGCGAAGATCAAGCCGATGCTCGTGCGATCGGTCGTCGGCTTGCCTGTCGGCGTGTAGTGCATCTGAAAGACGAGGGTCGAACCGGCGCGCAGCCGCGTCGCGGTGCCTTCCGGATACACGCGCAGCGGCATACCGGGAACGTAGGCGCCGACAGACGGGCCGAGCGTCCGCGGCATCGGCCGGTCGTTTGGTCCCACCGGCTTCCGCTGTTCCGGGGGCAGCTGCTTGCCGCCCGTCTGTCCCGGCGGGATTTCCATGTTGTCGGCAAACTCGAAGAGCGGAGCAGGACGCGGCGCCGGCTGCGCGGCCGGCGTCGACGCCGCGGTTTGCGGCGGACGCGGCTGCGCAGGCGGCCGCGTGTACACAATCACATGGTGCACGACGGCGCGGTTGCCGGGACGCACTTCGAACGCCTGCACCCACTTGTCTTCCGTGAAGTTCGTCGGCACTTCGAAGTACTGATACTTCACTTCGCCGTCCGCGGGCAGCGGGTAGTCTTCCTGCATCGAGAGGACGACGTCGGGCTGGCCGATCATCCAACCGTCCGCGTACTTCGGCTGCGCCGGCAGATCCTTCGCGTCGCCTTCTGGAGCACCGGCGGCGACCCATCGTGCAATCGTGTCTTTGTCGGCGTCCGACAGGCGGCGGTCGTTCAGGAATTCCCCGTACGCGGGGTCGGCATGCCACGGCGGCATCGTGCCGCGCGCGACGCGTGTGGCGATCGACTTCGCCCAGGGTCGCGCGTCCGTGTATGAGAGCAGCGACATCGGGGCGATCTCGCCGGGACGATGGCAGTTCGTGCAGTTCTTATAAAGGATGGGCGCGACATCCTTGTTGAAGGTGGGCGATGCCGGCGTCGCGGCCGGAACCTGCGCCCTGACGCCTGCCGCGGCTACCACTGCGACGATCGACAGCGCTGCAACTGCGACCAAAACCTTGCGTGTCATACGACTCCTCTGCGGGTTGTCCTGAGGGGATCGTGTGATGGTACGCCTGCGCCGCTGACAGGTCAACAGTTCCAGGGCTGGAATATTCGCGCAGACTACTGGGGACGAAGCGCCAGACGTTCGAGTTGCCGCAAGTGACGGCGATACCGCGATAGGCGGTGCAACGCGCGGCTTGCTTCCAGGATCAAGGCTGCGCGGCGGAGAGTGCCCCTGAGGCGCGTGGTAACGGCGAACAGCCGCGCCTTCTGCGAGTCATCATCCGATGCGTCGACCGACCCAACGTCGAGCGGCAATGCGTCCGGCATTGCCCGAGCATCGCGGCATCGGTCGACGGACCATGTATATTCGCACGATCGACAGAAGAACGTCCGCTCGTCGAGGTGCGCGTCGACCTGGATGATCGCCCGTGATCGGCACTGGGGACAGCGTGGCGACGTCGGTGGTCGACTGGGCGACATGCAACCGAGTATGCCCCCATTCGACAGACGCGTCCACGCGCGTGTGCGGCCCAGCTACGAGCGGCTCTTCCGTTTGCGGCTGCCGCCCTTCCGTTTTCGACTGCTGCCGCTGCGCTTGCGCGGAACCTTGCCGCCGGCGCGCCGCGCTTCGCTCAAGCCGATCGCGATCGCCTGTTTGCGACTCTTGACTTTCTTGCCGGAGCGGCCGGACTTGAGCGTGCCGCGCTTGCGTTCGTGCATCGCGCGCTTGACCTTCTGCTGCGCCTTTTTTCCGTACTTCGCCATACGGCCTCCGCGGTGAACTCGTGCAATCCGTATGCCCCTGGCGCTGAAACGCCGCGTTCACTGATTGACGGAGTCCTGTTTTGCCTGTTCGTCCATCAGCAGGATGACGCCGCGGATTTCCTTTTCCGCGCCGACGAGCGGCGAACCGGTGACGTGGCAGAACACACGCCGGCCGCGGCGGTTCGTCGCCGGCACGACGATGTCCGTGTACTCCGTCTCGCCGCTGAGACACGCGCGGATACCCGCGCGCAGTTCACCGGTGGGCAGGCCGATGTCGAGATTCAGGAAGTTCTGTCCGTTCACTTCCGCGGCGCGCAGACCCCAGAGATCTTCCGCGCGATGGTTCCACGCGATTACGCGCAAATCACGATCGATCACCACCACGCCGCTGCGCACACCGGTCAGAATCGATTCGAAGAAGCCATTCGCGCGATTCAGGTCGTCGCTGCGATCGCGCAGCTCCTCGTTCATGGTCTGCAGCTCTTCGTTGCTCGACTGCAGCTCTTCGTTCATCGTCTCGAGCTCCTCGTTGGTCGACTGCAGCTCCTCGTTCGTCGTCTCGAGCTCCTCGACCGTCGACTGCAGCTCCTCGTTCGTCGTTTCGAGCTCCTCGTTGGTCGACTGCAGCTCCTCGTACGCCGTCTCCAGGTCCTGGTTGGAGCGCGCGAGCTGACTCTGCAGCTCGCGCACGCGCGTCACGTCGGTGAACGACACCGTGACGCCGGAGGAGCGCCCGTCGTTGCCCGGCAGCGGCACGACGTGGACGTCGAAGTATCTCGGTTCATGGCCGCCGTTCTCGAACGCAATTTCCCGGACGACGACCGGGCGCCGGTCGACGAACGCCTGCGAGATGAGCGATCTGAGATCGATCGGGCGACGCGAGACCTCGAGGTCGTGAATCGGCCGGCCGATGTCGGCCGGCCCGATGCTGAAGAGAGAGCGCGCGCGGTCGTTGCAGAGGGTCAGCAGCCCGGCGTCGTTGATCACCAGCTGAGCGTGCGGGCTCGCTTCGAATGCGCTCTTCGAAATCGCTGTTTGCGCCACCGCCGACACTCCTTCTTCTTCTCCTCCACCCTGGCCCATGATCGCGAACCGCTCGCGCCAGCTCGCCTTGACCACCTTCCTGAACAACCGCCGGCGCAAATCAATCGGGGTGAAGAGCTCTGAATGCGTCAGCAGCATCTCCGCTTTCCCCAGGAACAGCACGCCATCGTCGGCGAGCGCGAAATGCAGCCGCACGAGGATGTGCCCCTGCGCCTCCGTGTTGAAGTACATGAGCGTGTTGCGGCACATCAGGATGTTCACGCGGGATATCGGCGCATCGAGAATGAGGTCGTGGCGCCCGAAGATCACCGAGCGCCGAAGCTCTTTGTCGAACACGTAGCGATCGCCTTCGCGCGTGAAGTACTTCTCGAGCAATGGCGCCGGCACTCCGCCGACCTGTTTCTGCGTGTACGTGGCGCTTCGCGCGTGGTTCAGCGCGTCCTCGTCGACGTCCGTCGCGTACACTTTCACGCGCTCGCGAAACGGCTCGCGGCCGAGCAGCTCCACGAGCAGCATCGTGATGCTGTAGGCTTCTTCGCCCGACGCGCAGCCGGCGCTCCACACGCGGATCGCGCCTTCCGCGGCGACGATCTTCGGAAGCAGTTCGTCGCGCAGGTACGCCCACGCGGGCTCGTCGCGGAAGAAGGCGGTGACGTTGATGAGCAGCGCGTTGAAGAGATGCGCAAACTCCTCAGGATGCACCTCGAGGTAATCCTGATAGTCGGCGAACTCCTGGACGCCGACCGTGCGCATGCGCCTTTGCAGACGACGCATCAAGCTGGCGGGCTTGTAGGCGGTGAATTCGAAGCCGCGCGTCCGTTTCAGGTATACGAGCAGCGTGTCGAATGAGGGATCAGTCGTCTCGCTCTTCATACCCTCTTGGACAGCTCGACGAGCTTCGGCGCGATCTGATCGAGCGGAAGCACGAAGTCGATCGCGCCCGTCTCGATGGCGGCCTGAGGCATGCCGAAGAACGCCGAGCTCTTCTCATCCTGCGCGATTGTCGTCCCCCCCGACGCCTTGATCGCGGCGACTCCGCGAGCACCGTCGCGGCCGGTGCCGGTGAGCACGACGCCGATTCCCGGTGGGCACATCGCGGCAGCTGATTCGAAGAGGCGGTCCGCAGCGGGGCGCACATGGTGAACCAGTTCGGCGCGCGTGAGCCCGATTGTTCCGTTGAGCCCGATTTCCAGATGATGCGCCGCTCGCGCGAGATAGACGCACCCCGGCACGAGGCGCTCCGGGCGGAAGACGTGTTTGACACGCAGTGCGGTGTGGCGTCCCAGAATTTCTGCGATGAGGCTGCGGTGATGCGGATCGATATGCTGGACGATGGCAATCGGCAGTGGAAAGCCGGCGGGCAGGGCCCCGACGAGGGATATCAGCGCAGACAAACCGCCCGCCGACGCTGCGACAACCACGACGCGAAATTGTGGCAGTGCCGAAACGTCAACGAGCTCCACTGGCACCTCCGCCTGCCGGCGGCAGGCGCGTAATTACCGTATCACGGGATGACGGGCGGTGGTGGCCTCGCGAAACGTCGCAGCGCGGCGCCGCGCCTCGTCGCTGCGCAGGCGCGTTTCGCGAGCGCTCCGCACGACCATTCGCGCGCGTCCCCGGACCGCGCGTCCCAATGCGCGCGTCCGCTCCGCTTGCCGGGCCAGTGCAGCGCGATTGCCGTGGTTGAGACGTTCGTCGTTCTGCACAGCCGCACCCCCATGGCTTTGATGAGAGCGGGCCGGCACTCAGAAAGCTCTTTGAGCCTACGCCCATTCGCCAACCGTGTCACGCCAATACGCACGAAGCTTGCAGAGAGAGCGGCATGGCTCATCATGACGTCGTCGTGATCGGCGCATCGAGCGGCGGCGTCGAAGCGCTGTCGAAGGTGCTCGGCAGCCTCCCGGGGGATCTGGCTGCGGCTGTGTTCGTCGTGCTTCACGTCAGCCCTGACGCGCCGAGCTATCTGCCGGCGATCTTGAACCGCGCCGGCCAGATTCCGGCAGCACACGCGGTCGATCAGGAGCCCATCAGGCGCGGCCGCGTGTACGTCGCACCGCCCGGGATGCAGACGTACGTGCACCGGGGCCGTCTCGCGGTGCGCCGGGGCCCGGTCGAAAATCTCCATCGTCCTGCGATCGATCCGCTGTTCCGCACCGCAGCTCACCATTACGGTCCGCGCGTCATCGGTATCGTGCTGAGCGGCGCGCTCGACGATGGGGCCGCCGGGATGCTCGCGGTGAAGCGCGCGGGCGGCGTCGCGATTGTTCAAGATCCGAGCGATGCGGCCTTCCCGTCGATGCCGATGCGGGCGCTCGAGCGCATCGACGCGGACTTCTGCGTGCCCATCGAACAGGTCGGCGCGCTGGTCGTCGAACTGGTCGCCAGCGGAGTGGACGATGCGCTTCCGGCGGAGGTCGCTCTGGAAACGGTCGACGAGGCGCCGTCTCCACAGGCCGCCCGCGCCTCTGAAGAGCTTGGCCCTCCTGCAGGGATCACCTGCCCCGATTGCAGCGGCGCTTTGTGGGAAATTCACGAAGGCACGAGCATCCGCTACCGCTGCCGCGTGGGCCACGCGTACTCAGAGGAGGCGATCGCTCGCGCGCAGGAAGGCTCCGTCGACCGCGCCATGTGGACCGCGTTGCGCGCGGTGGAAGAACGCGTGGCTCTCCTCGAAAAACTTGCGGAACAGGCGGAGCGCCGCGGCCAGAGCGGAGTCGCGGCGGTTTTCCGCGAGCGGGCTGCCGCTGTTGGCGAGGATGCCGAAACTATCCACAATCTCATCCGCGCCGGCCGCGTCGCCGACCCTGTGGGCCACAGCAGTCTGTGAGGCTGCCGCCCTTGCACGGGTTCCCGCCGTGCGCTAGGATCTCTTCCTACTCCACATTTGATCATCGTGCACGGCGGCACGATTGGGCTGGACGTGAACACATCCCATCCGGCGATCGCAAGGCCCGAGACGAGCGCGCTCGCGCTTCTCGTCGATCGCGACGACGACACGCGAACAATGTATGCGGAGGTCCTGCGCCTCGGCACCTGGACGATCGAAGAGGCCTCTGACGGGCGTGAAGCGCTCGCGAAGGCGATCGCGCGGCGACCGGACATCGTGATCACTGAAACGCGGCTGCCGGGGATCAACGGCTACGAGCTGTGCGGGCTCCTGCGGCGCGACGCGATCACACGGGAGATTCCGATCGTCGTCGTAACGGCCGACGCCTACCCTGCGGATCTGCAGCACGCCCGCGACGCGGGCGCGGACACGGTTCTCGTGAAACCCTGCCTGCCCGAGCAGCTCGCAGCCGAGGTTGCGCGCGTCCTGCAGACGGCGCGCGGCCTTCAGGCGCGCGGCGCGGCCGTTTACGAACGCGCGGCCGCACAGATTTCTCGTGCGAGAACGCTGGTCGGTCAGGCCCGCGAGACAAAACGGCTCGTGCTCAGTCGCGCTCATCAGCGGCACGACACGACGACCCCGCCGGTCACGCCGCCGATTCTCGTGTGCCCGCAGTGCGACCAGCCGTTGACGTACAAGCGCAGCCACGTCGGCGGCGTCAGCGCACGTCATGCTGAGCAGTGGGATTATTTCGAATGCCCGACCGGATGCGGCAGCTTTCAGTACCGTCAGCGCACGCGCAAGCTGCGCAAAGTCCTATAGCGGAAATTCCACGACCAGGTCGATGAACGCGTCGACCAGCGCGCGATCGCGCCAGCCCGATCTGACCTCTTCTCCGATCATCTCGTACGCGCGCTGACGCGGCAGCGGCTGCCGGTACGGCCGCTCGCTCGTCAGCGCATCGTACACGTCCACGAGTCCCACGATTTGGGCCAACAGCGGCACCGCCGTGCTCCGCAGACCATCCGGATAACCGCTGCCGTCGAGACGCTCGTGGTGATGTCTGACGATCGGGCGCACGTTTTTCAACGATTTCAGCCCGGCGCAGAGCGCATCCCCGACGATGGGATGCTCGCGCATCACCCGCGACTCGTTCGGATCGAGCGCGCCGCCTTTGAGCAGCACGCGGTCGGGCACGGCGATCTTTCCGATGTCGTGCAGGAACCCGCCGCGTTCGAGCGCGCCGATGTCGTCGGTGTCGAGGCCGATCGAACGCCCGAGCGCGCTCGCGTATCGGGCGAGGCGCTGGCAGTGGCCGCGCGTGCACGGATCGCGAGCCTCAATCGTCGCGCCCAACCCGAGAATGACGGTCTCCGCCGATTCGAGCTCGTCGGTGAACCGCTTCAACCGGACGAGCGAACGGATGCGCGCGTGGAGTTCGGCCGCGTCGAACGGCTTCGTGAGGAAGTCGTCAGCCCCGGCATCAATCGCCTCGAGACGATCCGCGTGTTCAGCCTGCG
>Ga0105240_10013914_pt1 | contig 11013 bp, 11 predicted proteins | sample KBSC54metaG_FD_80426 | JGI IMG/M metagenome (GOLD analysis project Ga0105240, IMG submission 80426) | Corn rhizosphere microbial communities from Kellogg Biological Station, Michigan, USA - KBS C5-4 metaG | ecosystem: Host-associated > Plants > Roots > Rhizosphere > Soil | place: Michigan, USA...
ACGTAGTCAATTCGCGCCACATGACGCAGCTCAGTGAAACACGCTCACCCCAGGGCATTGCAGCCGTCGTGCCGATACTTCCGACACCCGCATCCCGGCCCGGCGAGCGCGCCATCTATCTGCATGAGATTCAGGATCCGGGTAATCTCGGTACAATCCTGCGCACACTCGCCTGGTTCGGTAAGTTCCGCTGTCTGCTCAGCCCCAATAGCGTAGACGTGCACAACGGCAAGGCGGTGCGCGCAAGCATGGGGGCGATCTTTCATGTGCCCGTGGAAATCGATGTGCCGATTGAAACACTCCCGGCACGATTCGGTCGGATCGCAAGTCTCGATTTGCAAGGCCAGCCGATCGTTGCACCGGAGTTTCGCGACTTCGATTGCTACATTTATGGCAACGAAGCTCGGGGTTTGCCGCGTGATGCGCTGGTTGGAATGAATGTTACAGCATTCACAATCGCGGGGACGGGGGCGATTGAATCGCTGAATGTTGCGACTACGGTGAACATCTGTCAGTACGAGCTGACGCGGTCATCCTGAAGGAGCGCCCTGTCGTGAGGCCTGCTTGCCGGCCAAGCCGCATATCGCAGCTCATGATGGAATCCGGACGCAAATCGAGACACTAGCTCCCAACCAAGACGGGTTAGCTGCTATCGACCGGACTTCGGTCTATACAACAACGTAAGTAGCGCGATTGGCGAAAGAGTGTGGCAAAATCGCACAGCCAACTGGCCGCGCGCAGGAGACTGTCATGAGCAAAGGTATGGATCAAAAGAAGACCGAGAAGAAAAAGCCCCAGAAGACATTGCAGGAGAAACGTGCAGCCAAGAGGGAGAAGAAGACGAACAAGAGGTAAAGGCGTCGCCAACACACCCGTACTCTAGGAGCCGGGATCTCCGGCCTGTGCGTCGCGCCCACTCACATACTCCCGCGCGGCGTGAGCGGCGAAGCCACCACCCTCGAGGGGATAAACCCCTCGACACAGCGGCACTGGCGCAGAACGTTGTTAAGTGTCTCAAGTCGCTTCAGCGATGCCCACTGCGATAGCAGCATGCCGATCGGTGCTGCAAGGAGCGACGCCGATGGCGCACGAGGGTCCTTGCGCCATTCGGATGTATTCCACTGAACGACACCGCTCCGATGCCCTTCATCGAGCCCCTATGACGGTCCCCACCGTGTGAAGTACGTGTTCACCGACGCGTGCGCGGCGCGAATTCACGAACGCTGAACAGCCCACAACGATCAGATAATCCTCATCGAAGGCATCGGATTGCTTTCAATCGCGATTTTCTGCCCTTCAACCCTCAAATCTGGGCGTCCATCAAATACCTGGTCCCACCTTACGGGATGGCCGCTATCTTCCCCGCCCATGGACACCCACGACATTTCTTTGCTTGGCTGGATACACACCTTCGTCTGCGCTCTGGCGCTGATCTCTGGAACCTTACAGTTGGCCAACAGGAAAGGCACCCCCGCTCACGCACTCCGCGGCAACGTCTACTTCCTGTCAATGGCCATCGCCAACGTTACGGCGTTGTTCATTTTCAAGGGGGATCTGCTCATTCACCACGGCAAGCCCCCGATGGTTGTCGGGCAGGGGTTCGGCATGGTTCATTGGCTTGCCGTCATCACGCTGGCGGTGCTACTGCTCGGCCGCCTCGCCGCTTCCCGCCAGAGAGTGGCTTTTTTTGCCTATGCGCATCCCATATGCATGATTGTCACTTACTGGTTCCTCGTGGGCGGCGCCATCAACGAAGCCTTCGTCCGCCTGGGCTGGCTGCAGCGGGCGGCGCTCGCAATCTCGCCAGCGGCGCGCGGCCTTGCGGACTACAAGCTCGTCTACATCGTGCACTTCACGAATGACGCCTTCATCTTGGTGGCTATCGTCATTGCGGTCGTTCAAGTCAGACAATTTCGCCGTCAGACAGCGTGAGGCGGGCAGGTATAATGTGCCCATGGCACGCGCATTTGCAGGAATCCATCGGTTCTCGCGCTGGCATTCGATATTCGCGTACGGTAGCCGCGAGACCCACGCCGTCCGTGGATCTCTCGGCTCTCAGCGCCACTGGACGTGGCCGAGGACGATATTTCTCGGCTGGTATGGGTTCTCGTTCCTTACTTGGAACTGGGCGGTGGTCGAGTTCCGAATGCACCGGCTCATAGGCCCCGGTGGCCCGGCGTTCGGACTGTTCCTGTGGTTGCCACTGGTGGTGGCATGTGCGTGGCCGGTGGCGGTGCTCTGGGAGCGACGTGCTGAGGAACGCCACCAACGAGAGATCGCCGGGCTGCAGCGACACAGGCAGGAGACGAACCTCAAGTTGCTCGTGTTGCAGGCTCAGATCGAGCCCCATTTCCTGTTCAACACGCTGGCCTCTTTGCGCGCCCTGTTGCATGAGGATGCCACACGGGCTGAAGCAATGGTCGATGCTTTGGTCCGGCATCTGCGTGCGGTTCTGCCTGTCGTGCGCACTGACTCCGCAGCCTCGACGCTGTCCGACCAGTTGGTGATCTGCGCAAGCTACCTGGATATCATGGCGAACCGCATGGAGGGGCGCCTCGCATACGTCATCGATGTGCCGCAGCCGTTACAACAAACACCGTTCCGCCCCCTGATGCTGCTCACTCTCGTTGAAAATGCAGTCAAACACGGAATTGAGCCGAAAGTCGGTTCCGGGCGCATTCGCATCGAGGCCGAGCGGATCATGGACACTGCCGGCTTTGCGGTCGCGGTGCGCGTCATCGACAACGGCGTTGGTTTGTCCAGGTCGGTAGGACACGGGCTCGGGCTGAGAAATGTGCGCGAACAATTGGCGTTATGCTACGGCAACCGTGCGGCGCTGTCGCTCGTCAGTCCGCCTGAGGGCGGTACCATCGCGTGTCTCCAGATTCCGTTGGATGGGTTCGAGCTCATATGAGCCCCACTGCGCTCGTTGCGGAAGATGAAGCGCCTCAGCGGCGAGAACTGTGCCGCATGCTCGCTTCACGCTGGCCAGAGCTGCAGATCGTGGCCGAATGCTCGGACGGGTCTGCGGCCATCGCAGCCCTGCACGCACACCGCCCGACAGTAGCTTTTCTGGATATCCGGATGGCTGGCGCCAGCGGCCTGGAGGTTGCGCGGCAGGCGTGCAATATGGCGCACGTAGTGTTCACTACCGCATACGAACAGCATGCGATCGAAGCATTCGAAGTCGAAGCTGTCGATTACCTCCTGAAGCCGGTCACAGTAGAACGACTCGACAGGACCTTGCAGCGGCTGCGAACTCGATTGAGTGAGGCTCCGAAAGACATCGGCACTGTGCTCGAAGCGATCCGCCAGGGCTTCCGCTGCGCGCGCAGTGCGGACATTCCATGGATAACCGCGTCGCTGGGCAATAGCATCAAGCTGATTGCAACAGAGGATGTACTGTTCTTCCGGGCTGATGAAGGATGCACGTGGGTTGTCACACGACTCGAGAAGGCCAGCATCCGCACACCTCTGAAGGAGCTGCTGCCAGCACTGAATCCCGACGTGTTCTGGCAGATTCATCGTAGCGTCATCGTGCGTGTGAGCGCAATCTGCGCCGTGCGGCGCAACGAGTTGGGCAAACTGGAAATTGTACTGCACGACTCGGAGGAAGCTTTACCAGTGAGTCAAGCGTTTCGGTGGCGGTTCCGCGGGATGTAGGAGACGGCTCGGCGGAACCAGGGCAAGCGTGGCATGCGCGAGAGGATCGAAGGATCGGGCGTTCGCGCATGGCCTCCTTGTGTGGGCCTGGGGCGGCAGCAGTGCGCATGTCGAAAACGTGGCACCCAAGAACGATCTTGCTGATGGTGTCGCGATCAGCGGTGGAAGGAAGATCTTCGTGCTGGCCCGTGATCCATCGCTGACCGCGGAAAAGAAAGTCAAATCACGCTGAGCTGCACCGGCCCGCTGTAGGCGCTCGGCCTCAATCTTGCGATCGACCGCGCCTGCGAATCTCCCACTTCAGAATATACCGTACCGCGGGGCTTGCGGCTAGACCCGAGTCGTGTTGCAGGATCGCCGACCTGTTTCCGGCGCTTTGAAAATGGGAGAGGCGTAATGGGTCTGTTGTTATCGGAGAGTGGGTTGGTCGGAAATGCCGGTCATGCGGTAGTGATTGCCGGAGGCGGGCCGACCGGAATGATGTTGGCGGGCGAGCTGGCGTTAGCGGGCGTGGACGTTGCGATTGTCGAACGGCGTGCGGACCAGAACTTCGCAGGGGCGCGCGCTGGTGGGCTGCATTCACGCACTCTCGAGACGCTGGACCAGCGTGGGATCGCTGAGCGATTCCTGTCGGAAGGCCAGGTGGTGCAGGTGCACGGGTTTGCCATGACCAGGTTGGATATTAGCGATTTCCCGACGCGGCACCCGTATAGCCTGGGACTATGGCAGAACCACATTGAGCGCATCCTGGCGGGCTGGATCAGTGAGTTGGCGGTTCCGGTCTATCGTGCTCGCGAGGTGAAGGGTTTCGTACAGGATGATAGTGGCGTAGATGTCGAGCTCTCAGAGGGTGGCCGGTTGCGAGCGCAGTACCTGGTTGGATGTGACGGAGGACGCAGCCTGGTCCGCAAAACAGCGGGGATTGAGTTTCCCGGGTGGGATCCGGCCACGACCAACCTGATCGCTGTGGTCGAGATGGCTGAGAAGCCGGAAATGGGCATCCATCGCACCGCGTTGGGCATCCACGCCTTCAGCCGGTTGGAATACGAGATCCGCGACGGTAACGTGATCTTCAAGGATGATGGGCCGATACGAGTCATGTTGCCCGATCGGAGCGGCGGATCTGCAGGCGATCCTACGCTGGATGATCTCAGGGCGGCGTTGATCGATGTATGCGGGAAGGACTACGGCGTGCACAGCCCCATCTCCATTTCCCGATTCACCGATATGGCGCGCCAGGCAGCCGCTTATCGCAAGGGACGGATCCTGTTGGCTGGCGACGCCGCCCACGTGCACTCTCCGGTAGGTGGGCAGGGTCTCAACACCGGCGTGCAGGACGCGGTGAATTTGGGTTGGAAGTTGGCCCAGGTTGTCAAGGGAGTGTCGCCCGAGAGTCTGCTCGACACCTATCATGCTGAGCGCCAACCGGTCGCTGCCCGTGTGCTACGGTTCACGCTCGCCCAAGTTGCGCTGCTGCGTACGGATGACCGCACCGATGCCTTGCGCGAGGCCGTAGCCGAACTCCTCAGCATGGACGAGCCGCGCAAGCGCTTCGCCGCTCGGCTGTCTGGTTTGGGCATTCACTATGATCTCGGCGAGGGTCATCCGCTACTGGGACGCCGCATGCCGGATCTCGATCTGATGACGGCCAACGGACCGCGGCGGGTGTTTTCGCTGCTCCACCGTGCCCGGCCGGTCCTGCTCAACTTCGGTGAGCCCGGTGGCTTCGACATTGCTCCGTGGGCAGATCGGGTCCAGTGGGTCGATGCCGCGGCCGCGGGTCCGTGGGAGCTTCCGGCCCTCGGGCCGGTCACTGCGCCCACCGCTGTATTGGTTCGGCCCGATGGATATGTTGCGTGGGTGGGAGATTTGACCCACCCGGGACTCGCCAAGGCGCTAACCACATGGTTCGGCCCACCGTGCTAGCGCTACAAGAACTCACTATGTCGCCCTGTAACTCTTTCCCTCACATCGTCAGTTGCGGAAACCGCAAGAGCGAGATTGACGGCCACTTCCGCGGCGACATGACGCCGAGCTCTCGACATGCCCGCGCAACCCGTAACCGTTGTTCGTCGGTATCAGGTTCAAGGGATCCTTCTTAGTACGCGGCGACCTTCGTCAGCCAGAATTTCGGTGACGGTATTTGGAGCACCGAGGACTAAGCGGAGAAACGGATTGCCTAGCTCGGAGAAGGTCAACGGGGCGCAAAAGTACCGGCCATCCGGGACGCGAAATATTTCTGCGTCGCCGTCGTGGTCCCAATGCATGTATAGCCGCCCCCCCTTGGCGAATACCCGAATGACATTGTCGCCATCGAGCTCGTACCGACCGGCCGCGGCCGACAGCATGTCGCGGGGTACCGGCGCAACTTCTTGCTGCGTGATTGAGGCCGACGGTGGCCATTGGTTCGCCGAACCATAGCGGGGCCAGTGGTACACGTGAGCGATGCTGGCGAGGACCTCTTTGATCAGCATGTATGCGAATCCGGAATTCGCCATCACGACTGCGCCCTCCCCATGGTGGATATAACCCACCATGCTGGACTCAAATCCCTCGTTGAATCCGTCGTGGCCAAAGCGGGCGCCCTCACCCCGGCCACTAATCACGACTCCCAATCCCGCGTAGGCGATTTGGGGCGACAGCATCTGGCTAACCAGTTGAGAACTGAGAAGCCCTCCTCGCCGCCCTGCGTGCCACTGCTGTACTTGGATGATGTACCCCGCGATATCTGATGGCGTGGTCCAGAGTCCAGCGACTGCCAATTCGGGGCTTACTCGATATCCCCCTGGAACGGGCTCGCCTCCAGCATGGTGGCCCATTGCTGCGGAGGGTAACAGTGACTCGGGAAGTGGCTCTTCGAACGTACTGTGCATCATACCCATCGGACGCAATATCTCAGACTGCATGAATCCCTCGAAGGGTTGCCCTGAGGCATCGACCAGGAGCTGCTGAAGCACCGTGTAGCCGCTGTTGGAGTAGCTGTACTGTTCGCCGGGTACGGACTCCACCCGAATCGGTGGCGAGTGGGCAGGTGGCTCGCCGTCCAGAACTTGCCATAGCGTTGGCAGCGGCTGCCCCGGTTCATAATTATCAAATACGGCATCGGTCAACCCTGCACTATGATCGAGCAAGGTCCGCAACGTCACCGGATGCGACGCGGTGAACGTGTTCGGCGGAATTCTCCAGCTCGTGAAGTGCCTGTTCACGTCATCATCCAGGCGCAGCTTGCCGCGCTCGACGAGCAGTAGCGCGCCGACGGCGGTCAGGGATTTGCTGATCGATGCGGCCTGAAACAGGGTATCGGTAGTGACAGCTCTGTTCGATCTGATGTCCGCCACTCCATAGCCTTTTGCCCACGCGATGCGCCCGTCGGCGACAACCGCGAGACTCAGGCCTGGAACTCCGTACTGCTTCATCCGGTCGCGGATGTTTGCGAGGCGCCCGAGCTCGCTCTTTGGTGCGGATATCGGCAGGAGGTCATTCTCCACCTCATGGATCAGTTCGTCGGTTGTCGATGGACTCCCGAGTACCGCAGTTGCCGACGTCAATGCCAGCAGCGCAATCAAAACTGTGAGAAGAAACCGCACCTAGACCTCCATCCTTCCGGCTCAGTTACCTCGGATCTGACCCGCTATTTCGGGGCAGGTTCAGCGTCGCCTTGGACCCAAGTCAAAAGCGCCAATCAACCGTAGCACCCAGCCGTCGCTGGCTCACTACTCGGAATATGCCCTTGAACTGGTTCGGCCACTTTCTATCCCGCAGCGCTCGTGGTGTTGCCTTCGCCGCGACGCCTCGTGCGCGTAGATGACGGGCGAACTCTTGGCGCCACTGACGGAGCATTGGCTTGCGGATGTTGAGGCGTACTCCGTCCCGCCCCCCGCGAGACTCGGCTAGGACGGCCCCCGTCCGGCAGCGGGGTCGAAGCGGTAGTATGAGCCGCGAGCACAGGAATTCCCTTCGAGCCGAGCAAATATGGAAACCGATATCGAGTCGCTCATACGCAAGGGACGTTGGACTGCGGCGCGCAGAGCCATCACAACCGCGCTTGGGAGCAAACCGACGAGCCATTGGCTCATCGCACGCCTCGGACTAACTTATTATGAGCAGCGGCAGTACTCCCGCGCGCTGAAATTTGCCGCGCGCGCCCTGGAACTTTCGCCTGGATGCCCACTCGCTCTGTGGGACTATGCTGGAACCCTCCAAATGCTCGGTCGCGACGTCGAAGCAATTGCGATATATCGACGCCTGATCCGACGGGGACCAGTCAAGATAGCCAAAGACCCCTGTGGCGAAGGGCTGGCGCGGTCGCGTGGTCTCGTCGCGGATTGCCACCTCCGCTTGAGCGATTCACTGCACTCTCTGGGAGACGAGGTGGGCGCGGAACGACACTTCGTCAAACACCTCAACATGCGAGGACCGGGGTGTCAATCGATCTACCCCCTCAAGGAAATTTCGGTTCGCCATCGAGCCCTACGACGATCGTACCGACCGCAATCCGCAGACGCACCGTTGCGAAGGCATCGCGGCGCGCGACATGAATGACTGCCACGAGGCGCTTGAATTCCTTCGGGACCTGAATGGATTCGAGCCGGGCCCAGATGAATGATGGGGGCCGGCGCATTTGCGACTGTTGCCCGATGCTCCATCTCAGCGAAGGCGGATCTCCCTTATTTTCATGGACTTCCAACTGATAATCGAGCCCCGCTACAGGATCTATAATCAATAACTTACAATAATAATCTCGAAAGGGCTCCAGGACTGCCCCTCCCCTCTTTTGCTCGAATCGCTCATCTGAGCGTTGCGTGCTCGTGCCCGCTCGCCGTGCAAGGCTGCGGCTGATGGGCTGGGCTTCGGGTTACATTGAAAAGCTGCGTGCAGGCGAGCCGGTTTCATTCCGCCCGCACGGTCAATCCATGGCCGAGCGTGTCGAGTCCGAACAACTGTGCACAGAAGGTTCAAACTCTTTGCTCAATGCTGCTGAGACATCAGCTTCTCGCTCGCCAGCTTCTGGGCGGTCGTCAGAGCGTCAGAGGCCGCTACTGCGACGTCTGGCTTCACTCCTATCCCTTCCCAATTCGTCTTCGTGATCGGATTGATAGCCTTTGCAATCGGCACGATGGTGATGAAACGATCATCGATGCGCTTCCGGCTTACCGGGTGAGCGCCGCCACCAGTTACCTCGCCGACGATAGTCGCGCGCTTCAAACTCTGGAGGTCGTAGCTGAACTCCTCTGCCCCTGAGAAAGTCCGTGAGGAGGTCAACACATACACTGGAATGTTTGGAAGCAACTTTCCCGGAACATACGGCAGCGTCCACGACTGAGTGGTGAAATTCTCTTTGCGGTTCCAGAGATCGTTCAGATGCGTCGGCCGATCGAACAGGTAAGAGCAGATCAAGGCGATCATGGTCGGCTCGCCGCCACCGTTTTCGCGCAGATCGAAGATCAGGGCATCGGTATTGGCGATGAAGCCCATCGCCGCGATCGCCGTTTGGCTGCAATCAGCAGGACTGATGAAACCGTTGAACTTCACGTAGCCGATGTTATTCGGTAGCACCTCCACCTTATCGAAGGTGCAGTTTGAGCGCTGCACCCTCCTCTGGTTCCGGGCCAGCTGCTGCGCGTCAGGGGGCGCGTCCAGGTTGTCGGACAACCGTGTGGGTACGAAGCGCACCGTCAGGTGTTTATCGTGGCTGACATCGCCCAATTGCGTGGTGAGAAGCTCGGCAAACTCGAGACCGTCGGTGATCGCATTATAGTCGCCGTGCTTGTGATGATGGCGCAAGGCTTCGGCCATCTTCTTTGCGAGCTCGGGAGATACGTAGCTGTCCTGCAACTGTTCAATTGCATGGTCAATCACTCGGTCGCGGGTTTGCGCGTCGATCGAGAAGCCAAGGACAGGCGGATCGCTCGGGGGAATGGCCAAATAGGCAAAACCGGTAATCCGCGGTGGATGCGAACCGCTAAGCATCAACTCTCCGATGCCGCGGGTGCCAGTGGCTCGCTCCTTGGCCAGGAACTCGATGTGTAGCGGCTCACTGATATGGATACCGGTCAGATCCAGCCCTCCGGTACGCTGCCTGAAAGACATCTGCAGGCCAACTGGGCCCGTCGGCTGATATTTCTCGATGTACGCCTTCGGGAGCGTCTCGTCGGCGCTGTTGAAGGCCTGGAGCCACGATGCTAGCGCCTGCCCGGCAGGCGTTTCTGGAGGCGCTACCTCCCGGGCAACCGAGGGCAACACATCGAAAAGAATGAGAAACCAACAGACTGTCGTGATTGATGAACAGGACGTGCGATTGCGAGATCCGAGTGTTCGGCTGTCCATATTGTCCCCGCCTTCCCTATTGGAAAATGGGCCCTTGCCGCCATCGATAGTTCAGGTCGCCGCCCCCAACAGAACGCCTGATGAGCCTCGTTGCCAAGCATCACGGCAGACGGGCATCCCCATTCAGACGTTCCTGAGCGTCGCGCACCCGTTTGGCGTCGACTCGTACGCCCGTCAGGCGGACGCCTGCCTGGAGGCGTACCACTCTTCGATAAACCCACAATCGTCGTGAACGGCCGCTACCGGGTCAACCCGAGGACCACGTGCAACTAACTCGCCGCCATCTTGACGGCCCCCGCCTGAGGCTATTCAAGTCGAGAACCGGACTTCTCTACTGTGTTCGGCTTGAACACGTTATCGGTGAACGTCCCAAAATATCCAGCACTCAACATTATAACTGCGCCTTGGCCGCTAAGCTTTCCATCCTTGAATTGGCCGACATAAACGCCAGGCAAAGGTAGCCTGATCGGCGTGCTATCAGGACTGCCTACAGCGTTGACTTCAAGCATGCCGATGCCTTCCGGCAGGCCGTGTGCGAACTCACCACGATACACATTGGAGTCCGGAAAAAGATGAGTGCCAATGCAATTCGTCCAATCTATAGACATCTCGCCTGGGCATTCCTTCTGAGTCAGGTCGGATTGCGCAATATTGTACTTGAATGTTCCGGCATACGCGGCGCCGGATTTGGCAATCAACAGGCCGTGGCCGTTCAGGCGGCTATCCCTGAAGCTGCCGATGTAAATAGCGGCTTCATACCAGCCGACCGCATTATCGCTGGATTGGCCCATGTACTTGATCTCCAATACTCCGAAACCCTCACGGCGCCCATGACGAAATTTGCCGCGGTAAATGTTGCCATCCGCATAAGTATATGTGCCCACGCATTCGTCCCATTCGCTCGGCGGCATTAGCTTCTGACTTGTAGGGAATGGTTTGCAGGTCATATTTGGAATGTGGGCGTCTGCACTTGCAGCCTCGGGTGCTTCGTCGGCCGAAGAAACGGTCGCCCCTGCTACGAGT
>Ga0105240_10013915_pt1 | contig 11013 bp, 10 predicted proteins | sample KBSC54metaG_FD_80426 | JGI IMG/M metagenome (GOLD analysis project Ga0105240, IMG submission 80426) | Corn rhizosphere microbial communities from Kellogg Biological Station, Michigan, USA - KBS C5-4 metaG | ecosystem: Host-associated > Plants > Roots > Rhizosphere > Soil | place: Michigan, USA...
AGTTCGGCCACCGAGTCGACCAGGTGGACGATGACGTCGGCGTCCTGCGCCCCGCCCCAGGCGGCGCGGATCATGGCGCGGTCGAGCCGGCGGCGCGGCTGGAAGATGCCGGGCGTGTCGACCAGCACGATCTGGGCCTCGCCGGCCATGGCCACGCCACGCACCGGGAAGCGGGTGGTCTGCACCTTCTGGGTGACGATCGAGACCTTGGCGCCCACCAGGCGGTTGGTGAGGGTCGACTTGCCCGCGTTGGGGGCGCCGATGATCGCCGCGAAGCCGGCGCGCGTGGTCACGTCTTGGCCTCCTGCAGGGACGCCGCGTGCCGGGCCAGCATGGCGTCGGCGGCCAGGCGCTCCGCCTCCTTCTTGGAGCCGCCGATGGCGGTCATGGGCTCGAGATCGGGCAGGCCCACCTCGACGGTGAACACCGGCTCGTGGGCCGAGCCCTCCTGCCTGATCACCCGATAGGACGGCAGCGGAAGCCCCTGCGCCATGGCCCATTCCTGCAGCATGGTCTTGGGGTCCTTGGTCGGGGTGTCGAGGTTGGCGAGGAGGTCGGCCCAGAAGGCCAGGACGAAGTCATGGGCCGCGGGAAACCCCGCGTCGAGGTAGAGGGCCGCGATCAGCGCTTCGCAGGCGTCGCCCAGCACGCGCTCGTTGTCGCGGGCGCCGATCTTGGTGGCGCTGGCGTCGACCCGCATGGCGTCGCGCAGGCCCGCCCGACGGGCCGCGTCGGCGCAGGCGTGGTAGTTGACCAGCTGGTTCATCAGCTTGGACAGGTCGCCCTCGGTGGCCTCCGGGCGCAGCCGCATGAGCTGCTCGGCGACCACCAGGTTGAGCACGCGGTCGCCCAGGAACTCCAGCCGCTCGTTGTCGCGGATCCTGGGCGAGCCCTTGGTCACGCTGCCATGGGTCAGCGCGCGCTCCAGGAGTTCACGGTCGGCGAACGCGTGCCCGATGCGCCGCTCAAGTTCGGCGATCGCCGCCACCCTGGTGTTCATAGCGGGGGGGTATTCATCACTGCAGCAGGTTGAAGAACCGATGGGGCTGGAGGTTCAGGACCCAGGTCCATGGCTTGAAGATCGAGGCGCCCTTGGACCAGGACAGCAGGATGATCTGCGCCTTGCCCTCGAGGTTCTCCGCCGGCACGAAGCCCACGCCGCCGGCCTCGGGCGAGACCCGGCTGTCGGAGGAGTTGTCGCGGTTGTCGCCCATCATGAAATAGTGGTGCTCGGGGACCACGAAGACGTCGCCGTTGTCGAGGTCGCCGTCGGGGCCGAAGTCGTTGGTCATGTAGGTCTTCCCACCCGGAAGCGTCTCCTGGTAGCGGGTCACGTCGTGCATGAAGCCGTAGCCGGAATCCTCGCGGAACGTGCCCTTGTTGACGCGCGGCACCTGCACGCCGTTCAGGTAGAGCAGGCCGTGGCGCATCTGGATGCGGTCGCCCGGCAGGCCGATGATCCGCTTGATGTAGTCGACGTGCGGGTCGTGCGGCAGGGCGAAGACCACGATGTCGCCGCGGTGCGCCGCCTGCTCGACGACGCGGCCCGAGAACAGCGGCGGGGCGAAGGGGATCGAGTACTTCGAATAGCCGTAGGTCCACTTGGAGACGATGATGTAGTCGCCCTCGTAGAGGTTGGGCTCCATCGACGCCGACGGGATGGTGTAGGGCTGGAAGAACAGCACGCGCAGGAACAGCGCGATCGCCAGGGCGTAGACGATGGTCTTGATGATCTCGACGACCTCGGCCATCGCGCCATGTTTTTCGGGAGGCGCGGAAGCCTGCATGCTCTCACTCATGGGTGGTCCTTGAAGGGGGCCCGCCGTCGCGGACCGGGCCGTTGCTACGCGTTGGATGGCGCGTGAGCAAGACTTGTGCCCGGGGAGAGTTGTCCGGACAGGACGGGTTTCCCCTATGAGGCGGTCTTGAAGGGGTCGTCATCCTCGGGGTCGCCATCTCTGGACCGTCATCCTCGGGCTTGTCCCGAGGATCCATGAACTCCCGGTTTCGGGAGCGAAGTCAGGCGGCGGCGCTCGCGCGCTTGCGGCGGCGCGGTGATCATGGATCCTCGGGACAAGCCCGAGGATGACGGTCTTGATAAGAGGGGAGATGAGTGAGCCACGCACCACTACGGCCTGGGTCTATTTGATGGCCAGCCGGAAGCATGGGACCATCTACGTCGGGGTCACCTCGCAACTGATCAGCCGCGCAGTTCAGCACCGGGACGGACTGAAGGCTGGCTTCACCGAACGCTACGGCGTGAAACGCCTCGTCTGGTTCGAGCCGCACGAGAGCATCGTCCCGGCGATCCAGCGGGAGAAGTCTCTGAAGCGGTATCTGCGGGCCTGGAAGATCAACCTGATCGAGCGGGACAATCCGAACTGGGACGATCTGTTTCCGGCGCTGATGCGCGAGATTGGACCGCTATCCCACCTGAGCTGGCGTGAGGAACCGAGATAGCTCCCCCAGGCCATAGGAAGGATGGAGCCCCCTATTCCGGCAGGGCCTCGATGATCACGAAGGCCTGGGCGTAGGGGTGGTCGTCGGTGAGGCTGAGGTGGATCGCGGGCCTGTGGCCGGGCGGCATGATCTCCAGGAGGCGGGCCTGGGCGCCGCCGGTCAGCGCCATGGTGGGCTGGCCGGAGCGCAGGTTGATCACGCCCATGTCGCGCCAGAAGACGCCGCGGCGCATGCCGGTGCCGAGCGCCTTGGCGCAGGCCTCCTTGGCGGCGAAGCGCTTGGCGTAGGAGGCGGCGCGGTCGGTCTTGCGCTCCGAGCGGGCGCGCTCGATCTCGGTGAAGATGCGGTTCGTGAACCGCTCGCCGTGGCGTTCCAGGGTCTTCTCGATCCGGCGGATGTCGGAGAGGTCGGAGCCCAGGCCGATGATCACGCGGCCTTCACCGACCATGGAATTTGCACAGCAAATTCCATTACCTTTCTCCTACTTGAGCCAATTCCCGTAGGAAATTGGCTCGGGCTTCGTCCATCAGGGCGCGCATCCGCTGGATGGCGGGACCCAGGCCGATGAAGATCGCCTCGCCGATCAGGAAATGGCCGATGTTGAGCTCCATCAGCTCCGGGATGGCGGCGATGGGCTTGACGGTTTCGTAGTCGATGCCGTGGCCGGCGTGGACCTCCAGGCCCAGCCGCGCGGCCTCCTCGGCGGCGGCCTTGAGGTTGGCCAGCAGGCGGTCGGTGTCGGGGGCGCGTTCGCGCACCGCCTGGCAGTAGGCGCCGGTGTGCAGCTCGATGACCTGGGCGCCGACCGACTTCGACGCCGCGACCTGGCCCAGGTCCGCGTCGATGAAGCAGGACACGCGGATGCCCGCGTCGGCCAGACGGCGGACCACCGGGGCGATGGCGTTGTGGCCCTTGACCACATCGAGGCCGCCCTCGGTGGTCACCTCCTCGCGACGCTCCGGCACCAGGCAGGCGGCGTGCGGCCGGTGGGCGAGCGCGATGGCCTCCATCTCCGGGGTCACCGCCATCTCGAAGTTGAGCGGCCGGCCGCGGCGCCTGGTGATCACCGCCAGCGCGTCGATGTCGGCGTCGGAGATGTGCCGGCGGTCCTCGCGCAGGTGGGCGGTGATGCCGTCGGCGCCTGCGGCCAGCGCCATTTCCGCCGCGCGGACGGGGTCGGGATAGCCCTCGCCCCGCGCGTTCCGCACGGTCGCCACGTGGTCGATGTTCACGCCGAGGCGGAGCTTACTCATGGACCCCTCGCGAGACGACCGCGTGGCGATCCGTCAGATTGGAACCACCAAGGACACCAAGACCGCCAAGATGCTCCGGACAACCCACGTCCCATGGCGAGAACAGTCGCCTGCGGCGCGCCTTGGTGTCCTTGGTGATCTTGGTGGTTGAATTCATGCCCGCAGCCTCTTGGACCCCGGCTCCTCGGCCGGGAGGGCGGCGAGTTCGGGTGGAATCGCGTCCGGCGCATAGGAGGGCACGTCGAGGGTGGCGAGCGCCACCAGCGGGAAGCCGACGTCGGCGCGGCCGCCGGAGCGGTCGACGATGCAGGCGCAGCAGAGCACCACGCCGCCGGCGGCCTCGATGGGTTCGACGGCCTCGCGGAACGAGCCGCCGGTGGTGATCACGTCCTCGATGACCACGACCTTGGCGCCGGGGGCGATCTTGAAGGCGCGGCGCAGCTTGAAGGCGCCGTCCTCGCGCTCGACGTACATCGCCGGCACGCCGAGCCAACGCGCGGTCTCGTAGCCCGGGATGATGGCCCCCACGGCCGGCGAGACGATGACGTCGGGCTTGCCGAACCGCGCCTCGATCTTCTCGGCCAGGGCCTTGCACAGGCGCGCCGTGCGCTCGGGGAACTGGAAGACCAGGTTCTTCTGCAGGAACATGGGCGAATGGCGGCCCGAGGCCAGGATGAAATGGCCTTCGCGCAGCGCGCCCGCGCCGCGGAACTCGTCGAGGACCTGTTCGGTGTTCATAGGGTCCAGATAACGCCCTTTGGCTCCGCTCGAAAGATGTCGCCTGTTGCGGCCTTGCGCGGCGCACCCTAGGTGCGGAAACATGCGTCGGATGCTGATCGGCCTGGCCCTTGTCGTGATCGCCTGGATCGGGGCAGGCGCCGCCATGGTGGCGAGCGCGGGGCCGTTCAAACCGGCCGGGACCTATGTGGACATCGGCGGGCGCAAGCTCAGGCTGGTCTGCGCCGGCCCGGCCAGCGACCGGCCGACGGTCTGGATGGAGGCCGGGGCGTTCGGGCTGGCGGCCGACTTCGCCGCGATCCAGGAGAAGCTGGCCGCCAAGGGGATCCGCTCCTGCGCCTATGACCGCGCCGGCATGGGCTGGTCCGACCCCGGCCCGCACCCGCGCGACAGCGCGGCCATCGTCGCCGACCTGGAGAAGCTGATCGCCGCCTCCGGCGAGCGCGGACCGTTCATCCTGATGGGCCATTCGATGGCCGGGCTGAACACGCGCCTCTACGCCGGGCGCAATCCGGACAAGGTCGCGGGCCTGGTGCTGATCGAGGCCACCACGCCCGAGCAGATCGACAACCCGGGGACGGCGAAGTTCGTCGGCGCCTTCGCCGCGATCTCGCGGGTCGCGGCGGTGTCGGCGACGCTGGGGACCACCCTGCCGCTCTACTACAAGGCCGGCGACCGCATCGGCCTGCCGCCGCAGGGGTCGGCCGAGAAACGCCACGCCTACGTCTCCGGCCGGCACGCGCGGACGGCGGAGAACGAGGTGGCCAACTGGCGTCGCAGCGCCGAGCAGGCCCGGCTCGCCCCGCCCTACGATCCGAAGTGGCCGGTGGCGGTGATCGTCGCCGGCGGCCGCGAGCTCGGCCCCGGCTGGAACGACGCCCGGCGAGGTCCCGAGCGCGCCTCGCAGGCGGGAATGTTCGAGGCCGTAGCGGGCGCCTCCCACACCACCATCCTCGGCGAGACCTACGGCGACGCGGCGGTCCGCGGCGTCGAGCACGTGCTGGCCCACCTGGCCCCGCGGGCGCCATGAGCAGGAGCGTCTGGGTGGAGCGCCTGGGCCTGGCGGCGGCGGCCTGCATCACCCTCGGAATCCTGGGATTCTACGCGGGTCGGCTCGGCATGCCGCTGCCGATCTTCGGCGGCGACGAAGGCGCCTATCTGATCCGCGCGCTCTACCCGCCAGAGATCGTGGCGGCCAATCCCTATGTGGCGAAGGTCAATAATGGCGCGCACCTGAGCGTGATCCGCGCGGTCTACGAGATGGGCCTGCCGTTCATCATAGGCGACCGGCTGGTCAATTCGGCCGCCTACCTGGGCGGTCTCGCCCTGATCTGGCGCGCAAGCGTGGCGCGGACGCCCCGAGCCCACCAGGTCGCGCTGGGCCTGCTGGCCCTGGCCTTCCCCTACTACCGCTTCGCCTTCTCGAACATGGCCGAGGGACTGTTCGTAGGCGTGCTGGCCTTGCTCTGCCTGGCGACCGGGCGCTGGTATCGCAGCAGGCCCGTGGTCCATGCGCTCACCGCGGGCGCGATCGCCGCGGCCCTTGTGCTGATCAAGCCCAACGGCGTGGCCTCGATCGCCGCGCTGGGCGCCGTGGCGGTGCTGGATGCGGCCGTCAGCGGGGGCTGGCGACGGCTGCCCCTGAGGATCCTGCTGTTCGCCGCAGCCTTCTTCGCGGTGGGCAACCTGATCCAGTGGGGCGCGCAGGAGCCGACGCCCGACCCGCTGCGCTTCTTCGTCGGCGACATCTACCGGAACACGCTGGGGATGAAGCCGCCGAAAATGGCGGCGCTGGCGACCCTGGGGTTCCTGGGCGTCAGCTCGGCGCTGGCGATCCTGGCCGGTGCGCCGATCATGATCGGCCTCGCCGACCTCTGGGCGCGCTGGCGGGCCCAGCGCCGGGGCTTCACGGCGGAGGGCTCCGACCTCGTCTTCCTGCTGCTGACCCTGTCGGCGGCGGCCACGGTGGTTATGGTCGCGATCTTCGCCGGCAAGGTCGGCTTCTCGCCGGAGGAGACCAAGCGGCTCTGGGGGCGCTATTTCGAGTTCTTCGCACCACTGCTCTGGCTGGCCGCCGCCCCGGCGCTGGCGCGGCCGATCGACCCGCGCGTGCGGTGGGCCTGCGCGGCGGTGATGCTGGCGGGCCTCGCCGGACTGCTCGCCGCCTTCAGGAGCGGGGTCGTTCTCTTCCCCTGGGACGCGAGCGCGGTCAGCGCCTTCTTCCACGCCGATGCGGTGCGCGCGCCCGTGCTCTTCGGCAGGTCCTTCCGGCTGGTCTCGTCGGTGGCGACGGTGGCGGCCGCGGCGGCGATCGTCCTGCGCCTCCGCCCGGTCCACGCCGGTCTTGGGCTGGTCCTGGTGCTGGGGGTGCTATCGACCCGGCTCGACCAGCTCTGGCTGGGCGCGCTCGTGGCGCACAACGCGATCCTGGAGCACGACGCCCGCGCGATCCGCCCGACCCTGCCGGCGCGGCCCACCCCGACGGCGTTGCTGGCGCAGGACGCCAATGAAGGCCACCTGGCCTTCCTGCGGCTGGATGCCCGGCCGCGGGTCTTCCTGGGACCTTCGGGGGCGCAGGCGACGCCCGCCGACCTGAAGGGCGTCCAGGCGGTTGTGGTGTCCGGGCCGGGGACGCCACCGGGCGGTCCCTGGGTCAGGACCTACAAGGGCGAGGACCTGTCGGTCTTCCGGCCCGCCGCGGCGCCCTAGGCGACTGGCCCTCGCCGTCGCCCGGCCCCCGCCGAATGCCTCTTGTCTGCCAAGGTCGCGCCTGAAAGCTTGAGCGCATGGCCATAGCCGCCGACAGCCCCCTGCCCGACGGCGCGCACGCCGAAGCGACCGCGGCCGACCGCGCCTTCTTCGGCCATCCGCCGGGGCTGGCCTATCTGGCCTTCATGGAGGCCTTCGAGCGGTTCTCGTTCTACGGCATGCAGGCGCTGCTGGTGCTCTACATGACGAGCCAGCTGCTGCATCCCGGCCATGTGGAGCATGTGGCGGGGTTCGCCGGCTTCCGGGCCGCCGTCGAGGGCGTCTTCGGGCCGATGAGCCCGCAGGCGCTGAGTTCGGAGATCTTCGGGCTCTATGCGGGGTTCTGCTCGTTCACCCCGGTGTTCGGCGGGCTGATCGGCGACCGGGTGCTGGGCCAGAAACGCGCCGTGCTGGCGGGCGGGGCGATGATGGCGGCGGGCCATTTCCTGATGGCCTTCGAGGCGCCGTTCCTGCTGGCCCTGACCCTCCTGATGCTGGGCTGCGGCCTGCTCAAGGGCAATATCTCCGCCCAGGTGGGCAACCTCTATCGCGGTGCGGATCGCCGGCGCCAGGACGCCTTCCAGCTGTTCTACATGGCTGCCAACGTGGGCGTGTTCACCGCGCCGCTGGTCTGCGGGACGCTGGGCGAGCTGGTGGGCTGGCACTGGGGGTTCGCGGCCGCCGGCGTCGGCATGCTGATCAGCCTGACGATCTACCTGGCGGGCTATGGTCGGATGCCGCCCGACACCCTGCCGGCGCGGGGCGAGCGCCGGGCCGAGGCCGGGCGGCTCACCCGCCGGGACGTGCCCACGCTCGCGGCGATGGGCGTGCTGCTGGTGGTGGTGGCGCTGTTCTGGGTGGCGAACGGCGAGGTGCTGAACGCCTACATGATCTGGGCCAAGACCCACCTGGACCGGCAGGTGGGCGCGCGCACCCTGCCGACCACCTGGCTGCAGGCGGTGAGCGCCCTGGTGGGCATCGTGATGGCGCCGGTGCTGATCGGCCTTTGGACCCGCCAGGCCAGGCGCGGCGACGAGCCGCCGCCGCTGGGCAAGATGGCCGTAGGTTGCGGCCTGGCGGTCGTCGCCTATGGCCTCCTGGCCCTGGCGGCGGCCTTGAGCGGGCCGGCCAAGGTCCCGCTGATCTGGGCGCTGGGCTTCCACCTGGTCGTGCAGACCGGATACCTGTTCGTCTATCCGATCGGCATGGCGCTCTTCAGCCGCGCCGCGCCGCCGGCGGTCAATTCTCTGATGATCGGGGTCTACTTCCTGTCGGTGTTCGCAGGGAGCCTGCTCGTGGGGTGGGTGGGCCAGTTCTACGAGAGGATGAGCGCGCCGGCGTTCTGGCTGCTGCATTCGGCGGCGGCGGGCGCGGCGGGGCTGATCGTGCTCGCCCTGTGGAAGCCGCTCAGCACGGCGCTCGCGCCCCGCACGGAGGTCTCCCCATGAAGCTCTTCCAGACCTACGCCTCGCCCTTCCCCACCCGCGTGCGCCTCCTGCTCTACGCCAAGGGGATCGAGGTGGAGATCGTCGAGCCGCCGGGCTTCCACGCCTCGACGCAGAGCAAGGGCGAGTACCTGGCGGTCAACCCGATCGGCCGCGTGCCGACCCTGGTGCTGGACGACGGCCGCGCCCTGCCGGAATCCGAGGTGATCTGCGAATACCTGGAGGACGCCTACCCCGAGCCCAGCCTGCGGCCGGCCGATCCGTGGGCGCGGGCGCGGATGCGCCTCTTGAGCCGGATCTGCGACTTCTACGTCGTGATGGCGATGGTCCCGCTGTTCACGCTCTCCGGCCGCTCGCGCCGGCATTGGGAGTCGGCCGCGGTGAGCGCCGCGGCCGCCAAGGTGGCCGAAGCGTTGGGCTATCTGGAGGCCTACATCGGCGAGGACGGCTATGCGGCGGGCGGCGCGCTCAGCCAGGCCGACGGCGCCATCGCCCCGCAACTGGTGCTGGCCTGCGAGTGGATCCCGCAGGTCTTCGGGACGCCCGATCCGCTGGCCGGATTGCCGAAGCTCCGCGCCTACTGGCGCGCGGTCCAGGCCGACCCCATCGTGGCGCGGCTGGTGGCCGAGACCCGCCAGGCCATCGCCGAACAGCAGGCGGCGGCGAAGGCGCTGGCGGGGCAAAGGTCCTCCCCCAGTCCGAAGGGCGATCGCATATGAACGGGCATCGCGGATACGCGCCGCAGGCGCTGTCTTTTGACACCAAGCGCACCAAGGACACCAAGACCACGAAGGCGCCTTGCCGGACCGCAGCGTCGCGGGTCGCCGGTGAGTCTTGGTGTCCTTGGTGTCCTTGGTGTTTCATCTTGCCGCTCTGCGAGCGGCCACATGCGATAGCCCTGCCCTCAATCGGGCTTCGCCCTGGGGGAGGATCGGCTCAGCCCTTGCGCCGGTCCACGGTCTCCACGCTGGGGTTGGCGCGCAGGGCCGCGGCGATGTGGGTCAGGTGGCGGGCGTCGTTGACGTCGACGTCGATGTCCACGTCGAAGAAGTCGGCCTGGCGGTGATGCATCCGCAGCTGGACGATGTTGCCGCCGGCCTCGCCGATGATGGTGCAGACCTGGCCCAGCACGCCCGGCGCATTGCGGATGGTGGCGATCAGCTTGGCGCGCGCGATGGAGTTGCGCTCGGCCTCCGGCGTCCATTGCAGGTCGCGCCAGAGCTCCTCGCGCTCCTCGTATTGCGCGAGGTTCTCGCAGTCGATGGTGTGGACGGTCAGGCCCTTGCCGCCCTCGTCGAGGATGCCGACGATGCGGTCGCCCGGCACCGGCGAGCAGCATTCGCCGAAGTGGATGGCGACGCCGGGCGTGAGCCCGCCGCCGCGGACGTAGAGCTTGGCCGACTTGCCGTCCTCGATGCGGTGGCGCGCGGTCGCGGCCTTGCGCTCGTCGGCCTTGAGGCCCGGGAACACCGCCTCCAGCACCTGCGGCGGCGAGACCCGGCCGCGGCCGACGGCGTCGAACAGCTCCTCCTCGGTGGCCGCGGCGAAGCGGTCCAGCGCCGGCCGCAGCGAGACGTCCTTGCGGCTCTTGCCGGCGGCCTCGAAGGTCTGGTCGACGGTGGCGCGGCCGAGCCTGGTGAACTCCTCCTTCTCGGTCTGGCGGATGTGGCGGCGGATCGCCGAACGGGCGCGGCCGGTCACGGTGATCGAGCGCCAGTCCGGCGGCACCACGGGCTTGCCGCCGCGGATCACCTCCACCACGTCGCCGTTCTGCAGCACGGTGCGCAGCGGCTTCAGCTCGCCGTTGATCTTCACGCCGATGGTGGTGTCGCCGATGTCGGTGTGCAGGGCGTAGGCGAAGTCCAGCGGCATGGCCCCGGTGGGCAGGCTGACCAGGCGACCCTTGGGCGTGAAGACGAAGGCCTGGTCGAGGAACATCTCCAGCTTGGCGTGCTCGACCAGCTCCTCGGCGTCGCCGCCGTGCTCCAGCACCTGGACGAGGTGGCGCAGGTTCTCGATCGGGTCGCGGCCGCCGGCGGCCTGCTGATGCTCGATGTCGAAGCCGTAGGACTGGTCCTTGTAGCGCCAGTGGGCCGCGACCCCCTCCTCGGCCACCCGGTCCATGGCCTCGGTGCGGATCTGCATCTCGATGCGCATGCCCTTGGGCCCCACCACCGTGGTGTGCAGGGACCGGTAGTTGTTGCGCTTGGGCGTGGAGATGAAGTCCTTGAACCGCTCGGGAATGCCCGGCCAGGCCCGGTGGATGACGCCCAGCGCGCGGTAGCAGTCGTCCTCGGTGTCGACGATCACCCGGAAGGCGTAGATGTCGGAGAGCTGCGAGAAGCCGATCGACTTGCGCTGCAGCTTGC
>Ga0105240_10013918_pt1 | contig 11012 bp, 8 predicted proteins | sample KBSC54metaG_FD_80426 | JGI IMG/M metagenome (GOLD analysis project Ga0105240, IMG submission 80426) | Corn rhizosphere microbial communities from Kellogg Biological Station, Michigan, USA - KBS C5-4 metaG | ecosystem: Host-associated > Plants > Roots > Rhizosphere > Soil | place: Michigan, USA...
CACCAACAGTGACCAGGCGGCAACGCTGACGCTGGTGAAGACCGTGTCGAACACACATGGCGGCACGGCGACGACATCGAGTTTTACGCCGAGCGTGGACGGCACGGCGACGAGCTGGGGTGCGGCGGTGGCGTTGAGCGCGGGTGCGCACGCCGCGAGCGAGACGAGCCTGACTGGGTATACGGCCGGGTCGTGGGGTGGAGCCTGTGCGGCGAACGGTACGGTGACACTGACCCCGGGCCAGAACGCGACCTGCACGATCACGAACAGCGACCAGCCGACGACACTGACCTTGGTCAAGACGGTATCTAACACGCATGGCGGTACGGCGACGACGGCGAGTTTCACGCCGAGCATAGACGGCACGGCGACGACCTGGGTCACGGCGGTAGGAGTGAATGCGGGCGCACACACGGTCAGCGAGACGAGTCTGGCAGGCTATGTAGCCGGCGCTTGGGGCGGAGCCTGCGCGGCGAACGGCACGCTGACCTTGGTCCAGGGTCAGAACGCGACCTGCACGATCACCAACAGCGACCAGGCAGCAACATTGACCTTGGTGAAGACGGTGTCGAACACGCACGGCGGCACGGCGACGGCAGCAAGCTTCACGCCGAGCGTTGATGGCGCACCGACGACATGGAGCACTGCGGTGGGGGTGGGCGCGGGCTCGCATACGGCTAGCGAAACGGGTCTGACGGGCTATACGGCCGGGCCATGGGGCGGAGACTGTGCGGCGAACGGCACGGTGACGCTGTCGCCGGGGCAGAGTGCGACCTGCACAATCACCAACAGCGACCAGGCAGCGCCGCCCCAGCAGAAACCGGCAGCGGCGCCGCTGTCGACGGTCGGCCTGCTACTGTTTGCGGGGTTGGGATTGCTCTTGACCGGCGCTTATTTCCAGCGCCGTGCCAGGCGATGAGCGACATGCGCGAGCTAATGCCTGATCGGAATTAAATCAAGGAAATTCAGGCGCATAGACGCCTGGTGAGATTGATTCAGGGCGGCGGGGCAAGGGGCCCCGCCGTTTTTTTTGCCCTTTTATGCTGTTTCGCAGCATACGGCAGCGTGCGATAATTCAATCAGCTGTTCGACGTCGCCTTGGCGACGATCCGGCCTGATCACAATTCCCGCTTTCCCCTTTTCAGGAGCCCGTCCGTGTCCGACAAGAGCGTAGTACTGACCGATTCCGCGTCTGCGAAATCCACGGCATTGCCGGCCGTCACCGGTACACTCGGTGATCCGGCGCTCGATATCGCCAAGTTGAACAAGGACACCGGCTACTACACGTTCGATCCCGGTTTCACCAACACGGCATCCACGCGCAGCGCGATCACCTTCATCGATGGCGACAAGGGCGTGTTGCTCTATCGCGGCTATCCGATCGAACAGCTAGCCAAGCAGTCGAGCTTCCTCGAAGTCGCCTACCTGCTGATCAACGGCGAGTTGCCGACGGCCACGCAGTTCGGCGCGTTCGACGACGAGGTGACGCATCACACGATGATGCACGAGTCGCTGCGCCACTACCTGAGCGGTTTCCGCTACGACGCGCACCCGATGGCGATGCTGTGCGGCTCGGTCGCGACGCTGTCGGCGTTCTATCACGACACGCTCGACATCAACGACCCCGAGCAGCGCCGCCTCGCCGCGATCCGCCTGATCGCGAAGATGCCAACGTTGGCCGCTGCCGCATACCGTTTTTCGATCGACTGGCCGTTGCGCTATCCGCGCAACAATCTCGAATATGTCACCCGCTTCCTGCACATGATGTTCGAAGTGCCGAGCGAGCCCCTGCAGCTCTCGCCGGTAGCAGCGAAGGCGCTCGACCTGCTCTTCATCCTGCACGCCGACCACGAGCAGAACGCGTCGACTTCGACCGTGCGCTTGGTCGGCTCGACCGGTGCGAACCCGTACGCCTGCGTCGCCGCCGGCATCGCCGCGTTGTGGGGCCCGGCGCACGGCGGCGCGAACGAGGCCGTGCTCAAGATGCTCGGCGAGATCGGCACCGCCGACAACGTGACGAAGGCAGTCGACAAGGCGAAGGACAAGAACTCCGGCTTCCGCCTCATGGGCTTCGGCCACCGCGTCTACAAGAACTTCGATCCGCGCGCGACGATCATCCGTGAGATGTGCCACAAGGTGCTCGCCGACCTTGGAGTCGACGATCCCCTGCTCGACGTGGCAATGAAGCTCGAAGAAGTCGCGCTCAAGGATCCGTACTTTGTCGAACGCAAACTCTACCCGAACGTCGACTTCTACTCGGGCATCATCTACAAGGCGTTGAAGATTCCGACCGAGATGTTCACCGTGATGTTCGCGATCGCGCGCACCGCGGGCTGGGTCGCGCACTGGCTCGAGCAGCATACCGACTAAGACACCAAGATCGGCCGTCCGCGCCAGATCTACACAGGTCCGACCAACCGCGACTACGTGCCGCTAGACAAGCGCTGATCGCCGCGAAAAGCCTTTCGAAGTCGGGGCTGGTAGCTCACGATTGATGAAGCAATTTCCTGATCAGGTCGAACCCTGTGCGTAACGGTGCGGTGATGCGCCAGGACGCGCTCGCCTGCAGCGCTGCCACGCGTTCGCGAGCCGCCGCCGCCTCATGCGCCAGCTGCGTGTGCAGCGACGATGCTCTCGCGGCCTGTGCGATGGTTTCGGTGTGATTTTGTTGCTGTAGATCCAAATCACGACGCATCTGCAACACCTGCTCGCGCAACCGCGCGATCTGAAGGTGCTCGCCGGTCGGATGGCCAGCCTCGATCCAGTCGCGCATGTAGCGCAGCAGTTCGGCAACCTGCTGCGCAGGGGCGAGTTCGATGACCGCCTGCCGCTGTGTCAATTCGAAAATCAGGCGCTCGAACGCGAGGCTGGTTGCGTCGAGGCTGGCATGCGCTCGTATCCAGTCGCAAACACCAGCGGCATCGACCGGGTTGTACTGGGCGATCGCCTCGGCGAGGTTGTCGCGAGAGATGGGGCGGGTGAGCAGGGCGCGGCCGAAATTCCAGTGTCGCGCCGATTCCGCGTTCGCACTGCGGACCATGAAGCCCATGCCGTTCTGGCTGTGATCGAGCAGGATGCAGGCGCAGCCGACCGCCAATGCCTCGGTGGCGGCGCGGCCCTTGGCGAAGACGAGATCGTAGTTGCCGAGCAGTGCGCCCGGTTCGGGCACGAGATTGCCCACGCCCTTGCCGATGACGTCGAGCCGCATGCCGGCTTCGGCGCAGGCCGCGCGAATCTGCGCGAGCAGGCCGTCGTCACGCGCATAGCTGCTGAACACTAGAGCGCGCTGCGGACGTGGCGGCAGCGGTGCGCGCCGCGCGAACCGGTCGAGGTCGACGCCGTTCTGGATCACCTCGACGAGTTCGGGGCCAACGCCATGCTCGTGGCAGAGCCGCTCCTTGCAGTTTTCGTCGACCGCGATGTAGCGGCGAACCTGGGTCAGCCGCGGCGGCCTGCCGTGCTCGTGGCTGCGGTCGTGGCAGATCGAGATGGCGGGCACGTCGGGAAACCGCAGGATCGCTCTCACGGTCTCGTTGTGTGTGTTGCCAATGATGACGTCGGGCCGCAGCGCGAGCATGGCTGGATCGGTGATGCAGGCGATCGATTCGTGGCGCAGCTCATCCGCCATCTCGCCAAGCACGGGCGCGAACACGGTGACGCTGTGGCCGCGACGCCGCAGCCACAGCGCAAGATCGCGCGTGAACAGCTCTGCGCCGCTGCGATGCACGAGGTAGCACATCGTCAACAGGACGTGCAGGCGCGGAGCTGCGGCATTGAAATTGTCGGCGTTCACGCGGTCTCCGCGCTCTCGCGCGCATGGCGGTAAGCTGCGAGGACTTCGTCCACGCCGCCGAGCATCTTGCTCGTGCCGCGATCGATCCATAGCGCGCAGTCGCACAGCTCGCGGATCTGGGTATTGCTTTGCGAGACGATCACCACGGTGGTGCCGCCGTGGATGCGCTGGCGCAGCGCGTCGCCCGATTTCTTCTGGAATTCCGCATCGCCCACGGCGAGCACTTCGTCGATCAGCAGGATTTCCGGTTCGACCTGCATGGCGACGGAAAATCCCAGGCGCAGGACCATGCCGGACGAGTAGCTCGAAATCGGCTCGTCGAAGAAGTCGCCTAGTCCGGAAAATTCGCGCACGGCCGGCAGACGCGTGACTATGCTGCGATAGTCGAGCCCCTGCATCATGCCGGAAACGATGGCATTGTCGCGGCCGCTCAGATGCGGCATGAAGCCGACCGAAAGCGAAAGCAACTGGCAGGACATGGTCGCGCGGCGCAGCTGCCCGCGGTCGGGGGCGAGAATGCCGGCGAGAACGCGCAGTAGCGTACTCTTGCCAGCGCCGTTGCGGCCGACGATGCCCAAGCGCATGCCGCGCTCCAGCCGCAGCGAGACGTCCTGCAGCGCCCAGAACTTCTTGCTGTTCCAGTGCAGCTTCGAGCGCATTGCGACGCCGACGTTTTCCAGGGTGATCAGGCTCGCGTCCATGTTCATGCGGCTTGCTTGACGTAGACGTGGGCCAGCCTGCGGATCAGCGCGATGGCGCCGACGAGCAGCAGCAGCGAGATCGCGCAAGCCGAGGCGAGTTCGCTCCAGTTGGGCCATTGCGCGTGCAGCAGGATTCCGCGCGTTGCGCCGACCAGAGTGGCTATGGGATTGAACATCAGCAGCTTGCGGATGCCCGGCGGTACCGAATCTGCAGAGAACATGACCGCCGAAAGAAACATCAGCAACGCGAGCAACTGATCGATAACGAAGCGCAGGTCGGGGACGAGCGGAATCACCGCGGCAACCAGATAGGCGATGGCCAGCGTGAAGACCAATTCCACGAGCAACAGCGGAACGAGGCCCAGGTAGGTCGGATTCGGCGGATAGCCAGTGCACCACAGCAGCACGAGCAGCAGCGCGAAGATGTAGAGGAACTTGACGCTGTCAGCGAGCACCTGCACGCACGGGAAAACCAGCGGTGAAAGCTTTACCTGGCGAATCAAGTTGAGATTGCCCCAGATCGCGTTGCCACCGTGGCTGACGCCGGACTTGAACCATTGCCAGACGGTCAGCCCGACCAACAGAAACGGCACGTAGCCGGCGTCGGCGGTTCTCAGCATCACACCGAAGACGAAGTACAGCACGGCCATGTTCATCGCCGGTTCCAGCACCCACCAGACGAAGCCGAGATAGGCGCGCGCGCGTTCGGCATGCAGCTCGGCATAGCAGAGGAAGAACACGAGTTCGAGTGAGCGCCGCACGCGGGCGAACATGCCTTTGCGCGCGGCACCGGGGGGATATCCGTATGCCTGTGTCGATTCCTGCATCACTTCAAGTTCTCCGCGGTCACGTTGTCCGTTCATGCAGGCCTGGCAGCGCGCGGATCAGTTCGCAGACCCGCTCTGCAGCCGCAACATCGAGCTCGGGATACATGGGCAGCGCGAGCACCTGGCGCGATCGCGATTCGGCAATCGGCATCTCGTCCGTGGCGGTTGCGACCGCGGGGTGCCGGTGCAGTGCGCGTTCGTAGTAGATGCGCGTTTCCACGCCGTGCCCGTGCAGCCAGGCGCGCAGGCGGTCGCGTTCGGGATGCAGGATCGCGAACTGGTTGAAACTGTGGGCGGTCGAGCATGTCTCTGGCACGAGGTAGCCGGTGTCGGCGAGGCGGTTGCGATATTCTGCCGCGATTCTGCGTCGTGCTGCGATCCAGTTATCCAGATGCGGCAGCTTCACTCGCAGCATCGCCGCCTGGATCTCGTCGAGCCGGCTGTTCACGCCCGCCTCGCGGATTTCCCCGCGTGCATCGCCGCCGTGGTTGCGCAGGCGTCGCGCGTACACCGCCTGCGCCTCATTGCCCAGCCACAACGCGCCGCCGTCGCCGAGCGCACCGAGATTCTTGCTCGGATAGAAGCTGAAGCAACCGGCGTCCGCGAGTGTCCCGATTTTGCGCGAACCGCTCGTTGCGCCGAGCGCCTGCGCCGCATCCTCGACCAGGACGACGCCCTTTTTGCGGCAAGCGGGGGCGAGCTCGGACAGATCCATGGGCATGCCGAACAGATGCACCGCGATGACCGCGCGCGTGCGCGCCGACAAGGCGTCGACGATGCGTTGCGGATCGGCGTTGAATCCGGCCTCGACGCAGTCGACGAATCTCGGCACCGCCCCAGCGCGCAATACTGCCTCGAGCGTAGCGGCGAAGGTGTAGACCGGCAGCACGACCTCGTCGCCTGCGCCGATTCCGAGCAGGCGCAGCGCCAGATACAACGCATCGCTGCCGGAATTGACCGCGACAACGTGGCCGCCGCCCAGGTATTCGGCCAGCTCCGCTTCGAACGCAGCAACCTCCGCACCGAGTATGAAGCGCGAGCTTTCGCTTACGCGCCACCATGCGGCGTCCAGTTCGCCGCGCAGCGTCGCGTGCTGCTGCGACAAGTCGAACTGGCGCAGGTTCATGCAGCGACGTCCAGCGCCTGGATGGCGCGCTGGGCCACGCGCATGGCGCGTAGCGCCGAATGGCCGTCTATCGATGGGCTCGAACGCGTGCGCACGGCGTGGACAAACGCGCGCAGCTGGCGCGAGAGCGGATCGAGGTGGAGGTCGGCATCGACTGCCGGCTTCGCTCTGCCCCAGCGGAATTCCCAGGTCTGGCCACCGCCACGAATCGAAGTGCGGCGTACCGCCGAGTGCGCACCGCTCTTGGCGAACAGGCGTGCGCGGTGACCGTCGTCGAATCCCAGTTCGAGCACGCCGGAGATTTGTTCCGTGGAGAGGGTGACGCTGCGCCATGCGATTTCATTCGGCTCGCGGTTCAGCCAGGCGCAGATCATGTCAAGGTCGTGGATCATCAACTCGAGCACGAGGTCGGGCAGGCTGCGGATCATTCGCCCCGTAGTCGAACGATGCGAGACGATTTGCGCGGGCAGCGAGAAATCCGGCTGCACCAGCGTGAACGCCGGATGATGTCGTTCGAGATAACCGACCTGGAGGATACGCCGGTGCTTCTCGGCGAGGCGTACCAGCCCCTGCGTCTGCGCCAGATGGCTGGCCACGGGCTTTTCCAGCAGAACGTCGAAACCGCGCCGCAGCAACGCGCCGGCGAGATCGAAATGAGTGGCGGTGGGCGTCGCTACCACGCAAGCATCTACGCTTTGTGGCAGCGCATTGATGTCCGCGTAGAACGGAGTTCCGCACGCACCGGCTTCGGCTTCGCAGCGCGGATCGATGTCGACCAGCGCGGCGAGGCGAATGTCGAGTTGCGCGGACATGCGCAGTGCGCTGGCCAGGTGGCGCCGGCCTTGCCGGCCGATGCCAACGAGCGCGAGCGCGACCGGTGACGCGCCCGACTGCATGCCGAACTGGCCGGCGTTCAACATGCGCGTAATGTGGCCTCGACCGGAAGCATGTGCCGGGCGTAGCGCAGCACTTCACGGTAGCGTCCGGCCTGCACCTGCTGTTCGCCGCGCATTTCGTAGTAGCGCAGGCCGGCGTGCAGTTGCGGGCCTTCCGTACCCGCGGGGCGCAGGACCTCGAAGCGGAAGGCGTCTTCGCCGTAGGTGTCGAACATGTGCTGGACTTCCTGCGCCAGCACCGCGCCCGACTGGGCGGCATAGCGATGCGAACGCTCAATTTTGTTGCGCAACGCGTCGGCGTCGAGATCGAGCACGATCTCCGCGCTCGTGCCGCTGGGCCGCGGATCGCCAACGACACGGTATTCGAGATGCCGCGGCATTTCCGTTTCGGCGGTGCGCAACCTCGTCGCTGCCCGGGTCAAGGGCAGGCACAGATCGTGCCCCGGGTGGTAGCCCTCGACGGCGTCGCAGGTGATCTCGGTGATCTGATGCGCATCGATGAGCCGCGCCAGCTCGCGCGCGCACTCGACCAATGGCCCAGAGTCGCCACGCATCAGCAGCGCATACAGATCGGGCTCGGCAAAGCGGCCGGCGATGATGACTTCGCCGCCGTTCTCCTCGACGAGTCGAATGCTCAGGTCAAGCCGGGACCGTCCGGTCGAGCCGGAGCCATCGGTCAGGATCACGACCAACGGACGAGTTTTGCGTAGCCAGCCGAGCAGGCGCAGTTCGTGGCCCGGATGCGCGATCACCAGCAGTGATCGCGTCCGCGGCATCGGCGCGAATGTCATGATTTTCCCCTTCCGGCAAATCGTGCGACGCCGTTCCCCCCTGCCTAGATAAGCAGGCTCTCTACCTTCGAGAGCGTCGCACGCTGTTCCGGTTCGCCATTTATGCGATTTAGCGGAGCTTGACGCAAGCCGTCATAAGCAAAAATTGTGACGTCCATCTCGATTTCGTTCGCGACGAACCGCGCCATGGGAAGTTCCGCTTCCTGATCCCAAGCCAAGCGAAATCGGCGGGTGTCGGTTTCGCAGGCGATGCCATGCTCGTCGAGCAGGCGCAGCGGGGCGTCGGGATCGTCGCTGAACAGGTGCAGGCAAACCGCCGAGTGCGCATCTGCCGTGCCGTCGAGTACCGCGCCGACGAGGCGCGGTTCGAACGACGCAAAAAAACGCATCGCCTCGACTGCCGCTTCGCGCAACATGCGCAACTGCCGCGGCTGGTCGTCGGCATGGAACAGGCGCTGATGCTCGCGTAGCGCGTCCTCGATCTCGCTGTTCTTCGGTAAAGCGAAATCGTCGCTGATGCCGAGGCGCGCAGCTGCCTTGCGCTTGGCGAAAGCATAGTCGCGAATGCCCGATTCGCTGATCAAGCGCGCCGCCTCGAACGCGATGCGGTTGCGCAACTCTTGCGAATTGTTTGTCGTATGACGTGACATGTGGAGTGGGAGAAGTCGGAGCGAGCGAAAAGCGGCTTTCTCTATTCTCCGGCTAGTGCTTTCAGAAAATTCCGTAGGCTTCCTGTTGTACCTTCTTCTCGGCCTCGGTCGGCTGATTTGGGCTGTTCGCGATGCGCGTGAGATCCTCGGTGCGGAAGACCTCGGAGATCGTGTGCTCGGTGCCGGGTGAGGCGAGCAGGCCGGTTTCGGGATCGATCTGCGCAGTGCTGATGCCAGCAGGCGTGTTGAAGGGTTTCTCCGGCATGCCTTCGAGCGCGACGCGCATGAAGTCGATCCAGATCGGCAGCGCGGTCTGTGCGCCGAATTCGATATGGCCCATCGAACTGAAGTCGTCGAAGCCCATCCAGGCTGCGGCAACGAGATCGGCGTTGTAGCCGACGAACCAGCCATCGCGATGGTCGTTGGTCGAACCGGTCTTGCCGAACAGGTCGTTGCGCTTGAGCACCATCGCGCCCGAGCCGGTGCCGCGACGGACCACGTCGCGCAGCAGCGAGCCGATCAGATAGGCGGTGCGTGCATCGAGTGCGCGCGGGGCGAGCTTGGTCGCTGCCGGCGCAGCCGTCGTCGCTTGCGCGTTGGCGATCGGAGAGAGGGCGTCCTTGGTCGTCGTCACTCCATTGTTGTCGACGACGGTGCGCGCCGCGGCTTGTGGTGTAGCCGCACGGCCGTCGTCGCCCGCGCGCTCGGGGCACTGTGCGCAGATCTGCGCAGGTTGCGCCTTGTAGACCTCCTTGCCGTCGCGATCGTAGATCGCGTCGACGAAATACGGATCGACGAGATAGCCGCCGTTCGCGATCACCGCATACGCGCGCGCCATGCTCATCGGTGACACCGAAGCCGTGCCCAGTGCCATCGACAGGTTCGGCGGCACCTGTTCGAGGCTCAGGCCGAAACGAGTGACGAACTCGCGCGCGTAGCGCACGCCGATCGCATCGAGCAGGCGTACCGAGACGAGGTTCTTCGACTGCACCATCGCCTCGCGCAGGCGCATGGGCCCGGCGAATGCATCATCGTCGTTCTTCGGGGTCCATTGTCCGTTCGGCTTGGACGGATCGGGGAACACGACAGGGGCGTCGTTGACGACCGAGGCCGGGGTGAAGCCGTGCTCGAACGCCGCCGCGTAAAATAAAGGCTTGAAGCTCGAGCCGGGGTTGCGCTGCGATTGCACCACGCGATTGAACTTGCTGCGCGCGAACGAGAAGCCGCCGACTTCCGCGCGCACCGCGCCGTCCTCTGGGTCGAGTGCGATGAGCGCGCCCTGTACGGCCGGAATCTGTGCAAGCTGCCAACGGCCTTCCTTTTTCGGATCGGTCGACTTTGCTACACGCACGACGTCGCCGACCTTGAGCGCCGCATCGACGCGCTTCGGCGCCGGGCCGCGGCTGGTTTCGTCCTGGTAGCGGCGCGCCCAGGCGATGTCGTCGAGGCTGAGCACGATGGTCTGGCCGTCGCTGAGGCGCAAATGCGCTTCCTTCTCCACGCTTTGCGTGACGATCGCAGGGACAAGGCCGAATGTCGCGCGGAATGCGTCGAGCTTGCGCTCGAGATCGGCATCGGTCGCATTGCTCGCCAGTTCGACGTGCGCCTCGGGGCCGCGCCAGCCGTGGCGTCGGTCGTACGCAATCAAGCCAGCACGCACGGCGTCGTTCGCCGCGGTCTGGTCGCGCGAGTCGATCGTCGTGCGGATCGTGTAAGCGTCCGTCAGCGCGTTGTTGCCTAGACGCTGGATCGCCTCCTGGCGCACGAGTTCGGCAATGTAAGGCGCCTCGACCTCGATCGGCGGCTCGTGCGCGAACGCGCGCTCGGGTTCGGCATCGGCCTGCTTGAACTGAGCGTCCTTGATGTAGCCGTTCTCGAGCATGCGCTGCAGGACATAGCGGCGGCGCTCAAGTGCGCGTGCGCGGTTGTTGAGTGGATTGCCGGTCGAGGGAAATTTCGGCAGCGAGGCGAGCATTGCGCACTCGGCCAAGTCGAGTTGATCGAGCGTCTTGCCGTAGTAGAACTCGGCCGCCGCGGCGACGCCGTAGGCGCGGTTGCCGAGGAAGATCTTGTTGAGATACAGCTCGAGGATCTGATCCTTGCTCAGCGTGTTCTCGATCTTGAACGAGAGGAAGATTTCCGTTGCCTTGCGCGACAGGCTTACTTCCGAACTGAGGAAGAAATCGCGCGCGACCTGCTGGGTGATCGTGCTGCCGCCGGGCACATGC
>Ga0105240_10013919_pt1 | contig 11012 bp, 19 predicted proteins | sample KBSC54metaG_FD_80426 | JGI IMG/M metagenome (GOLD analysis project Ga0105240, IMG submission 80426) | Corn rhizosphere microbial communities from Kellogg Biological Station, Michigan, USA - KBS C5-4 metaG | ecosystem: Host-associated > Plants > Roots > Rhizosphere > Soil | place: Michigan, USA...
AGAAAGAGCTTGGTGCCTTCGCGACGGCAAAGGCGGCATACTGCTCCGGTATAACGTGCCATTTCTTCTCCTGACTTCGGATGTCGGCCGGTTTACGTGCGACGGTGCGCATGTCATCCCGGCCCAATTTCAAAGTTGGCAGTCTCCAGCAGCCAGTTCCCAGTGACTCACTGGAGACTGGCGACTGGTAACTGAAGACTGAGTCGCGTCTCAGACTCGACGCCTCTTCGGCGGCCTGCAACCGTTGTGCGGCACCGGCGTGACGTCGCGAATCGAGCGAACGTCGATGCCTGCTGCTGCCAGCGCACGGATAGCCGACTCGCGGCCTGATCCCGGTCCGGCAACCCGCACATCCACTGCCCGCAGGCCATGGTCGCGGGCCATCTGCGCCGCATTCGACGCAGCCTGCTGCGCCGCGAACGGTGTGCCCTTGCGCGAACCGCGGAACCCGAGCGAGCCCGAGCTCTTCCAGCTGATGGTGTTGCCCACCTGATCGGTGATCGTCACGATGGTGTTGTTGAACGAGGCCTGAATGTGCACCACGCCAAACGGCACATTCTTGCGCTCGCGCTTCTTGAACTTCTTGTTCTTGCCTGCCTTGCCGGCTGCGGCCTTCTCTGGTTTCGCCATTAGGTCTTCGACGTCGCTTTCTTCTTGCCGGCAACGGTGCCCTTACGGGGACCCTTGCGGGTACGAGCGTTGGTGTGGGTGCGCTGTCCGCGAACCGGCAATGCGCGGCGATGCCGGTTGCCACGATAGCTCTGGATATCGATGAGGCGCTTGATGTGCATCTGGACGTCCTTGCGGAGATCGCCCTCGACGTCACCCTCGTCCTCAATCACCTGGCGGATATGGTTCACCTCTTCTTCGGTCAGATCCTGAATCTTCTTGGAGGCGTCGACATTTGCCTTCTCCAGAATCTTGAGCGAACGAGGATTACCGATGCCATAGATGTATGTGAGCGCGATCCGAGCCTGCTTGTTGCGGGGCAGATCGACGCCAGCAATACGTGCCATTCTGAATCCTTCTGTTGCTTCGGTTAGAGTGCCTCCGGCCTAGCGCCAGCTCGCACAGGTTGTTGCGGACCCAGTCGGAAACTTTGACTGGTTTAACTCCGGGGTTCATCGCAAGCCTTGACTCAAGCTAACTAGCCCCTGGGAAGTTCATAGTTTCGAATTCTCAGTTCATAGTTACTGCTTCACAACCACGAACTGCGAACCGTGAATTTACCCTGGAGTTCCCGCTTTTCTTGCCAGTCCCGACTAGCCCTGGCGCTGCTTGTGTTTTGCGTTCTCACAGATCACACGAACCACCCCGCGGCGGTTGATGACCTTGCACTTCACGCAAATCTTCTTTACTGATGCACGGACCTTCATTGCTCTACTGCCCTTCTCCGCGCATTCTTACGACGACGCGGGGGAATTCGATTTCGTTGTTCAAAAACCTCACAACCGATTCGATCGCACCACAGACTGTGAACTAAGAACTACGAACTGTGAACTTACTTGTACCGGTACACAATTCGTCCGCGGTTCAGGTCGTATGGGCTCAGCTCAACGGCTACGCGGTCACCCGGCAAAATGCGGATGAAGTTCTTGCGCATTCGCCCCGAGACGTGTGCCAGAACCTCGTGGTTCGTCTCGAGCTTCACCTTGAACATAGCGTTAGGCAACGTCTCAACTACCGTTGCCATGACCTCAATCGCGTCTTCCTTCGACAAACCGTATCCACTTCTGAGTGCTCACGCACTCTTGCGCTTTGGACTGAGTTTCTTGCTCTGCCTACTCAGTCAGAACCTTTGCTCCGGTGTCGGTTACCGCCACCGTGTGCTCGAAATGAGCACTCATGCTTCCGTCATTCGTCACAGCCGTCCAGCCATCGCGCAGCACGCGAACGTCCGGCTTGCCGGCGTTGACCATGGGCTCGATGGCAATCACCATCCCAGCCTTCAGCCGCATGCCCGATCCCGCTTCACCAAAATTCGGTACCTGCGGATCTTCGTGCATATGGCTGCCGATTCCATGCCCTACAAAATCCCGTACTACGGAAAAGCCCTCGGCTTCAACTACTCCCTGCACTGCCGCTCCAATGTCACCCAGAGTGGCACCCGGCTTCACTGCGGCGATTCCGGCGTAGAGCGACTTCTCGGTGGCGGCCAGCAATCTCACCGTATCTGGCGCAATCTTTTCGCCCACCGGAACCGTTATCGCCGCATCGCCATAGTAGCCGTCCACGATCGCTCCGCAATCCACCGAAACGATGTCCCCTTCCTTCAGAACCCGCTTCTTCGATGGGATGCCGTGCACCACCTCTTGATTGATCGAGGTGCATAGCACACACGGAAAACCGTGATATCCCTTGAAGGCTGCCTTAGCGCCGAGTTCGTTGATTCTTGTCTCCGCCACTCTCTCAAGGTCGAGGGTTGTCGCACCTGGCTTCACATGGCCACGGACCAGTTCGAGTACCTCGCGGACCACCTTGCCCGCGCGGCGCATCTTCTCGATCTCCAGTGACGATTTCAGTACAACAGCCAAGAGCAGCTTCCAGTTCCCAGCCATCAGTTTTCATATTTCATGTCGGCTCGTCCGCAAACGCGTGACTGATGACCGAAAACTGACAGCTGTTTCTAACGCACAAATTTCCGTTCGCGCACTGCGCTATTGGCGCAGCCGCTCAACGGCTTTCACAATTCCTGCCGCAACCACGGCAATCGGCCCATCTCCACTCACTTCCGCAAATCGTCCCAGCTCACGGTAGTGCTCGATAACTGGAGTCGTTTGTGCTGCGTACGCGCGCATGCGTTCCGCAAACGCCTTCTCCGTATCATCGGCTCGCTGGGTCAGCGCAGAGCCCTCTACATCACAGAAACCGGCCCGCTGAGGCGGCTTCGAATAGATGTTGTAAATGGTCTGGCAGACTGGGCAGTTTCTACGCCCGGCAATGCGACGCAGTAACTGATTATAGTCGACTTGGATACTCACAGCAACCAGAGGCAGATTTTGCGCCGGCTCGCAGCAGGCAGTTGCCGCCAGACGGCCGTCGAGCCAATGAGCCTGGGCCAACGTACGAGGGAATCCGTCCAGAATGTAGCCCTTCACCGTATCCGGCTGCTGCAGCCTGACGGCAACCATCTCATTCACCAGCGAGTCTGGTACCAGCTCTCCCCGGTGCATAATCCCTTTGGCCGTCTTGCCGAGGGGAGTCCCCTGGGCGACGTTTGCGCGAAGCAGATCACCGGTCGAAATTTGGGGAATCCCCCAAAGTTGAACCAGTTCCTTCGCCTGGGTGCCCTTCCCTACGCCCGGTGCACCCAACAGGAGAATCGGTCCGGGAGCGATCATCCTTGCCGACCTTCGTTCTCCTTCTATGTCACTTTCTGTACTTCCAGATGCGCTTTCAAGACTTGCAGTTGACGGCATTTACCAGGTTTTCCTTCCGCGTATACGACCGGAACGCGGGGAAAAGCCGTCATAATGGCGCATGATCAGCTGCGATTCGATCTGGTTGACAGTGTCCATGGCGACACCCACTACAATCAGCAGCGACGTGCCACCAAAGTAGAAATTGACCCCCAAACCGTGTGTTGCCCACGTGGGCAAGCTCTCAAAAAACCGTCCAATCAGCCAAATCTTGTCGAACCGGACACCCGAAATCATAAACGTCGGTACCATCTGGATCAGGATCAGGTAAACCGCGCCCACTAGAGTGATCCGAGTAAGAATGTCGTTGATGAAGTCCGAAGTTCGCTTCCCCGGCCGGATCCCTGGGATGAACGATCCCGACTTACGGAAGTTGTCGGCGATATCGTCGGGCTTCATCACGATCGAAACATAAAAGTACGCGAAGAAGATGATTGCCAGCGCGTTCAGGAATACATACCAGGGCATACCCGGTCCCAGTGCCTGAATGATCGGCTGAAAGAACCGGTTATTCTGCACCCACTCTACCTGCCCGAACAGCAATGGTGCTGACAAAATCGAGCTCGCAAAAATAATGGGCATCACGCCGCCTGAATTCACCTTCAGGGGCAGGTGGCTCGATGAGCCTCCCATCATGCGCCGTCCCACAATCCGTCGCGCGCTCTGGATGGGAATACGCCTCTCAGACCGCTCCACGAAGACAATGAATGCAACCACCGCGATCATGCCGACCACAATGAACAGAACTGCAAAAATCGTCAGCGAGCCCCATGCGCTCGTCTGGACCTTGCCCACAAGTTCCGCAATGCCGCGCGGCAGGCCGGCAATGATGCCTGCAAAAATTAGCAAGCTCATGCCGTTGCCGATACCGCGATCCGTAATCTGTTCACCCAGCCACATGATGAAGCCCGAGCCCGTGGTCAGCGTAAGCACGGTCATCAATACAAATCCGATACCCGGATGGAGCACCAGTCCGCTCTTGGTCAGAACCGCCGCGATGCCAATGGCCTGCAGCGCCGCCAGGACGATCGTCATGTAGCGAGTCCACTGCGTGATCTTTCGACGACCAAGCTCGCCTTCCTTCTGAATGCGCGCCAGCGGCTCGTACACCACCGTCAGCAACTGGAAGATGATTGACGCCGTGATGTACGGCATAATCCCCAGCGCGAAGATCGTCATTCTGCGCAGGTTGCCGCCGCCGAACAGATCGAGGAGACCAAGTGCCGAGCCGTTCTGCATATTAAAGAGGCTGGCCAGTCGGGCCGTGTCGATGCCGGGCGTAGGGATAAACGCGCCCAAGCGGTAAACGGCAAGAATGCCAAGGGTGAAGAGTACCCGCTTGCGCAGGTCGGGGATCCGGAAGATATTTGCGAACTTCTCAAGCATGTCTGGTTTTCCGCTTCAGGCGAGACCGCCCGCGTGACTTACCCAATCAGTGTATGCGCGATTGAGGCTGCCTGTCGCTGAATCTGCGCCGGAACCCTGAACTTCGATCTTGTCAGGCTGGAATCCAGCTTGGCGGTGTTCCCGGACACAGACTTAAGGACATTTGCCCAGTCGCACATGATCCCGGCTCTCGCTTCCGAAACCCGGGACCAAAGGTACTAAGCTGCTGCCGGAGCTCCTGCCACCACAGCCTTGCCGCCGGCCTTTTCGATCTTTTCGATGGCCGACTTCGAAAACTTGTGGGCATGGACGGTGATCGCGGATTTCAGCTCGCCCGAGCCAAGCACCTTCACCAGCGCGTTCTTGCTTGAAACCAGCCCAAGCTTCTTGTAGTCCTCGAGGGCGATCTCCTTAACGGAGAGCTCAGCCAGCCGGTCAAGATTCACCACGGTGTACTCGGTGCGGAAGATGTTATTGAAGCCGCGCTTGGGAAGACGGCGGTGCAGCGGCATCTGGCCGCCCTCAAAGCCGCGCATCAGGCTGAAGCCCGAACGCGATCCCTGGCCTTTGTGACCGCGGGTTGAAGTTTTGCCCATGCCGGATCCCATACCCCGGCCCACACGCTTGCGCCCTGTGTTTGCATTCTTCGGCGCTCGCAGATTTGAAAGATTCTTTGCCATGATGTTCCTCGCTCCATAACGCCGGTCGACTGTGCGCCAACCGACTCGCGTTTCCATGCAGTTCAAGTTCACGGTTCAACTAATCGGGGATTCTACGAACCGTGAACTATGAACTGCGAACTAGCTTTCCAGAATTCTCACCAGGTGCGGCACTGCTTTCACCATGCCACGCACTGACTCATTGTCCACGCGCTCAACGATCTGGTTCAGCCGTGTGAAACCCAGCCCCTTGATCACCAGCTTGTGCTTCACCGGCGTCGAAATGGCCGAGCGGTAGTACTGAATGCGGATTTTCTTCTGTTGTTCGGCCATGATTAAAGCTCCTCAACCTGCTTGCCGCGTGCGCTCGCGACATCGCCCTTGTCGCGCAACTGCACCAGCGCATCGAATGTTGCTTTGATGACGTTGTGCGGGTTCGCCGTTCCCAGGCTCTTGGTCAGCACGTTCTGCACGCCGACCGAGGTCATCACCGCGCGTACCGCGCCGCCCGCAATCACGCCCGTGCCTTCCGGAGCCGGCTTCAGCAGAACATGCCCTGAACCAAAGCGGCCCAGAACTTGATGAGGAATCGTGGTGTCGGTCAGGTTGATCTTCACGAGGTTCTTCTTGGCCGCCTCAATTCCCTTGCGAATCGCCTGGGGAACTTCCTTGGCCTTTCCCGATCCGTATCCCACGACACCCGAGGCGGCGTCGCCCACCACAACCAGCGCGGCAAACGACATGTTCTTGCCGCCCTTTACCACCTTGGTCACGCGGTTGATCGAAACCACCTGATCTTTCAGGTTGTACTGGTTGGCATCGAGTTTCTTCGTCAAATTCATCATTGCTCTCTCGTTTTTCCAGTGATCAATGATCCGAGATCAGTGATCAGAAAACTCTGTTCAGCTGCGTTATGGTCGGTCCCAACTGACCACTTCCACTGACAACCGCTCTTAGAACTCAAGCCCTGCTTCACGCGCCGCATCGGCCAATGCCTTGATGCGCCCGTGATAAAGAAACCCGCCGCGGTCGAAGACCACCTTCTTCACGCCTTTTTCTTTCGCCTTCTCCGCTATCGTCTTGCCAATCTCTTTGGCCGCCGCAACATTGCCGCCGCTCTTCAGCTTCAGCTGCAGGCTCGATGCTGCTGCAAGCGTCTCACCCTTCTGGTCGTCGATCACCTGCGCGTAGATATGGTTCAGCGAGCGATACACATTCAGGCGCGGCCGCTCCGTTGTTCCCGAAAGCTTCTCGCGGATGCGCGTATGGATCCGTTTGCGAATTTCGTTTCTCTTGGTCTGCGTTATCATCTTCGTCTCTTTCCTATCAGCGGAACCGCCTTACGGCCCCGTTCGGTTGATTCAGTTAGCAGTTGTTGTTCGTAAGTCAGCTAGCTTGAAACTGCGAAATACGAACTCTGAACTGCGAACTTACTTGGCTCCCGTCTTGCCGGCCTTCTTCTTCAACTTCTCATCGGAGTAGCGGACGCCCTTGTTCTTGTACGGATCCGGCTTGCGCAGCGCGCGCATGTCAGCCGCAACCTGACCAACCTTCTGGCGATCGATACCGCTCACTGTCAGATGCGTCTGCTTCGGATCAATAGCCACTTCAATCCCGGTTGGCAACGGAAACTCGATCGGATGCGAGTATCCAAGCGTGAACACCACCGTGCCCTTGCCTTTCAACTCCGCGCGATAACCGATACCAACAATGTCCAGTTCCCGCGTCCAGCCTTTGGTCACGCCCTGCACTGCGTTGAACACGAGTGCGCGCGTCAGCCCATGCACCGCCGCCTTATCGTCGCCCGAACGATTCACGAGCAGGTGGCCATCTTTGGTCTCAAGTGAGACACCCTCTGAAACGAGCGCGGACACTTTTCCCTTGGGACCTTCGACTAGAACAGTGTTGCCGTCCACCGTATACTTCACTCCCGCCGGAAGCGGGATCGGCTTTTTTCCAATACGCGACATCGAATTCAATCCTTTGTTGGCTTGCGAGTCCCGAAACCCCAGTCGTCGGTGATCAGTCTTCAGTGATCAGTTACAACTGCTCTTCCGTTCCACTGCAGCCCTGTCGGGCCGAGCCCGACTAGTTCTAGTTCTTAGGTCGAAGTTCTTAGTTTCGGCCTCGCTGATCGGACTCAACTGTGAACTACGAACTGCAAACTCTGAACTTGCCCTACCAAACTTCGCAAAGCAGTTCGCCACCGACGCCTTCGCGGCGCGCCTGGCGGCCCGTCATCACGCCCTTCGGCGTCGTCATGATCGAAATGCCAAGTCCGCCCTGGACGCGCTTGATCTCGTCGCGGCCGATATACACACGGCACCCCGGACGCGAGATCCGCGCCAGGTCACGAATGGCAGCTTCGCTCCCGCCGTACTTGAGGTACACGCGGAGGACCATCTTGCCATCCTCTTCCTGCGTCTTGTAGTTCGAAATGTAGCCCTCTTCTTTGAGAATGCGGGCAATCTCGGTCTTCAGCTTCGAAGCCGGAACATCCAGCTTCTGATGACGCGCCCGGATCGCGTTCCGGATCCGCGCCAGAAAATCTGCTACAGGGTCACTTAGACTCATTCCTTCTCCTTCATTCCCCGTTCGCTCCCGGCCTCACCTTCGATTAGGAGAACCAGCGGAAATGTGCGGGGCTTTCGCCCCAGTTCTAAGTTCACAGCTGTTTCAGCGAACTACAAACTCCTGCTGTGAACTATCTTTCTACCAGCTCGACTTCACAACGCCAGGGATCTCTCCCTTAAGCGCCAATCCACGGAAACACAAACGGCAGATGCCAAACTTCCGCAGGTATGCACGCGGACGCCCGCAGAGCTTGCACCGGTTGTGTTTGCGGGAGCTAAACTTCGGCTTCCGCGCGTCCTTCACTCTCTTTGCAGTCGTTGCCATAAATCCCTCAAATCAGTTCTCAGCCCTTAGTTCTCAGTTCCTTCTGCCCGTCAGCACTTCGGCTGCGAACGACGAACTTAGAACTACGAACTGTTCTTACGCGCCCTGCCGGAACGGCATGCCGAAGGCCTTCAACAGCGCACGCGCTGAGTTGTCGTCCTTCGCCGTGGTCACGATCGTGATATTCATGCCCTTCAGCTTTTCAACCTTCGAATAATCAATCTCAGGGAAGATCAGCTGGTCGCGCAGTCCGAGCGTGTAATTGCCACGCCCATCAAAACTCTTCGTCGAAACCCCGCGAAAATCGCGGACGCGAGGCAATGCGGTCGAGATCAGGCGGTCAAGAAACTCGTAGGCCTTGTCATTGCGTAGCGTTACCATCGCTCCGATCGACATGCCCTCACGCACCTTGAAGGCCGCAATTGATTTCTTCGCCTTCGTCGTCACCGGCTTCTGCCCGGTAATCTGCGTCAGATCGTTGACCAGCGGATCGAGCAGCTTGTTGTTTTGCGTCGCTTCGCCCAGACCCATGTTGATGACGATCTTCTCAAGCTTCGGAACCGCCATGGCGTTCTCGATGCTAAGCTCCTTCTTCAGGGCCTGTTTGATTTCCTTGTTGTACTTCTCTTTCAGCCTTGCTGCCATTTCTTTGCTCTCTTTCTTCCGCTCTCGGAGTGGACCACTCGACCCGTTTACCGTTTCGGAAGGGACTGGCCGTCCAGGCATCTGCGCGTCGCGCATTTCCTCTTCGGCTTCAGGTGTCCTTGCCCAAGGTCATTCTGATCACTGACCCCGGATCACAGATCCCCGTTGTTCTACTTCTTTGTGGGCAATTCCGACCCACACTCTTTGCAGATCCTCTGCTTCGTGCTGCCTTCCACCTTGTAGCCAATCTTGGCCGTATCACACGTCGGGCAAACGAGCGCAACATTCGATACGCTAATCGGCGACTCGTGCTCGGCAATTCCACCCTTGGTGCGCTGTCCCTGCTTGCTCGAGACCGTCTTCTTCACCACGCGCACGTGCTCCACCAGAACCGTGCCCTTGTCAGGAAACACGCGCAGCACGCGTCCGGTCTTCCCACGATCCGATCCTGTCAGGACCTTCACCACATCATTACGACGAATATTCAAACTCGGCATTTTTTCTCTCTCGCGAGAGACCCGGGATTCTTAGTCCCTAGTCCCCTCAGTCCCTAGACCACTTCTGGCGCCAGCGACACAATCTTCAAAAACTTCTTCTCGCGCAACTCGCGAGCCACTGGACCGAACACACGGGTTCCTACTGGCTCATGAGCGTCGTCAATCACCACCGCGGCATTCTCGTCGAAGCGAATATACGTTCCGTCACGACGGCGATACTCCTTGCGAGTGCGGACGATCACCGCCTTGACCACCTTGCCCTTCTTCACCGTGCCGTCCGGCGAAGCTTCCTTCACCGCAGCGGTCACGATATCGCCGAGCCCAGCCTTGACGCCCAGTCCGCCACCGAGCGGCAGGATTACCTGCAGCTTGCGCGCGCCGGAGTTATCGGCCACCGCGAGCATGGTTCTCATTTGCACAGCCATGGATTCTTCTCCTTACCGCTCCGCCTACTGGGCGGTCTCTACATCGGCGGTTGTTCCAGCCGTGTCGTCAATCTGTGCCAGCGACGAGCGCCGCACAATCTCTTCTAGCGACCACCGCTTCAGCTTGCTCAACGGCCGCGTCTCCCGGATCCGCACTACATCCCCAAGACGCGCGGAGTTCTGCTCGTCATGCGCATAGAACTTCTTGGAGCTCTTCATGATCTTCTTGTACTTCGGATGAGCCTTGCGCATCTCGACCTCGACCACGATCGTCTTCTGCATCTTGGTCGAAACCACGTTGCCCACCTTCTCATTGCGCCGGCTTACGGGCGCCTGCTTCTCTGTCGCCGCCATCATTCACCGGCTCCCTTCTTCGCGCTCGACTTCTTCGCAGAAGCCTTCCTGGCTGCTTTCTTCTGTTCGCTCGCGGGCAGCGTCGAAACCAGCTCGTGCTTGGCGCCGCGAACACCCAGCTCGCGCTCCCGCGTAACTGTCTTGATCTGCGCGATCTCCTTGCGCAGTTCGCGAAGCTTCTTCACGCCGTCGCTCTGCCCCATCGAGACCTGGAAGCGAAGCCGGAACAGCTGCTCAGCGGAAGTTTTCTCCTGGGCCAGCAGTTCGTCGTCGCTCAAACTACGAATCTTTGTCAATTCCATCTCATGTCTCCCGCGCTCAAGCTAGCGGCGCGTCTCAAATACTCTCTGCTACTCGGCGCTTTCGGCCGTTGAAGCCGCTGCGGTCTTCTCAGCTCCCGGCCGCTGCACGAACTTCGTCTTCAATGGCAGCTTGTGCGAAGCCAGCCGCATAGCCTCCTGCGCGATCTCCGGCGTCACGCCTTCCATCTCGAACAGGATCTTGCCCGGTCTTACCACTGCCACCCAGTGATCAAGCGCGCCCTTGCCCGAACCCATTCGGACTTCAGCCGGCTTCTTGGTAATCGGCTTGTCCGGGAACAGTCGCAGCCAAATCTTGCCGCCGCGCTTGATGAAGCGGGTCATCGCAATACGGCTCGCCTCAATCTGGCGGTCCGTGATGTAGCCGCACTCCATGACCTTCAAACCGTATTCGCCAAACGACAGCGAA
>Ga0105240_10013920_pt1 | contig 11011 bp, 10 predicted proteins | sample KBSC54metaG_FD_80426 | JGI IMG/M metagenome (GOLD analysis project Ga0105240, IMG submission 80426) | Corn rhizosphere microbial communities from Kellogg Biological Station, Michigan, USA - KBS C5-4 metaG | ecosystem: Host-associated > Plants > Roots > Rhizosphere > Soil | place: Michigan, USA...
CCCAACGTCCATTCCGGGTGGGTCCACAACGTCCTCGGTGAGTCCTGGAGCACGGTGAACAACGCCCTGAGGAGGGGCCGTCGCGGCCTGCCCGGCCGGACCAGCCTGGCCCGACTGCTGGCGAAGCACCGGGGAGTGCGGGTGCTGAAGGTGCGGCCCGACCTGACGGTCGAGGAGGTCTTGAAGGCGGCCGACGAATTCCATGCCCGGCACGGACGCTGGCCCTGTTCGCGCCGCGGTGGACCGATCCCCGGCCGGCCGGGCGTGACCTGGATGACGGCGTGCTCGTCGGCGATGCCGCCGGTGCCGTGCAGGTGGCAGGCGAAGCCCAGGCCGCGCAGCTTGCCCTTGGCCTCGCTGGCGCCGCGCCGCGCGGCGAAGCCCGCCTGGTCGGCGACGCTCAGCGCCTTCTCGAACAGGGCCGGGCAGTCGGCCGCGTCGTAGGTGTAGCCGCTGGCCGCCTTGTAGGGCATGTCGCCCGGCTGCAGCAGGTTGATGCGGCGCAGGTCGGCCGGCGTGCGGCCGGTCTCGTGGGCGGCGATGTCGATCAGCCGTTCGAGCAGGAACAGCGCCTCGGGCTTGCCGGCGCCGCGGATCGCGTCGACCGGCACGGTGTTGGTGAAGGCGCAGTCGAACAGGATATGCATCGCCGGGATGCGGTAGAGACCCGACATCACCTTGGCCAGCCCGGTGGTCGGAATCGACGGCGCGAACATCGACAGATAGGCGCCGAAATTGGCCTCGGCCTTCACGCGCACGCCGAGGAATTTCCCGTCGGCATCGAGCGCCAGCTCGGCCGAGGCGACGAGATCGCGCGAATGGCTGTCGGACAGCGCGTGCTCGGCGCGATCGGCACTCCAGCGCAGGCCGCGCTCGAGCTTCCGTGTCGCCCAGGCGATGAGCGCCGATTCCGCCGATATCGGATACTTGGGGCCGAAGCCGCCGCCGACGTCCTGGGTGATCAGCCTGAGCTTGTCCTTGGGCAGGTCGAGCACGCGCTCGCACATCAGCCGGTGCGGGATCTGAACGCCCTGCGAGGAGAAGGTGACGGTGACGACGTCGTCCGCCGGATCGTAGGCCGACCAGGCCGCGCGGGTCTCGAGGTAGTGCACGATCTGGCGCGGCGAGCGGATCTCCAGTGTCGTCACATGAGCCGCCTTGGCGAAGGCCGCCTCCGTGGCCGGCTCGTCGCCGCGCGTCCAGCGGCACATCAGGTTGCCCGGCACGTCGTCGTGCACCAGCGCGGCACCTGGCGCCAGCGCCTGCGCGGCGGTGACGACGGCGGGCAGTTCCTCGTAGTCAACGATCAACAGTTCGGCGGCGTCGCGCGCCTGCTCGATCGTGGCGGCGGCGATCATCGCCACGATGTCGCCGACGTGGCGCACCTTGCCGACCGGCATCGGCAGGTGCGCGGGCTCGCGATGGCGATTGCCGGCGGGGTCCTTGATCTCGCTGATCGCGGGGATGTGGCCCAGTCTGTCGGCGGCGGTATCGTCGGCGGTGTAGACCGCCGCCACGCCGGGAGCTGCGGCGGCGGCGGCCGTATCGACGCCTGTGAGGCGCGCATGGGCGTGCGGCGAGCGTACAAACAGCACGGCGAGCGCATCGGCGGGCGCCGTGTTCTCGGCGTAGCGACCCTTTCCGGTGAGGAAGCGCCGATCTTCGCGACGGCCGATGGACTGGCCGATCCTGGCGGGAGCATTCATGGGCGGAAGGCTAACACATCGCGCCAGGCAGGCAGACTAGGCCCAGGTCGCTCGCATCAGGCCGCCATCGCGTCGCTGATCACCTTGAGGGCAGTGTCGATGTCGGCGCGGTTGACGTCGAGATGGGTCACGACGCGGATGCGGTTGGTGCCGCCGGCGCTGGTGCCCATGCCGACGCCGCGCTCCTTGCAGGCCTCGACGAGCTGGGCGCCCGTCATGCCCGGCTTCTTCACGTCGAAGAAGACGAGGTTGGTCTGCATCTTCTCGACCTCGCACTCGAGGCCCTTGATGTTGGCCAGGCCCACGGCGAGACGGTGGGCGTTGTCGTGGTCCTCGGCCAGGCGGTCCCAGTTGTGCTCGAGCGCATAGAGCGCGGCGGCGGCAATGACGCCGGACTGGCGCATCGACCCGCCCAGCATCTGCTTCTGGCGCCAGGCTTCCTTGATGAAGTCCCTGGAGCCGGCGAGCGAGGCGCCGACGGGCGCCCCCAGGCCTTTGGTGTAGTCCAGCCACAGCGAGTCCACGCAGGCGGCGTAGGCGCTGGCCTTGATGCCTGCCTTCACCGCCGCGTTGCACAGGCGCGCGCCGTCCATGTGCATGGCCAGGCCCGCATCGTGTGCGACCTTGGACACGCCCTGCATGGTGGCGAGCGGCCACGCCGTGCCGAAGCCGCCGTTGGAAGTGTTCTCGACCGAGACCAGCCGCGAGCGCGGGGCGTTGCGGCTGTTGGGATCGCGCAGCGCTGCCTTGACCTGGTCGGCGGTGAATACGCCGTTGGGGCCGTCGAGCATGCGGATCATGACGCCCGAATTGGCCGCCGTGCCGCCGGTCTCGGCGTTGATGATGTGGGCGGTCCTGTCGGCGATCACCTCGTCACCGAGGCGGCAATGGACGCGGATCGCGGCCTGGTTGCACATCGTGCCGCTCGGCATGAAGACGGCATCCTCCTTGCCCAGCAGCTCGCACACTTTCTGGCGCAGGCGCTCGACGGTGGGGTCCTCGTACTTCTGCTCGTCGCCTACCTCGGCCTCGGCCATGGCTTTCCGCATGCCGGGCGAGGGCTTCGTCTTGGTGTCGCTGTAGAGGTCGATGAAACGGTTTTGCATGGCGCGTCGGGTTCTCCTGCGCCACCATAGCGCGAAGGAAAGGGAGCCGACGACCATGAAATTCACGTGGTTTCACCTGATGCCGTGGCCCCACATGCCGGACGACTTCCGGCAGAAGCACCGCTCGGTCTGGGTCGATCTGCCCAGCAAAATGTACGAGCCCGAACTCGGGCACATTGCCTATCACCAGTATCTCGACCAGCTCGAATATGCCGAGCGAGTCGGCTTCGACGGCATCGGCGTCAACGAGCATCACGCCAACGCCTACGGGCTGATGCCGTCGCCCAACATCATGGCTGCGACCTTGACGCGGCGGACCTCGAAGGCGGCGCTGGTGGTGCTCGGCAACTCGATCGCGCTCTACAATCCGCCGGTCCGGGTCGCCGAGGAAATGGCGATGCTCGACGTTCTGTCGGGCGGCCGACTTGTTGCCGGCTTCCCGGTCGGGACGTCGATGGACACCAACTACGCCTACGGCACGGTGCCGGCGCTGACGCGCGAGAAGTACGCCGAGGCGCACGACCTGATCCGCAAGGCGTGGGCTGCCGACGAGCCCTTCGCCTTCAACGGGCGCTACACCAAACTGCGCTACGTCAACTGCTGGCCCAAGCCGGTCCAGAACCCGCCGCCGATCTTCATTCCCGGCGGCGGCTCGGTCGAGACCTACGACTTCTGCATCGACAATACCTATTCGTATTCCTATCTCAGCTATTCCGGCTACCTGCGCGCCAAGCTGCTGATGGAAGGCTACTGGAAGCGCATCGAGGAGAGGAAGGTCGATCCGTCGCCCTACCGTGCGGGCTTCGCCCAGGTGATCTGCGTGGCCGACACCGACGCCGAGGCCGAGCGGCTGTATGGGCCGCATGTGAACTACTTCTACAATCGCTGCCTGCACGTCTATCCGGGCTTCGCCGACGCGCCGGGCTATCGCACGGTCAAGACCATCCAGACCGGGGCGCTGTCGCAGTTCACCCAGGCGGCGGCGCGCGACTATCCCAACATGACGTGGAAGGACCTGGTCGACGGCCGCTATATCGTCGCCGGCTCGCCTGAGACGGTGCGCCAGCAGATGGAGGAACTGATCAAGACCCTGCGCGTGGGTAACGTCTTCTGCCTGCTGCACGTCGGCAACATGCCGGACGACAAGGTGCGCCATTCGACCAGGCTGTTCGCGGAGAAGGTCATGCCGCACCTGCGCAACCTGTGGCCGGAGTACGACAACCACGACGACCGCTTCTGGATCCATCCCATGCACGAGCCCGTGCCGACCAGGATCGCTGCCGAATGAAATCGAAATTCCTCACCCTGAAGAGGCCGGCGGGCACGCGCGTCGAGGTCGTCGAAGCCGGGAAGGGGCGCGATCTCGTGTTCCTCCACGGCGCCGGCGGGCACCTGCAGGACGACCCGTTCCTCGCGGCACTCGCCACCAAATACCGGGTCGTGGCGCCGCTGCTGCCGGGCTACGGCCGGTCGACCGGCGAGGACGGCCTGCGCGACATGCTCGACGTCGCCTTGCATGCGCTGGACGTGCTGGAGAGGTTGAAGCTCCGCAGCCCCATTGTCGTCGGCCATTCCATGGGCGGCATGATCGCGGCCGAGATGGCGGCGATCGCCCATACCGAGATCGCCAAGCTCTGCCTGGTGGCGCCGGCCGGGCTGTGGCGCGACGACCAGCCGGTCGTCGACATCTTCTCCAAGCTGCCGTTCGAGCTGCCGGGATTGCTGTTCCACGACGCGGAGAAGGGGCAGCGCCTGATGACCGCCGGCCGCGGCAACATGGAGGATCCCGAGTTCCTGAAGCAGTTCCTGGTGATGAACGCCCGCCGGCTCGGGATGGCGGGCAAGCTGCTGTTCCCCATCCCCGATCGCGGCCTCTCGGAGCGGCTGCACCGCATCACGGCCAAGACCCTGATCGTCTGGGGGGCAGAGGATGCCCTGATCCCTGCGACGTATGGCGCAGCCTTCAGATCGGCGATTTCGAAGTCCAGACTCGTTAAGGTTCCCAAGGCTGGCCATGCTGTGGGACAGGAGAAGCCCGAGGCGGTGCTGAAGGCGATCCGCGACTTCTTCTGACGCGAGGGAGGTTCGATGACCAAGGTGATCGCTGTGGGAACGATGATGGTCCTCCTGGCGGCGGGCACCGCCCAGGCCGAGGACCAGCATTACCTATGGACGGGCATGGGCGTCGGCTCGGGCAAGTGCAGCACCTACAAGATGACGATCGACGTCACCGTCACGGGCAACGATATCAAGGCGATTTTCCAGCAGCAGGGCCGTCCGGAACGCCACTTCGAGGCCGTGAAGGACGCGACCGGCGCCTTCAAGACCAAGGCCGAGGTTGGCGGCGGTGGCAGCATGGACGTGACCGGCTCGCTGGCCGAGGCGAACCCCGCCATCCTGCTCGACGGCTACTGCAAGTTCGGCGGCAAGCTCAGCAAAAAGTAGCGGCTGCGTGCGTAGAGGCAATCATTCGAGGGAGCACGTTAAATGACCAGGACAATCGCCGCCGGAGTGCTGACGGGTCTTCTGCTGGCCGGGGCTGCGCAGGCCCAGCAGCCGACCGTCTATACCTGGACCGGCTACGGCACAAATGTCACCGGCTCCTCCAAATGCCCGACCTACAAGATGACGATCGAGGTCACGGTCACGGGCGATGAGGTCAAAGGCAAGTTCACGCAGGAGGGGCGCCCCGAGCGGAGTTTCGAGACCACCCTCGACAATGGCGTCGGCATCAAGACGGCGGCGATGGTCGGCGGCGGCGGCATGATGGATGTCATCGGCCAGATCAAGGGCGCCGATTCCAAGATCATGCTCGACGGCTATTGTAAGTTCGAAGGCAAACTTACCAAGAAATAAAGAATCCGTGCGGCGCGTGTTCAAAAACACGCGCGAGTGATTCTCATGATTGACAACCCCTGCGGGTTGCGCGATTTTCCGCGCACGACTTCGGGGGGAGTTAAATGAACATTCTATGCACCGCCGCGATTCTGTGCGGAATCGCCGGCATGACTGCGGCCTGCGCCGAGCCGCCGGTGAAGCCCATTCCGGACGCTTCACGCAAGGATGTCGCCGCGATTTCCGGCGACCTGCAGGGCGTCAAGATTTCGGACACATCGAAACTCGGCGCCCGCGGCTCCGACGAGGGCGGCCGGCTGGGTGCCGCCCAGGGCGCGGCGACGGTAGCGAGCGGCGGCAGCCTGCTGGCGCTGCTGATGATGCCGGTGGGCGCCGCGGTCGGCGGGGCCAAGGGCGCGGCCGAGGCGCAGTCCGAGGCGGTGGTCGACGAGACCCGCGCCAATCTGCGCGTGGCGCTGCAGGAGGTGGATTTCACCGAGATGCTGCGCGCGCGGCTGGCCGCTTCCGCGACGCCCGACGCACCGCGGATCATCGACGTCACGACGGGCTCGGCGACGGCGCCGCTGGTCGGCAAGGACGGCGCGCCGATTCAGCAGATGATCGCGCTCGAGTACCGGCTCAACATCTACAGCGAGCACCTGGTCAATCCGAAGATCGGGATCTACGTGAACATCACCGCGCAGGTCCAGTCGCCCGACCGCAAGCAGATGATCCACAAGGCGACGTGGTCGTACTGCGGCGAGCGCCAGGATTTCGTGCAGATGTCGGCCAACAATGCTGCGGGCCTGCGCGCGCAGATCGACAACGCGGCTGCCGTCCTGGCCGAGGCGATCCCGTACGACCTCTACGTCAGCCGCGAGCCGCGCCGCCTGACGATCAAGGGCGCGTGCATGGATTTCACCAACCTGCCGAGCGGCATCGGAAAGCAGCCGGGCCCCGCGCGCTCCTGAGCGCGACCGCTTACGCCATCGCCACGGCGACGCGGCCGGTGACCGAGCGCTCGAGCAGGGCGTGCATGGCCTGCGCGGCATCCTCGAGCTTGAAGGTGCGATCGACGTGGGGCCGGCAGAGGCCGGCTTCGCACCAGCCGCGGATGCGCTCCATCAGGGCGAAGGTGCGGCCGGCCTGCTCGAAGCGCGCATCGTGCGGGCTCCAGCCGACGTAGTAGCCGTAGTTGAAGCCCGTCACGGCGATCGACTTCACCAGCAGGATGTTGGCCGGGATCTGCGGGATCGTGCCGCCCGCGAATCCGATGGGACAAATGCGGCCTTCGACCGCCATGCAGCGCAGCGACTGCGCGAAGATCTCGCCGCCCACCGGATCGTAGACACGGTCGACGCCGCGGCCGTCGGTGATCTTCAGCACCTCTTCGCGGAAGTCCTGCGTGGTGTAGTCGATGACATGGTCGGCACCGCGCTCGCGCGCGAACTGCGTCTTGCGCGGGCCGCCGGCGGTGGCGATCACCGTGGCGCCCAGGATCTTGCCGATCTCGACGGCAGCCATGCCGACGCCGCCGGCCGCGGCATGGACCAGCAGGGTGTGGCCCTTCTGCACGTCGAGCGCCGCCGGCCAGGTGAGGGCGCCGGCCGAGGTCGGATAGGAGATGGCGAGCTGGATGGCCTCGACGAAGCTCACGTTCGCCGGCTTGGGGAAGACGTTGACCTCGTGCGCCACGGCTTCCTCGGCCAGGCCACCCCAGTCGAGCACGGCCACGACCTCGTCGCCGACCTTGAGACGGCGGCAGGCCGGATCGGCCTCGATCACGATGCCCGAGGCTTCGGTGCCGGGGGCGAAGGGGAAGGGCGGCCGGCGCTGGTACTTGCCGGCAATCACCAGTGTCGTGGCGAAACTGATGCCGGCGGCGCGCACCTTGAGTCGGACCTGACCCGATTGCAGCGGCGGGCGGTCGATTTCCTCGAGGCGCAAGTCCTCCGGGGCGCCCCATTGACGGCAGATCATTGCTTTCATGGAGGCTCGCCTGGCGTGGTTGCAACTTTTCCAATTTGAGGGCGTTGCCGCTCAAATGTCCACTTCGCCCAAGATCGCTCCCAAGTCGCACGACGCGTTGGCGTTCCTGTCCGCGGATCACCAGGCGTTGCTGGCGATGTTTCGCGACTACGAACGCCAGGAGAAGGGCACCGACGCGATGACACGGGGCAAGCGGGCGCTGCGCCTCTGTCATCGCCTGTCGATCCACTGCGCGATCAAGGAGGAGTGCTTCTATCCGCCGGCCCGGAGCGCGCTCGGAGAGACTGCCGACACCAGGCTCGCGCCGATGGAAGGCGATCTCGGCGCGCTGCGCGGCGCGATCGGCCAGATCGAGAAGATGTCGGCCAGGGACGCCGACCGGTTCGACGCGGCCGTGAAGGCCCTCGGCGATGCCGCCAAGCGGCACTTCAAACGCGAGGAGAGCGAGCTCTTTCCCAAGCTGCGTCACGGCGCCTTCGACCTCGCCGGCACCGGCGAGAAGCTGGCGGCGCGCCAGCTCGAACTGTCGACGAAGCCGGCGGGAAAGGGTGTGATCGGCGAAGCAAGGCACGTGTTGGGCGGTTGAGCGACACCGGCAGCCCTCCCACAGTGTTCCCCCACGCCGCGCGCACGCTGACCGCGGTTACGGTGGACAGCTACAACGAGGAACTCCGCGAGGGCGAGGGCTTCGTCGGCGACCGCGCCAGTGGCCGTGCGTTTCGCAAGATCCTCGACCGCTGCCGGGCCCAGCTCGAGGAGAACGGCATCGAGGACCCGCTGGGCGACACCGCCTCGCGCGAGATCACCAAGTCCAAGCTCGACAAGATCCTGAACGGCAAGAATGCACTGGCGGCCGGCGTCGTGCACACCGCCGTCGAGGAATTCGGCCAGGAACTCGCCGAGGTCATCCGGCGCTTTCTCGAGCTCGAGGCCTGGAAGAAGACCGAGCGCATCGTCATCGGCGGCGGCCTCAGCGCCAGCCACATCGGCGAGCTGGCGATAGGCCGCGCGGCGGTGCTGCTGGCCGACGTCTCGCCGGTCAAGCTGGTCGCGATCGGCAACCATCCCGACGAGGCGGGGCTGATGGGTGCGGTGCAGCTCGCGCCGAGCTGGGTGCTCGACGGCCATGAGGCGGTGCTGGCAGCCGACATCGGCGGCACCAACATGCGGGCGGGCCTGATCCGCTTCAAGGTCAAGAATGCCGAGGCCACCAAGACCGAGGTCGTGAAACTCGTGCACTGGCGCCACGCCGACGACAAGGCGACCCGCGACGACGCGATCGGCCGGCTGGTCGCGATGCTGCGCGAGATGGCCGACCATGCCGAGGTCGAGAAGCTGAAGCTCGCGCCGTTCGTGGGGCTGGCCTGTCCCGGCCTGATCGACGAGCACGGCACCATCGAGCGCGGCGGCCAGAACCTGCCCGGTAACTGGGAGGGCGAGGATTTCAATCTCGGTCAAATCGTGGCGGAGAAGCTCGAGCGGATCGGCGGCCACGAGCCGGCGGTGATCATGCACAACGACGCCGTGGTCCAGGGCCTGAGCGAGGTGCCCAATATGCGCGATATCGAGAGCTGGGCGGTGCTGACCATCGGCACCGGCCTGGGCAATGCCCACTTCACCAACCGCGGCGAGCCCGGGGACGACGAGGGCAAGGCGAAGAAAGCCAGGAAGAAGGACAAGGAGCGCGGGAAGGAAAAGGCCGGCGAAGACAGCTGAAAGCCGGGCCCGAGTCTGGCAACATACCGCCCCGAAAGGCGAAGGTCATGGATCGCAAGACAGAGGCATTGCTACCTGCGCAGCGCGTCATCGACGACGGCGACATGCTGCTCTACCGGGCGCTGCCGGCACCCGGTCGCATATCCATCGGTCCGTTCGTGTTCCTCGACCACTACCGCCATCGCAGCAAACGCGGCATCGGCGACAAACCGCATCCGCATGCCGGCATCGAAGTGATCAGCTATCTCCTCGAAGGCGGCGTCGAGCATCGCGACAGCGCGGGGTTTCGCGACACGCTGGGGGCGGGCGACGCGCAGTTCATTCGCGCCGGCCGCGGGATCCTCCACGCCGAGCAACCCTCCGGCGGCCGTCACGGATTGCAACTGTGGACGAGCCTGCCCGCGGCGCAGAAATTCGTCGAACCGACCTATGCGTCCTATCGCGCCGCCGCCATCCCGCGGATCGAGGCACCCGGCGTTCGCGTCGACGTGATCGCCGGCCGCGTCGGCGATGTCACAGGGCCGATGGTGCTGACCAGTCCGACGACATTCGCGGTCGTGCATCTCGAGGCCGGGGCGACGGCGCATCTCGCGGTCGATGCCTCGGCCGAGCTCGGGCTCTATGTGGTCGAGGGCGCCGTGGCGGCCCCGGACCGGTCGTCGTTCGGCGTGGGCGTGCTGGCCCTGCTCGCCGGCGGCGCGTCGGTCGGCTTCACGGCTGCTGGCCAGGCGCCCGCCATCGTCGCGCTCATCGGCGGCCGTCCGGCGGAGGAACCGATCCTGTTCTCCGGCCCGTTCGTCATGGACTCGCCCGAGCATCTGGCGCGGGCCCGGAGCGACTATTCGGCGGGAAAGATGGGCCGGCTCGACGGCGTGCCGTTCTAGGCCGACTATCGCGGCGCCCATGGCCCGAACGGCGGCATGTCCGTCGAGGCTTTGAGCGGAAAGACGGGCGGGCGCTTCTCGAAGAACGACTTGATGCCCTCCTGGGCATCGGCGCCGGCCGCAAGGTGGCCGACGCACTGCAGGTCGAGGGTCACCGCGTCGAGCGGGTCCTGCGCCCCCCACATGCTCCACATCAGGCGGCGGTTCACCGCCGCCGCCACGGCCGAGGAGGTGCGGGCGGCGAATTTCCGCGCCAGCGCCTGCGCCGCCGGCAGCAGGTCGTCGGGCGCATGGACCGAACGGACGAGTCTGCCCTTCAAGGCCTCGTCGGCGCCGAAGATTTCGGCTGTCATTACCCATTCCTGGGCTTGCTGCATGCCGACCAGCCGAGGCAGGAACCAGCACGAGCCGGCTTCCATCGCCATGCCGCGCCTGTTGAACACGAAGCCCACCTTGCCGGCGCTCGAGATCATGCGGATGTCCATCGGCAGGCACATGGTGATGCCGACGCCGACGGCGGCGCCATTGATCGCCGCCACGATCGGCTTCAGGCAGTTGAAGATCGCCAAGGTGATCGAGTCGCCAGCCTCGCGCTTCTGCGGTTTGCTGCCGTCGTTCCAGATCTTGAAGGCCTCGCCGCCACCCGAGATGTCGGCGCCGGCACAGAAGGCGCGGCCAGCGCCCGTCACGACGATCGCCCGCACCTCGTCGATTGCGTTCACGCGCTGGAAGAAGTCGATCAGCTCGCGGCTCATCGTCGTGTCGAAGGCGTTGA
>Ga0105240_10013924_pt1 | contig 11010 bp, 9 predicted proteins | sample KBSC54metaG_FD_80426 | JGI IMG/M metagenome (GOLD analysis project Ga0105240, IMG submission 80426) | Corn rhizosphere microbial communities from Kellogg Biological Station, Michigan, USA - KBS C5-4 metaG | ecosystem: Host-associated > Plants > Roots > Rhizosphere > Soil | place: Michigan, USA...
AGTGGACCGTCGACAAGAAAGCCTTCGACGTCGTGCTCACCGTCTACAACTTCACAATGAATCCGAAGATCGACGAGGACATCGCCGCGGTCGCCCAGACCGGAACCGGCATCGTCGCCATGAAGATCATGGCTGGAGGCGCGCGCGCCCGCCGTCCCCGTGAGCAAGTCGACCCTCGGATGCAGCGCGAAGGCGCAATGCTCTCGGCATTGAAATGGGTCCTTCACAAGCCGAACATCCACACCACGATTCCGAGCATGACCGACATGGATCAGCTCGACGAGAATCTCCTCGCCATGGCACAGAAGTTCGCACCTGCCGACGAGAAGACCCTTGCCGCACACCTTGACCGCATCGCGCCGTACTACTGCCGCTTTTGCGGCGAGTGCGACGGTGCATGTCAGAAAGGACTCGAGGTTGCGAACACCCTGCGCATCCTCACATACGCGGAAGGCTACGGCCAGTTCGCCCTCGCCCGCGAGCGCTTCAACGAACTTCCCGCGCATCACGCGACAGCCCGTTGCGGCGACTGCACCGATTGCACCGTGAAGTGCCCGCATGGCGTGCATGTTGCCGAACGTATCAGGCGCGCACAGGAACTGTTCGTGTGAAGCGCCTGCTTCTGGCCTGCGCACTTTCAATAGCCGCGATTCCTGCATACGCGCAGGCATGGCTCGATTGCCGCCTTGTGCCCGGATACGAGCAATCCGGGCCGAAGCGGCAATACACCCCCGACAATCTCTTCGACTACCGCGACGGCGCGGCCGAGGGCTACCTCATTTACAGCTTCGCGCAGATGCAGGGCATCGACTGCAAATCCGGAACAACCATTCTCTCCATCGACGTCTCCGACATGACCGATGCCGACTCCGCTTATGGCATGTTCTCCGCCAATCGCGACCCTCGCCAGCCAATCGCGAAAATGGGCATGGGCGCGCAGATCATGCCGCAGAGCCTGCTGTTCGCCAAAGGCAAGTATTTCGTCGAAATCATCGAAACCGATGGCAGCACGGATTCCAACCAGACCGCAGCGCTTGGGTCCTTCGCCGCGAAGATTGAACCTCTTCTCGAAGGCCGCACCACGCCGCCCGAAGAACTGTCATGGTTTCTCTCTGACAACCAGCAGTCGGCGAAACTCGTCCCCGAAAGTGTCCTCGGCCTCAAAGTCCTCAAACGCGGCTACATAGCCAGGTACACGACCGGCCAAGCCTTCATAGTCGTTGAGCAGTCACCCGAATCGGCAGCCGAAGTCATGAACAAAGTTCGCGCGCGCTTCGAAAGCTCGACTCCAGTCAAACTCGCCGATGAGGCATTCGCACTCAAAGCTCCCTATCTCGAGGGCATCTGCATCTTCCGCAAAGGCCGTGTGATCGCCGGCTATACTAATCTCCCCGATCCGCAAACAGCCGCGACTGACGCAGCGAAGCTCCTGGAACGAATTCCATGATCAGCTCGTAATCTCGACTGACGCGACAGGGGCTGCTAAATGGAAGATCTACTCGGCGAATTGTTTGGCATCCTCTGTGAGCTCTTTTTCGAGGTGTTGATCCAGCTTGTCTTCGAAGGAGGAGTCGATGCGGTCTCGAGATTGCCTCGCCGACTCCATCTGGCGCCATTCCTGCGCGCGAAACTTAGCTCCAACGATCCAGCCGCGACGGTTCTGAAGTTCACATTTCTGGGGCTCGGCTTAGGCGCTGTGAGCCTCCTCGTTTTCCCGCACCCACTCGTGCATTCGTCGAAATTTCACGGGATCAGTCTGCTGGTCAGCCCGTTGATCACGGGCTTTGTGATGGGTTTGATCGGCCGCACGGTTCGCCGTCGTGGAAGAGCTCCCGTGCAGATCGAGAGCTTCGCCTACGGCTTCACCTTCGCTTTTGCCTTCACCCTGATCCGAATCCTGATGGTGCGGTGAAGCATCTCTTAAGTACCGGGAAAGAGACTGGATCGTGGAGTTTCTGAAGTCGCTTCTCCGCTATACTGAGAGAACAGCAACCAGCATCCCAGCCCTTACGTAAACCATGCCAAATACTATAATTAGCCGCGAAATAGTTCCGCCCTCGGTGTCTCAAAACGCGAGCGCGCGGAACATCATCAGCTTCACGGCGCTTAGTTTCGTGGTCTACCTCGCCATCGGCCTGCCCCTGGCCATCTTGCCCGAGTATGTCCATCTGCGCATGGGCTATCACGCCTCGCTGGCTGGCGCAGTCATCAGCATCCAGTACATCGCCACTTTCCTCAGCCGCCCGTGGGCCGGCCGCATCTCCGACCACAAAGGCGCCAAGATTTCCGTGCTCTGGGGGATGGCCGCGTGCACCCTCAGCGGAATCCTGCTCTTCGGTGCAGCAGCCCTCCATCGCAATCCTCCATGGCTCAGCCTCACCGTCCTCATTGCCAGCCGCCTCGTCCTCGGCGTCGGCGAGAGTCTGGGTTCAACCGGTGCAACATTGTGGGGCATCTCCAGCACCGGCCCCGAGCACACGGCAAAGGTCATCTCCTACAACGGCGTCAGCACCTATGGCGCACTCGCTCTCGGAGCGCCGCTCGGCGTAGTGATGGAATCTCACTGGGGTTTAACATCAGTGGCGCTGCTCACCATTGTTGTCTGCGCTGCCTCATATGTGTGGGCGGCGATAAAGCCTCCAGTACCCATCACACCACCAGGCGAACACCTTCCATTCCGCAGCGTTCTCGGCCGCGTCATGCCGCATGGCGCAGGACTTGCGCTCGGCGGTGTCGGCTATAGCGCGCTCGCCACCTTCGTCACGCTCTTTTATGCAAGCCGCCGCTGGGATGGCGCCGCCCTCTGCCTTACCGCATTTGGATTTGCCTTCATCGCCACGCGCCTCGTTTTCATTCGCACCATCAGCACCTTCGGCGGATTCTCTGTCACCAAGCTCTGCCTGATCGTGGAATCGCTAGGCGTGCTCCTGCTCTGGCTCTCCACCTCGCCATGGATGGCTCTCGGCGGTGCAGCACTTGCGGGAGCCGGATATTCGCTGGTCTTTCCCGCGCTCGGCGTTGAAGCCGTCGCGCGAGTTCCAATTGAGAACCGCGGAACTGCTCTTAGCGTCTATACCGTCTTCGCCGACGTCTCGTTTTTCATGGTGGGCCCGGTCGCCGGAGCAGTCATCGGCGCCTTCGGCTACCGCAGCGTCTTCCTGTTCGCACTTACCTGCGTTATCGCAGCACTCGGCATCGTGTTCGTCCTTGCACGACGCAAGCACGGTATCGCATCGGCGAGCGAGCCGCAATCCTCCGAGATCGAAAGCTGCCTCTCCTAAGCTCAATCTCGCTTGAGCGTTCGGGTGCCAATCTTATCCAGCCTCACAGCGGACGTTTGGTCGGATACGACAAGTTAAACTCCGTGCTCTGATTCCGCTAAACTGACCCTGTGGCCTCCACCTTCCACATCCAGAACTTTGGCTGCCGCGCCGCCCGTGCCGATGGAGAAGCCATAGCCGCTATCCTTCGCAATTCCGGAGCCGCCGAAAACCCTCCCACCGAAGCCGACGTCGTCATCGTCAACACCTGCAGCGTCACCTCAGAAGCCGATCGCGAAGCGCGTGCCTGGATACGCCGCACTCATCGCCACAATCCCGAAGCCCGCATTATCGCTACGGGCTGCTACGCCCAGCGCGCCCCTGAAGAACTCGCCGCGCTCCCTGGAATCGTCGCCGTCATCGGAAACAGCCACAAAGCCTTCGCTCCTGAAATAGCCCGGACCCTGATGCCGCTTCGTGCTCCGTCGACAAGTGGACTAATTCAGATTCAGGAGACGTCAGCCGCGTCTGCCGCAACGCAGGTGCTCGCCGACGACACCTTCGCCCACTCCTTCCTCGAAGAGGCGCCCATCACCCCCGGAGCGCAGACCCGCCCCAATCTCAAAATCCAGGAAGGCTGCTCAAATCGCTGTTCCTTCTGCGTTATCCCACAGACCCGCGGCAACTCGCGCAGCCTCGCCCCGTCTGCCGTACTGAACCACGTGCGCAGCTTTGTCGAAGCAGGCGGCAACGAACTTGTTCTCTCCGGAATTAACCTCGGCCGCTGGGGCCGGGAGCTCGATCGCTCACCATCGGAGCCACGCACGCTTGCGGCACTTGTCCGCGCCATCTTTGATGAGACGAGTCTGCCTCGTCTGCGCCTCAGCTCCATCGAGCCTATGGACTGGGACATTGACCTCATCTCAGTTGTCCAGGAATTCTCCGGAACCCGTCTGGCGCGCCACACCCATCTTCCTCTTCAGTCTGGTTCTGATTCCGTCCTGCGCCGAATGCATCGTCGCTACCGGCCCTGGCACTACGTCGGCAAGGTTGCCGAACTGCTCCGCGCTGCCGGCCCCTGCCTCACCGTGGGTGCCGATGTGATGGTGGGCTTCCCCGGCGAAACTGACCGCGAGTTCCAGGAATCGTACGACTTCATCCGCTCGCTTCCGTTCGGCTATCTGCATCTTTTTCCGTTCTCGCCCCGACCGGGCACGCGTGCCTGGAGTCTCCACGCTGAAGCCCCGGTGCCCGCTGCGGCCGTCACCGAGCGCATCTCCGCGCTGCGCGCGCTCGCCGCCGAAAAGACCCGCGCTCACCGGGCGCAGTTCGTCGGGACCGAACTCGGAGCGATCACCCTTCACACGCTGCCAACTCTGGCGCTAGACGGCCGCTCCTCGGCCCTCACAGACAACTTCATCCCGGTCGAACTTGCCGGCTCCATCTCCGCCAACCATCTGCTCCGCATCCGAATCACCGGCATTGCGCCCGACGCGACGTTGATGGCAAGCCCGCTGTTGTCTGCGTCTGCCCAGGGCGAGCCGGTCTCTTGTCCCCAATCCGAACCGGCCGCGCACCTCCTCGAACGAGCCTTCTAAGTCTCACCTCTGCAAGGGCAACCCGCATCAAACCAGTGCTATACTCAGGGTGCGTTCGCGCGTCCTGCAAGAACTCCGGACCAGCTCCGGATCCGGGCGCCCGGCCCATTTGGAGGATGTACCATCGCACTCGATAAACGCTCGGCTAAGTCTTTTATCCGCATCAACGATCGCATTCGCGCCCGCGAAATCCGCGTAATCGACGAGAACGGCGAACAACTCGGCATCCTCGCGCCATTTGAAGCGCTGAAGATTGCCCGCGAACGTGGACTCGACCTGGTCGAAGTCTCGCCTACCGCCGTCCCACCCGTCTGCCGCATCCAGGACTACGGCCGCTTTCTCTACGAGAAGGACAAGTCCGAACGCGCCGCGCGCAAAAAGCAGAAGGTCATCATCGTCAAGGAAGTCAAATTCTCCGTGACCGTCGACGACCACGACTACCAGACCAAGAAGAATCAGGCAGTCAAGTTCCTGCAGGGCGGCGACAAGGTCAAAGCCAGCCTCCGTTTCCGCGGACGTCAGATGGCGCACCGCGACCTTGGCTACAACATCATTAATCGCCTCATCCAGGATATCGGCGAGATCGCCGTGGTCGAGTTCATGCCACGCATGGAAGGCACCATTCTTCACGCCATCCTCGCGCCCAGCAAAAAGAACGAAGGCCAGAAAAAGCCGCAGCCGCCTGCTCCACCGCAGCAGGCTGCGCGCCCACCGGCACCTGCCGCGCAATAGACAAATTTCAACTCAAAGGCCGCCTCATTCAGGCGGCCTTCTGATTTGCGGCAATCTGTGCGACAAACTCGCCAACTTGCGAAGGCGCTACGCGCGCAGCGTGCCAGCTTGCCAAGAGGTCAACCCTGTCACTCATCACGGGCGCAGCCTCAAAGCAGCTGCGCCCGTTGTATCCTGACCCCATGCTTCCCTTCAGGCGTGCAGTTCTTGCTCTTGCGTTTCTCGCCGTCACCGCTGCTCCGTATCAGTCAAAAGCTCAAAGCGATTCCAATGCACCCGAAGCGCAGCAGGCCTCCCCGCATTTCCCCAGCAACGAAGATTTGCGCCACATTAAGTCGCTTAGTAATCCCCAGCTCTCGCCCGACGGCAGGCAGATCCTCTTTAGCGTCACGCATGCCACTGCCGATGGTGCAGCAAGCCATCTCTGGCTTGTCCCTACTCCCGGCAGCGGAACAGATAAGCAGCGCCAGCTAACCTTCTCGCCACCATCCGATAAACATGGCGAACACAACGCGCAGTGGGCTCCCGATGGCTCCGCCGTCTTCTTCCTCGCCAAGCGCGGTGACCATACTCAGATCTTCCGCCTTGACATGCGCGGTGGCGAAGCGGCTCCTTACGACCTGAAGATCCTGCCTCCCGTCGACGTCTCCAAAGACAAGGACGCCATCAATCCTCCACCTGCGCCCCTGACCGCCGAGAAGAAAGACGACAAGAAGCCCGACGAAAACAAAGTCGAACCACTCCCGATCGACGTGACTGGATTTGCTCTCAGCGAGGATGGAAAATACCTTGCTCTCTGGGCGCACGATCCAGAAACCCCGGGCGAGAAGAAACAAAAAGACGCCAAGATCGACGCATCGTGGCTCAATCACGAACGCCACCTCACCCGTCTCTACATTGCGGCATTTAAGCCAGACGGATCAATTGAAGGCGAGCTTAAGCCCGTCGACATTGCTCCCGACGTCCACGGCGCAGTCTGGTCTCCCACCGCAGACAAACTCTTCATCGTCACCGAGGAGCCCAACGACGTCTCCGACCTCAGACCCGCCGGCGCAGCTTGGATCGTCGATGTGGCAGCAGCATCTAGGCCCAGCAAACTCGAAGCAATCCAAGCCACCGTGCAAGCCGGCGAATGGACAAGCAACGGCAACACCCTCGTCTTCTCCGCGCAAACGCCTGATGACGCTCCTCCGGGATACGAAGACATTTTTGTAATCAACCCCGCGGATGCTTCGGCAAAGCCACTCGATATCACCCGCGGATTCAACGGGCAGATCAGTGCTCGCGGCCTCTATTTCACTCCGGATGGCGCCCTCATCGCTCCAGCCGCAATCGGAACCCGCAACTCCGTCATGCGCATCGCGCTCGACGCGAAGTCACAACCGAAGCCCATGGATCTCGGCGCCGCGGTCATCTCCGGCCTCAACACAAACCGCAAGCAGACCGCCTGGGTCTGGCTCGCTCAATCCGGCGGGCATTCTGAGCAACTTTGCTACGCTGCCAAACTGGGCGACGCCTGCATTGTCCTTCCGACCCCGGAACTCGCCCCGACTAACCTCCGCACCATCGAGCCGAAGCTCGTCCAATGGAAATCAGGGCCGTTCACCGTTGAAGGCCTGCTCTATCTGCCTCCCGACACCGGTGCCGCAAAAGTCCCGCTCGTTGTCGACGTCCATGGTGGCCCCTTCGGCGCATGGGAAGATCGTCACGACCCATTTGCCGACTTCCTCATCGGCCACGGCTGGGCCGTCCTGCGCCCCAACCCGCGCGGCTCATCCAATTACGGCGTCAAATTCGCCGCGGCTAACAAGAATGACCTCGGAGGCGGCGACTATCAGGACGTGATGGCCGGAGTCGACTACGTTCTCGCCCACTATCCAGTCGATCCCGTACGCATGGCTCTCATGGGCTACAGCTACGGCGGCGAGATGGCCGGGTTCGTCGAAGGCAAAACCGATCGCTTCAAGGCCATCATTAGCGGCGCTCCGGTCATCGATCAGTTCAGCGAGTACGGCACCGAAGGAGGCTCTTGGTACGACCGCTGGTACTTCGGCAAGCCGTGGGAACACATGAATGACGCATGGCGGCAGAGCCCGCTCTCCGGCGTTGTCCACGCCAAAACGCCGTTCCTGCTTTTGCAAGGCGAATCAGACACCACCGACCCCGTCGGTCAGGCTCAGGAGATGTATCGAGCGCTCCGCCAACAAGGCGTCCCCGTAGAACTCGTTACCTACCCGCGCGAAAACCATGGCCCCCTCGCAATCGGAATGCTCGGCCGTCCGTCAGCTGAACCCTGGCATGGCTACGATGCCAGGCAGCGCATTGTTAAATTCATCGAAGACGCGTTCTCCTCGTCGGCGAAATGATCACTCAGCGTATGCTGAATGACAAATCTGAGTTCCGCGCTCGATTCTGAGCCCTGCGATCGTTGCTGCCCGTGCTAGACTTCGGTCCGTCATGAGAAAGTCACTCCAGTCTTTTCTGTTCTGCGTCTCGCTGATTGGCCTCGCATCATCTTTGCTCTCCGCTCAGCAAAACTCTGCTCCGCATCTCGAGAAGCGCGGCTCAACGACGCAACTCATCGTTGACGGCAAGCCCTTCCTCATACTCGGAGGCGAACTCCACAACTCCTCCTCCTCGAATCTCGACTACATGAAGCCGCTTTGGTCCGGCCTCGCCGGCATGGGCCTCAACACCGTCATCACTCCGCTCAGTTGGGAACTCGTCGAGCCCATCGAAGGCAAATACGACTTCGCTCTCGTCGACGGCCTCCTCGCCCAGGCCCGCGAATCGCACGAGAAGATCGTCTTCCTCTGGCTCGCCTCGTGGAAGAACGGGATGTCAAGCTATGCGCCCGTCTGGGTCAAGCAGGATACGAAGCGGTTTCCTCGCGTAGCGATAAAGGGCAGGGAAATCGAAGTCCTCAGTCCCGCTGCCGCTGAAACTCAGAAGGCCGATGCTCGCGCCTTCACCGCGTTGATGCAGCACATCAAGCAAGCAGACAACGATCACACAGTGATCATGATGCAGGTCGAAAACGAGGTCGGAGTCCTCGGCGACTCGCGCGATCGCTCGGCCTCTGCCGACCGCGAATTCAACTCGTCCGTTCCTGCCGAGCTCACTCGCTACCTTAAGACGCATCACGACACGCTCTATCCGCGTCTTCGCGAGTTGTGGGACCAGAACGGCGATAAAGCCAGCGGCACCTGGCCCGAAATCTTCGGCGACAACCCGCACGCCGACGAAGCTTTCATGGCATGGCACTATGCCCGCTTCATCCAGGCCGTCGCTGCCGCGGGTAAATCCGCCTACGACATGCCGATGTATGTGAACACCTGGCTAGGCGAGGAAGGAGGCGCTCCCGGCAATTACCCCAGCGGCGGTCCCGAGCCCTGGGTCGTGGACATCTGGCGCGCTGCCGGATCAGCTATCGACTTCTACGCCCCCGACCTCTACGCCTCCAACTTCGTCGAGTGGTGCCAGCGATACCACCGCGACGGCAATCCTCTCTTCATGCCCGAGACGCGCGGCGGCACACCCGGCGCGGCAAACGTCTTCTACGCCGTCGGTGAGGAGGCAGGATTTGGATTCTCACCCTTCGCCATCGAAGACGACATGAACCCCAAGCAAGACCTTGCCGTGAGCTATCGAGCCATACAGGGGGTCGCACCATTGCTGCTTGAGCATCAGGGCGCCGGAGACGTCCACGGGTTCATCCTCGACCGCCAGCATCCTGAAGCCACCTTCACGATGGGCAGCTATACCGTTCATGTCTCGCTCGACTCCATCTTCGGCTCTCATAGCGAATCCGGCTACGGGTTGGTCATGGCCTCGGGCCCCGACGAGTTCCTCGGAGTCGGCAAGGGCTTCCGCGTTCTCTTCACCGCTCCCGCCCAGAGCAAAACGAAGGTAGCCATAGGCTCCATCGACGACGGCACGTTCGAAGACGGGAAATGGGTGTCCGGCCGCCGCTTGAACGGCGACGAGAACGATCAAGGTGCCTACTGGCGCTTCGACCCCCGTAAGGTAAGTACCGAAAAAGTAAAGCTTTACCACTACTAGGGACGTAAGCGGGCTGGTCGTTCCATTGCGCGAAGTTAATGCCGGGGCATCGGAGAAGATCTGCCTCAATCGGTACGCGGTGCTCGGATCGCGCCTAAAACGGCAGAAGCTAAGAGCTAGAATCGAAAGCCTGTTTTCTGTATACTCAGAAGTGCCTCTCAGGGGCAGGGAAGCCCCTGTTCCACAGAGGCTTGGATCGGGCCACCAAGGCCAGGTCAAAACAAACGAGAAGACAATGCCCAAGTTGAAAACCCATACGGGCGCGAAGAAGCGCTTCAAAATGACTGGTACCGGCAAAATCAAGCGGGGCCAGACCAAGACGCGCCATATCCTTTCGTCGAAATCGCCAAAAGTGAAGCGCAAGCTCGGCAAGCTCGTGCTTGTCTCTGATGGTGACTACGCGAAAGTCGCGCGCATGATCCCGTACGCTTGATCCGACCTTTCGTCTGAAAGGATGGCCGCACCGCAGATGCTGAGAGATCAAGCTTGATGAGCGAGTGAAGAGGTTTAAAGCGCAAAAGCGCCTCCTGCCTCCAGCCGCGATGACCCAGGAACGAAAAATGGAGAACACCAATGCCTCGCGTAAAACGTAGTACGAAGCGGAATGACCGCCGCAAGAAAATCCTCAAACGCGCAAGCGGCTACTTCCTCACAAAATCCAAGCTCTATCAGGCAGCTCAGGAAGCCGTCGAACGCGGCCTGAAGTTCGCCTACACCGGCCGTAAACAGAAGAAGCGCCAGTTCCGCTCGCTCTGGATCGTCCGCATCTCCGCCGCCTGCAAGCTCAACGGCACCAGCTATTCGCAGTTCATCAATGGCCTCAAAAAGGCCAGCGTTGATCTCGATCGCAAAATCCTCTCCGAGATAGCAATTCACGACGCCGCAGGCTTTACCAGGCTGGTGGAGCAGGCCAAGGCCGCTCTCGCCAGCTCAGCCGCATGAGCGACGGGCGCTGTAATCATCCGTATCGACGGCCCGGAGCTTAGCTTCGGGCCGTTTCTCTTTTCGCGCTCAAAACATCATCCACCAGTCATTTATCCTTTGGATTACGCAATGACTTCAGACGCAATTCCCGCATTGCCGGAGTACAACGACTCCGCGCTCGATCAGGCCTTTGCCGCACTTGCCGCACAGGCCACAGACGAAGCCGCCGCAATAGGCTCGCCCGAGGACCTTGAAGCCTTCCGTCTCCGCTGGGTAGGCCGTAAACAAGGTCGCCTCAATGATGTCTCTGCACGCTGGCTCAAAGCCGCGGCGCCCGAAGCCAAAAAATCCGTCGGCGAGCGATTCAAGACTCTCAAGGATCTCGTCGAAAGCCTTCTCGACAGAGCCGCCGGCGCCGGTCCAAGCGACGCCGC
>Ga0105240_10013925_pt1 | contig 11010 bp, 9 predicted proteins | sample KBSC54metaG_FD_80426 | JGI IMG/M metagenome (GOLD analysis project Ga0105240, IMG submission 80426) | Corn rhizosphere microbial communities from Kellogg Biological Station, Michigan, USA - KBS C5-4 metaG | ecosystem: Host-associated > Plants > Roots > Rhizosphere > Soil | place: Michigan, USA...
GATCGGCCGTACTTCACGGCATTCTCAATCAGGTTTCCAAACACCTGGTTTATCGCATCTGGATCGACCATTACCAGCGCATCTGGCGCACCAGAAAAAAGAAGCTCGACTCCTGAATCCACGACCAGGCCGCCAAGTGAATCGATGGCATCCCTTACCATATCGATGGCTTTCGTCGGTTGCGTGGCGAGCTTGTAATCGGGACTCTCGATGGAAGCCAGTGCAAGCAAATCTTCAGTAAGCCGATTCATGCGCCGCGCATTCTTCAGGATCACTTGCAGGAATTCAATCGTGGTGGCGGGATCGGGATGCGGGTCTTCAACCAACGTCTCCACATATCCCTGAATCGACGTCAAAGGCGTGCGGAGCTCGTGACTCACATTGGCAATAAAGTCACGCCGCGATCTCTCTGCCGATTCAATGCGGGTGACATCGTGAAGGACCGCAATCACTCCGCCAGTTGGCAGCGGCGCGGCGCTGATCTCAAATAGACGCCCAGGGGCCAGCGTGCTTGATCGGCCATAGCGCACCTCACGCGCATCCTGCGCGTGCTTAATGCAATCCAGCAACTCCGGATCGCGAACAGAATGGACCAGCGGGCGCCCGACGCGAATCTCCGTGCCTGTAATGCGCTTCATGACAACGTTGGACCACCGGACGTGACCCTCAGCGGTAACTGCGACTACGGCCTCCTGCATGGAATCCAACATCGTGGCCAACTCATGTCGGCTGCTTTCGATCTCAGCGAAACTCTGTCCCAGCCGCTCCGCAGTCTGATTAAGAGCCGTTTCCATAGCGGCCAGCTCATCTCCGCGACCGTGCTCCAGGCGCGCGCTTAGGTCACCCTGGGCGATGCGACGCGCAAAATCCACCACGCGCTCGAGACGAGCGGCAATGCTGCTCGCCGCCCATGCGGCAATCGGCAATGCCACCAGCAACGCGATGATCCCTGACCAAAGCGCTTCGCGCCCAAGCCGATGCAGTGTTTCTCCGGCCGAGCGCTCCAGCATGTGGCGCAGAATGAGCTCCATCGCCGCTGTTTCAAACAGCAGCAGGAGAACAAACAACGCCATGAGTTTTGTGAAGACTTTGCGCGTCAATTCAGGGCCTGCTCACGCTGCGGGTTCCGGGCCTGTGGTCTTCATTCCCCTTTAGGAATTTCAAACCTATAACCGGCTCCGCGCACAGTTTTCAGATAGCGCGGATTCTCAGGGTCGACCTCGATTTTCTCACGGATACGCCGCACGTACACATCGACTGATCGGGGCGTAACAAAGCGCGCATCCCCCCAGACGGAGTCCAACAGGTGATCGCGGCTATAGACGCGTCCAGGATGACGTGCCAGGTAATCGAGCAGACGGAACTCTGTCGCGGTAGTCGTCGTCAATTCGCCGCGTACTTTCAACTGCATCGCATTCGCGTCGATGATGACTTCTTCAAAGCTTATGACGGATGGAGTGGTAGGACGCTCGAATCGCCGAAGCACCGCCTTTACGCGCGCGACCAGTTCGCGAGTGGCAAACGGCTTGGTGATGTAGTCGTCTGCGCCCAGTTCGAGTCCGAGCACACGATCGTTCTCACCGGCACGCGCCGTGAGAAAGATGATTGGAACAGTAGAGAGTGCGGGGTGAGATCTGAGCCTGCGGCAAACATCCAGTCCGTCGCCGCCAGGAACCATGATATCGAGGAGGAAAAGTGCCGGAGGCTGCCGCTCTGCGTCAGGGATCACATTATTGGGGGTATGGAAAATTCTTGGAGTAAAGCCCGCGGCTTCAAGATGATGCTGTACCAGCCGCGCGATGTCGGTATCGTCTTCCAGTACAAATACGGTTTGGCTCAACCGGGATGCCTTTCGCCGGCGGCCATTGAATTTCCCTGCACCTGGCAACATGTCAGCGTTGCGCGGTCGGGAATGCGGCCGCTCCGGAATCGTTAACAGATTACTTCAGCGAGGCAAACAAATTGCAAACGTTTGATGAATTTGACAGCTGCCGATCTTTACAGTTGCGCGGCGAAAGCCCGCACGTTCCACATTTGCAATAGCTATTCTCATTCAAGCGACCAACCGAAGAAACAAAGCGGGGAAGTCGCTGGCGCAAAGTCGACTCCCCCGCGTTTTTAATCAACTTACGCCAGTAGATGCATCCGTTGACTCGAGTTCGGCAATGAACTCAACCACTGCCTCGCTCCAGCCATCGACGTGCATCCATGCGCCATATCCCACACCGTTGCGGTTCGAGGCTACATTGATCACGTAGCCACGGCCGCGCGGTGCCGGTACCTGGTCGTGCGACTGTTCGTCGGTGATGACCACAATACGGTCGTATCCCGCCCGCACATCGGAATCCACCTGCGCAATCGCCTTGCCCAGGTACGTTCCCCCGTGCGCCTGGCTCTTGTCGAGCGCGTCGCGCAGCGCCATACCACGACGGGGCGGGACGATCTTCGCTTCATTCGAGAAGGTGTATACCGTCACCTTCTCGGCGATTTCACGAAGCAGGATCGCAAGCCCATAAGCCGCATCCGTGCGACGCATGTCAGAACGATGAGAGATGGGCGCCTCCATCGAACCGGATATATCAACCAGCAACACGGTATGGCCGGGCAGGCTGCGAGCACGATGCTCGAGGGAGCGGAACATCGCTGCCTCAAGCGCTTCCTCCCACTGCGGAGCAACTCGCGCTGCTGCGAGAAAACGAAACGGCAAAACCCGGTCGGTCTTCATCGCTGCAAGCGCAGCAAGCACAAGCTGCTCGCTCACGTCTGCGGCATGTAGGTTTCGCAGGTTGCGCAGCAACGCCAGCGCTCCAAGCTTCCGCTCGGAAAGCAGACGTTCCCACACTTCTCGCTTTCCATCACCATCACGACCGGTTGTCGACAACGCAACCTCCCACGTATCCGGAGTAGCCAGTTGGTTCTCTGCGAGGCGCTTCCACAGCGCACCCTGCGCCTCGTCCACGGGTCGAGCGTGAGAAAGGAACAGAACGTCGCGCAAACGAACTGCGCCTGCACGGTCGTACTTAGCCAGCGCGTACTCATCGAACTTGCAGAACGCGGCGGCTAATCCCTTTTTCACCTGTGCCGATAACGGCTGACGGCCACCTGCCCAGTAAATAGCGACAAACTCAGAAAGCTCATCGGCACGCTGAATTACGCGGGACAGTGTCTCCGCGACCAGACCGCGATGGGTTGCCAGCCGCGCCATTTCGCGAACCACCAACAGCGGCGCATGGCGGAGCTTCATCCGCTCGCGTGCCTCAATGGCGAGCGCAGCTACCTTGTCGGCAGATACCAGCGGCACCAATTCGCGAATGCGCCCGGCGATATGCACGCCATCCTCGTAGAACTCCCCCTCCCACAGCATGCAGGAGAGAACCGAGCGGCGCAGAGCCTGCTCAGGCGAAACCGCTACGGCAGGCGCTCCTTCGTGCGTGCGCAGGTTCGGACGCAGATAATGCTTTGCAATATTCAGGCGCATGTGCGCCTCCTTTCTCATTTCCTGCCGGGGAAAAATCGAGTGCGGTCTTTACACCAGGCTTATACCCGGCGGCAGGATTCGAACCTGCGACTCCGCTCTTTCGAGCGGTCTTCTACCGCTGAAGTATCCGCACTCTCCGCCACCGGCAGTTCCCATCTGAATCAAACAGCGCGAGCAGCTTCATCTTTATCGTCGTCGGAATCACGCGTTGGCTGAATCTTGGTCACCGCGTGAAAGCCGCGCGTTTTTGCCGAAACCCTGACCGGATCGACTGCTATCGCCAGCTTTTCCATCTCATCCCATGTAGGTTTGCGCTTATCGCTGAACTCGCTGCAGTCGAACACAGTAAAAGGCACCGCGATATTCGGGCTGGTGTTCATGCAGATCACCAGGAGATCCGACTCACGGTATCCTGCGATCACTTGGCCCCAACTGCAGCTCTTGCAAAGGTGCAGATTGCCGACCGGAGTTCCGTTCTTAACATTCAACTTGCCCATGACTATTTCGTTTCTATCCGGACACGCCGGAGGTTAATCAGCCGGGGAACAGCTAACAACGGAATTACTTAGCTACGCGGGCTCGCACCCGCGGCGGGATTCGACCCCGCGACCCATTGATGGAACCGTTATTTACACCACCGGCTATGGTGGATGTTGTGGCGCACTGCCAAGTAGGGCGCCAGGATTGGAGTTAACCGGGGAACAAGCGATTGCGGCACATTAGGTGCTCTATCCACTGAGCTACCGGGAATCACTTCCCGAGCGGGATTCGAACCCGCGACCACCCGCGTTTCAAGCGAAGTATCCGCGACCTACGCCACCGGTTAAACTGTTCACTTCGCACTGCACTTCAAACATCAAGCCGGGGAACTCGCGAAAAGAGTACGGACTCGGCCGCTTGCTCGCGGAACCTGGTACATGGGGACTACGCCACCGCCCCGCGAATTGAGCACAGCCGGCAGGGCTTCCGACCCTGCGCGTCCATGTGGAGAAGTAACTCTTCTCTTTCACCACCGGCATTTCTTACTCTGCGATAAGTCAGCCTGCGAACACACTTATCCTGTGTTGTGCGCAACCAACGATTGCGACAACAAACAATTTGACATATCCTCCGCTTGACTTACCCGAGGGAATAAGCAAAGACAGATAGGTTTCTCGACTAACAGTCGAAGTATCTGTCTTCTTCGTCACTCGGGCTGATGCTTAGATACATGGAATGCGCGCAGGATAAGGACGCCAGAAGCGTTTACTGAAAATTGACGAAGTGCGCCCGGCGACCGGTGAGGCTCTCATCGAACCATTCCAGCCTAAGCATCGAATTGGGTGTGATGCAAATCATCGGGCGTTTCTCCTACGCAGTTAGTACTTTGCCATAAGTTACTTATAAAAGCAAGCAATGTCGATTAGTTATTTTATCTGTGAAATGAATCTTACTTATTTCGGTCCTTCGCACATCGCCCTCATCAAGCAACGGCCACAAATCGCAACCGCACATAATCCGCGACCCAATTTCCATCTTCATCCCGCAATACTGACGCGAGTAATTCAGTTGTCTCGCGGACCACATCTTCACGCAGATTCTCGGGTATCGCCTCAAGGACGCCGCGGCGAAACGTGCGCAGCCATTCCGCCATTCCGCCTTCGGCCAACTTTGTGGGGCGAGGAATGATTGCAATTCTGTCCACTTTGAAACCGTGGCCCTTCAATCGCTTTGCATAACTCTCTGCTGTCGGGTAGTAGTTCACACCATCTTCGAGCGCGCCGAATCCATGCTGCTCGAGCACAGCTCTTAGCGCCACACAAATCGCCGCGATATTCCCATGACCACCCATCTCCGCCACGAAGCGGCCTCCCGGCTTTAGTACACGATGCACCTGCGCCATCATCGCATCCTGATCGCGAACCCAATGAAGGGCCGCATTCGAAAAAACCGCGTCAAAGGTTGCGTCATGAAAGGGCAGCTTCTCGGCTGCCGCCTGTTCTGACTCCACTCCGCGCTCCCGCGCGGCCGCAACCATATGCGTCGATGCATCAGCACCCAAAACGTGCGCTCCTGTTGCCGCGATTCGCTGAGTTAGTTGTCCGTCGCCACATCCAAGGTCGAGGATGAACTCACCTGTCTTCGCGTTCAACCACTCGAGTACACCGTCGGCGAGTCCATGCACAAATGCACCGTTTAGCGCGTATGCGTGCGGATCCCACGTCTGCGTCATCAGGAGACCTCCTGCTCCAGTTTCTGTGAGCGAGACATATAACGCAAAGTTATTTTGTTTTGAGTTTCGATAATCAACACTTATGGAAGTAACGGGCGTCTATTGTCTTTACAGTGTCTGTACGGGCAGAAGCGTGAGGTCGTCGACCAGGCCGACTTCCTTCTGCACAAAAGGCTCGCCATACTTGACGCCTGCGAGCAGACCGTAATGCCTCGCCTCGGCGAACGTGCGTTCCCTAATTTCTTCTTCGGGAACAAACAGTCCGCTACCCGCATTCTGATTTGCGTACTGCGATTTGTATGCCATCAGGGCTGCATGCCGTTGTTCGATAAACGGCGTGATGTCGACAACGAAGCTCGGCCTGACATCGGCATACAGGCTAGCGTAGACAACCTTGAACGGACGGTGCGGGAGCGACCCGGTTTCAACCTTCGCAAGTCCTGAAAGAAAACAAGCATCATAGCCGAGAGATGCCACAATCGCGTGGTCGGGATGACGGGCCTGCCAGTACGGCAGAATGACCACGCGGGGACGCATCGCGCGCAGCGCCCGCACCACTTTTATGCGGTTTTCCAGTGTGTTCTCGATGGCACCATCGGGAAGGTCAAGGGCCTCGCGTCGGCTGACCCCCAGTAGTCGCGCAGCTTCGCCGGCTTCTCGGGCGCGTTGCTCGGCCGTTCCACGGGTTCCAGCTTCGCCCTGCGTAAGGTCAAGGATGGCGGTACGCAACCCGCGCGCTGCCATACGCAATAGCGCCCCGCCGCAAGTCTGCTCTACATCGTCGCGATGCGCAGCAATGGCAAGCACATCCGCATGCTGACCATCGACTTCTTCGATTGCGGGCATGATCGGCTAGTAAACGGTGTTGTTGCCGTCGGTGTGCGCATCCATGAACGCAACGTCCGACGCGGTTCCCGTGACGCTTACGTATTGATTATTGATGGAAGAGCCATCCGTGGTGTGGAAGATGTATACCTGGCCGCCTTGTGCAACGTACACCTTGTGCAGGCCAGTGACTGCCGCAATCCCGGTAAGATCGCCGAGATACGGCTCAAGCATCGTGACCGAATTGGTGCTGGTGTTATACATCGTCAAGCAGCCATAGGGCAGGCCTTTTGCGAAGCGCTCCCCGTTGTTGCACTTTGTCATGCCGATCCACAGGGTATTGTCGTCGGCTAACATAAGGCGGCTTGGCGCACCCGGTGCACCATCGGATATGGAGACCGGAGCAGACGCCGAGAGTGTGCTGGATGGGGTTGCAGCGAGATTGACTACGGTGAGGTTGCCCGAGAAGAGACCATCCTGCTGCAGCTGCTGACCTGCTACATACATCGTGCTCGTCGATATCAGCGCGTTACTGGATCCACCGGGTATAGCCAACGTGCACGAAGATGCGTTCGGCGTGGTGGCGCAATCGCTGTGTAGTGCACTATTTGTCGGAAGTTTACCCGAGCCCTGACCCGTAAGGTAAATCAGCGGAGCCGTCGGAACTACAGAGACTGAGGATGTCGAGCCGCCGCATTCGGCGCCGCAGTTCAGCACGTACGCGGTGTTACCATCCGCCGAAAATACGGCTTTGACTGGCCGATCGAACACCAACGGTGTGCCATAAGGTGTGCCGGTTGAGTCAAGGTTGTCGGGGCTCTGCATCTGGAAGAGGCACCAGCCGGGAGAATTCTGCGGTTCGCAATCCACAGCCGCCCGGGGCCATGTGCTCGGACCACCGGAATAGCTGAGCGTCTGATTCGCCGTCAGCTTGCGCGCATAGTAGGCGTAGTTGGAGTTCTGCACGAATGCCATCGCCGCGGAGCCACCGGGGTTGACACTTACCCGATATACACCTGGCAGACCCAACGCGTAAGTGCCGCCGCTGGAGTTGTCCACCACGGTGAGTACCGTGAACTGCTGACTGGCAGCGAAGATATAGGTCCCGTTACGAGTGATGAAGATGCTCGAAGACGGCCCATTAAGGCCTTTTTGAGCGCCACCGCCTGTCTCTTTTTGATAGTTGATAACGTTCAGGGATCCGTCTCCAGCTCCGTAGACCGCTCCGATTTGTTCTTCCGGCATGTTCTGGATGGTCACCGGCAATTGCCCGGAATAGCCGGAAATGCTAAAGCCGCCAACCTTCTGGTCGAAACTGAAACGAATGTCGTAAAAGGCGTCAACAAAGGTCAACGCACCGGTTGAAGCTAGACTCGGGTTCTGGATCGAGATGAGAACGCGATTCGTGAGGCCGCTGGGGGGCAGCGTTCTTCCCGCAAAATAGGTGGTGGTACCGCATCCCGCAAGCACGATTGCCGCAACGAAGGCACTGGCGGCACTCAAGCAAAGACTTCTTTTCTTCAAAATCGCTTCCCTCGAAACCGGCGCGGACAGGCCGCAAATGATTGCACGGCGTTAGCCGCAACATGGACAAAATGAATGGCGTTTGCGGCAGACCCGGGCCTCAAAAACTGACTCATCCTGGACCGGTTCTGCATAGCTTTTGACTCTCGAAGTATAACAAAGCAACCCACGCGTTCGACTTAATGCGACTCTGGCACATTCGGGCCTGCGTACGGCACCATTCACTTCAAGGTCCGATACATCCTTTAAGGCATGCGATAGCATTGAAGGTGGATGCCCCAGTTTGCCGATCTCTTCTCTAGCCGCCCCGTGCTCGCCGATGGCGCCATGGGTACGGTTCTTTACGCCCGTGGGATCTTTATCAATCGTTGCTATGACGAATTGAACCTCTCCGACCCCAGCCTCATCCTTTCGATTCACGAGGAATATCTCCAAGCTGGCGCGGAGATACTTGAAACCAACACGTTTGGTGCCAATAAATTCCGCCTGACGCGCCATGGCCTCGCCTCAAAGGTTGCGGAGATCAATTCTGCGGGCGTCAAGTTGGCCCGGCAGGCGGTAGACCATCTCAAGGAAAAGCAGGCAGGAACTGCGTATGTCGCCGGTTCCATTGGACCGCTGGGCGTGCGTCTTGAGCCGCTGGGCAAGACGGGCCTGGACGAGGCGCGCTCCGCCTTTGCCGAACAGATTCGCGCCCTTGCGGATGCCGGAGTCGATCTCCTCATCATCGAGACGATGCCGGCATTGAACGAAGCGAGGGAAGCCCTGCTGGCGGCTGAAGAGACAGCACCTCAATTGCCAGTACTCGTCATGGTTACGGTTGACGACGAGAGCAACTGCCTCGATGGCTCGTCGCCGCAACAGGCTGCCGCCCTGCTGACAGAATGGGGCGCGGGAGCTATCGGCGTGAACTGTTCCACCGGGCCTTCCACAGTACTTACAGCGATCGAGGCCATGCGCAGCGCCACTTCCCTGCCGCTGGCAGCGATGCCCAACGCCGGCATGCCGCGCGCGATCGAGGGCCGTAATATCTACCTCTGCTCTCCGGAATACATGGCCAGCTTTGCCCGTAAGGCTATCGCGGCAGGTGCGCAGATTGTGGGTGGATGCTGCGGCACTACGCCCAACCATATTCGTGCGATGCGCTCGGCGATGCGCGCCATCGACGCTCAGGCACGTGCCAAAGATGGCGACAAGCATGCGGAAATTTCCACTGAAACGCCGCCCATGCCCCTTGGCCAGCGCTCGCGCATCGGTTCGCTGATCGAGCAGGGCAGCTTTGTCACCCTGGTTGAGATTGTTCCGCCCAAGGGAATCAATTGTAGTAAGGAAATTGAAGGCGCACAGTTGCTGGCGCAGCTGGGCGTGCACGCCATCAACGTGCCCGATTCTCCGCGCGCATCGGCACGCATGAGTGCCCAGAGCCTGAGCATCCAGATTCAGCAGCACACCGGCATCGAGACAATCCTGCATTACACCTGTCGCGACCGCAATGTTCTCAGCATCCAGTCTGATTTGCTGGGAGCTTCTTCGATTGGGCTGCGCAATATTCTCTGCCTGACGGGCGATCCTCCGAAACTGGGCAACTATCCGGATGCAACGGCTGTGTTCGACGTGGACGCAATCGGCCTTGTGAACATCGTGCGCAGGCTCAATCACGGCCTCGACATTGGAGCAAACTCCATCGGAGCCAGCACCAACTTCACCATCGGCGTTGCAGCGAATCCAGGCGTGCCCGACATTGAGCACGAACTGCGGCGCTTCTACTACAAGGTGGAGGCGGGAGCGGAGTACGCCATTACGCAACCTGTGTTTGATCTTCGCCTCCTCGAGGAGTTCCTCAACCGCATCGAGGGCCATCGTATTCCGGTAATCGCCGGAATCTGGCCGCTCACCAGCCTGCGCAATGCCGAGTTCATGAAGAACGATCTGCGTGTGTCAATGCCGGAAGAGATCATGCTGCGCATGGCACAGGCAAATACTCCGGACGCCGCTCGCAAGGAAGGCATCCTCATTGCGCAGGAGATGCTGGAAGCGGTTCGGCCGATGGTCCAGGGCGTGCAGGTCAGCGCACCATTCGGTCGATACATCGCCGCCGCCGAAGTCATCGCCAGCGTATTGCCGGAAACCACGGAACTCACGTCCTGAAGTTTTTCAACGATGGTCCTGGATCGTCACGGGCACTTAGCATCGTGGACTTACAATATCTTCAGCGCCTAACTGGGAGCCCTCGAATATGCCGTCGTTCGAAGAATCGCTCAAGAAGCTTGAAACCATTGTCGATCAGCTGGAGAAGGGCGACCTTAGCCTCGAGGACTCGATCAAGCTCTTCGAAGAGGGCGTAGGCCTTTCCGCCGCCTGCAAAAAGGAACTGGATGAGGCCGAAGGCAAGGTGCAGATTCTGATGAAGCAGCGAGATGGCTCATTCAAGACGGCACCCTTCCCAACCGAAAATCGCCGCTGATTCATATTGTTCGCGGGCGACTTCCACGAAGAGGATTCGTGGCTCGCCTGTCGGCACCGACGCGACGACCCTCTTCACGCAGCACTCTGCCCACTGCCGCCGCATTGCGTGTAGGTGTAGGATGTTTTGTCCGGATCGAGTATCCGGGATCTGAACGTCTGGGCCTCCAGAAGATCGGTACGACCATGTGTAACCGGCTCATCTCCGCTCTCGTACTTCCCTTCATCGCAACATTGGGTTTTGCAGCCAGCAAGCCCGAGGAGCCAAAACCAGCTCGATCGGTTCCCGAACTTCAGCAACAGATTGAGAAGATATTGAAAGACACTCACACCCCCGGTGTCTCCATCGCGATCGTGCATCGCGAGGGGCCGGAGTGGGTGATAGGGCTGGGGAAGGCAGACGTGGCGGGAGGCCGCGACGCAACTGCGTCCACTCTCTTCCGCATCGGCTCTACCTCCAAGGCCTTTGCCTCGCTCTCCATTCTCAAGCTGGTGCGCGAGGGAAAGC
>Ga0105240_10013928_pt1 | contig 11009 bp, 8 predicted proteins | sample KBSC54metaG_FD_80426 | JGI IMG/M metagenome (GOLD analysis project Ga0105240, IMG submission 80426) | Corn rhizosphere microbial communities from Kellogg Biological Station, Michigan, USA - KBS C5-4 metaG | ecosystem: Host-associated > Plants > Roots > Rhizosphere > Soil | place: Michigan, USA...
GCGAGCGAACGGTTGATCAGCCAACCCACCGCCATCATCAACAGCGGCCCGAGCAGCGCCACGGGAAGCGCGGCGCGCAACGCCAGCAAGCGCGCGCGCGCCTGCCGCTCGTCCAGGTCCTGCGCGACCTGGATGGTGTGCTCGGGCGTCTGCAGCGAATACACGCGATAGCGCGCGCCGCCGATCGAGATATCGGAGAAGCCGAGCACCGCTTGCGACGGCAAGGCCGCTCCGCCGGAGCGGAAGATCTGCGCGCCGTCGGGCGCCCAGATCTGCACCTGGAAATCGTAGGGCGACGAACCCGCGCTGGGCGCGACCGGCACCCCGCCGTGCACCGAGCGCGCGAGTTCCTGCAGGTGATAGTCGAACATCGCGTCGGCTTGCTGCAGCGCCGTGCGATAAGTGGTGCTGGCCTGCAGCAGCGAGGCGAGCGCGATCGCGGCGAGCACCAGCCACAGCAGCCGGCGCCGCAAGGAATGAGCGGCGCGGTGCGCAGTCATTGCCGCGGCACCACGTAACCGAGGCCGCGCACCGTCTGGATCAATTCGCTGCCCAGCTTCTTGCGCAGCCCATGCACATACACTTCGACCGCGTTGCTGCTGATGTCGTCCTTCCAGCCATAGAGTTTTTCTTCCAGCTGCGCGCGGGAGAACACCACGCCGGGCCGCGCCAGCATCGGTTCGAGCACCGCCCACTCGCGCGCCGACAGCGTGACCGGCTCGCCGCCCACCTCCGCTTCGCGTGTCGCCGGGTTGAGCGTCACGCCCTTGTGGCTGAACACCGGCTCGCCGCGGCCTGCGCTGCGGCGGATCAGCGCGCGCACCCGCGCCAGCAGTTCGTCGGTGTCGTAGGGCTTGACGACGTAATCGTCGGCGCCCGCGTCAAGCCCCGCGACGCGATCGCCGACGGCATCGCGCGCCGTCGCGACCAGCACCGGAACGGTGGAGTGCCGGGCTCGAAGGGAACGCAGCACCTGCAGGCCATCGCGCTTGGGCAGGCCGAGGTCCAGCAGCACCAGGTCGTAAGTCTCGGAATGCAGCGCGGTGTCCGCCATGGCGCCGTCGCGCACCCAATCGACGGCGTAATGCTCGGCGCGCAGGACATCGAGCACGGCCTCGCCGATCATCGCGTCGTCTTCCACCAGCAGCACTCGCATCGCTCGTCCCAATGAACTGCAACGATTATGCGGGCGGCGCGCTTAGACGGGCCTTAAGGGCGCGCTGGTGCTTCGGCCGTTCAGCTCACCGGCGCGGCCAGCAGCCGCGCGATCAGTTCCAAAAGTGCATCGGGCTCCACCGGCTTGGTCAGGTGCGCATCGAAGCCGGCGCTCATCGCCCGTTCCACGTCTTTTTGCTGGCCGTAACCGGTGAGCGCGATCAGCTTGCCTTGGAACGGCGGGTTGCGCTGGCGCAGCCGCCGCGCCAGTTCGTAGCCATCCATCTCGGGCAGCCCGATATCGAGCACAGCGATTTCGGCACTGAACGCGGCCAGCTGCTGCAGCGCATCCGTGGGTGTGTACGCCGCCCGCACTTCGAAATCGGACAAGGACAGGAGCATCGCGAGCGTGTCGGCGGCATCGCGGTTGTCGTCCACCACCATCACCTTGCTCCGACCGCCGGCCGCAGGCGCCGCTGTTTGGGCCGCACTGCCTTCGGGCGGCTCGCTCGTGGGAAGCGTCACCGTGACGGTGGTGCCGCGGCCCAGCCCTTCGCTTAGCGCGCGCACGCTGCCCGAATGCATCTCCACCAGGCTCTTCACGATAGCCAGTCCCAGCCCGAGGCCGCCGTTCACCTCGCGCGCCGGGTCGCGCGCCTGGTAGAAAAGGTCGAACGCGCGCTCGAGTTCGGCGGCCGACATGCCCAGTCCGTTGTCGCGAAACACGAACTCGATCATCCCGTCGCGGGCGCGCGCCTGGACTTCGACGGAGCCGCTGGGCGCGGTGAACTTGATCGCGTTGCCCAGGAGGTTGTTGAAGATCTGCACCAGCCGCGCCTCGTCCGCGCGCACCCACAGCGCGCGCGACGCATCGTCGATCTGCAGGCTGAACTTGCGCGAACCGAGCATCGCGCGCAGCGTGTCCACCGTCTGTTCCAGCAAGGGAACAGGTTGCAGTGGACTGGGGTTCATCACGAAGCGCTTGCTGGCGATTCGCGACGCATCGAGCAGGTCGTCCACCAGCCGCGTGACGTAATTGAGCTGGCGCTGGATGATGCCGCGCTCCGCGGAGGTGGTGTGATCGCCCTTCAGGTTCATCAGGTGCACCGCATTCATGATGGGCGCGAGCGGATTGCGCAGTTCGTGCCCGAGCAGCGCCAGGAATTCATCCTTGTTGCGGTTGGCGACCTCGGCCACCCGCAAGGCTTCTTCGATCCGCGTCATCAGCGATTCCCGCTCGGCCTCGACCTTGCTGCGCCTTGCGTTGGCTTCGTCGCGCTCGACGGCGGCGCGCCGTAAAGCCGCCCCGACCTCGTCGAGTTCACGCACGCCCAGCGCGGGAAGCTCGACCTGCTTGCCGGCGCCCAACGCGCCCGCGGCCTGCTTGAGGATGTCGATCGGGCCGCTGATGCTGCCCGCCATGCGCCACGCGAGCCATGCCAGCAGCGCCAGCGATGCGGCAGTGCCGGTGCCGACGGCGGCCAGCAGCCGATACAAGTCCGCTTTGGCCGCGTCGGTGGGGATGCCCACCGCGACGACCCACTGCGAAGTCTTGACGCGGCTGAAGCCGGTGTGCGTCTCGACGCCTTCCACCGTGACCGTGCGCCCCATGCCTTCCTGCTTGTGCTGGCGGATCAGCGTTTCCAGAGACGGCGAATAGCGCCGGGTCGTGCTCGCCAACGAGCGGGCCACGCGATTGCCGTGCTGGTCGAACACCGCCACCACCCACGATGGCGCCAGCTGCTGGCGGGACACGACGTCGAGCAGCTGCGAGGTGGTCACCACCCCCGACAACACATAGCGCACGGCGCCGTTCTTGAACACCGGGACGCGCACCGCGAACGCATCGCGGCCCAGCGGCCCTTTTGCAATCGAGCCCACGGCGGCAGCGCCGGTGGCCAGCACCTGGGCCAGGCTCTCGCGTTCGATCGGCAAGCGATCGGCTGTGGCCGACTGGCCGACCCGCAGCACCACGTTGCCTTTGGAGTCGGCGACCACGACCAGGAGCCAGCCATGGCTTTGCTCGATCCGCTTGGCCAAGGTCGTGAATTCGCCATCGGACATACTGCCCGGATCCAGGTCTTGCAGCTCGGCGCTGATGGCCAGGTTGTCGAGCAGCGCCACCGTGGAGCGCAGCTCGGCGTCCACCGCGGTGGCCAAGGCGCGCGACAGCTCGAGCGCCGACCGCTGGGTCTCGGTCTGCCGCTCCTGCGCGAGATAGCCGCTGGCAAACAGCAGCACCAGCGCCAGCGGCACCAGTCCGCTGGCGGCCAGCAGGAACAGCCGGAACCTCAAGGGACGTGAAACTGGCGAGCTTGGGCTTGCGCGCCAAGCATCAGCTGATGGGGGCATTGGCGATTCGCCCGCCGTCTTGTTGATCAACGGTCCTCCTGGCTATGTGCGGCCCGGCCAGGGGAAGTGGACCGCGCTGTGATCTTACCTGCGACCGTCGAGTCGCGGCTCAGCAGTCAGACCAAAAGTAAGGGCAATTCCATCAGATCCGCGAAGACGCAGTGCACGCCGGCTTGGCGCAACAGCTGCGGGGCATCGTGCCCGGATTCGGGCGGGCTGTAGCCGAACACTGTCGCGCCCGCCGCGGTGCCCGCGAGCACGCCGGTGACTGTGTCTTCGACAACCGCGCAGCGGCCGGGCGCCACCCCCAATGCCGCAGCCGCGGCAAGGTAAACATCGGGCGCCGGTTTGGACCGCGCAAGCTCATGGCCGCTGAAGATGCGGCCCCGGAAGAACGGCAGCAGACCGCATTTGTCCAATTGCAGTTCGACCTTGAACCGGTCCGCGCCGGAAGCGCAGGCGATGCGTCCTTCGAATCGATCGTGCAGCAGGCCGACCACTTCGACTGCGCCGCGGATCGGCTTGACGCCTTGCATCAGCCCCTGGTTGCGGCGTTCGCGAAATCGCACCATCCAGGCTTCGGTCAAGGGCTGGCCGGTGTGCGCTTCGATCAAGGCGCGCTCGTCCTTCACCGCCTTGCCCAGGAACAGGCGCATGCATTCGGCGGCACTGAGCTTCCAGCCCAACTCTTCCAGCATGTCGCGCAGCACGCCGTTGGTGATGGGCTCGCTGTCGACCAGCACGCCGTCGCAGTCGAACAGCACCGCGTCGAAGCGCGTCATCACGCCAGCGCCCGTCCGATGATGATCTTCTGCACGTCGGATGTGCCTTCGTAGATCTGGCAGACGCGCACGTCGCGCCAGATGCGCTCGAGGGGAAAGTCGCTGACGTAGCCGTAACCGCCCAGCGTCTGGATCGCGGCGCTGCACACGCGCTCGGCCATCTCGCTGGCGAACAGCTTGGCCATCGCGGCTTCCTTCAAGCACGGCTGCCCGGCGTCGCGCAGCGTGGCCGCGTGCCAGATCAACTGCCGAGCGGCCTCGAGTTGCGTCGCGCATTCGGCCAGCCGGAAACCGACAGCCTGGTGATTGATGATGGCGGTGCCGAAACTCTGGCGCTCTTTCGCATACGCCAGCGCCACGTCGAACGCGCTGCGCGCCATGCCGACACTTTGGGCGGCGATGCCGATGCGCCCGCCTTCCAGGGCCGACAAGGCGATCTTGTAGCCCTCGCCTTCCTCGCCGATCAGGTGGTCCGCCGGGACGCGGCAGTTGTCGAAATTGATCTGCGCCGTGTCGCTGGAATGCTGGCCCACCTTGTCTTCCAGCCGCGCGACGGCATACCCCGGCGTATCGGTGGGCACCAGGAACGCGCTCATCCCGCGCTTGCCCGCGCCCTTGTCGGTCACCGCGATCACCACGGCGAGCTGGCCATTCTTGCCGCTGGTGACGAACTGCTTGACGCCGTTGATCACGTAGCCTTCGCCCTCACGCCGCGCGCTGGTGCGCAAGCCCGATGCGTCGCTGCCCACGTGCGGCTCGGTCAGGCAGAACGCGCCGAGCATCTCGCCTTGCGCCAGCGCCATCAGCCAGCGCTTCTTCTGCGCCGCGTTTCCGTAGCGCATCAGGATCGCGTTGACCGGGCAATTGGTGACGCTGATGGCAGTGCTGGTGCCGCCATCGCCCGCGGCGATTTCTTCCAGCACCAGCGCCAACGTCACGAAGTCCAGCCCGGCGCCGCCGAATTCCTCCGGCACGCAGATGCCGTAAGCGCCCAGCGCGGCGAGTCCGCGATGCGCGTCACGCGGGAAGTGATGCTCCTTGTCCCAGCGCGCCGCGTGCGGCCACAGCTGTTCCTTCGCGAACGCGCGCACCGCGTCGCGGATCATTTCCTGATCTTGCGTCAGGAGCATCGGCGCGTCACAGCAATTCGATCGCGACGGCGGTCGCTTCGCCGCCGCCGATGCACAGCGTGGCGATGCCGCGCTTGCCGCCGCGCGCTTTCAGCGCGTGGATCAAGGTCACCATGATGCGAGCGCCCGACGCGCCGATCGGATGGCCGAGCGCGCAGGCGCCGCCGTTGACGTTGACGATCTCATGCGGCACCTTGAGCTCCGCCATCAGCGCCATCGGTACCACGGCGAACGCTTCGTTCACTTCCCACAGGTCGACGTCAGCGACTTTCCAGCCGGTCTTGGCCAGCAGCTTCTGCACCGCACCGACCGGCGCCGTGGTGAACCAGTTCGGCTCCTGCGCGTGCATCGCATGGCCGACGATACGCGCCATCGGCTTGCTGCCATAGCGTGACGCGGTCGATTCGCGCATCAACACCATCGCGGCGGCGCCGTCGTTGATGCTGGAACTCGACGCGGCCGTGATGGTGCCGTCCTTCTTGAACGCGGGCTTGAGCGCGGCGATCTTGTCCAGCTTGACCTTGCCCGGGCCTTCGTCGATGGCGACGACGACCTCGCCGGCGCGAGCTTTGACGGTCACCGGCGTGATCTCCGTGGCGAACGCGCCGGACTCGGTGGCGGCCTTGGCGCGCTTGACGCTGGTGGTGGCGAAGGCGTCCTGCGCTTCGCGGGTGAACTTGTACTTGGCCGCGCATTCTTCGCCGAAGGTGCCCATCGAGCGGCCGGCTTCGTATGCATCCTCCAAGCCGTCCAGCATCATGTGGTCGAACACGCGATCGTGTCCCATGCGATAGCCGCCGCGGCCCTTGAGCAAAAGGTAAGGCGCGTTGGTCATGCTCTCCATGCCCCCGGCCACCATCACTTCATGCGTGCCGGCCAGCAGCATGTCGTTGGCGAACATGGCGGCCTTCATGCCCGAACCGCACATCTTGGACAGCGTCACCGCGCCCGCGCTCTTGGGCAAGCCACCCTTGAACGCGGCCTGGCGCGCCGGCGCCTGGCCCTGGCCCGCCATCAGGCAATTGCCGAACAGCACTTCGCCGACGGCGTCGCCCGAAACGCCGGCGCGCTCGACCGCGGCCTTGATGGCCGCGCCGCCGAGATCGTGTGCGGACAAGGCTGCAAAGTCGCCCTGGAAACTTCCCATGGGGGTGCGGGCGGCGCCGACGATGACGATGGATTCAGACATGGCGAAAACTCCTTTTCAGCGGGGTGGAATGAGGGGGGGATGCGAAGCGATCCAGGCGGCGATGTCGTCCACCACCTTGCCTTCGATACCGTTGAAGCCATGGTAGGCGAAAGCCTCGCAGGGCGGACCCGAGGACTGCCCGCCTTCATAGGTCAGCAGTTTGGCGGTCGTGGTCTTCAGGCGGTCCATCAGGCGCGGCAGCAGCGACGGCGGGCACACCTGGCATTGATCGTCCTGGTGATGCGCGACCAGCACGGGCACGTGCACCTTCTCGAGCGGCATGTCCTGCACCGGCCGTGCATTGGCCGGACCGAAGCGGCTGGTAGCCAGGATGGTCGAGGTCAGCACCACGCCATCGGGTGCGCCCAATCCGGGCGGGCTGAGCGCCGCCAGCGCGGCGGAGTGCGTGCCATTGCTGGTGCCCACGATCCACACGGGACGCGAGAACTGTTGATGCGCCCAGCCGATCACCGCGGCAAGGTCGGCGGCGTGCTCGGCGCTCTCGCGGAAGGTGCCGCCCAGGAAAGGCGAGGTGCTGTGATCGCTGGGGGTGTCCGGCAGCACCACGGCGAATCCGTGTTGCACGAACAAGGCGCGCGATCGCACCAGGAAATTACCGCCGTTGCGCAAGCTGCCGTTGTCCAGCACTCCGAGCCGGCCCGTGCCCCCCGTCATCAGGACCAGCACCGCGGTAGGCGCGCGATCGGGCTGCTCGACCAGGATGCGCTCGGAAACGCCCGGCCGAGTGGGCAGATCCACCACCTCGGGTCGTGCAGCCCACGCGGCACCCATCGAGGCGCATAGCAGCATCGCGAATGCGCGCAGCACCTGCTTCATGCGCCAGCCTCCGCCTTGCGAGCGCGGGCGGCGAACCGCTTCTCGCGTTCGTAGGGAAACACGTCGTGCACGTGCCCGGCCGCGATCCGCTCCTTGTGCGCTTGCCAGAAGGAGGCGTCCAGCAACTCGGAATGGTGCTTCATGAAGACCTCGCGCACGGTGGGATTGCCAAGCAGGAAGGGCTCGAACGTTTCAGGGAACACGTCCTTCGGCCCGACGGTATACCAGACCTCGCCCGAAACTTCGTCCTCGTCCGTGCGCGCGTCCGGCACCTTGCGGAACCGGCAGTCGGTGATGTATTCGATTTCGTCGTAATCGTAGAACACGATCTTGCCGTTGCGCGTCACGCCGAAATTTTTCCACAACATGTCACCGGGAAAGATGTTCGCGGCAACCAGGTCCTTGATGGCGTTGCCGTATTCGATCACGGCACGCTCGATCTGGTCGCGCGCGTGCTCGGCGGCGGCGCTATTTTCCCCTGCGGCCTGCCCGGCGTCGAAGGCTTCCTGCAAATAGATGTTCAGCGGGATCATCCTGCGCTCGATGTACAGGTGCTTGATGATCACTTCTTCGCTGCCGTCACCGTCACGGTCGCTGATTTCCAGCTGGCTGGGCGCGTATTTGCGGATTTCCTGGATCAGCTCGTCCTCGAAGCGCTCGCGCGCGAACGCCACTTCGCTGTATTCCAGGGTGTCGGCCATGCGCCCCACGCGGTCGTGCTGCTTGACCAGCAGGTACTTGCCCTTGATCTGCTCGCGCGTGGTGTCCTTGGGCGGCGGGAAGTAGTCCTTGATCAGCTTGAAGACGTAAGGGAACGAGGGCAGGTCAAACACCAGCATGACCATGCCCTTGATGCCGGGGGCGATGCGGAACTTGTCGCTGGAGTGCTTCAGGTGGTAGAGGAAATCGCGGTAGAACAGCGTCTTGCCCTGCTTGGCCAGCCCGAGCGCATTGTAGATTTCGTTGCGTGGCTTGCGCGGCATGAGCGAGCGCAGGAACTGCACGTAAGCCGAAGGAATCTCCATCTCCACCATGAAATAGGCCCGTGCGAAACTGAACAGCGCCTGCAGCTCGTCTTCGCCGAACAGGCAGGCGTCGATGAACAGCGTGCCCCGCTTGTTGTGCAGGATCGGCAGCGCGAACGGCACTTCGTTGAAGCCGTTGATGATCTTGCCGACCACGTAGCAGCCCTTGTTGCGAAAGAACAGCGAGGACAGCACCTGGATCTGGAAGTTGGCGCGCAGCTTCACCTGGGCCAGCCGGCTGTTCATCGCCTCGAGCACGTAGCCGGCATCGCGCTGCAGGTTCTCGAAGGGCCGCTGCAGGTTGAAGTTGTCGATGATGCGGACGATCGTGTCGCCCAGGCTTTCGCGCGTCGGGTAATAGGCACGATACGTCGGCAGGGCCGCGGGCTCGTCGTTCTCGATGTATTCGGTGCTCACCGCGGGCCGCACGAAAATGAAGTCGTTGTGGAAGTGGGTGCGGTTCAGGATCTTGGTGGTCACCGAATTGAAGAAGGTCTCCGCCAACTCGGGCTGGTGATGGTCCACCAGCAAGCCGATGTAGTGCAGCTTCACCTGCTGCCACACGTCCATCGGCTGCTCGCCCGCCTTGAATTCCTTTGCGAGCCGGGTGACCGCTTCCTTCACGCGCAGGTCGTAGAACTCGATGCGCTCACGCTGGGCGCGCTGCTGGCCATGCCAGTCCGCGGTCTCGAAGCGATGCTTGGCGCGAGCCGACTCGGTGCGGAACAATCGGTAATGCCGGTTGAACCCGTCCATCATCGCCTTGGCGATGTCATAAGCGAGCGGCGAATCCAGGCGTTGCGGAAACATCGACATCTAGGGCCGCCTGTTCACATCGAACGCCGGGCGGCGACCACCCCCTGGACAGCGGCGAAATACGCCGGCTCGATCGAGTCCTGGCCCGCCACGCTCATATGCAAGTCGTGCAGCAGGCCGTCGTGCACGCCGTAGGCCCAGCCATGCACCGTGACCTGCTGGCCCTTGGCCCAGGCATCGGTGATCACGGTGCTGACGCACACGTTGACCACCTGCTCGATGACGTTGAGTTCAACCAGCGCCTCGAAGCGCTTGTCCGGCGCGATGTCCTCCAGGACGCCGCGGTGACGGTCGCGCACGTCCGTGACGTGGCGGATCCAGTTGTCGGCCAGGCCGACGCGCCGGTTCTCGAGCGCCGACTGCACGCCGCCGCAGCCATAGTGCCCGCACACGATGATGTGCTGGACCTTGAGCACGTCGACGGCGAACTGGATGGTGGACAGGGCATTGAGGTCGGAGTGCACGACGACGTTGCCCACGTTGCGATGCACGAAGACCTCGCCCGGATCGAGCCCCGTGATCTGGTTTGCAGGCACGCGGCTGTCCGAGCAACCGACCCACATGTACTTGGGCGCCTGTTGCTGGGACAAGGCCGAGAAGAAGCCCGGACGATCGCGCTCCATCTGCGCCGCCCAGGCGCGGTTGTGGGCGAAAAGGTCGTCGAGCGTGGAAGCCATGGCCGTATTGTGGACGCTGGTGCGAACGGGCGGCGGTACGTGGGATTGCCTATGCGGCCCTACATCGTCTCCGCGAACAACTCCCGGCCTATCAGCATGCGCCGGATCTCGCTCGTGCCCGCGCCGATCTCGTACAACTTGGCATCGCGCCACAGCCGCCCGAGCGGATAGTCGTTGATGTAGCCGTTGCCGCCGAAGACCTGGATGCCCTCGCCGGCCATCCAGGTCGCCTTCTCGGCACACCACAGGATCACCGAGGCGCAGTCCTTGCGCACCTGCCGCACATGGTCGCTGCCGAGCTGGTCGAGGTTCTTGCCCACGGTGTAGCAGAAAGCGCGGGCCGCTTGCAGCACCGTGTACATGTCCGCCACCTTGCCTTGGATCAGCTGGAATTCGCCGATGCTCCGGCCGAACTGCTTGCGATCGTGGATGTAGGGCACAACGTTGTCCATCACCGCCTGCATCACGCCGATGGGGCCTGCGGCCAGCACGGCGCGCTCGTAATCCAGGCCACTCATCAGCACCTTCGCGCCGCCGTTGACGCTGCCCAGCACGTTGGCCGCGGGAACTTCCACGTTCGCAAATACCAGCTCGCCGGTATGCGAGCCGCGCATCCCGAGCTTGTCGAGCTTTTGCGCGACCGAGAAACCCTTCATGCCTTTCTCGATCAGGAAAGCCGTGACGCCGCGCGCGCCCAACTCGGGTTCGGTTTTCGCATACACGACGAGCGTGTCGGCGTCCGGACCATTGGTGATCCAGAACTTGCTGCCATTGAGCAGGTAATAGCCGCCCTTGTCCTGCGCCTTGAGCTTCATCGAGATCACGTCGCTGCCCGCGCCCGACTCGCTCATGGCCAACGCGCCCACGTGCTCACCCGAGATCAACTTGGGCAGGTACTTGCGCCTTTGTTCCTCGCTGCCGTTGCGCCGGATCTGGTTGACGCACAAGTTGCTGTGCGCGCCGTAGGACAGGCCCACCGATGCGGACGCGCGGGAGATCTCCTCCATCGCGATCATGTGCGCGAGGTAGCCCATGTTGGCGCCGCC
>Ga0105240_10013929_pt1 | contig 11009 bp, 5 predicted proteins | sample KBSC54metaG_FD_80426 | JGI IMG/M metagenome (GOLD analysis project Ga0105240, IMG submission 80426) | Corn rhizosphere microbial communities from Kellogg Biological Station, Michigan, USA - KBS C5-4 metaG | ecosystem: Host-associated > Plants > Roots > Rhizosphere > Soil | place: Michigan, USA...
AGAGAACGACGTTGCCGACGAGGATGCTTTCCTCGGGCAGGAAGAAGGAGGTCTTGGGCGGGTAGGCGATGATGCGCCCGCCAGAGAGCCCTTTTCCGAGATAGTCGTTGCTGTCACCTTCGAGTTCGAGTGTGACTCCGGTGGGAACGAATGCTCCGAAGCTCTGGCCGGCGGAGCCTTCGAATTTGAAGTGGATGGTGTTATCGGGCAGGCCGGCCGAGCCGTAACGCATCGCGATCTGGCCGCCGAGCATCGCGCCGACTGTCCGGTGTACGTTGCGAATCGCGAAGCTGCCGGTGACGGGCGTCTTTGATTCGAGTGCGGGTTTTGCTTTTGAGATCAGTTGATGATCGAGAGCCTGATCGAGCCCGTGATCCTGCGCCTGCACCTTGCGGCGAGCAACGCGGGAGGGAACCGTTGGAGCGTAGAGGATCGAGGAGAGATCGATGCCCTTCGCCTTCCAGTGTGCGTCGGCGATGGAGGCGTCGATCTTGTCTACACGGCCGACCATGTCGTCGAACTTGCGGAAGCCGAGTTTAGCCATGTGCTGGCGGATCTGTTCGGCGATGAAGAAGAAGAAGTTGATGACGTGCTCGGGCTGTCCCGTGAAGCGCGCGCGCAGGATCGGATCCTGCGTTGCGATGCCGACGGAGCAGGTGTTGAGGTGACACTTGCGCATCATGATGCAGCCCATGGCGATGAGCGGCGTTGTGGCAAAGCCGAATTCTTCCGCGCCAAGCAGAGCAGCGATGACGACGTCACGGCCGGTCTGGAGCTTGCCGTCGGTCTGCACCTTGATGCGGCCGCGCAGATCGTTGAGCAGCAAGACCTGCTGGGTTTCGGCGAGGCCGAGTTCCCAGGGAAGGCCGGCGTGCTTGATGGAGCTGAGCGGAGAAGCGCCCGTGCCGCCGGTGTCGCCAGAGATGAGGACAACGTCGGCGTGCGCCTTCGATACGCCTGCGGCTACAGTGCCGACGCCAACTTCGGAGACGAGCTTGACGGCAATCCGCGCCTGCGGGTTGACGTTCTTGAGGTCATATATGAGCTGCGCGAGATCCTCGATCGAGTAGATGTCGTGGTGAGGCGGGGGCGAGATGAGACCGACACCGGGAATCGAGTGACGCGTTTTTGCGATCACCTCGTCGACCTTGTGGCCGGGGAGCTGGCCGCCTTCGCCGGGCTTTGCGCCCTGCGCCATCTTGATCTGGAGTTCGTCGGCGTTGACGAGGTAATTGGTGGTGACGCCGAAGCGGCCGCTGGCGATCTGCTTCACAGCGCTGCGTCGGCTGTCGCCATTTGCGTCAGGCGTGAAGCGCTCTTCCTCTTCGCCGCCCTCACCTGTGTTCGACATGCCGCCGAGGCGGTTCATCGCAATCGCAAGTGTTTCGTGCGCTTCCTTACTGATGGATCCGTAGCTCATCGCGCCGGTCGTGAAGCGCTTAACGATTTCCTTTGCGGGCTCGACCTCTTCGATAGGAAGAGGTGTATTGCTGTACTTCAGTTTGAGCAGCCCGCGCAGAGTGCAGAGGTTACGATTCTGCTCGTCGAGGAGGTCGGTGTACTCCTGGAAAGTGGCGGCGTTATTGGCGCGGACGGAGTGCTGTAGCTTGCTGATAGTTTGCGGATTGAGCAGGTGATACTCGCCGCCCTCGCGGTACTGATAGTGGCCGCCGACGACGAGTTCGGTTTCGGAGTCGGTGAGCGGCTGGAAGGCGAAGGCGTGCTTCATCTGCGCTTCGCGTGCGAGCACGTCGAGGCCGACGCCTTCGATGCGGGACGCGGTGCCGGGGAAGTAGGTTTCGACCAGGTGCTGGTTCAGCCCGACCGCCTCGAAGACTTGCGCGCCGCGATAGCTTTGGAGGGTGCTGATGCCCATCTTGGAGAAGGTCTTGAGCAAGCCCTTGTTGATGCCCTTGATGAAGTTCTTCTCTGCGTGATTCCCGGAGACGCTGTGGGGCAGGAGCCCGCGGCGCTTGAGGTCGTGCAGAGTCTCGATGGCGAGATAGGGATTGATAGCGCTGGCTCCGTACCCGATGAGCAATGCGAAATGCATCACCTCGCGAGGCTCGCCGCTTTCGATTATGAGCGCGACCTGGGTGCGGGTCTTCTCCTTGACGAGGCGGTTATGAACGGCTGCCATCGCAAGAAGGCTGGGGATCGGAGCGTAAGTGGAATCGACGCCGCGATCGGAGATGATGAGCAGCGTATATCCGGAGGCGACGGCGTGCGCGGCGCGTGCGCTGAGCTCATCGAGCGCTGAGCGGAGCCCCGCTTCGCCATCTGCTGAACGGAAGAGCCCGGGCAGGGTGGTGGCAAGCAGGTCGCCGGAGGAGACGCGGCGGAGCTTCTCGAGATCGCGATTCGACAGAATCGGATGCGGGAGTTTCAGTGTGTGGCAGTTCTCAGGATTCTCGTCGAGGATGTTGCGCTCGGTTCCGATGTAACTGATGAGCGACATGACGAGTTCTTCGCGGATGGGGTCGATGGGCGGATTGGTCACCTGCGCGAAGAGCTGTTTGAAGTAGTTGAAGAGCGGCTGCGGCCGGTCTGAGAGACACGCGAGCGGTGTATCCGTTCCCATTGAGCCGACTGGCTCTTCGCCACGCGAGCCCATTGGCCCGAGGAGGATGCGCAGATCTTCTTCGCTGTAGCCGTAGGCGCGCTGGCGGCGGAGCAGTGTTTCCGGATTTGAAGCGATGACGCGCGAGGGCTCCGGTAGCGCGTCCAGAATGACTTGCTGCTCCTTGAGCCAGTCGCCGTAGGGCTGGCGGGCGGCGAGGGTCTTCTTGATCTCGGCGTCAGAGATGATGCGCTTCTCGACGGTGTCGACCAGGAACATGCGTCCGGGCTGAAGACGGCCTTTCTTGCGGATGTCTTCGGCGGGAACGTCAAGAACGCCGGCTTCGGAGGCGAGCACGACAAGATCGTCTTTGGTGACAATGTAGCGGCCCGGGCGGAGTCCATTGCGGTCCAGCGTGGCGCCGACCACGCGGCCATCGGTGAAGGCGATCGCAGCGGGGCCGTCCCAGGGCTCCATCAGCGATGCGTGGTACTCGTAGAAGGCGCGCTTGTCCTCGTCCATATCAGGGTTGCCGGCCCATGCTTCCGGGATGAGCATGGCCATGACGTGGGGAAGCGAGCGGCCGGATTGATAGAGGAACTCGACGGCGTTGTCGAGAGAAGACGAATCGCTGCCCTCTGGCATGATGACGGGATAGAGTTCTTTGATCTTCTCGCCGAAGTGTTCGGTCTCGAGAATCGATTGGCGGGCATTCATCCAGCTCACGTTGCCGCGGATGGTGTTGATCTCGCCGTTGTGGGCGACGTAGCGGTAGGGGTGCGCCAGCTTCCAGCTTGGAAAGGTGTTGGTGGAGAAGCGCTGGTGAACGAGACAGAGCGCGCTGGTGACGAGCGGGTTCGCAAGCTCGAAGTAGAACTTCTCAATCTGAGGAGCCAGCATCAGGCCCTTGTAGATGATGGTCCGACAGGAGAACGACGGAACGTAGAAGAACTCTTTGTCCTCGATCTCGGACTCGGCGATCTCGTTCTCGGTCCGGCGCCGGACGAGGTAGAGGCAGCGTTCGAAGTCATCTTCCGTCATGCCGTCGGGGCGACCGACGAAGAACTGCTCAATATAAGGCTGTGAGGCGCGGGCCTCGCGGCCGATGGCATCGCCGTTGACCGGGGTATCGCGCCAGCCCAAGACCTTGAGGCCCTCCGCTGCCGCCATGCGCTCGAAGACGCCTTCGCACTGGAGGCGGCTGTGCTTGTCCACCGGCAGGAAGACCATCGCGACAGCGTATTCGCCGGGACCTGGAAGAGGGATGCCGAGCTCTCCGCACTCGCGCGCAAAGAAGACGTGAGGGATCTGGATGAGAATGCCGGCGCCGTCACCCGTCTCAGGGTCGCAACCCGCTGCTCCGCGATGGGTGAGATTGATGAGAACCTCAAGCCCCTTGCGGATGATGTCGTGGCTTTTTTCGCCGCGAATGCTGGCGACAAGGCCCATGCCGCACGCATCGTGCTCATTGCGCGGGTGATAGAGGCCCTGGGGATCGGGGATGCGATGACGTTGATCCGATGTCTGCATTGATACCTTCTCTTATGGAATAAGGTCGTTCTTCAATCCAGTTGTGATGAAACGGCAAAGACACAATCAGCGAGGCGTCACCAAGTTGGGAACAGCCGGTTAGTTAGGTGGCCAGTCGTAGCAGGCCGGTGCAATGGGGTTGGTCCTGAACTTCATATGATAGCTGAAATTCAGACGCACCAATCCCGAATTGCAGGATTAGTGAATTTGGGCCATGTTTTCCACATTCCCGCGCACGTTTTTCGCGCTTTGGAGGAGTGAAGGGGTCAGAGCTTGCAAATCAGCAGTTCGCGCTCGTAGATCATCTCCGGCGGCAAATGATCGTGGAGCTCGATGAAAAGCTCTTCGTGCGCGATGACTTCCTTGCGCCAGGCGGCGCGGTCGAATTTCATGAGTTCTTCGAACTCTTCACGCGGGAAATCGAGGCCAGCCCAGTCGATGTCGTCGTAGCGGGGAACCCAGCCGACGGGGGTCTCTCGGCCGCGGCCATGCCCCTGCACGCGTTCAACGATCCAGCGCAGCACGCGCATATTTTCGCTGAAGCCGGGCCACAGGAACTTTCCGTTATCGTCTTTGCGGAACCAGTTGACCTGGAAGATGCGGGGGGTGGCATCGAGGCCGCGCTGCATCTTGATCCAGTGCCGGAAGTAGTCGCCCATATGGTAGCCGCAGAAGGGCAGCATGGCCATGGGGTCGCGGCGGATCTTCCCTACGGCTCCAGCGGCGGCGGCGGTGGTTTCAGAGCCCATTGTGGCGCCGATGTAGACGCCGCTGGACCAGTTGAATGCCTGGTAGATGAGCGGCAGCGTGTGGGTGCGGCGTCCGCCAAAGACGATGGCGCTGATGGGAACGCCTTCGGGCGATTCCCAGTCGGGGTCCATCGTTGGGCATTGCGAAGCTGGGGCGGTGAAGCGGCCATTGGGGTGCGCCGCGGTGGTGCCGTTCTTCTTTCCGATCGCGGGTGTCCATTTGTCGCCCCGCCAATCGAGGCACTCTGCGGGAGGCTTCTCTGTCATACCCTCCCACCAGACGCCGCCATCAGGAGTGAGCGCCACGTTGGTGAAGATGGAGTTGCGCGAGAGCGCTGCCATTGCGGCGGGGTTTGTTTTAGCGCTGGTGCCCGGAGCGACTCCGAAGAAGCCAGCCTCGGGGTTGATTCCGCGGAGCTGACCTTTCGCGTCGGGCTTGAGCCAGGCGATGTCGTCGCCGACCGTCGATACCTTCCAGCCCGACATGGCCTTCGGAGGAATCAGCATGGCGAAGTTGGTTTTGCCGCAGGCAGAAGGGAATGCCGCGGCGACATAGGTCTTTTCGCCTTGGGGGCTTTCCACACCAAGGATGAGCATGTGCTCAGCCATCCATCCTTCGTCGCGGGCGATGTTGGAGGCTATGCGGAGAGCGAAACACTTTTTGCTGAGGAGGGCATTGCCGCCGTAGCCGGAGCCGTAGGACCAGATTTCGCGCGTTTCAGGGAAGTGAACGATGTACTTGGTGTCGTTGCAGGGCCAGGGCACATCCTGCTGTCCCGGCTTGAGCGGAGCTCCGACGGTGTGCATGCAGGGAACAACGCGCTTCTCATCCTTGTCGATCTCGGCAAAGACGGGAGCGCCGATGCGGGCCATGATGCGCATGTTGACAACGACGTAGGGCGAGTCAGTGAGTTGCACACCGATGCCGGACATGGGTGATCCAACGGGGCCCATGCTGAAAGGCAGAACGTACATCGTGCGGCCCTGCATGCAGCCTTTGAAGAGCTGCTTGAGGCGACGGCGCATCACGTAGGGGTCTTCCCAGTTGTTCGTAGGTCCGGCGGCATCTTTTGAGAGCGAGCAGATGAAGGTGCGGTCTTCCACGCGAGCCACGTCGTTGGGAGCAGAACGGGAGTAGAAGCATCCCGGCCACTTCTTCTGATCGAGTCGGGTGAATGTACCGGCATCAACGAGGCGCTCGCAGAGGAAGTCGTATTCCTCTTTGGAGCCGTCGACCCAATGGATGGTGTCAGGGCGGCAGAGCTCGGCCATCTTTTCGACCCAGCGAATCAGGTGTTTATTCGTTGTCGGAGGCGTCTGGATAGAGGTGGTCTCGTGATGCAGGACAGAGTTCTTCATATGGGTAGTCGTGCTCCCGCCTATGGATTACAGGCTATCGAATCAGGCTTAAATGATGGAAGGGTCAGGGCTATCGTACATTGCCGATTGGATGCACGGGTGTGACGCAGGGTACAGCACGACGTTTAGAACTCGTGGTGCTGATCGATAACCTCTGCGAGGTTGTGCGCCTCGATGGAAGTGCCTTCAGATTCTGCCTGTTTGCGCACTTTGGCCACAGCCAGCCAGTTGTCCTTATGCGGTTGCTCTGAGATCCACGGAGGCAGCGGCATGCAAAGGTGGTCGCTTAGAGAGGTTGCGTAGCCTTCGTAGAGCGCGCGAAGATTCTGTAGGCGCTGGTAGGATTGGCCGTCCCTGCAGACGCTGACTCCACTCTGGCAAAGAAGTGAGTAGAGCTGTTCGTAACGCTCGGGCGGAAGGCGGTCCGGGACGTTTTCGGCGGGCGTAAGCGAGAACACCTGCGCGAGGTCGACGAGAGCGTGACGGGCCATGGCGAAAGTGAGCTGCGCCTGGCGCGCCTCGTGACCCCGCACGCCGGCGATGAGCAGAGCAGAAGTGTCGAGAATGGCGGTGAGCGCGCCGACCCAGCTTTGGTTTGTGTGCTGAGAGCGGTAGTAGCAGAGAAGCGTGTAGGAGATGTGGCTTTCGAGCAGCTCTGCAGACCAGCGTTCCCACTCCGTGAGCAATGTGGAGAGTTCGACTTCAGATCCCTCGAACGAATGCCGCCGCATTAGTTCGGCCGCCGTCGGCGGCGATCCCGCACGCGCATCGAGAAGAGAAATGCTGACCTCCCGCCGCGAGAACGCGCCGTAAAGCACAGGGAAGTAGCCCATGACTACGGCGAGAAATCCAAAGCCCGTTCCTGCTTCGAGGGTGCAGAGGACACGAGCGATTTGTCCGTGAGGCGTGACGTCGCCAAGGCCGAGGGTGAAGAAGTTCGTGCCGCTGACGTATAGATCGGAGAAGTAGCTGAGCTGGCGCGACGAGTCGTTGAATGGGTTTCCAAGCGAGTAGTAGATAAGCGAGAAGCCGAAGACCATTCCGCATGCCCAGACGATGAGAAGAAAGATCAGCGAAAGGGGGCCGTAAAAGCTGAGGATTGTTTCGCGCTTGCGAGGATGGTGAATGCTCAAGGCGACTGCGCGCCACGGAACCCAGGTAGCGATGTAAAAGAGACGCGTGAGGCGCAGGCGGCCAGCCGCGCGACGCGGCAAAATCACCGTCTGGAAGGCGTCGAGGAGAACAATGAGAATGCAGATGATGCCGCCGACAGCGGTTAGGGTTCGCATCGACCTCGACCTCTTCGGGGGTGAGAAGAAACCACCCTTTGTGAGTTCAGGGTATCCTATGCCGAAGATGGCGGAGCTTGGTAAAGCGCTTCTCGGATTGGGCGTTCTGCTCGTGATCGTCGGCGCCGGTCTGATGCTTGCGGCACGTTTCGGCGTGCCACTGGGGCGATTGCCGGGCGATATCTCCTACCGCGGAAAGAACGTGTCGGTGTTCTTTCCATTAGGGACTTCGATCCTGCTGAGCGTGGTGCTATCTGTGATCTTCTTTCTGATCTCGCGATTCCGGCGGTGATCCCTTTCGAAGTTGCTGACAAAAAGCGCGCCCCGCTGTGATGAATCGCAGCGGGGCGTGATTGTGCAGCGGGGCAGGTGTAGTTACCGCTTCACAATTTTGTCCAGGCGCGGATCGGTCCAAAGCAGAGCGAATTCCTGGTCTTTATAGACGCGGCCCATCTCCGGGAATCGGCCGTCGCGGGCGCGTCTCAGGTACTCCAGCGCGCCGTCGATATTTCCGCGCTTCGCGTAGGCTTTCGCGATCAGGAAGTTGACGCGGGCACGCTGTTCGGGCGTGCTGACGCGGGCGGAGACGCCGGATGTGCTGTCACTCAGGATGTCTGCGTCCAGCTCGAGCGCGCGGGCATACTCGGTCATGGCGCGATCGATCTGATTCATGCCCATCCAGGCTTCGGCCAGGTTGAGGTGAGCGGGAGCGCTCGACTCATCGAGTTCCAGCGCCTGCTTCAAATACTTCACCGCGTTCTTGTACTTCTTATCCAGGTACGAGACGGCTCCCAGATTGTTCAGCGCGGAGATGTTGCGAGGATCGTATTTAAGTGCCTGGCTGAAGTGCTTGCGGGCTGGGCCGCGGTCCCCGATTTTCAGTTCCGCAATTCCGAGCTTATTGAGGACGGCGGGGTTTCGCGGATCGGCATGGAGCGCTTGCTGGTAATAGGAGATGGCCAGAAGGAAGTTGTTGTGGACCCGTTCGAGATCGCCCTTCATCTCAGCCGATTTTGCGATTTGGAGTGCGTCGGGCTTCGGCAGGTCCAGTAGAGATTCCGCTCTCAGCACAGGCGCAGCAAAGAATGCCAGACTCGTGACAGCGATTAAAGCGAATAGCGTACGCATTGTCTTACCCCCTCATGGAGCACTTCGCTCGGGCCTGCCCGACCGATATCTGCGAACCGCTCAACGAGGTCAAGTAAACGGCAAGGTCCCGCGCGGCAACAACGCTACACCTGCTACCTGGCAGTTGCACGACGTTACATACTGTCTTGGTTGGTTGTATGTTTCTCTCAGCAAACACGTTGCGCAGGGGATCACCTGGTCCGTTGCTCTTCCGATTTCCGGGGTTAAACCCCGTTACATGGTTGATGAGGCCCGCTAACTACACGGTTAATACCGTCTGGGAACGGAAGAGTGGAACTAATATAGGTGCGCCCGCGAATATGTAAAGCAGAAACCCACGGATGGAGGCGAGAGCAGGATGGCTGCGGCAGGCGCAGAGACGGTCGAGACGGCATCGCAGCGCGCTGAGCTGGAGTCCGTGCTCAGCTCGCAGGACTTCGTGCGCGCGCCGAGACTTGCTCACCTGCTTTCGTATCTTTGCGAGAAGCTCTTCGCCGGCCAAGCCAACCAGATCAAGGAGTACTCCATCGCCCTGGAGGTCTTCAATCGGGCCTCTTCGTTTGATCAGGACTCCGATTCAATCGTGCGCGTCGAGGCGAATCGGCTGCGGAAGCGGCTGGCCGAGTACTACGCAGGTGAGGGAGGCTCGCATGCTCTGCAAATCACGATTCCTGTGGGGCAGTATGTGCCGCGATTCGAGCCGAGACGGGCGGAAATGGTTTCGCAGGAGAAGGCGGCCACGAGCGCGGTAGAGCATCCTGCTCCGATGAAAAGCAAAGCCAGGCCGTGGATCATCGGCGGTGGGATTGCCGCTCTGATACTTGCGACCATTGGGATCACCTATATAGTTACGCGGCACCGCGCGAACGAGAATGCGGCGCAGCCGCCGGACGGAGCGCGCGTTCAGGGAGATCTGCCGGATGGCCATTTCGGACCTCCGGCGGGCGAGGAGATTCGCATTCTCGCGGGAGCGTCTCGCAGCCTGGTCGATCATGCGGGCAAGCTGTGGAGCGCGGATGCCGGATTCAGCGGCGGGTCGGCGGTGAAGAGCACCGTGCAGCACGTTGGCCGAACGCTGGAATCCGGGTTCTATCGCACCAGCAGACAGGGACAGTTCCGCTACGATATTCCGCTGAAGGGTGGAATCTACGAATTGCGGCTGCATTTCGCCGAGACGGTGTACGGTCCCGACGCGACGGGAACTGGCGGAGAAGGCAGCCGGCTTATGACCGTGAAAGCGAATGGGCAGACTCTGCTGAGCCACTTTGATGTGGTGGGAGATGCCGGTGCGAGCGGCATAGCAGATGTGAAGGTGTTTGCCGGATTACAGCCTGCGAGTGATGGCACGCTTCATCTGGAGTTCTCTGGTGAAGATGGAAGAGCGGCGATGGTTTCCGCAATTGAGATACTGCCTGGAGTTAAAGGCCACATTCGCCCGGTCAGAATTCTTGCGAGGCAGTCGCCGTACTATTCGAACGACAGCCACTGGTGGAGTCCCGACGACTATTTTGAAGGCGGGCAGCTCGCTTCGTACGCACAAGAGGTGACGGGAACCGACGATCCGGAGCTGTACGAGACGGAGCGCTGGGGAAATTTCTCCTATGCGGTTCCGGTTACGGCGGGGCGGTACTCGGTCGTGCTCCACTTTGCGGCGCGACACGGAAAACCGGGAGAGCCCGCCGGTGGGGCGGCGGACCGTGTGTCGAATGTGTTCAACGTGTTCTGCAACGGAAAGACGCTGCTTGGGAATTTCGACCTCGCAGCCGAGACAGTCAAAGCTGATGTTGTCGTGAAGCGCTTCTCCGGTGTGGAGCCAAATGCGCAGGGGAAATTGTTATTCGATTTTGTTCCTGTTGTGGGACACGCGACCTTGGTCGGCCTTGAAGTTTCGCCCGGAAGTTAGAGAGCGGTGAACCTGCACGCGAGAGAAGATAGTGCTGAAACTAAAATCACGCGTACAGAATCTTGATAGCGAGAAACTTAGATATCGATCGGCTGTGATAGTGATTCCTAACTGAAATCAGTCAAGTTATTCACACTTATCCCACTGGTGCACTGCTGCGTCCTCTTTGTACATCTGCGCGACCCATTTGTGACCGGTAACGTTGACGCGACATTGGAATCGCGGTAGCGTTTGTAGGGTTTAATTAAACGTTTTAGGCAGGTGTGGTACGGGCTCTCGACAGGTAACTCCCAGGGTTGAACTTTCTGCTGATGGGATCACTGAAGAGGGGCTGTATCCACCTGCTTTTTCATTGCAGTCAGCAGATATGGGCAAGAGCTTCTTTGAAAGCTGAAGCCAAATTCCTACAAGGCTGCGGCCTGAAGGAGAGCGCGATCTTCAGAAACATTCGGCGAGTAGCCGATGTTCAGACAAGGGGAAGCACGATCGCA
>Ga0105240_10013930_pt1 | contig 11009 bp, 9 predicted proteins | sample KBSC54metaG_FD_80426 | JGI IMG/M metagenome (GOLD analysis project Ga0105240, IMG submission 80426) | Corn rhizosphere microbial communities from Kellogg Biological Station, Michigan, USA - KBS C5-4 metaG | ecosystem: Host-associated > Plants > Roots > Rhizosphere > Soil | place: Michigan, USA...
TGAAACGACGGAACAGCACCTGGACGTGCGCGCCGGCGGCCGTGTAACGGGCATCGGTGACTACCGCGAGAGGTTCTATCGACCGGATCTGCTGCGGCTGTCGCTGGACCGTCAGAAGCTGCCTGTCGATGTGATCACCATCGACAAGGTGAAAGCGGCACCCGATGTAAAGTTGATCGATATGCCTGCGGCAGTCGACACTGGGTCGCTGAGTTTGAAAATCAGACTCACTGACCGTGGCGGTGGTGTTGGTGATATACGGGTTTCGGTCAACGGCCCCGCCGTCATGCAGCGGCCCGGCCGCGATCTCGGCATCGCTACCGTGGCGGGCATTCAGTACAGAATGGTCCCGCTGCAATTAGTGCCGGGCCGCAATGAGATCCAGGTGATCGCTTTCAATGCAGACGGCTCGGTGCATTCCGATCCGGTCAGCACGTCTGTGACCGCCAACTACACCCCGCTCGGCAAACCCCAACTCTACGCGTTGGTGGTGGGTATCCAGGAGTTCGCAAAACCTGAGTGGCAGCTCCAATACCCCGTCGCCGATGCCAACGCCGTCGCGGATGTCCTGCACAAGAGGGCCACGGGCCTTTTTGGGAAGGTAGAGGTCAAAGAGCTCACCCGTCCGGAAGACACCACCAAGGCCGCCCTGACAGCGGCCTTCAACAACTTCAGCAAGATTGTCGGCCCCAATGACGTGTTTGTGTTCTTCGTCGCGAGCCATGGGACGGTGGCGGGCGAGCTGCAATCGCGCCAGTACTTTCTGATTCCTTCGAATGCGAAATCCGCGCTCCCGAGCGAGCTACGCCGCGATGCCGTGAGCCAGGATGAGCTGAAGCGCCTGATTGCGAGCATCCCGGCCACGAGAAAGTTGATTCTGTTGGATACGTGTCACGCGGGTGCCATGGGCAATGCCATAGAGCCCACGACTCGCGGGTTGGAAGAGCACGCCGCGGTGCGGATCCTGTCCACCGCAATGGGCACGACAGTGCTGTCCGCCGCAACGAGCGACCAGAACGCGATGGAAGGTCAGAAGGGACATGGGTTGTTTACATGGGTGCTGTTGCAGGGCCTAGGCGGCGAGGCCGATGCTCGCAAGAGCGGTCTTGTGAGCACTCTGGAGCTGGCCGCTTACGTAGATGCCGAAGTGCCGAAGATTGCAATGGAGGTCTTTCATGAGCCTCAGAACGCCGACGTGCACAGCGAAGGCAAGACGTTTGCCGTCGTGGCCAGCACCCGGTGAGCCCCCTGCGGACCATCCCGATAAGTAGTACATGAATTACCCCTGCGATCGATTTGCAGCCTTCCTGGCCCACTGCCTAAACAGTGAGGATTCGGCGTTGGTCCAGCTTAGCCTGGGGGAAATCTATGCTCGGTTGACCACCGCTCTCGCGGCTCGTTACGCGGAGCCGCTCCTACATCATCCGGGCTATGCCTGGCGCATGAGCTCCGAGGAGGCCTCGGCCCGCTACTTTGACATCAGCCTTGGTCGAGCTCTCCTGCTGTCACCCCGCGTGCAGCTGTCCATCACTCACCGCCTCCTGCAAACGCTCTGCCAGCGTGGAGCGGAAGTGGTGTGGCGCCAAGCCGTGGTCGTGCGAGAGAAAGACCCGACGGCGGAGACAGCTCAAGTCGTTCCGCTGGGAGCACAACGCTCGTTCGAGCAATGCAGGAAGCAACTCGCCAAGTTACCCCAGACTATCTCCGCCGGCAGTCCCTCACCCACCATTCGAGCGCGCTATGGTTCGATCGCGCTGCGCCTCTATTCATTGCAGGCGCCGGTACCAGAGGAAATCAGCATGTGGGACGCCGTAACCTGCGCGCCAGCCGTCCTCTACCCGCTGTCCGCGGGCGAGCCGTTCAACCGTTTTTGCAGCCTCGTGATTGATTGCGTACGCACCGCGCATCGGCCGTTTCAGGAGCTGCTCGGTCTGGGTCGAGGCCTGTGCCCATTCGATTGGCTCGACACTCTCAGCATTCAGCAAACACGCGCGCTGCGCAAGTTCCTCCGAGTGATGGAGGAATCAAAAGCCGTTGACACACTGGAACACTGGGAGCGCGCCTGGCAGGAAGCGCCGGTGGCCGGCTTCGCGAGCGCCGCCGAGCTGTGGCAATCGGACATCGGACTGGCACTGCGCCAACCGCAGGGCCGCAGCGGCATCGACACGGCGCTGTTGGAAACGGCGCACGATAACCCGGAGCCCGCCGACTATCTGACCGAAGAGGAACTCCTATCGACGCTTGATGCATTCCTCGCTCGGGATTGCATCAATCAAGCGGAGCACTCGCTGCTGATGGGCTTGCACCGCGGGGTCTCCGACACCGAGCTCAAGGCCTCGGCGGAGATTCGGGCCGAGCTGCGCAAGCACGGTGGCAGTTTCGAGTCCCTGGCAGAGGACCTCCTCAAACGGATCGAGACAGCGGCTACCCAGCACCACGGGGAGTGCGCCTCGTGAGCAATACGGTCATCAAGCCGGCTGCGGTGGTCCACACGGTCTCGGTTTTGCTCAATGCAGCCCTCGCACGAGAGGATTTGCGATGGCTGCAGCGCCTCGCCGACCGGCGGTACGAATTTCGACTGCTGGCGGCCGCGGATCGGGAAGAGCCCGAGCTGCCTGAGCGGGGATGGCATGACTTGCGCCATCTGCTAAAAGCCTCTGTCGCATCAAACAACGCCGAGCTGCGACTAACAGTGCAGGCTGAAGGGTATGCCGCGCTGGTGCGCGTGGCCAATCGCGCATCGAGGCTGCACAGTCTCGATGGAACGATCGATCTGCGCCTGGGATTTGACGGCACGGGCCGTGCACTTGCCGTGCTCGAGGATACTCCGGAGGTGCGCCGAGCACTGACGCAGATTTTCTTGACTCTGGAGGAGAGCGACGCCGCGGCACCTCGAGACCCGGAAGGGGATTCTTGATGGGGAGCGTAATGACAGCACGCGAAGTATTGATCCCAATGGTGGACCGCGCCTCCGCGGGAGCGGTGGCCCGCGTCGCCGCCGATGGGGAGTTGGTTGAGCCGCACGCAGCCCAGCTCGACCGCAGCCTGTGTGAGCTGTTGGAGAGCGGCCTGTACAAGGCGGGACAACAGGCCAAGGCCGCCGCGCGCTTGGTGAAGTTGCCCGGACGCAGTTGGCTCAGGTCCGAGAGTGAGGCTCTGCATGTCAACAATCCGGGGGACATCATCGGCCTTGGTGCGGAAAACTCGGCCAGCGCCGAGTTGGGTATGGCACTAGCGCTGTTGATGTTTCGATCGCAGACCGATTCGCGTGCGGTGCTGGCGACCGGCGCGCTGGAACTGGGGTACGGCGGTCGCGACGTCCCGGTCCTCCCGGTGCACCACATGGGGCAGAAGCTGCGGACCGTGGTGCGCTATTTCAATCAACCCGGAGCCGCCAACGCTCCACACTTGTTCCTGGTTCCGCAACGGGACCCCGACGGTGCGCCGGTCTTCGAGCGCTACTGTACGGAGAGAGAATCTCTAAGCGGCGTTGGTGTCGAACTGCACGGAGTCGACACACTCACCGAGGCTGCGGAGCTGGTCGGAGCGCGACGCTACGCCGTCTGGCCCGTGGAGCGCCGCTTGCGGAGGCTGGCCGTCGCCGCCGCGGCCGGCGCGGTCGGCTTCGCCGCCTGCAACTCCTGGTACAACTCTTCCATCGCGCTGAGCTTCGCAACAACGGCCAACTCCGACGGCACCATCTCTGCGACGCCGGCGCGCCATCAACGGGACGCTCCCGCCGGGGATCTCCTGCCACCTTGTCGTATTTCCGGCAGCGACACACCCGGCTTCGTGATTGGCGAACAGATGGCCGTGCGCCTGCGAACCGGCAACCCGCATGACCTGGCCTCCTGGCTAGGTGGCTACCAACACGTCCTAGTTAGCATTTCCAGCATCAGTGGCGCCAAAGTACTGCCCCTGCCAAGCCGTAAGCTCGTTGCGGCAGGCGCCGAAACCGGCTATCTAGTTGATGTGAGGCAGCCGGAGGAAGAAACGCTGCTCGTGTGGCTCGCCAAGCGAGGTCCGCCGTTCGATACAACCGCCCTGGAGGCTCGCCTGCGCGCGACCCTGGGACCGCTCCAACCCGCCGAGCGCATGAGCGCTGCGCGCAACCTGCTGCGGAAGCTGGCGCCGGGAAGTTTGTATTACTCGTTTCGAAGCGCCTCCGCTGGAAGCTGCTCATGAGAGTTTGCGCCGTGGCCGCCGCCGCGACTCTTGCTGCAATCATCCATGCTAGTCAGGCTTGCGCCACCGACTACACGCTCGTCTTTGCAAGCGGCAGCGCAAGTTTCGTAGCCGACCAGGGCGACAACGCTACGACGCTCGCAGCGATCGCCTCCTTGTTGCGCAACCACGGTGCTGCGCACAGCATCGACTTCGTGCTCGTTGGGGAGTTGCCCGCGGAGTGCTCCGTCAACCCTGAGTGTCCGGCGTCACTCCTGTTGAGGCAGCGGGTCGAGGCCGTCACGACCCAACTGATGGCGCAACCCGCCGCCGGCGACCTCGTTGCGCAACTGCAGTGGCGGTCAATTTCACCAGCAACGCCCCACGTCGAGGGTTTGCAACTGCGGACGGTGTCAGCGCCCCCCAGGGCATTCTCGGGTCGCTGTTCGTATCAGCTGGAAATCGCCGATCCACGCTTGCCGCCGCCCCTGTCGGCGGCCACCAGCGCTCCGAGCTGGATTACCGTCCAGGGGCCCGGGTCGGTGCACATCACCGGCGATGCATTGATCCGCGTCAGCTCCAACGCTACGGAAAAAAGCGGGCCAGTGACCCTTACGGCGCTGGAGTCACTCAAAGACCATGATGTGGTGTTGAGCTCAGGCTCCACACAAGCGCAATGGACGGCTACGCAACTCCAGTGGGAAGCCGACGGCGCGGACGTCGTCGTCGAAGACAGCTCGCAGCCGCGTGACATCGGAGACGTCGTAGTCCCGTGGGATGCCCAGCCCGGCCCCCCTCGGGCGACACCGGCTGAGTCCGGCTGTCACATGCATTTCGTGCTCGCACAATGACGGACTGGGTATTCGCGCCGCTGGGTTGGTTGTTTGCGCACTACCGGAATTTGCGCGACTGGGTCGGCCGGATGTTGTTGGTCACGGGCAAACACTTCTACGTGTTGCTCGCGGTGACCTGCCTGCTGGCCGGTGGCTGGGACCAGTTCGTTCATCCCTTCAGCAGCTCTTTGTCGAACGCGAGCTTCGACTGGCTGATGCAGCACCGGCCGATTCCCTACGTTGCAGACCCCGCAATCGTGGTACTCGATATAGACGAGACCAGTCTGGCCGAAATGTCGGCGCGCTACGGACGCTGGCCTTGGCCAAGAGAGGTCCTCGCGCAGGTCGCCGCAAATCTGGAGTCGCACGGCGCGCAAGCCGTCGTATTCGATATTCTCTTCGCCGATCCCGATACGCGCAATCCCGAGAGCGAGGCTGCCTTCGATCGTTTCGTCAAGAACAGCCGCGTGTCGTTCTTCCCCATTCTGCGGCTCAATCCGCACAACGACAGCGCAAGCGAGATCACGTTGTCGATGTTGAATTTTGCGTCGCCGGATCCAAGCGAACGCGCTGCCAAACTCCAGCCTGCGCGCACCATTGCGCTGTTGCCACCCTACTTCAAAAGCATTTACGACAGTTCGCGCATGGGTACCCACAACGCCTATCCCGACACGGACAACGTGGTGCGCTGGCACCAGAACTACGAGGCGCTCGCGGGGTATCGCATTCCTTCCCTACCCTACCGCATGGCTGAAGCACTGCACTGGCCGCTGCCTGAACACCCGCGCAGCCTATTCAACTGGCCTCGCGGAGCGACCCCTTACACGACCATCTCGTTCGTGAAGGCGCTGCAGGCGACACAGGGCGGCAATGATGGATTTTTCGCCGCCTTCGCTGGCAAGATCGTTCTCATAGGATCGACCGCACCGAGCTTGAATGATATCAAGGCAACCCCCGTGGACAAGCTGCATCCCGGGATTTACGTACTGGCAACCGGCATCGACAACACGCGGCATGGCAGCTTCCTGCGGCCTCTACACCCCCTCCTCATCTGGCTGGTGGAGCTCCTGTTGTTGGTGCCTTCGGCGTACATGTTTGTGCATACCGAGCTGTCCCAGATCACCGCCAGGGGTTTCGTGGTCATCCCGACAGCGCTGCTAGGGATATCGCTCCTATCGGTCAGCGTGAGTAACCTGCTCGCCGATCTCAGCGTACCGATCGCTATCGTGTTGACATATTTCACGATCGCCACGGTATTCGAGAAGCAGCAGGCCAACTTCGTGTTTGGTATCGGGGTATTTGCGCCGAGTGCGGCGGAGAAGGCGACGCAGTTGCAGATCGCGTGTCTGCCGGGGAGCTTCACCCGCCACCGGGTATTGGAGTTGCTGGAGCGCTGCAAAGAGCCGATCAAGTTGTGGCGCCCAACGGAGCTGGGGCTTGGAAGCCACTGGGTTGCGCAGGGCTGGGTGCTCTGGCGGTGGGCGCCATGCGAAGCCAGCGGCGATACGGGATCGCAGGCGACTACGATCGATGGAGTCACGTTGCCTTGGATTAACGTTCAAGCGGCCGACTCCGACAACACGTTTTCGGTCGCTCGAGCGGTCTCGAGGGCCGCCGAGGGTACGCTGGGCTGAAGCCCGCCATCCTCCGGCGCATCGCAAGCGAGCACCAGCGGTGCACGGGTGGTGCGTTGTGCGGAGCACGTGGCCCAGCCGCCATCAGCGGATGGATTGCGACGGCGCTTGCGCCTAATATAAGGGTAAAACGACTACTTTCCGGGCACAAAAAACAGCGACTCGCACCCAAGGGAGGGGGAGAGTTTCATGAGCCCACGACAAACCAGTGCTACCTCCGACGGCGAGTCCCGACGGGGACTATCCCGATATGAAAAGTGACGTACGTGAAAAACAAAGTCACTGACGTCCAGTAGCCGCGCGTGACTCGGATAGGGCTCGTCGCGGTTCGCACAGCGTCCGGACAGGATCACTAAAAAATTACGTGCTCAGGCACGCAGGGGAGAATCATCTTGACTCGCTCGCCCAACCGCAGATCCGGAGCCACGCTCCGCGGAACTTGTCTTGTGTGGCTTTTGGGAACGCTCGGTGCGACCGTCGCCGCTGCGGCGCAGCAACCAGCGCCGTCCAGACCGGCGCCCGCCCCCGCCGCCAGGTCGGCGCCTGCCACCCGGCCGGCTCCGGCGCAACCGGCGGTTGCACGAGGGAGAGGGGCGGTTTTACCAGGCGGACCGGCGGCGGCAACCGGGAGAGCGGGCGTTGTACAGGGCGGACCGGCACCGGTATCCGGAAGAGCGGGCGTTGTGCCGGGCAGACCGGCAGCGACAATGGGGAGCGCGCGCGTTATACCGGGCAGACCGGCGGCCGCACCCGGGGGAGCGGCGGTTGCACCGGGCAGAGCGGCGGTTGTCCCCCGCACTGGCCCTGGCGCGGCGCCGGCGGGTGCCAACAGGCTCACCACGAACAGCATTGCACCCAATCGGGTCGGCAGCACAGCACATCCTATTGGCCCGACAACAGCCAACATGGGAGCCGCTCGCCCCGGCAACGGGATAACAACCAATGGGACGAGGGGGCTGACTTCCGGCCCGGCTGCCGGTCATCCACCGGCGCAGGTCGCCGGTGGTACACCAACACAGGCTCCCGACCATACACCGGCGCAGGTTGCAGGTCGTACACCAACACAGGCTCCCGGTCATACACCGCCGCAGGTTGCCGGTCATACACCAACACAGGCTCCCGGCCATCAACCGTCACCGGGTATGCAGAGATCCGGCGTTGGCCAGGCCGTCGCGCAACGTCGCGGTCCGGTAGTAGTCGAGCGGCCGGATCACTCGCGTATCGTTGCACAACGTGGTGGCGGCGGGTACGTACAACGTCCGTTCTCCTACAAAGGACACGAGTTTGTACATCGCTCGTATGTAGAGCATGGGCATACGTACGATCGTGTTTATACGCACGTTGCGTACAACCACTCTTACCTGGATGTGTATGCGCCGTCGCGCTTCTACCGTCCCGGGTTCTATCGATGGGCCGGCCGGCCGTGGGGCTCGCCGGTGCGCTATTCCTGGGGATGGGTCGGCAATCCTTGGTACAACCACTACGGTTACTACTTCACGCCCTACCCCGTGTATTCCGCCCCCTCACTGTGGCTAACCGATTACCTAGTGGCTACAAGCCTGGCGGCTGCGTACGCCGCCCAGTCCGCAACTGTCCCGGCGAACGGTGGGCAGCCGCAGCCCGGCGCCAGCGCCATGACGCCGGAAATCAAACAGATGATCGCTGACGAGGTCAAACGCGAGGTAGAGCAGGAACAGGCCCAGGCTAACACTCAGGGCCAAACCCAGCCAGGAGCGACGTCGACGGGCATCGCCGGACTGTTAGGCGACGGGCACTCCCACGTGCTGGTCGCGGGCTCGGATCTGAGCCTGGTCGATCAATCGGGCCGGCCGTGCTCCATCAGCCAAGGCGATGTGGTGCAAGTGAATGGACCACCGGCGGCGAATGCCTCCGAGGTCAACGTGGTTGTCTTGTCCAGCAAGGGGGGCGAAGACTGTGCCGCAGCATCCAACGTCTCCGTGGCGGTCAACGACCTGCAGGAAATGCAGAACCACATGCGCGAGACGGTGGACCAGGGCATGGCGGAAATGCAGGCGAACCAGGGACAGCACGGACTGCCTGCTGTCCCCGCCGACGGGGCCGGCGCGCCGACACAAGCCGGATATGCGCAGGTGGCACCCCCAACTGATGCCAACGCCGCCAATGAGATCTCTCAACAGCTGGATACGGCTAATGCGGTTCAGCCGGCTCCGGCGACGTTTGCCTCGCGAGGTATCGAGTCACCGAGGGAAGCGAGTGGGAACCCCCCGACCATAACGCTCGGGCAATCGATCGATACGGTGCAATCGCTGTTGGGGGCACCGCAGCGCATTGCTGTCATCGGGCCGAGGAAGATATATCAGTACGCGGACATGAAGGTCACCTTCGTCAATGACCGGGTGAGCGACGTGCGGTAACTGTGTGCGTCAACGCCGAGTTGGGTAAGGCGCGTATGCGTATTGAGCGCTAAACTCAATGCCACATCACGGGTCGAAGTTATAACGAGCGTTGGCGGGAACCGCGCCATCACATCATTCGAGCGGATCGGTAACACCAACGGATCGTTGAAGTCGGCCTTGCTGAAGTATGGCGTGTTGGAGACTTCAGGATGCGGCGGCGCATCCGAGTCCGCCGGTGTCGCAATGCCGATGAGCGGCAGCCCTAAGACCCCCGAATCGCCGGCGCTCCAGCCACCGGCGGATGCGCAGAATATTCCAAGCGCACCGGGGGCAGGCAGATGTTCCTTCTCAATCCATGCCATCACTTCAGCAGTCAGCACGCCTCCGGCCGAACAACCATAGATACCGATATTTTTCGGCTTATAGGTTGCGGCTTGATTTTCATCTACGAACTTGACGCCGCGTCGAAATGTCGCCGACGTTCATCGAAGCATACTTGGTCAGGGCTTTATGGCTGGCGATAAAAGCAGCCCTTGCCTGAGGACTTGCAAGGCTCGAAAAAGGCACCGTCATGGCCGGCAAATGCACTGTTCCTGTGTCATCCAAGGACACCTCGGCGGCGCAAGCCCAGGCACCCAGGGTCAATAGGGTCACGCCGCCAATTGTCAGCCAACAAGCCTTAACCATAGTCAAAAAGCCCTTGTCAGAGTTAGTCCTATCGTCCGCGGCGTCAGGTAGATGAAGGCATTCGGCTCGACGTAGCCAATGCCGCCATTCAGCAGTCCGCGTTTATCCGCAAGATTATTGGCATATAGGGTGGCTGTCCACGAATCGGATTTGATGCCGCCCTGCAGATCAATTTTCGTATATCCGGGGAAGTATTGACGCACAGCATCGCCGGTGAACAAGCCTATGCGATTGCCCACATAGCTCGTGCTGCCGCCAATAAAACCAGTGGCGTCTTTCCAGACAGGAAAATCCTGTTCGATCGAGATATTTCCGGACCACCGGGGAGTACTCGGTAGCCTGTCACCAGTCACCCCATATGCTGAACTGTGGTCTGGGAAATCCTGGGTCAGGACCGCTTCCGTGTAAGCGCCCCAGAAGGCGAGCGTGAGACCCTGCAACGGCTTGGCTGTGACCGAAAGCTCCGCTCCCTCACTCTTTGCTCCGCTCCCGTTAATGTCATAAGCGATCTTTTCGGGAGGGACGATAGAGAGTTGAATGTCCTTCCAGTTGACGTAGTACACCGACCCATCGACCGAAAGGGTGTGGTTCAGGAAATCTCCCTTAAAGCCAAGCTCGTAATTCTCTGTCTTATCCGGTTGCTGCGGACTGAATCCAGGTATGTTTGCATTGGGTGAGCCGGGCCGATAACCTGAGGCAAGCCTCGCATACACCATGACATTCGGTGTTAGCTTGAAACTCGGCGTAAACAAATAAGTGAAGGCGCTGCCTTTCGCCACTTCTTCCGGTGAGACAACCGGTGATGGTGCACCCGTCAATATCACGGCAAAAGGTCCGGTAATGACTCCCGATTCCGCAATTCTAGACTGGCTCTCGCGTCCCCCAATCTGCACGTCTAACCGATCCGTGACGTGATAGGTAAGGTTCGCGAAGCCGGAATATTCTCGGAACCTATCGGGATAGTAGTCATACGAGGTCTGTCCTACCACTTGCCCTGTATTGGGAATGGTTCCGTAGATGGCTTCTCTGTTGACATCGTGCTCATGAGTAAAGAATACGCCCGCCACCCAGTCGAGTTTGTTCCAGAGCGAGCCCGCTAGGCGAAACTCCTGAGTGACTTTGGAATAATCCCCAACGAAGTGCAGCGGCGTACCATTTATGGCTATACCGCTGGCGGTAGTTCCAAACCCCGTAAAATCAGTACCCTGAATGCCGTTCTGGGTGTTGTCGCCGAAGAAGGGCGTGAAGTCAAACGAGGCGAGCTGCCGTAGGATGTTGTATCCGGTCAGGGAGGTTAGTTCGACTGATCCTAA
>Ga0105240_10013937_pt1 | contig 11004 bp, 8 predicted proteins | sample KBSC54metaG_FD_80426 | JGI IMG/M metagenome (GOLD analysis project Ga0105240, IMG submission 80426) | Corn rhizosphere microbial communities from Kellogg Biological Station, Michigan, USA - KBS C5-4 metaG | ecosystem: Host-associated > Plants > Roots > Rhizosphere > Soil | place: Michigan, USA...
CTCCCGGCAAAGATCTGCCGTCTTCACTCGGGCCTCATGCTGCTTCAGGATCGCAATGATCTGCTCTTCCGGGTACCGGCTCTTTTTCATCCCAGTCCTCCCGTTCAGATTACGAGAGAACTCGGGTATTCCCTGGCTGAGTTTTTCGGGGGCAGGTCATTGGAAGTGTAATCGGGCGTCTTCCTGCTGTTTAGCTTTACTTAGCCAGAACATCCGCGAAGATCACCGAGCCGAACCCTTTTATCGGGATTGATCCGAATGGGCGGGATCCCTTTACAACAGCTTCCGATATTCTTTCCGTGCCGACACTAGGATTGGCAGATCGCGGTCGGCCTCCTTCCAAAGCTCGAAGAAGGCCTCGTAGGCTCGCCGACTGTCGGCTTTTCTGCCCTGCAACACGTAGCAACGCGCCAAACCTAATTGAGCGAGAGGGTAGAGCGTAGTCACCGCATCCACTGGATGATGATCAAGAATCTTTTGAAACTCCCCCTCAGCCTCCTTCGCCGAACGGATCTGCAGAAAAGATTCCCCGCGCACATAGATTGGCAACAGGTCCGCGACCCCGCCCAGCTCGTAAGGAAGCGCTGGTTCCAACAGATTGGTAACTTCAGCGGCAGAACCTCCGTGTGATACCGCCCACGTCGCCCGAGCCATCGGGGCGTAAAGTCCCATATTGAATGTTGAAAGTGGATAATCGTGGTCGAGTTCGTTGAGAAACTCGCGCGATTTTTTCTCATTTCCTGCCGGGCTCGCTATCAGAGCTCCGAGACCAAGCACGATTTGACTCTTCCCGAGCCTTGTGGCCTCCTCAAGCTCCCTTTGGGCCACGGCATCTCTCCCCATCTCGGAATTGATCTCCGCAGAAGCCGCCATTGTATTGGCAGCTGATTCCGAATCGCCAGTGGCAGCGCCTTGTTTCGCTACTTCCTCGAAGAGCTCCGTGCTTTGCGCAATCTTCCCAGTCGCCGCATCCGCTTGGGCCACGGCGTAGCGCATCGCTCCGTTGTCTGGATGCTTTTGAGCCCACTCGTATTCATGGCTTAGCGCCTGCCCATCGTGTCGAAGAGTCGCTATAGCAAAGAGGTTGAGATGGATAAATGTGTCATCATGCCCTCGCCCGATGAGCTGCTCACAGACCGACTTTGCTTCATCGAGGCGATTCAATGCAATAAGTCCGGAAAGGAGATTGATATACCCAAAGTTGTGATTGGGTTCGAGACGGACCGTTTGTTTAGAAGCGTCTACAACCGTGTCATACCGCCCCAGCAGGTTGGCGTCGTTCGCGAGCGCGTTGTAAGCACGCCACTCATCGGGATACAGTTCAGTCCATAATTTGTAGGTCTCGGATCCTTTTTCGAGTTCGCCGGTCACGATGTCGAAGTAACGACCGACAATATAGAGGCGTTCCGGTTCCGTTGCGTGGGCACGGAGTTCAAAAGCCTGCCGGAAATACTTCTTGCCCTGTTGCGATTCGCCTTCGTTGGAGTAAGAGGACCCGAGTTGTGCGTAAGCAATGGCAAAGCTGGGGTCCAAAGCAATGGCTGTCTTGAATGCGGGTCTGGCTTCGAGGTTCTTGGAGTGGGCGCGCAGTTCTAACCCCAGCTGATACGCTTTCAGAGCTTCCAAAGAACTGGTGGTTGCCTGTTCAACTGGGACGTCGAACTTCTGGAGAGAGGCTCGGGACTCACCGAGACTCCGGCGGAGATCGTCAATCATGGATCCCAGGCGGGGCAAAACCGCTTTCTGATTGGCGACGGTTACGGTCTCGTGGGCCAAAGAACGCCCGTCGGCACAGCGGCTGGCTTCCAATGCCAGCAGATAGGCGCCGCCGGTCGGCTGAATGGATCCAACGATCAGTGCGGAACCCTTTCCTCGTTGGCAAACTTCGAGCGCCAACGCGGGAGTCAGCTTGTCATCAGGCGAGCGTCCAAGGTCCTGGAGAACCTCTCCCAGCTTGCTGTCAGACAAGATGTTGAGATAGGGGGACTGCGCGAACTGAATGACCACCGCACGACGGAGCGAGCCGTCAAACAAAGGATCACCGGTACTGTTGGCGAAATCGCCGACGACCACCGAGGCGCGCTCCGGAATGCGAGCTCGCGTTTGACTCCACCAAAACCAGCCCGTCAGGACAAGCGCTCCTGCCATCGCCATCGCAACCAGAATCATCCTGCCCCGGTGCGAACCGTGATGTCTCTCAACGGAAGCAGATACTGGTGTTTCGATCGAGGGAGCCGGCATCACCGGTTCACCGTTAGAACCGGCGCGATGAAGCGGTATCCGCGGCGGGGGTTGGTCTCGACGTAGTGGGGAATGTCGGCATCATCGCCGAGAGACTCTCTCACCTTTCGGATAGCTACGCCGAGGCTGTTGTCGAACTCAACAAAGGTGTTTTCCGGCCAAAGGCGCTGCCGCACTTCTTCCCGGGTGACCACCTCTCCAGCCCGCTCCACGAGCATGACCAGCAGCCGGCAAGGAAGGTCTTGTAGTTTCACGCGGCTGCCGTTGCGAGAGAGGCTGCCCTCGCGTGGATCGAGTTCGAAGCGACCGAAGCGGTATTTGGCTGCCGTTGAGCCGGGGATTGGCATTTGATTTCGTCACGAAGAGCAGGCGTGGAGGAAATGCTAGCACGCATCTGAGACAACAATTCAGTTAAGACACGCTCGTAACCCGCTGTGCCCCGGGGATTTTCCAGTTAAAGCGCGTTTAAGGGGATGTTTTGTTGACTCCTCTTGCCGCTTCGCCGACATTGTGCTCGCGATCATTAGCCCACGTCCGGAAATCCTTGGTTGTCCTTGGAACCGATCACAATGGTTGACGATTCAACGACAAATCGGAATATCCGAAACGGCAGGTTCTATCTCTCGATTGCGGTCGCATCGACATTGCTTGTCTTCGCGGGGTTCGCAAGAACGTACTACTTGAGGCGCGTATTCGGATTCCCGGCCCTACCCGGGTTTTTACACTTGCACGGCCTTGTCATGTCGCTGTGGTTTGTCCTGTTTTTTTGTGCAGGTCTGGCTCATCACGGTTCAGCAAACGAGGTTGCATCGTCAATTGGGTGTCTTCGGAGTTGGGCTCGCCGCGTTGATGGTGGCGATGACGGGGACGGTGGTGATCAGGGCGGCTCGTCGCGGCTTTACCGCGTTTCCAGAAACCGTGAAGTGGCCCGGGTTCCTCTTGCTGAGTCTCGGCATTGTCCTGACTTTCGCGGTTTTGTTCTTTGCCGCAGTGTTGGCCCCGAGGCAAGGCGCCATTCACAAACGATTGATGGTACTCGCGTCCCTCAGTATCTGGGGGCCCGCTATCTCTCGCCTTCCCCTGCACTTCATCGAAGCGGAGCCGACTGTACGAAGAAATTTTCGCCGCCCAGGAGCATCCACGATCCCGATGAGGAGATGTTCCGTGTCGATTGATCTGTTCTCGATTTTGCGTGCTTCCTTATACGCAATGAAGACCGCCAGCCGAGCAAGTTCGGAGTAGCGTTCAAACATACTGTCTCCAATTGTTCAATAGGTTTCGATGATTGCTTCGAGCGTCGGATCAATACTACTCGGAGAACTCAGGTTGTATTGTTCCGGGTGGTTTGTCGGCCATAAGGACACTGGTCAAGAAAATGGCCCCAACTTCTCAGTTGGCGGTTAACCGCCCGCAATCTCCGAAAATGCGTTCCAATCCGCTCGGTGCTTGACTCGGCGATGATGCGACAAGCTGAACACAAGGCGGTCAACTTGATCGTGAACTATTCGGTGCGCAGATACAGACCACCAGCATCGCGGCAATCGCGAGAGCAAAGCTAACAGGATCCAAGCGGGAACAGTTGTTAAAGCAACGATTGCAGACGACGTGCTTCGTCAAGCACGGTTCGTTCAAGATTTCTTCATGCGCCGGGCTATCTCCGTCCAAGTTAGAAGGGCTCTATCACGAAACGATGTCCTGACTTGTAAACGACAAAGTTGCCTGCTACGGCACCCACTCCGGTGCTTGTGAAGGGGTTCACGGAAATTGGGTGAGTCGCCGTCCAGACAGACTGCCCTGTAGTAAGGGAGTAGATGGTATTGCGCGATGCATCGTATATCTTATCCGCAGTAATAGGCTGGAAACTCGTTAATTCAGGAAGGAGTGGAGACGCGAGCGGAACTCCCGCATCGCTGTAGATGGAGCAACCAAGGTAATGCTGCCCATAGTCGTCGGAATACCTATTAATGAGAAGTCTATTGTTGTCGATCCATCCGGCCGCAAAGCCCGGAACACTAGCAAGGCCACCAACAGAGTCCTTCAGGATGCTCGTGATGGAGGCTTGAGACTTCCTCGGGCCCAGGGTTGCGGCGATCAACGTCCCATCGGGCGAGAGCAAGGGAGAAGCTATGTAGTGCGGATCGCTATTGTAGGGCGAAGGAGTATCCGACCAAATCATTGCTCTACCAATGTCAGATACCTGCCTTGCAAACAGCCAACTTGGCCCTGCCGCGGACTTCTGCAGAACTCCACTGACTCGTCCCATCGTTGTTCCAGATGTCGAAAGACTGAAGTCAAAGAGTTCCGGGCTCGAGCCGTCAGCGGAATATGGGAAGCTGCTGGTGATTGTCCCAGAAGGCAGCGAGTAGAAGTTGAGAGTCTGATCCGGAAAGATACCAGAGCTAGAATTGCCGAAATAAGCTGATGCACCCAATAATCGTCCGTCGCCAGAGAGAGCCACTTTTCCGGCTGAGAAGTCAATCGCCTGTTGGAGGATCTGCGAGTAAGGGTCGATGATCAAGATCTTGCCATTTGCAGTGCTGATAGCTGCTTTACCAAGGCTGCCTGCGATACTCCAGGCGTCGCCAAAGCCGAAGTACCGAGGAGTGTTTGATAGACTCGCCCCGTCTAGAATGACCCCATTCCCATTTCCTGCTATCCACTGCGATGACGAGCTGGCAGCGTACCATGAAGCGTCTGCCTGAGCAGGGTATTCAACGGGAAGGAGAAAATCGGTCTTCATGGGATTGGGACCAGATAGATCGACAACATTGAACTTGAAGTTGTGACAACACACATAGTGTCCGGGCGAAGTTTCGAGTTTTTCAGATGAAACAAAGCCCAAAGTCGATGCTGAGGGCACGATCGAGGACGACACCCCGACTGGGTAGTCCAGACTCAGTGCCGGTGTCTCAGAGCCAATCGGGTAGATCTTAAAGCCGCTACCTAGCGAGCCACCGTCAGTCCAAATCCAGTTCCCTTCTCCTCCGAGACCTGCGAGAGTAGGCAAGCTGACCGCGGCCTGCTGCTGACCGGTGTTGGAGTATACGAAGACAGTGTTTGAGTCATGGGTCAGAAACCGTGCGCCGTCTGCGAACCAGGAATGGAACGAGCTAAAAAGTGGTGGGCTCTTCGTGGATGTTCCGTCGGATATGGAGATTGACTCAATAACGTTGGCTCCTGCAGGCCCCTTTGCAACATGCACAGCATCGGGAGCCGAAAAAGTCGAGACTGATGGGTAGTCGTAAGCCAATGCGTAGTCTCCAGGCTTGGAGAGAATCAGCTGTCCCTTAGGCGAGTAGAGAAACAGGCCAGACTCTGAGCCGATAGATATGTAGCTGCCGTCCGATGCCAACTGCCACCAATTAACGATCCTATCGTTAGTTGACCCATCGAAAGCAAGAGCATACAGATTCAGACCTTCAAAGACGATTAAGGAGATGAGATGTCCGTCTGACTGCGCATGAACCTCCAGGCCGTTCGCAACCGCCACTACAAAGATCTGACCTGCCATATCGATCACATTCGAAGTGGGCACGGAGCTTGGACAAAATGCCGGCCATTGTGCCCAGACACAGTTATTGAAGAGTGGCATTACATCTCCGCTAGCAAGAAGCGCACCTGAGGAGTAATCCCATAAAGCCCAGTGTGCAGACGAGTCTGCGCTGAGCACGTGACCGCCCACCAATCGGAGCGTCTGTATCGCCTGGGCATGACCCAATTCGAGCAGCGTGTTGTTAGCTTGTGCGACACTGATGGTCACAGTGGTGTCGGTGCTACCGTTTGAATTTATTGCGGTGACAACGTAGTCAGCCTGGGATGTGACAGCCGTAGGTGTTCCCGAGATGGTTCCAGTCGCACTGTTCAGGATCAAGCCAGCAGGTAATGCTGGCACAATGCTAAATGCATCCACAGGCCCAGTAACTGAGGGAATGTCGGATGGGATGGCTTCCCCAGCCGTGGCATTGATCGTCGCCAGGGGATAAGCAAAGTTGGATGGTGTACCGGCTCTTACGACGATGCTAAGCGTCGTACTCGTCGATCCGGTGCTGTTGGAAGCAGTCACTGTATAAACAGTTTCCGGCGAAGCTGCTTTTGGTGTTCCGCAGATATACCCCGAGGCGTATCGTACTGATCTGCAAGGGGCCCCGTTTAAGATATTTAAGTTCTCTGGTAAATATGGACTGACGCTGAAGTGCTCCACTACTCCGACCCACCAAGGCGCGACTTGGACGAATTCTCCCACGTTTGCAATGATTTTCTTTGGGTAGACCAGGTTAGAGGGGGCGGGGTTTTTTATGGTCAGGATGACGCTGCCATTCTTCGATACATCCTGCTTCGAATATGCGGTTACAATCGCTGTCCCTACCGATTTTGGGGTAAAGACCCCGGAATCGCTCATACTCCCGATTTCATGGGGCTCGACGAACCAACTAATTGAAGAGTCGAAGCTCCCCGTTCCCTTGACTGTCGGGGCGCAAGTTGAGGTCTGATTTGTGAGGAATACCGTCGGGGTGCAGGTTACAGTCACGGATGTGATCGTAGGTCCGGCCGACGAACCGCTGTCACCGGTACCCTTGCCACCGGAGCCCCCACAACCGGAGAAGATAACCAACAATCCAAGGATCACTGCTGCTATTTGGGCAGGCCTTCTCATGCATTCCTCCGTGGAGAATTCCACGCTGTGTTCTTCGGTCACTTTTGGAAAGCCGTGCTGCCGAGTTACTCTCAACAGCCAAAAGAATCTAACCTCGCCCTGGTAACGCAGCTATCGGTCCCCCGTTCATTGCGGGGTTGTCATGGCGGTCGTATAAGCTCATCTCAGTTGATGGTCAGTGAGGGTGATCACGAAGCCGTGTGACGACTCTTTGCGATCTGCTCCCAGGACGTCGCGGCTGCGCTTCCCAACTGCCCGGAAGCAGGCAGCGTCTTTGAATTACTAAGTGTTTTTGTCAGAGATACAGCGCTGACACGCGGGCAATATAGCTTGGATCATTGGGACAGATCATACAGGCGTCCCTCAATTGGTGTATCGTCGGCCACTCGAAATTTACGGATGGTTAAATAGGCGTAAGGGTGGATGGCTCGGGAGCGTGGCGCTGCGACTCATTTCAAAAGCCGGCTGAGGTTCCGAGTCTCCCAGGTGCCCAAAGGCGAGGCAGGTGGGGCACCCATCGTTTATGGATCCATCGTTTGTGGATGAACTGATTTCAAAAACCCGGTACCCGGGCCACCCGCCCTTCATGACCGCGCCATCCAGTCCCTGATTGAACCCATCCGCTGGCTCGCCGGCAGCGACTTCACCCGCAATGGAATCCCGGCGGCGCACCAAGCCCGGCAACTGACCGCCTACCCGGCTAGTTCGGCGCATCTGCAGCAGATCCCGTTACGGTAACGGACACATCATGGCAATCGATCCGGCGCTGGCTGAGAGCTGCCGGATCGATTGCGCTAAGTATTGCTGTGCTTACAGAGGCTGAACGCCGCGAACTGTCAATTCACATTGCACATAAATCCGGTGATCGTGACGTTGAATCGCCCGAAGGGGGGCGGCCCCATCGCAAAAAAATCGCCCCTGATATTGAAATTGCCGCTCGCACCTGAGAATCGGCCGGTGCCAGTTAAAGCGTCGATAGGCCCCTGGCCATGGAAGGTTCCAGTCTTCGCGATGTTGGAAGGCTTGGGAAGGAACGGGTAAACGGAGTTGTCGGTCAGGACAGTGAAAGTGCCGTCCGCACCGAAGTCAAACACGAAGCGGCCGCCTTCGCTCTGGTGGGCAGCGGGATCGTTATCTTTCTTCGTCCCATCGTTTTCCAGCACTGTGCCCAGTAGGACTGCGTCGTCACCAAGGATCAGCTGAACGGGGCCAGACCATGGGTATCCCGGGTGGTGCGAATCCGCCAATACCTCCTGGGCCAGTCCACGTACTGCAACGCAGTTGTTCTGTGCGATTGCCGAGTCAGCAAACACCAACGCAAATGCAAATAGCAGAAGCAGCGATCTCCACATATTTCCTCCACGGATTGGGTCTGCGAGAGTCTGGAATGTCCGTCTAACGGAGAGCATTGACAGCCATTCAGAATCAGTTGATACCGATTCCCGCTAAGTTCTCGCTTTGCAGAGCTCGGGGAACCTCTTGTGCGCCGGCGAAGATCGCGGATTCAAGACACGGGAAGCAAACAGAGTGCGTATCAGCGGATCGTCTGCGCTGCCTAGTTCTACTGCCAATCCAGTCGGAAAAACATGATGGCAGTCACCTAGTCACGTGACAGCACTGCGTCGGCAGAGCGTCCGTGACACAGGGTCTGTGCCTCATTCAACGACATTTTCATAGGAATCGAATTCGGGAGGCGCACCGAGGGCCGTCGACTAAACCGCAATGAAGGTGACTTTGATGCCTTACTTCCGAGAGTGCCCGATCGTCAGATTCTGAAACCGCCGAGTTCTCAGCCATAGGTCACGACAGCCGGCCGCAAATCAATCGCGAAGGTTCGTCAAAGGTCCGAGTAGCCGGTCACTCGCTTCGTAGAGAAGCAAGGAGACACTTTCAAGGTCAGCTTTGCGGGATTTGCGTGGACAGTTTTTCCGATGGAGCTTCTGTAAGGTTTTCAAAACAATGTCGTTCCTGCAATACTCCAGGCGTCTCATGACCGGCACTGTTCTCTTGAGCCGAGCAACCCATACGGTACCCATTTCCTCCAAGCTGTGTACCTTCAATGCACGAGGCACCTCGAGATTCGAATCTGCAGGTACATGGAGTCGTAACTCATGCGGCCATTAGTGTCTTACGCCCGCTTGGCGGTGATTCTTGCTCTTCCCGCCTCAGCCTTCCCAGCCACCCCTTCCTTCCAGAACCACACACAAGCTAATAGTCCAGGCTTTGGCGGCGGCGCCCCGCAATATGTTCACGCTGACCTGAACGGCGATGGGCATGAAGACCTGATCTTCGCCTATCACCCTGAGATGGGCGACCAGGATACTTTCGCCATCCAGCTTTCCAATGGAAGCGGTGGGTATCTCGCCGCAGTCAGCTACAAACTGCCGTCCACCGAAGAATTCGTGAATGGGATTGCGCTGGGCGATTTTACTGGTGATGGCGCTATCGACATCGTTGCCTTCGGCTCCGGCGATATCTTCGTCTACGCGAATAACGGCAAGGGCGTCTTCACGCTCAAAAGCACCACCCTTTTGGTGAGGTCGGTATCCCAAATTACGCCGTGGGCGTGGCAGGCGACTTCAACCATGACAACGTGACCGATCTGGCCTTCGTGGTGAGTGGACAGTTATTCGTATGGTTCGGCACAGGCAATGGCTACTTCACCTTTCATCCCCCTATGAGCGTCCTCGGCACGAATCCTCTCCTGGGCGATTTCGACGGCGATGGAAAGCCTGACTTGCTTTTGAAAGACACCGTGAACTACAACACTGCCTACGTGCTGTATGGCGATAATAGAGGGAATTTCCCGGTGACCAAGACCCTCACCAGGGGATCCTCAAGCAGCAACGTCGCCAACTTTACTGTGGGCGACGTCAACACTGATGGGCGCTCCGCCGTGCTTGTTGTGCAGCCCTCTGTCTACACCAACCGAGTGTTCGTTTACTACGGCAACACCACACGCACCTTTGCGAGCACCACGACCGTGCCTGTGGGTCGATGCATCACCGGCTCGGCCAGTGTGGCTGACCTCGACGGCAACGGCTACAACGACCTCATTGTCGAGGAGCAGAACTGCAACAACACATTCTACGGGCCGACTTACGTAGACGTTCGCACCCGCAATGCCGACGCCTCTTACAATCCTGACCAGACCATCTACCATTCACCGTCCATCAATGGCGTCACCTACGGAATGCCAAACCCACCCGAGGTCCTGCGCTCCGACCTCAACACAAAACCTGACCTGCTGATCGAGCAGTGTGCTGACGACCGCTGCGACGCCTCCAACATCACAACGCTCATCAACACCACAGCAGGCGCCTTCTCCACCTGCTACGCTCCGGCAGCTTCCCGGGGCATAAACGTCTGCTCTCCGACTTCGTCCGTTGCTTCGCCTGTGCCATTCTCTATCGGTGCCTCCGGCACAGTGCCCATGCGTGACGTGGAAGTATGGGTAGATGGCTCTAAGCGCGCTGTGCAGATCGATGGCTTCTCCAACTACACGTTCCTCAAAAAGAGCGTGAGCCTCAACCCAGGCACGCACAATGTGACCGTTTTTGCCGCCGGATGGGATCAATCACTCGTCAAAAAATCGTTCACGCTGAGCGTTAAATAACGCAGCATCGCACCCCTCATAGGTGGAGAGCTTTACTTAGGTAATAGTTTTTAGCTCGAAGCGATTCTTCTTGGTGCACCAGGTCTCAAGTACGAGCCTTGGTGCACCGAAAGATTTCGAGGACAGATCTGCTCACCCGCGGTCTTTGAAACAATCGCTCGCAGATGGTTTCAGACCCGGCAGCCCCATAGACCAGTTGGCGATTCTGCAACAGCCGCGAAAAGAACCAAGGATGCAAAGACGGCGAACCTACAGTAGTTCGACGGTCACTGAACTCTGGAATGCGCAGCCGCGGCAGGACGACCTCCGCAGCCTGCGTCACGGAAATGTTCGAGAGTGTGCATGGTGAGTATCGCCCGTGTCTATCGTAGATATGGTTTTCCGATTCCGGGCGTATTGTTTGAATGCTTAGTCGAGGAGGAGCGCGAGGTGTTACAAGAAGCTGCTGAGCTCAGCGGCGAGCTGACTCAGAGAACAACCTCGGAGGCTCCTC
>Ga0105240_10013938_pt1 | contig 11004 bp, 11 predicted proteins | sample KBSC54metaG_FD_80426 | JGI IMG/M metagenome (GOLD analysis project Ga0105240, IMG submission 80426) | Corn rhizosphere microbial communities from Kellogg Biological Station, Michigan, USA - KBS C5-4 metaG | ecosystem: Host-associated > Plants > Roots > Rhizosphere > Soil | place: Michigan, USA...
CGAATCTGTGGGTGACACCGGCCGGGACGTACACGGTGCAGGTCGGCACATCGTCGTCTGCAAAGGATCTGGTCCAGGCCGGAACCTTCGTCCGTTGAGCGACCTGGTGGCCGCCAGCTATTGCAGGCGCAAGATGACCAGCCGAGTGCCGGGCACCAGGCTGCGCTGCGCGGCCTCCACTGCGTCCTGTGGAGGGCGCGACTTCCGATCGACAGCGAACGACATGGCCGGAGGCTGTGTCGAGACGCGCACGCTCTGTGGCCTGACCCCATGCACCCGTCGCATGGCTTGCTTCAGATGCTGCGCGTCGAGTGGCCCGATGATCTCGCAGAACACCATCAGGTCGCCGCTTGCCGCCGCTTGCTCGACCACGGCATGATCGTAGGTGGCGGCGATCTTGTCTTCGACGCAGGCGCCGCAGGCAAGGCTCGCCAGCGGCGCGATGGCCGCCAGTGCCGCGGCGATCGAGATCGCCCGGCGTTGTGCGTTGCGCGGCGCTGCGGCGTCCGCCTTCATGGCTTGGCGGCCTGGCTCGCGGCCGCCACCGGCGTTGAAGGCGGCTGCGCCTTGCTATGCGGCTGCAGGTTCTGATCCGCCCACTTGAAGTACGCGAGGTACTGCTTGATCTCCTCGTCGCTCAAGCCTTGGTTGGGCATCGGGATCTTCCACTTGGCCAGCAGCGTCTTCGCCGTCGCATCGCTTTGCAACATCTGCTCGGGTGACTTCAGCCAGCGCGTGAGCCAGGCCGCATCGTGGCGCTGGCTGGTGCCCAGGACGTCGGGGCCAAGCTTGTCGCCGCCACCGACCGAGTGGCAAGCCAGGCACTTGGACTCGAATGCCAGCTTGCCCTTCACTGCCTGTGGATCGGTTGGAGCACCCGGAGCGGGCATGTTGTGGTGCTCGGGATCGCCGCCCTCGGGCTTGCCGCCCGCGGCGATGAGGCCGATGGCGCCCTGCGAAGCGTTGGCGAAGTGGTGGTCGACCATCACGTAGCTGCCCGCTTCGGGAATCATGAACTCCACGATCGCGCCATTCGAGGAGCCGAGCAGCACCGTCTGCATGCCGCGGAACTGGTTGTCGGGGTTGCCGTCGATCCATACGCGATCGAAGATGGTCCCGACGACGTGGAAGCTCGATGTGTTGGAGGGTCCGACGTTCATCACGAACAAGCGCACCCGTTCGCCGGGCTTGGCTTGCAGCGGCTTGTCGACCATGCCGTTGTGGCGGCCGTTGAACACGGTGTAGGTAGGCGCCTTGGCGCGGACGCGGTCGCCGTCGAGCACGTGAAGCAGCTGGCCGTCGACCTTGCGCTTCTGCGGATCGAGCTTGGTGTAGAACTCGCTTTGGGTGACCGCGTACTCGCGGTCGACCTTGGTCGGATAGCCGTTGCGCGGCTCGACGATCATCATCCCGTACATGCCCGAGGCGATGTGCTCCAGCACCATCGGCGTGCCGCAGTGGTACATGAACACGCCGGCGTAGTTGAGGGTGAACTCGAACGAGATCGTCTGGCCCGGCGCGATCGAGCGGTACTTGTCCTGCGGCGAGACCATCGCCGAGTGGAAGTCCATCGAGTGCATCATCGGCGCGGCGGTCATGCGCACGCCGGGTACCGGCTCGTCGGAGCGGTTGCTCATCGTGAACTTGATCCGGTCGCCGACCCTGGCGCGCACGACCGGGCCCGGTACCGTGTCGCCGAAAGTCCAGGCGCTGAACTTCACGCCCGGCGCGATCTCGATGATCTTGTGCGTCGTGTCGAGCCGGATCTCCCGCACCGTGCCTGGCGCAAGCGGCTTGAGCACCGCACCCATGTTCAGCGAATCTCCCGTCGCGAAGGCACCGGTGTGACGCTCGTTCGTGAGCATTGCCGCCGGCGTCTTGAAGTCCATCTCCAGCAGGTCGTAGAGATCGCGGCCGCCTGCAGTGACGGAAGCGGCAGACGAGGGCGAGGGCGCAGCGGCGCGTTCGCCGGGCTTGCCGCCACCGCAACCCACGAGGGACAGCACGAGCGCGCCGGACAGCGCGGCACAGGTCACAAGCCGTCTGCGCGGGCCGGCGGTTCCGTCAGGGGCGGTTTGCGTTGAGGAGGAATGGCTCACGATGTCTCCTTTGCACGACCTGGAGACCTTGCGCGCACCGTGGGTGCGCGTCTGTGCGCTGACGCACTCACAGGAGAACGACTGATCGCGGCGAGCGAAGGCGGCGAGATCGATCCGCGCGCCTTGCTCCGTCTCGCACAGGGCGTGGCTAGGGGAACGTGCGGTCCTGCCCGCAGCCGCTCATGCGCACCGTGAGCGGCCCGTCCGTGTCGACGTTCAGTGCGGCGTTGCAGCTCACGCGGGCACGCTTGCGGTCGATCGTCACGGTCGAGATGTTGCGTGCCGTGATGTCGAGACGGTCCAGGGCCACGGCCGGCAGCGGGGCGGGCTTGATGCGTTGCTCGCTGGTGTACGCATTCAGCGCGATCGTCGTGCCGGACTCCATGCCGGCATTCGGCACCATCGGGGCCACAGGTGCATCGGCGAGCCCGAAACCGCGCGAGACCACGTCGATCGTCCCGGGCTGCGTACGGTCCGTCGAGCGTGTCTCGATGCCGGCAAGCCAGTACGCCTTGTTGCCCACCAGCCCCGATTGCGGATCGTCCCAGGCCGGATTGCGCACGTACGTGACGTGGAAGATATTCGGTACCGCCCGCATGTCGCCGAGCCAGCGCGTCGCGACGCCCCAGGTCCCGTTGGCGCACATGACGACGTGATCGGACGATGCGCCGAGCCACGTCATGAAGGCGTAGTCGTAGTCGCCGGCCAGGTAGGCGGCGGCGCGTTCGCGCGGGATGTTGTAGGGGATGTAGTTGTCAGGCAGTCCGGCCCATTCGAGCACCGGCTGGTTGCGCCGCGACGGCAGCAGCGGGGTGAGCCGCGACCCCGGCTCGTGCTGCGTCGCGCTGTCGACATACGTCGTGTCCGCGATGCCGTTGATGCCCGGGAAGGAGGGCGCTTCGTTCAGGCCGTCGCAGATGAAGGCCTTGGCGAAGACATCGGGGAACTGCAGCGACAGCTTGTTGGCGCTGTACGCGCCGCTCGAAAAGCCCGACATCACGGTGCGCGTGAGGTCGAGCCTGAAGGCGCGACGCGCATCCGCGAGCGCCTCGAACACCGATGCACCGGCGCGACCATAGGCCCAGTTGTCGGCGCCGCGCGCGTCGACGGCGATCACGACGGTCGGTGCCGATGCGCGGTTCGCGATCTGCCGGAAGAGGTCGCGGTTGCCTGCAGGAAACGCTTCGCCGTAGCCGGGATCCTCGACCTGGTCGTTGGCGCTTTGCGCGTAGCCACCGGTCCACAGCAGCGCCGCATAGCCCGCGGACGGCGCCGCGAGCGTCGGCACGTAGGCCAGGTAGCGCTGGATCTGCCCCGGGAGATCGGGCACGCAGTCGTCGCGGCAGACCCAGCCGAACTGCAGGCTGGTCGTGCCGGTGCCGGTGGTCGTCGCGCCGTACTGCTGCGTGAACGAGCCCAGCGGCGGCCCGCCGGGGTCGCCGGGCAGGCGTCGCCCTTGTCGCACCTCGGACTGCGAGGCGTAGAGGCGGTTCATGAAGCCGCTCGCCGGCACGCCCTCGGGGCGGCCGCTCATCTCGTCATCGGTTCCGGCGGCGAGCTTCGCGAAGTCGATCGATGCGTAGAAGCGGCTGATGTCGTGCGCCGCGAGTGCCTGCTTCTGCAGGTCGTTGCGCCACGGTGAATCGAACGGCTCCGCGGCGCGGAAGGCGACGTCGAAGTAGGCCGACGGCGTGAGGTCGCCGGCGATTGCACCGCCGGCTGCGGTGGATGTCGGCGGCGCCGCCTGCGGGACCAGGAAGCGGTTGCGGGCCGCGTCCCACAGGCCTGCGGCGACGCCGAGCCGCACCGCGCTCTGCCCGCGCGGATCGAACGCGGCATACGGCACGCGCACCTCGATCTGGCGGCGCACGGTGTCGACGGTCACCGCAGGTGTGGACGGCAGCACCTGCCCGGTGCCGGCGTCGACCACATCGGCGACTGCGCCGCGCACGGTCACGAAGCGCTGCGCCGGCATCGCGGTGTTCGCACCATAGGGCGCCGGCCGTGGCAGCGCGCTGGTGCCCAACGCGATGGTCGTCGCGACCAGCGAGGGATCGAGCATCGTGTTGTAGGTGATGCGGATGGCCGTTGCGTCCGCGAGCGGCTTCACGCGCACCTCGAGAAGGTCGGCCGCGTTCTGCCGGTACGCCTCGGCGGTCGGATAGCGGTAGGCGAAGGTGATGGAGTGCTCGGGCCAGTTGGTCGGTACAAGCTGCGCGCCCTGGTCGTCGTAGACGCACCCCTGGTGGACGAATTCACCCGCGCGATAGGCGCTCGCATGGCACACCATGATCGGCGCGGCGCGCCAGATGCCGGTGTTCTCGAGCTGCGGCGCGCGTGGCGATGCCGCGCGCAACAGATCGGGGCCCGCCATCGCAGGATCGAGGGGCAGCAGGTCAGGCAGAGAGAGTTGGGCCAACGACGGCGTGGCAAGCGGCAGGGCGGCGGCCACGAGGACCATCGCGGCGGCGCGATGCAGTGGTTTCATGAGGCGTGTCTCCTGTGTCTCGTGTGGAGCGCTACGCCACGGCATCAACCGTGTCATGCGCCAAGGCAGGATGGACTCGCAGGCACGGTGCGGCAATGCAGGCCGCGTGATGTGCCGAATCACTGTGGTGAATGTCGGGGGCGATCGCTATGGGTCGCTGCGCCTGGCCTTCCACGGAATCTTGCCGCCATCCAACCATTGCCTGGCGGCAGCCCACCCCGCATTGATCGCATCGTCCGCGTTCTTGCGATAGCACTCAGGACCGCACGGCACGATGAACTCGAGTGCGTTCCCGTCTTCGCGCGCGATCGTGATCCGCGGCTCCCACACCTGAACGTCGGCAAGGTAGGTCGCGACACCCGAGATCAGGAATCTGCCATGCCGCTCCACCCGATCGGCCTTGGCATCGTTGTCTGGCGTCGTCATTGCGTTGCTGGCCTTGTCTGCTGGGCCGGCTACTTTCCAATGAACGGGTCGATGGCCGGTAAGGAAGTGTGACGGCGCTTCAAGCCGCTCGATCCAGGCCGGGCGACCTGCCAACGGACCGCAGTCGCGACACCGTCAACCGAAGTCCGTCACCCATTGAACGCCCTGCGCACGGGCCGAGTTGATCGCGTCGGCCTGCGTCGCGAAGCTGCCGCGCGACAAGGCGATGACGCGAGGTCTGCTTGGCCACTCGCGCCGAGAGACCACCAGGGTCGACGCGAACATGCCCGGCTCTGCAGCCTTGGCGCCGCAGAGCAAGTTGTACTCGCGGAAGCTGACGATCTCGGTCTCGTTCATGGTTCGGGTCAAGCGCTTGAGGGCGTGGTCGCGAACCACAGGGTACTCCGATGCCAATCCCATCTTCCCGGCAACCGTGCGGGCGCGCGGCCGAGCTCGATTCGTCGGCGACAAGGCTCGACTGAATTTCTTTCCTTGTTGTGCACCTTGTCGCGCGCGAATCGGACTAACCTCGGGGAATGCACAAAGACATCGGACCGAAGCCCGTGGAACCCTTCACTCTCGAGGAAGAGAGGGGGCTTGTCGACAAGCTCGATGCGCTCTCGGTGGAGTCGCTGGAGAGCTATATCGCTTCAGCCCGGGCCGCGCTGGGAAACAACGCCTTGGCGGCGACCTGGCGACCGCGCATCGAGTTCGGAGTGGGCCATGCCGAGCAGGCCCTGACCAAGGCGCAGGCCGCCGCAGCGCGCGATGCAATTGCACTTCCTCCCGCGGCGCCGGGCGTCAGGTCGAAGTCGAGGAAGGCGGCCGTGCTTGTCGCAGATGAGGAAGGGGAAGGCGAGCCGACGGCAGACGAAGGGTGACGCGAACGGCCTTCCGAACCGAAGCGCTGAATGGAGGCCGCCGTGGCAACTCAAGACTCCCAAGGTTCCGTCGCCCAGCGCTTCTCGAACTACAAGGACTGCATCATCGCGACGTCTGTCCACGCCTTCGAAGGCAAGCCATTCGAAGCCTCGTTCGTCGTCATCAGCCGCAAGGTCGCGGGCAGTGACGAAGAGGTCGTCCGTGCGCAGCGGCTCGAGAAAACGTTCGCGTACAGCGCAGACGCGCGCGCGGCGGCACATCGGGCGGCGCAAGCCTGCGTCGACGACCGGACGCCGCCGGCGAACTGAGTCGCGGCGAGCAGGCCAAAGGACGGGAGTGCATGGCCCGCCGCCCTGTGTGTGCCAGCGAACAGAGCCTTGGGCAGCTGCAGAGCACAGTCGCTGCGAAGCGAACCAGCTGGCCAGAACCATGAACGCGAGCGACAGACACTCTCGATACAAGGGCTTGAACGTCACTGTCCGCTGGCAAATGGTGTACGGAAAGACTTCCTTGGCTCCGTTGTTCAACACCAGCTATTCGATCGCCGAGATGGATGATGAGCCGCCTCATTGGCACTACTTCCCCGATCGCCTGTTCCATTCAAAGGAGTACGCAGCTGCATTCGCGCTGCGTGAGGCGCGCTGGCTGATCGATCGACGCGCTTGAGGGCTGCCGAGGATTGGCGCGCTCGGCCGGAGAGACCATGCCGGTCGAATACGGGGCCGCGACAGCCGAGGCGTACATTCGACTCGCGATGACACCCAAGCCCATCGACCTCACCTGGCAAGCCGACTACGCACGCGAGTACGCGCGCACGAGCGGCTCCACCCTTTCGTTCGGGCCTGTGGACGCCGGTGGCACGTACATGGTCACGATGGTCGGCAGGCGGTCCGCGGCGCCCACGAGGAAGCGGATGCGTCGCGATGATTGCGTTGCGGCTACCGCGCAGCTCCGGGGCCGCCCCAACTGCCTTTGGTGAGGCGCACATGACAGAAAAGATCACCCCGGCCGCGCTGGCCATGCTCCAGCGCCTCGACAGACTCTGGCCGAACGATGCTCCTCCTCCGGTCGGGCGGGACATCGCTCAGGAGTTGGCCTCGCGACATCTCGTCCTGGATTCGACGTTCGGCATGCAGATCACGGACGAGGGACGTAAGTATCTGCGTGGCATGCGCAGCAGTGGATTCGAGCGCGGCTGAGTGCGACAGCGAGCAGATCAGCCTTTCGCGCGACGAGCGCGGCCAGCAACCGTGATCGATCTCTCGCCAAACGGGACCGAGCAGCCGAGGATCGCTTAGCCGCACGCTTTGCAGGCGGACGCAGATCCGACCTGCTCCAGTTACAACTTGGTCGGCGGGCATCCCCTGGTGCATTCAATAGGGCGTACAACAAGCCACGATCAATCGGTGGTTTGCGGTCCTTGCTTCACAAGGATCAAAGGTTCGGCCTGCGCAGACGCCCCACGGGAGAAATGATGAACCAGGGTTCTGCGTCGTGTGAACGACTTGTCATGCTGGCCGGCAAGGTGATGCTCCGGGTTCCTGCGTTCGCGGTGCGAAGCTTCCGTCGACGCGTCGAGAGCCCGCTTTGTCGCTCCCCTTGATCGGAGCCACGGAGCGGGGCGCCGATGCGCCGAGGTCGTTCTGGGGCAATACGCTGCTGCCCGCGGCCGTCCTGCTGATCGGGATCGCGCTGTCGGTCATCGCCGGCAAGTCGGCGCGAGAGGAAACGGGCCGCGATGCCCAGTTCCGCCTCGACACCGTTGCCGCCAATGCTGCCGTGCAGGTGGAGAGGCGCTTTGCCGCCTACTTCGAAGTGCTCGCGGGAGTGCGCGCACTCTTCCACACGGTCGACAACGTGTCGCGAGAGGACTTTCACCGCTACGCGCAGGCGATGGCACTCAAGCGAGCCTTCCCCGGCTTCCAGGTGCTGAACTACGCGCCGTATGTTCCGGCCGGCTCCGAAGAAGCGTTCGAAAACGCGGTGCGCAACGATCGATCCTTGCCCCGTGGCACGCGATTCGCGATCACTCCGCCGGGTGTGCGCGACGGCTACCATCCCTTCACCTTGCTCGAGCCGTTGGCGGAGAACCAGCAGTATCTCGGCAAGGACATCGCGGCCTCGCCGGCTGTGCGCGCCTCGTTGGAGCTGGCTCGCGACACCGGCACGCTGACCTCCTCGGCAAAGGTGTTCCAACCCCAGGAGCCGAACGGACAAGTGGGCCTGGCCGTGCGCCTGCCGGTCTATCGCGTCGGCATGCCTGCGGACACGCTGGAACAGCGTCGTGCCGCCTACATCGGCTCGGTGGGCGCGGGCATCTGGATGGTCGAGATGCTCGCCGGCTTGCCTGGCGTCCCCGAAGGCGTTCGTTTGCGCCTCTTCGACGGGGGGCCGGGCTCGACAGCGCAGGGTCCGGTCGCAGTCGCGCCGACGGACAAGCCCTTGTTCGACACAGGCAACCCAAGCTCCGCACGTCAGACGCCCAAGCGCCCGGAACAAGACGACCACGACAGCCTGCGAAGCCTTCAGTCCTTCGGGCTGGCCGGCCGGCTCTGGATCGTCGAAACATCTGCGCCCAGCGCGGGCGATGTGGGGTACCTGGAGCAGAAGCTGCCGGCGATCATCGTGATTGCCGGAACCGTGATCAGTGCGCTGCTGGCAGGCGTGATGCTCAGCTTGGGCGGCTCGAAGCGTCGCGCGGCTGTCCTCGCGCACGACATGACGCGCAGCCTGCGCGCCAGCGAGCAGCGACTGGCGGAAGCGCAGGCATTGGCGAAGCTCGGCAGCTGGGTGCTCGATCCGCGCACCGGCGAGCTCGCATGTTCCGACGAGGCCCGCCGCATCTACGGCCTCACCGCGACCGCGGTGACCCCCACGCTGGCTCGGCTGTTGGCGTTGATACCGGAGGTGCAGCGCGCCGGGGTGCGCGAAGCTGTCGAGCACGCCGAGCAGAGTGATGCGCCCGTCGAACTCGAACACCTCGTGCGCGAACCTGATGGAACCGATCGCTGGGTGCACGTCAACCTGCAAAGATCCACCGAAGACGGCGTGGCCACCGTGCGCGCCACGGTGCGCGACGAGACCACGAGCAAGAAGGCCGCCCTGCGACTGGCGCTGGCGCACGACATCGCTCGAGAGCTTGCGGGAGACACCGAGCCCGAGGGCGCAGTCGCCTACATCCTGTCGTCGATCGGAGCGCAGCTGGGTTGGCATGCGGCCTTGTGCTGGGGCGTGGACGGCGATGCCCAGGTCCGATGCCTGGGGGCCTGGGCCGTGGCCAACGATGTGCCGTCGCAGGAATTCGTCGCTGCCATGCGCGGGTTCAGCGGGCCACGGCAGGGCGGCAATCTCGATGCGGCCTGGGCTTCGGCCAATCCGCTGTGGCGGGCGATTCCCGCCGGCGAGTCGCATGCCTGGGACCGAGACAAGGCGGCCAGCCGCTGCGGGCTGCATGCCGCTGTCGTGATCCCCGTCATCGCAGGCACGCAACTCGTGGCGCTCGAATTCTTCAGTCGCGCCTCGATCGGCGTCAATCGGGAGATCGAAGGCTTCATGCGGTCGGTCGCGAGTCAGTTGGCTCAATACCTGCAGCGCAAGCAGGCCGAGACGACATTGCGCCACGTGGCCAACCATGACGCACTCACGGGCCTGGTCGGGCGGCCCTTGTTGCACGAGCGGCTGGCGCACGCCATCCAGTGCGCCACACGCCAGAAATGCAAGGTCGCGGTGCTGTTCATGGATCTCGACCGCTTCAAGCACATCAACGACAGCCTCGGCCACAGCGTGGGTGATCTGCTGCTGCGGGCGTGCGCCGATCGTCTGCGAGACGGCGTTCGCGAGAGCGATACGGTGGCCCGTTTCGGCGGGGACGAATTCGTGCTCGTCCTGGAGGGTTTGGACAGCGTGGCCGACGTGGTCTCTCCGCTGACCAAGGTGCTGGGCCAGTTCGGCCTGCCCTTCGAGATCAACGGGCGCGAACTTCGGACAACGGCAAGCATCGGGATCAGCCTGTTTCCGGACGACGGGCAGGATGCCGAAACCCTGCTGATGAATGCCGACGCGGCTATGTACCGGGCCAAGGACAAGGGTCCGGGCAATCATCACTTCTACTCCGCACAGATGAACGAGCAGAGCCAGGATCGGCTGGCGTTGGAGAGTTGCCTGCCGCGCGCGCTGGAAAGACACGAGTTGTTCCTTCTCTACCAGCCCAAGCTGAACCTGGTGACGGGCCGCGTCACGGGCGTCGAGGCGCTGATGCGGTGGCACCACCCGACGCGGGGGCTGATCTCGCCATTGCAGTTCATCCCCATCGCGGAAGACACGGGCCTGATCGACAGCTTCGGACACTGGGCATTGGAAGTGGCGTGCCACGACGCGCGACAGTGGCAAGACCAGGGCCACGCCGTGCAGGTCAGCGTCAATCTGTCGGCGCGGCAGCTCGATCGGCCGCGCCTCGCGGAGGAAGTGGCACAGATTCTCGCCAAGGCGCAACTCGATCCGCGACAACTCGAACTGGAGATCACCGAAAGCGGCGTGATGCGCAACCCGACCCAGTCCGCGGCGCGGCTGCGGGAGTTGCGCGATCTGGGCGTCTCGCTGGCCATCGACGACTTCGGCACCGGGTACTCCTCGTTGGCCTATCTGCGCACGTTCCCGTTGTGCACGCTGAAGGTCGATCGCTCCTTCATCAAGGACTTGCCGGGTGACGAGGATGCGGCCGCACTGACGGCGGGGGTCATCGCGCTCGCGCATCGGCTTCGCATGAAGGTGGTGGCCGAGGGCGTCGAGACCCTGGAGCAGCTCGGCTATCTGCGCGCCAACGGCTGCGACGAAATCCAGGGCTATTTCCTCAGCAAGCCCATCACTGCGCACCAAGTGAGCCAGTTCCTCGAGCGCGATCTGCGCAATCTCGTGAGCCCTGTCGCGGCGGCATAGGCCGCTGCCGAGGGCTTCGCAGGCGCCGCGAGGGCAGAGCTCGCGCGGCATTTTTTTCAACGGCGCGCATCGCGCCGGCGCATACACACGGACTCATCATGAACTTCATCAGGCATTCGAATGGCGGCGCTCGGCCACGGGGAATTCCAATGAAAGACGCAGCGAAGGCTCCCA
>Ga0105240_10013940_pt1 | contig 11004 bp, 12 predicted proteins | sample KBSC54metaG_FD_80426 | JGI IMG/M metagenome (GOLD analysis project Ga0105240, IMG submission 80426) | Corn rhizosphere microbial communities from Kellogg Biological Station, Michigan, USA - KBS C5-4 metaG | ecosystem: Host-associated > Plants > Roots > Rhizosphere > Soil | place: Michigan, USA...
AATACTTTGCCAACTTCTGGTGTCAATCCCGCCGAGGACGCAAGAACTCGTCGGAAAGCAGCCGCTCATCGGCATGATTTTGCACCGGATTTTGGCGAGAGCGAGTTTTCACACAGCCTCGGTCGGAACCGGTCCGGACTGTTCGGCCACTCTGGGTGCGGACCGGCCATGGGGCTTCGATAGAGGCTCTCAACCTCAAATGCCGCTTCGCGACCTTCCTAGGGGCAAGTCCCCGGAATGTCCGGTTTACATGTGAGCCCAATTTCCACCATCAGCCAAACGCGCCAGAGGATGATGCCGATCGGCGGGGCGACAAAGAGGCCCGCTCCCAACACACCCAATCGCCGGATTGCAGCAACACCGGCGACCAACCAGGCGGGTGGGGCGAACAACTGAACGAGAAGCCAGGGCATCGGCACTGGCTGAAACAGCATAGCGGTAAGGGTGTCGCCTACGGTCGCCATGACACAGCGCGCTGCCCTCTTCGGTAGTTGGTGCTCGTGCGGACTGTGCACCGCTGCGACGTTGTATTCAAATCCGAGACATGGCCGCTATGGGTCGTTCTTACGCCCAGGGCTGCATCCCGGAAGCAGACCCCGTCATAACGGTTCGGGGGTGGAAGGGTGACCTCAGCTCGGCGACCTGGCCGAGCTTGGCTCAACACCGGGGCCGGTTACGGCCGTAGGAAAATTTGAGCGGCGGGAAAACATGGCAAACTAGCTCTTCCATCTCGGCGGCGATGGGATTGAGGCCACATTCCTGGACGATTAGCCGGGGGTGACCGTCCGTGTTCGCGCGAATGACGACCTCTTGTCCGTCCAAGCAGAGGTCGGGCGGATGCGGCCACGGCGCTGCCATTAGGGGATCGCTGAGCAGGTCGCGGAGCCGCTGACCGTCCTTGGGCGAAAGCCGGCCCCGCACCACCTGCAATGCTGGCCGCGCACCCGGGCGCGTGTGCAAAGCTTCAATGCGCTCGACCACCCACGACTCATCTGGATCGGGCTTCGCCTGTATGATTACGACTTGGCGCCCCGTGTCGAGCCCGCGCCATCGCGTGATCCAAAGCGGAGCGGCCGGCCGCCAAAGCCGCCGAACCAAATCGTCCGCGGCTAACGTAGCCATCAGTTCGACTGGCGGCCGATCGGCCGCTGTCTCATTTGCGCACTCAGGGCAAGCCGGGGCTTCCGGGGTCAGCGATAGACCATGAGATGTCGGCGCCTCAGCGTATGCCCCCACCGCGACGACCATCACCGCCAAGGCCAGCGCGGCCCCCCACTCAATCCGCGTAGCCATTGCTGTTCCACATTCTGACGCCTCAATTATGCAAGCACGGCGTCTCGCGAGGGTAAAAACCAATTTCCGCTTAGGGTCGAACTCGGTCGCCGGCATCGTGCCGAGCAGCGGACCTTCAGCCCCAACCGCCCCGAACGGACCCTTCCAACGGCCGAGGCCGGCTTCACCGTTGGCGGCGCATTTCAGGCGGTCGCGCCTTCCCGGACCATGATGGGCACGCGCGGAGGAGTGGACGATCCGGGCGCCTCGTCCGATAGTCGGCCGGGCGAGCAGGGAGGTTTGTCGATGGCGGAAGCTGTGGAGCTGGTGCTTCGGCCGCCTTCCGACCACGTTCCTCCGGCGCTGCTGTGGGGCCGAGACCTGGACGCGTTCGCCGCGGAGCTGGACGATCCCTACCTGGGCGCGGCGCGGCTGCACGACGGGCCGGACATCGTCTGGGGGATGCGCAGCGCGCGGGAAGGCTGGATCGTCACCCGGTTCGCCGACCAGCAGACGGTGTTCATGGACCACGGGCGCTTCTCCGCGCACAACAACAGCAACGTCCAGGACGTCCTGGGCTTTGCGCTCCGCAACTATCCGCTCGACACCGACCCGCCCGACCACCTGCACTACCGGCGGGTGATCCAGCCCTGGTTCACGCCCGCGGCCATCGACCGGCTGGAGCCGCTGCTGCGCCAGGTCTGCGACACGCTGATCGCGCGGTTCGAGGACGACGGCGGCTGCGAGTTCGTGAACGAGTTCTCGCGGCTGTTCCCCAGCTACGTCTTCCTGACCATGATGGGCATGCCGCTGGACCGCAGCGACCAGTTCCTGGAGTGGTCCGCCGGCTTCTTCCGGGGCGGGGACCAGGACCGCCTGACGGCCCTGCGCACGATCGTGGGCTACCTGAAGGACTACGTCGCCGAGCGGCGCACCCTGCCGGAGCAGGACGACCTCACCGGCGCGATCATCCGCGGCCAGATCGGCGGGCGGGGGATCAACGACGAGGAAATCCTGGGCACCTGCCTGAATCTCTACCTGGGCGGCCTGGACACGGTGATGTCTTCGCTCGGCTGGTACTTCCGCCACCTGGCCTGCGACGGCGCCCTGCAGGCGCGCCTGTACGACACGCCGCAGGACATCCCCGCCGCGGCCGAGGAGTTCCTGCGCGCCTTCGGGATCACCGCCACGCGCCGGCAAGTGATCGCGGACACCGAGCTGAACGGGGTGCTGATGCGCCGGGGGGACAACATCTGCCTGCCCACCTACATGTCGAGCCGGGACGCGCGCCGGTTCGCCGATCCGCACCGCATCGACATCGACCGCGCGACCCCGCACATGACGCTGGCCACCGGGGCGCACAACTGCGTGGGCCAGCACCTGGCGCGGCGGGAGATCAGGGTGGTGCTGGAAGCCTTCATCAGCCGCTTCCGGAACATCCGCATCGCCGAGGGCGAGACGGCCTCATGGACCAACCGGCAGGTCTGGGCCGTTACCCGCCTGCCGCTGGTCTGGGACCGGCGCTGATGAATTGGGCCCACGCCTGAAAGGGCGCCTGGCCCCAGTTCGGTTGCTGCGCTGCAAACGCCTGGCGCAGCGACCTTGCACATTCAGCCATGGGGGGCGGACAGCTTGCGAGGCTATGTCATCTGCACCCAGGCCCGGACGGGGAGCACTTTCCTCTGCGAGGTCCTGGCGTCGACCGGCGTGCTGGGCCAGCCGACAGAGTACTTCAACACTGAGGGCCTGCGGATCGGCACGCCGGACTATCCGGACGATCCCGCAGCCCAGCTCGAGCAGATCGTGACGGCCGGCGCCACGCCGAACGGCGTCTACGGCCTGAAGATCATGCCGCATCACTTCGACCGGGTCGCGCAGACGAAATGGGCCGAGCGCCTCCCCTCGCTGTCGTTTGTGTCGCTGGTTCGCCTGGACCTGCTGTCGCAGGCCATCTCCGCCGTGCGCGCCACCCAGACGCAACAGTGGGTGGCGGGCAACCCCGCAAAGGGTGAGCCGGCATACGACCGGGGGGCGATCGAGGAGCAGCTGCAGTGGTTCCTGGAGGAGCGGACCCGGTGGTCCCGCTACTTCGCGCGCAATGGCATGCCGGTGCTGCATCTGTTCTACGAGCAGCTCGTTCGCGCCCCGCAGTCGGCCGCCGACGCCATCGCCCAGCTACTGGGGCTGCCCGAGCGGCCCATGGTCGATCTCGGCAAGGTCGCCTCGGTCGTCCAGAGCGACGATCTCAACCGGGAATGGCGCGACCGCTTCGTCCGGGAATCTCGGGACCTGGCGGCGTTCTAGGGCATTCCTGGGCCGGCGCGCTCGCCGCGCGCCCCCTCCACCCCTTCGGGGTTCCCCTCCCAATCGGTTGGGCAATCGCATATGGCGAGGCAACGGCCCAGAAGCCGAGGGAAGTTCAACCGCGCAGATCGCAGAGATACGCAGAGCCGGCCGAGTTTCTGGGCGTTCTCCGCGTGTCTCTGCGATCTCCGCGGTTTCATTCTGGGGGCGGGCGGCGCGCGCAACAGCCCGCAAAGTCAAACGCGACGGCCCTGCCCCAATGGGGAGGAGACTTTGAAGCCGCGCCACGGGGTTGGAGGGCAAGCGCGGCCCCCGCCACCGGGTCGTTTGCGCATAGCCGCGTTATTTGGCGGGAGTGTATATTGGCTCTTGGGGGAGCCTCGGCCCAGGGAGGACCAGCCGTGGACATCGCGGTGTACTTTTTCGGCGGCTACCACGCCAGTCAGCACGACATCGACGCGTGGCTGCGAAGCGCCCGGGTGCTGAAGCCTCACATCGATTTCACCGGCTACCCCTGGCCGAGTGGCGCCAATTCCGACGCCAAGAGCGCGGTCGAGGTGTTCAGCCGGAACGGCCACTACGATGCGGTGGTCGAGGAGGTGAGGGGAAGCGCCGAGCGGATCTACATCGTCGGCCATTCGAGCGGATGCGCGATCGCCAACGCCGTGGACGCCGGCATCGAGTACGTCGAGAACGTCGTGCTGGTCTCGCTCGACGGCTTCAGGCCCAGCGCCTACCAGCTGGAGCGGGAGACCACGCAAGTCTGGGGCGCCGACTGCGACGGGGTGCTGTCGCGAAACTATCCGGGGTTGGCCCAGGCCCGGCGGCAGATCTTCCACGCGAAGAACTGCAAGACCGAGTGGGCGCTGCATTTCTCGCTGGTGAACGCCAACGCCAGCGACGCGCTGGTCGACAGCGTCGAGCACGGCTACGCCAACTGCAAGGCGAACCTGCTGTTCCTGTGAAGTTCGGCGCTCGCGCCGAGGCTGGCGTCGAAGACGCCAGGTGCGCTGCGCGCGTTCGCCGCTTCGCGACGAACTCCCCTCACCTGACCTCTCCCCGTGAACGGGGAGAGGGTTACTTACAGAGGAGCGTCGGCGGCTACGCCTGCCCCACCGTCCCCTGGGCTTCCTGCTGCTTGCGGGCGGCGTAGATGCCGGTGAAGTCGATCGGTTCGAGCATGAAGGGGGGGAAGCCGCCTTCGCCGGTGAGGTCGGCGATGACCCGGCGGGCGAAGGGGAACAGGTAGCGGGGGCATTCCACCATCAGGAGCACCTCCAGGTCGCTGTCGGTGACCCCGGTGATCTGGAACAGGCCGCAGTAGAGCACCTCGATGTGGAAGATGGTCTCCGGCTCGCGCACGGCGCGGGCGCTGAGCTTGAGCTCCACCTCGTAGAAGCCGTCCGGCCGTCCCTTGGCGTTCAGCTCGACGCCCATGTCGACCTGCGGCTGGGCCGCGCCGCCGCGCAGCGACTCCGGCGCGTGCGGACTCTCGAACGACAGGTCGCGGATGTACTGGGCCAGGATGCGGATGCCGGGCGCATTGTCGGCGTCGGGCGCGCCAGGAAGGGCGGGGGGAAGGTCGGTCATCGGGCGGAAAGGGTCCGTCGCTGGGGCAGGAGGCGCTGCGGGCGGGCAGCGGTCGGGCTGGCTAACATGCGTCCCAGGCGGGTGCAACGGACAGAGGGACTGACGCGACGCCGCTTAGCGCCTATATTGGTTCGTTGACGTTCAGGGATTAAGGCTGCTGCTCGTGCCGCAGATCATCGAACTGGTCATTCTGGCCGCCGTGGCGGCAGTGGTGCTGTTCCAGCTCTACGCCGTGCTTGGCCGCAAGGTCGGGCGCCAGCCCGAAGACGTGCCGCAGACCCAGCCGGCCCTGGCGCGGGAGGCTGCGCGGGGCGCCGCGCCCGCCGTCCCGGACAGCCCGGCGCTGTCCGGCCTGGCCACCCTTCGGGCCCGCGACCCCGGCTTCGACGTCGCCCGCTTCATGCAGGGCGCGCGGCAGGCGTTCCAGATGATCGTCAAGGCCTTCGCCGCCGGCGACCGCGCGGCCCTGAAGCCGCTGCTGGCGGCCGAGGTGATGGAGGACTTCGAGAAGGCCATCGCCACCCGCGAGTCCGAAGGGCGCTCGCAGCAGGTGGAATTCCTGCAGGAGCCGCGCGCCGACCTGGAGAGCGTCAGCGTGATCGGCAACCTGGCCAAGGCCTCGGTGCGGTTCCTGGCCGAGCTGCGCAGCCGCTCGAAGGGTCCCGAGGGCGAGGCGGTGGACGACCAGCGGACCGCCGAGATCTGGACCTTCCAGCGCGACCTCAGCAACCGCGACCCGAACTGGACCCTGGTCCACGTGGACGCCGCCGAGGCGTGAGCCGCCGCTGGGCCGCGGCGGCCGCGAGCCTGATCCTGGCCGCCTGCGCGACGCCCGTCGTCCAGTTCGGACCTGGAATTCCCCTGACCAGCCTGCCCGGATGGGGCGCCGAAGACCACGCCGCCGCCTTCGACGCCGTGCGCACGGCCTGCCGCTATCGCCCCTCGATGCCGAGCGTCTGCCCGGACGCCCTGGCCGCCGGCGACCTCGGCGAGGGCCGGGCGAGGGCCTTCCTCGAACGCCGGCTGCGGGCCGAGCCGGTGAACGGCGAGGGGTTGCTGACCGGCTACTTCTCGCCGCTCTACGACGCCCGCCGCCAGCGCGAGGGCGATTTCACCGCGCCGGTGCGCCCGGCGCCGTCCAACCCCGGCGGCGCCGGCGACCGGGCGTCGATCGAGGCGCGGGACGCTCCGGATGCGCTGGCCTGGATGCGCCCGGAGGACCTGTTCTTCCTGCAGATCCAGGGCTCGGGGGTGCTGGATTTCCCGAGCGGGCGGTCGATGCGGGCGGTGTTCGCCGGCTCGAACGGCCAGCCCTACCTGGCGATCGGCCAGCCGATGCTGCAGCGGCGGCTGTTCGACGGCGAGCAGGGCTCGGCCCGGACCATCCACGGCTGGCTCGCCGCCCACCGCGGGCGGGACGCCGACGCGATCATGCGGCTGAACCGTCGGTATGTGTTCTTCCGGCTGACGCCCGACGACGGGACCGAGCCGCGCGGCGCAGCCGGCGTGGCGCTGCTGCCCGGCCGCAGCCTGGCGATCGACCCGGGCCGGCACGCCTGGGGCGAGCTGTTCTGGATCGACGGCGAGACCCCGCGGCTAGCGGGCGGGCGCGGCGACTATCGCCGGCTGGCGGTGGCGCTCGACACCGGCGGGGCCATCCGCGGCGAGGTGCGCGCCGACCTCTATGTCGGACGCGGCGAGGCGGCGGGCGACGAGGCCGGCCGGGTGCACCACACCCTGCGCCTCTGGAAGCTGGTGCCGGCCCGCCCGTGAAGCGCGACGCCGACGTCGAGGACCTGCGGCTGTGGGCCGTGGTGAGCAGCACGGTGCGGCCGCTGCGTCCCGTGCCCCTCCCTCCCCTTCATGGGGAGGGACAGCCGGCGCGGAGCGTCGGCAGGGTGGGGAGCGCAGAGGCGGCGGCTAACCCTGCCGGGTCGGCGCACGCCGCCAGACTCCCCCACCCGGGCGCGTCGCGCCCTGCCCTCCCCATGATGGGGAGGGAGGGCAGGGAGGAAGCCGGCGCGCTCGAGCCCGGGCTTCACCGCCGCATTGTGCGGGGGCGGGAAGTGACGGCGGCGCGGATCGACCTGCATGGGATGACCTACGACCCGGCGCGGGCGGCGCTCACGGACTTCATCCTGCGGTCGGTGGACCAGGGCTGGCGGGCGGTGCTGGTGATCACCGGCAAGGGGTCGCTGGGCGAAGGGGTGATCCGCCGGCATGCACCCGACTGGCTGGCCGCGCCGCCGCTGCGCGAGCACATCGCGGGAGTCTCGCCGGCGCACAGGAAGCACGGCGGCGAGGGGGCGCTGTATGTGGCGCTGAAGCGGAGGGGGTGAGAGGCGCAGTTCCCCACAATACGTCCTGGCCGGGCCTGTCCCGGCGATGACGTGGCGGGTTTGGCTGACGCGGTTGGGCGGCGCTACAGCTTCCTGGCCGCCTTCTCCGCCACCCCCGACGTCCCCTCGCGCGCCTCCAGCTTCGCTGCGACGTCGTCGAGGCTGACGCCGGCGGCTGCGAGCACCACCAGCCAGTGGTAGATCAGGTCGGCGCTTTCGGCGGCCAGGGCGTCGTCGTCCTCGAGCACGAAGGCGAGCGAGGCTTCCAGCGCCTCCTCGGCCAGCTTCTTGGCGGCGAGCTGGCGGTCGGACAGCAGGCGGGCGGACCAGGACTCGGCCGGGTCGCCGCCGCGGCGCGACTCGATGGTGGCCGCCAGTCGCTCTACGGTCTCGGCGAAGCGGCTCACGCCACCGGCTCGGGCAGGCGCATCGGCAGGCCCTCGGCGGCCATGGCGGCCTTGACCTCGCCGATGGAGAGCTCGCCGAAGTGGAAGATCGATGCGGCCAGCACCGCGTCGGCGCCGCCCTGGCGCACCGCGTCGATCATGTGCCGGGCGTTCCCGGCCCCGCCGCTGGCGATCACCGGCACCGACACCGCGCCGGAAACGGCGGCGAGCAGGCCGAGGTCGTAGCCCGTCTTGGCGCCGTCCTGGTCCATGGAGGTCAGCAGGATCTCGCCGGCGCCCCTGGCCACCCGGTCGATGGCGTAGGCGACGGCGTCGAGGCCCGTGGCCTTGCGACCGCCGTAGGTGAACACCTCCCAGCCATCGCCGCTGCGGCGCGCATCGATGGCGCACACCACAGCCTGGGAGCCGAAGGCGTCCGCGCAGCGGGCGACGAGGTCGGGGTCCTCCACCGCCGAGGTGTTGATCGACACCTTGTCCGCCCCCGAGCGCAGCAGCTGTCGCGCTGTCTCCACCGAGCGGATGCCTCCGCCCACGGAGAGAGGCATGAAGCAGACGTCGGCCGTGCGGGCGATCACATCGAAGATCGCGTCGCGGCCCTCGTGGCTGGCTGTGATGTCGAGGAACATCAGCTCGTCGGCGCCGGCGGCGTCATAGGCCGTGGCCTGCTCGACCGGGTCGCCGGCGTCGCGCAGCTCCAGGAACTGCACGCCCTTGACCACCCGTCCGTCCTTCACGTCCAGGCAGGGGATGACGCGGACCTTGAGCATCAGGCGGCCGCGAGGGCTTCGTCGGGCTGGATGGCGCCGGCGTAGAGGGCGCGGCCGAGCACGGCGCCGGAGATCGGCGCGCCCTTGCGGGCCTTGAGCTTGCGGATGTCCTCGACGGTGGCGAGGCCCCCGGCGGCGATCACCGGGATGTGCACCGCATCGGCGATGGCCCCGAACACCTCGACGTTGAAGCCCAAGAGGGCGCCGTCGCGGTCGATGTCGGTGACGATCAGGGCCGAGACGCCGACGTCCTCGAACCGGCGCGCCACGGTCAGGGCGTCGAGGCCGGAGTCCTCCAGCCAGCCCTGCACGGCCACCTTGCCCTTGCGCACGTCGACGCTGACGGCGACCTGCTCGGGCCATTGCCTGGCGGCGGCCTTGACCATCTCGGGGTCGCGCACCGCGGCGGTGCCGAGGATCACCCGGCTGACGCCCGCCTCGATCCAGGACTCGATGTTGGCCAGGGAGCGGACCCCGCCGCCCAGCTGCACCGGGATCGAGACGGCGTGCAGGATGGCCTCGACCGCCGCGCCGTTCACCGCCCGCCCCTCGGCCGAGCCGTTGAGGTCGATCACGTGCAGCCATTCGAACCCGGCCTTGGCCCAGGTGCGGGCCTGGGCGGCGGGGTCGTCGTTGAACACGGTGGCGGTGGCGAAGTCGCCGTGCACCACGCGCACGCACTGGCCGTCCTTCAGGTCGATGGCGGGATAGAGGATCATGGCCGCCACTCCAGGAAATCGGCCAGCAGCTTCAGCCCTGAGCCTTGAGATTTTTCGGGGTGGAACTGCACCCCGGCCAGGTTGCCGCGCATCACCGCCACCGGGAACCGGCCGCCGTGATCGGCCCAGGCCGCGACGTCGGCCGGGTCGGTCGGGAAGAAGGCGAAGGAGTGGGTGAAGTACATGTGGGCGCCCTGCGGCAGGGCCGCGAACATGCCGTGGGTTTGCGCGAGGTCAAGCGCGTTCCAGCCCATGTGCGGAACCTTGAGGCGCCCATCCGCCGGCTGCAGCCGCTTCACGTCGCCGGCCACCCAGTCCAGGCCGGGGGTCTCGCCGAATTCCAGCCCGCGCGTCGCCATCAGCTGGAGGCCGACGCAGATGCCCAGGAACGGCGCGCCGCGCGCCTGCACGGCCTCGGTCATGGCCTCGATCACGCCTGGCCGGCCCTGCAGCGCGCGCATGCAGGCGGCGAAGGCGCCGACGCCGGGCAGCACGACGCGGTCGGCCCGGGCGATCAGCTCCGGATCGTCGGTGGTGACGATCTCGGCGGCCACGGCGTGGTCGGCGGCGGCCCGCTGGAGGGCCTTCTCGGCCGAGCGAAGGTTGCCCGACCCGTAATCGATCAGGGCGACGCTCTGCATGGGTTCAAATCCTTCAGAGCACGCCCTTGGTGGAGGGGGCGTGGCCGCCGGTCTTCGGGTCCGGCTCGACGGCCATACGTAGGGCGCGGGCGAGCGCCTTGAAGCCGCTCTCGGCGATATGGTGCGAATTGTCCCCGTAAAGGGTCTCCAGGTGCACACAGGCGCCCGCATTCATGGCGAAGGCGTGGTGGAATTCCTTGAACAGCTCGGTGTCCATCTCGCCCACCTTCGGCCGTGCATACTGCACCTTCCAGATCAGGTAGGGGCGGTTGGAGAGGTCGATGGCGCAGCGCGTCAGGGTCTCGTCCATCGGGATGTAGGCGTGGCCGAAGCGGCGGATGCCGGCGAACCCGGGGATCGCCTGCCTGAACGCCTGGCCCAGCACGATGGCGGTGTCCTCCACCGTGTGGTGCATGTCGATGTGCAGGTCGCCCTTGGTCTCGACCGTGAGGTCGAAGCCGCCGTGCCGCGCGAAGCTCTCCAGCATGTGGTCGTAGAAGCCGATGCCGGTGGACACGGTCGAGGCGCCGGTCCCGTCGATATCGACGGCGACGCGCACCTGCGTCTCCTTGGTCTCGCGCCTGATGTCCGCGGTCCGGGCCATGCGGCGCCGTATGTGCGGGAAGGTGTTAAGAGTCCAGGAATTTCGGGCGCTTTCCGTTGTTGCGGAGAGAGCCCGCTCAACCCCCTCGGGGTCCCCCTCCCGCTGCGGGGCAGGGCAATCGCATATGGCGGGGAAGCGGCGCAGCAGCAGGAAGTTCAACCGCGGAGATCGCAGAGGTACGCAGAGACGGCGGAGTTTCTGGGCGTTCTCCGCGTGTCTCTGCGATCTCTGCGGTTTCATTCCTGGGGCGCTTGCGGCGCGCGCAACAGCCCGCAAAGTCAATGCGATAGCCCTGCCATGAAGGGGAGGAAATTCACGGTCGCCGCCAGCCTGTCTCCTCCCCCGTCGGGGGAGGGGGACC
>Ga0105240_10013941_pt1 | contig 11004 bp, 11 predicted proteins | sample KBSC54metaG_FD_80426 | JGI IMG/M metagenome (GOLD analysis project Ga0105240, IMG submission 80426) | Corn rhizosphere microbial communities from Kellogg Biological Station, Michigan, USA - KBS C5-4 metaG | ecosystem: Host-associated > Plants > Roots > Rhizosphere > Soil | place: Michigan, USA...
ATCCACACGCCGGGCATCTTCGTGCAGCGCCTGATCAAGGGCGCGAACTACGTCAAACCGATCGAACAGCGCACCGTGCGCAAGAGGGAGACCGCGTAATGGCCTGGAACCGCGACCAGCTCGCCGCGCGCGCCGCCAAGGAATTGCGCGACGGCTATTACGTCAACCTCGGCATCGGTATCCCGACCCTGGTCGCCAATTTCATTCCGGCCGGGATGAAGGTGGTGCTGCAGTCGGAGAACGGCATGCTCGGCATGGGTCCGTTCCCTACGGAAAACGAGGTTGATCCCGATCTTATCAACGCGGGCAAGCAGACGGTAACCGCACTGCCCCGCACGTCTTATTTTTCCTCCGCCGACAGTTTCGCCATGATCCGGGGCGGGCATATCGACCTTTCAATCCTTGGTGCGATGGAGGTGTCGGAAACCGGCGATCTGGCGAACTGGATGGTGCCCGGTAGGCTCGTAAAGGGCATGGGCGGCGCGATGGATCTTGTTGCCGGCGTGAAACGCTGCGTCGTGACCATGGATCACACCGACAAAGCCGGAAAGTCGAAGCTGCTGAAGAAGTGCACATTGCCGTTGACCGGCGTGCATTGCGTTCAGCGCATCATCACCAACCTCGGCATGTTTGATGTTGTTGAGGGCGGTTTGAAGCTTATGGAACTTGCGCCCGGCGTTGTGCAGCAGCAGATTGCCGACAGCACGGAAGCGACTTTGGTCTAACGGTCAGCGTTTCCTGCGATCCCGCAATTTCTTTGGCAGCGGACGTCGCGGTGGTTTGGGAGCATTCGCGAGCTTTTCTTTATCCATACGGTCCGCGCGAGCGCCTCGCATGCTGTTGATCAGGAACGCGACGAGCGCGAAAAGGACCAAGAACACAATTACCGCTAGCCCGGCGGCTCCGGCCAAAACGTGACTCATGAGGCGCGCGCCTTCTTGTGCTCTTCCAGCCGCGACATGATCTCGACGAAATTGCAGGGTCGATGCCGGATATCGAGCTGCCATTTCAGGATGCCGTCCCATCCGTCCTTCACAGCGCCCGGTGATCCTGGAAGGGCGAAAAGATAGGTTCCCCCTGCCACGCCGGCGCAGGCGCGCGATTGCAGGGTGGATGTGCCGATCTTCTCGAAGCTGATCTGATGGAAGATCACGGAGAACCCGTCGATTTCCTTTTCAAAGACGGAGCGGAAGGCTTCCACGGTCACATCACGGCCGGTCAGCCCGGTGCCGCCGGTGGAGATCACGACGTCGATGTCCGGATCGGCGATCCACTTTTTGAGGTGTGTCGTGATCTGCGCCTGATCGTCCCGCAGCAGCGTCCGCGCCGCGAGGGCGTGGCCCGCTTCGGTGATGCGCTTCGCCAGCGTGTCGCCAGAGACATCATCTGACGGGTCGCGTGTATCCGATACCGTCATCACCGCAATGCGGACGGGGACAAACGCGATGGTCTCATCAAGTTTGTGCGTCGTCGTCATCGCCATCCTCGGGCGCAGGTGCTGGTGGCGGGGGCGGCGCCGACTGATGGGGGGGCTTGTAGATCGGCCACCCACCAGCGGCTGTCTCGGATAGCGCAGTCGCCTCAAGGCCGAGCCTGCGCCGGTACATCCACTGATAGGTCAACACGCGCTTTACGTAGAGGCGTGTCTCTGGCGCGTGCATGCTTTCGATAAACAGCAGCGCGTCATCGCCTTTGCCTTCGCGCGCGGCCATCCAGTTCGAAACCTTGAGCGCGCCGGCGTTATAGGCGGCGCAGAGCTCGACCAGATTGCCGTTATAGAGATTGAGCAACTGCGCCACCAGGCGCTGGCCGATCGCCATGTTATAGCTTGGATCGCTCAACTGCGCCGCTGCACCGGCGCCGCCTATATGCACAGCGGTGGCGGGCATCACCTGCATCAAACCCCGCGCGCCCGGGCCAGAGACGGCGGTCGGATGAAAGCGGCTTTCCGCGCGGATGATGGCAAGCACCAGCGCAGGGTCGATCGTGTAGCCTCCATCCGGCTTGTACGGCGGCACCGGGAAGAGACCTGTCAGCTTTGCTCCGCGCGAAGCCGCGAGCTCGCTCGCGCGCATCTCGACATTCGGCGCACCGAGTTGTCGCGCCAGCGCGGCAAAAGCGATGTCGGAGCTCGAATTGCTCTGGTCGAAAGCGCGTTCCAATTCCTCATCGATTTCGGCGCGTTCTCCGACCTGCCAAAGCGCGGCGGCGCGGTGCGCGGCTGGAATTTCCATCAGACGCGCAAAGCTCGCGTCATCGATTATGGGATCGGAGAAACCAGTCTGCGTGTCCTGACCGAGGATCTGTTCCGCGAGAAGCCCGTAGAACGTCGGCTCTTCCTTCGCTGCCACAGTAAGTAACGTTACGACACTGCCAGGCTCTCCCGCGCGGGCATGTGCACGCGCGGCCCAGAACGCGGCGCCGGCGCGGACCCAGTTCGGAACTGAACCGACCTGCGCCAGCGTTTCGAAGTATTGCGCGGACTCGTGGAACATGCCGAGCCGGAAGGCAGCCAGGCCAGCATTCCAATCCAACAGGGGCACAGATCGTCTGTCGGTCGCGGCAACGCGTGACGCGAGATCATAGGCTTTCTGGTCCAGGCCCTCTGTGAAATAGGAGGCCGCGATACGCTGCGACAGGCGTGCATTGTCGTAGGAGGGTATCGCGCCGCTATCTACAAGAGGCTGCAGCACCGCCATCGCTTCGTCCGGCTGATCGGATTTGATCAGCGCGTTGATCTGGGTAGATGCGGTGCGGGCTGCGTCGGAGCTCAGCGGAGGATCGGGCAGATTTACGTCTTCATAGCCACCGCCGCGCGTACGCGGCATTCCAGCAGGCGCCGGGATATTGGTGACGACCGCAACGAGGATCGTGCGATGGTGGCGGCGCACCTTCTTTGTCGAGCGCTTGACGGCCAGACGGTAGATGCGATCTGCAACCGCAAGCTCACGGTAGTCCTTGAGCCAGTCGATCAGCGTTGTGACCGGAACCCGCTTGCTGTGCGGCGAAAGGTAATGTTCGGCGAGCGCATAGCCCTTCAGCGACGGATCGGAGATTTCGGTCATGAGGGATACGGCTTTATCGAAATGCCCCTCACGTTCCGCGGCGAAGATTTGCCGGTAGCGTTCTGCATCCGCGGTCGACAGCACGTGCATCGCCTGAATGTTGTTGACCGGTTCGGGGATCGCTTCGTCCGCACGCACTTGCGCGCACAAGGCTGCGCCGATCAACAACGCCGTCGCAACGCGGTTCAATGCCATGTCGAAATCCCGGTGTTCGGTATAGTCCTAGCCTTAGGCGACCGCTCGCTCAAGAAGACCGAGTGCGAGGATCTTTTCCTCAATGGCCTGCAGATCGCGCCACGCCAGCTTTTTGTGCGCGGGCTGACGCAAAAGGTAAGCAGGATGTAATGTTGGCATCACCGGAACCATGCGTCCGTTGACGCTGTAGTCAAGCCATCGTCCGCGCGTTTTCATGATCCCGTCGCTGCGTCCCATCACGTGGCGCACCGCGACCGCGCCCAGCAGGATCATCACTTCCGGGTTCACAAGCTCGATGTGACGCCGGAGGAATGGCAAGCACATCGCGGCTTCCTCCGGCGATGGATCGCGATTGTCCGGCGGACGCCAGTTGATGACGTTTGTGATGTAGGCCGTGGTGCGATCCAGATGGATCGCCGCCATCATTTTGTCGAGCAACTTGCCGGCGCGTCCGACAAACGGCAGTCCTTGCTTATCTTCGTCGCGCCCCGGCGCTTCGCCGATGAACATAATGCGATTTGCAGGATTGCCATCGGCGAACACCGTGTTGGTCGCGCTTCGTTTGAGCGCGCAACCTTCGAAGCCTTCGAGCGCCGCTTTCAACTCCGCGAGCGAATTAGCATCGCGTGCCAGTTCGATTGCCGTTCCGATGGAATCCGATTCAAGCGGCGGCACAGCCTTTGGCGGCGCAGGCGTCCTCGCGGCGACAGGCACGGAAGGTTTTGCGGGCTGGACTGGTGGGCGCGACACGAACCGGTCCGCCGGCGCGTCACCCATGGCCTCGTCCGCGCCGGCTTCGACGAGCCAGGCGAGAGCCGAAAGGGAGTCTTGCGCGGGAACCGTCACGGCCTTTTCCCTAGGGGAAGTTGGAGCAGCCAAGCTTAAAGGGCCTTTGGGGGGATTGCATCCCGCAAATCGCCCGCCCCATAACCGTATTCGGAGAGGAATCCGCAGGAATTTGCCCATGGCCGAGGCCGTCGAACGCGAAAGCATGGAATACGACGTCGTGGTGGTCGGTGGGGGGCCTGCCGGTCTTTCCGCGGCTATCCGGCTGAAGCAGCTCGCCGCCGAGGCCGGGCGCGAGGTCAGCGTCTGTGTGCTGGAAAAAGGCTCCGAGATCGGCGCGCATATCCTATCCGGCGCGGTAATCGATCCGATCGCGATCAACGAACTCATTCCCGACTGGAAGGAGAAGGGCGCACCGCTCGACACGCCGGTCACCGACGACCGGTTCTATTTCCTCGGACCGGCGGGAAGCATCCGCCTGCCGAACTTCGCCATGCCACCGTTGATGAGCAATCACGGCAACTACATCGCGAGCCTCGGCAATGTCTGTCGCTGGCTGGCGGCGCAGGCTGAGGCGCTAGGCGTGGAGATCTATCCGGGTTTCCCCGCGGCCGACATCGTCTATGGCGACAAGGGCGAAGTGCGCGGCATCGTCACTGGCGATCTCGGTGTCGCGCGCGATGGGCATCACAAGGATTCCTTCACGCCGGGCATGAACATTCTTGGCAAGTACACACTGTTCGCGGAAGGCGCGCGGGGTTCGCTATCGAAACGTCTCGGCGCGAAGTTCGGTCTGCACGAAGGCCGCGACTTCCAAAAATTCGGCATCGGCCTGAAAGAGCTATGGGAGCTGAAACCGGAGCATCACAAGCGTGGTCTCGTGATGCACTCCTTCGGCTGGCCGCTTGACGACAAGACCGGCGGTGGCTTGTTCATGTATCACTGGGGCGAGAATTTCTGCTCTATCGGCTTCGTGGTTCATCTGAACTACTGGAATCCCTACACGTCGCCATTCGACGAATTCCAGCGCGTGAAGCACCACCTCCGCATCGCGGAGATGCTTCAGGGTGGCAAGCGCATCGGTTACGGCGCGCGCGCGATTACCGAAGGCGGATTCCAGTCCGTTCCGAAGCTCGCGTTTCCGGGCGGCGCGTTGATTGGTTGCTCGGCAGGTTTCGTGAATGTGCCGCGCATCAAGGGCAGCCACAACGCCATGAAGACTGGCATGCTCGCGGCTGAAGCGGCGTTCGCCGCATTGGGCGAGGGCCGACAGAACGATACGCTTGATAGTTATGAATCGGCATACCGCGAGAGCCACGTCTACAAGGATCTGAAACGCGTCCGCAACGTGAAGCCGTTGTGGTCAAAGCTCGGCACGGTCATCGGCGTGCCGCTTGCCGCGATCGATATGTGGACCAACCAGCTGTTTGGCTTCTCGTTCCTCGGCACACTGAAACACGGCAAGCCGGACTACGCGACGCTCAAGCACGCCAATCGGTGCAAGCCCATCGCCTATCCAAAACCCGACGGCGTTCTCAGCTTCGACAAGCTGTCATCGGTGTTTTTGTCGAGCACGAACCACGAAGAGGATCAACCTGTTCATCTCGTCCTTAAGGATCCGTCCATCCCGATCCGGGTAAATTTGCCCGAATACGCGGAACCGGCACAGCGTTACTGTCCGGCTGGCGTTTACGAGGTTGTTACGGAAGCGTCAGGTCCGCGCTTTCAGATCAACGCGCAGAACTGTGTTCACTGCAAGACATGCGATATAAAGGACCCCGAACAGAACATTACGTGGGTCACGCCAGAGGGCGGTGGCGGGCCGAACTATTCGAATATGTAGGAGACGTCATTGCGTAAAACCCCGCTCTTCCTCGCTGCCGCTTTCTCGGTTGCCGGTCTTACTGTTGCTTCGGCCCGCACGAATGACGACGCGGCGAGCTACAGTGCTTATCTGTCCGGGCGGTTCGCGGCCGACGAGCATGACATGTCGGATGCTGCGAAATTCTATGGCGTCAGTCTCAGCCACGAGCCCGACGACGCAACAATCCAGGCGCTCGCGTTTTTTTACTCGACTTCCTCCGGTGATATCGATGCGGCCGCAAAACTGGCGAAGCGGCTTGTGGCGACAACGACCGATGACCGGCCTTCACGGCTTGTCCTGGCGATCGCTGCGTTGAAACGCGAAGACTACAAAACCGCGCGCGACGAGATAAACAAGTCGGCGAAAGGCACCTTCACGTCTTTGACGGTGGGGCTTGTCGATGCATGGGCGGCAGCCGGTGCGGGCGATGCGGCTCGTGCCGACGCCGATCTGAAAGGGTTGCGCGCGCAGGCCGGCATGGAGAGCATGGCGGCGTTCCACCAGGCTCTGATCCTGGAATATCTCGGGCAGACCGCGGCTGCAGATGCGGCGTATAGCGAAACGCTGAAGACCGATGGGCCATCGCCGCGTCTGGTCAACGCCTATGGCCGGTTTCTGGAGCGTAACGGACGCGCTGCAGACGCGAGTGCTCTCTACACCAAGGTTGCGTCGAATGCGGCGCTGGGGCCAATTCTGAAAGCTGGTCAGAACCGCATTGCCAAAGGCGAAAAAACCGAGCCGCTGGTCAAGCGTCCGCAGGATGGTGTCGCGGAAGCGCTCTTCGGCATCGCCGCATCGCTGACGGAAGAATCCAGCGCCGATGTTTCGATCCTGTATCTTCGTCTCGCGCTGTACCTGAAACCGGAGCTCGACCTCGCGAATATCCTTCTGGGGGACCGGATGGAGCAGCTGCAAAAATACGACTATGCGATCGAGGCCTATCGCAAGATTGATCATGACTCGCCGTACTACCGCATGGCCGCGATCCAGATCGCGACCGATGAAGCGCGGCTCGACAAAGCCGATCAGGCCATCCGCGATCTGAAGACGCTAGCAGATGCGTCGCCGAACGATATCGAAGCGTGGACCGCGTTGGGCGACGCCTATCGCTCCGCGAACAAATTCCCGGAAGCGGCGTCGGCCTACGATCACGCAATCCAGATTCTCGGCACGCCACAGAAGAAAGACTGGCCGCTGTTCTTCGCGCGCGCTCTATCGAAGGACCGGTCACACGATTGGACTGGCGCGGAAGCCGATCTGCAGACGGCGCTCAAGCTAAGCCCTGACGAACCGCAGACGCTGAATTATCTCGGCTACAGCTATGTCGATCAAAACCGCAACATTCCCGAAGCGTTGAAGATGCTGGAGAAGGCGCGGTCCCTGAAGCCGTATGACGGCTATATCGTCGATAGTGTCGGCTGGGCTTATTACCGGCTCGGCCGCTTCGCGGACGCCGCCAAGACATTGGAAGACGCCGTGCTGCTCGTGCCCGGCGATCCGACGATCAACGATCACTATGGCGACGCGCTGTCGAAGGTCGGGCGCAAGCTCGACGCCACGTTTCAGTGGAACCATGCGCTCGCGTTCGGTCCGGAAGCCGACGAGAAGTTGAAGATTGAACAAAAACTCCAGACGGCCGGCGGTGACAATTAGCGTTCGCGTCTTCGCGCCGGCGAAGATCAATCTGTTCCTCCATGTCGGCGATAAGCGCGCAGACGGTTTTCATCCTCTGGAAAGCCTCGCTGTCTTTGTTGACGTTGGCGACAGACTTTCTCTGGAGCGTTCGGACAATCTGTCTCTCACTATCGATGGTCCATTCGCAGAAGGCCTCGTGGGCGATGGCGACAACCTGGTGCTCAAAGCGGCGCGTTTGATCAACGTAACCGGCCGCATCGTCCTCACCAAGAACCTTCCCGTTGCCTCCGGTATTGGCGGCGGTTCTGCCGATGCGGCGGCAGCGCTGCGCGCATTGAACGAGTTGTGGAACTTGAACAGGACCGATCTTGCGGAGATCGCAGCGAAGCTGGGCTCAGATGTTCCTGTCTGTGTTGCAAGCAAAGCGGCTTGGATGGAAGGCCGCGGCGAAATCCTCACGCCGGCGTCCGTTCCGGCGTTATCGTTGGTCCTCGTCAATCCGCGCGTGGGTGTTTCCACGGCCGATGTCTTTCGCACCTTGAAAGATCGATCAGGTATCGGAATGCGGCTTGGGTGGGAGGGTGATCTTTTGCCGTTCCTGCGGAATGCAACGAACGATCTCGAGGAGCCCGCGTGCGCCATTCAGCCAGTTATCGGCGATGTCCTGGATGCGCTCGAAACGTTGCCGAGTGTTAAGCTAGCTCGGATGTCCGGAAGTGGGGCGACGTGCTTTGGTATATTTGAAGATGAGGCTTCCGCTGCAAATGCAGCGCGGCTTCTGTCGGTAGAGCATCCCGGATGGTGGGTGCATGCGACGAAGGTTCTTCAGTAAGCGCGCTCGACGCAGAAATCAGCGATGTCGGCGAGCACGGAGCGGATTTCGCCCGCGGGAAGGATTTCGAGCGCGCGCTTTGCCTCAGCCGCGTAACGTCGTGCGCGGGCCATTGTTTCGCTGATCGCGCCGGTCTCTTCGACGAGCGTGATCGCGCGGTCAAGATCGGCTTCGCCCTGCGGTCCGGTTTCGATGGTACGGGTCCAGAATTTACGTGCAGTTTCACTCGCGCGCGCGTAGGCGAGAATGATCGGCAGCGTGACTTTCGCCTCGCGGAAATCGTCGCCGACGGATTTGCCCATCAACGCCTGACGTCCCGAATAATCGAGTGCGTCGTCGACAAGTTGGAATGCAATGCCGAGGTTCTGGCCATAGTCCCGCATTGCGGCGATGCGCTCTTCGCTCTGTGCGGAGATCACGGCACCGGATTCTGCGGCCGCCGCGAATAGCGCGGCGGTTTTTGCGCTCACCACGCGCAGATAGTCTTCCTCGGTCACGCCGAGATTGTTCGCCGATTTGAGCTGCATCACTTCGCCTTCTGCGATTATCGCGGAGGCGCCCGCGAGAATGTCGAGGACGGTAAGGCTGCCGGTTTCGACCATCAGCTGGAAGGCACGGCTGAACAAGAAGTCGCCGACCAGGACGCTGGGTTTGTTGCCCCAGACAATGTTAGCGGAGACCTTTCCGCGGCGAAGCGAACTTTCATCGACCACGTCGTCGTGGAGCAGAGTCGCGGTATGGATGAACTCCACTGCCGCCGCCAATCTCACATGGCCAACTCCGTGATAGCCACCCATGTGCGCCGCGGCGAGGGTGAGCAGAGGGCGAAGCCGCTTGCCGCCGGAATCGATCAGATGGCGCGACAGGTCTGGGATCAGCAGAACCGTGCTGCCCATGCGATCATGGATCAGCTTGTCGGTCGCGACCATGTCGGCGGCGACGAGGGCGTGGAGCCTCTCGACCGGCGAGACATCGGCAATTTTGGCGGTATCGGTCGCGGCCACGTTGAATTCCTTGCCGGTTTCATCCGGCGCTGCGAGATTAGGCGTCCGCCCCGTGCGGTCAAGCCGACCAAAGGTCCTGGGAACATATATGCGCGCTGTCTTGAAAACGAACAATCTGGTTCAGCTCAATTTTGCCGAGGCGGTTCTGAAGGATGCGGGAATCGCAGCGGTGACCTTCGATTCCCAGATGAGCTCGACCGACGGCAGCGTGGGCATTTTGCCGCGCCGGTTGATGGTCTCGGACGAGGATTTCGCGCAGGCACAGCGCGTGCTGCGCGAAGGTGTGCCGGACGCCGTCGTCGAGCCGTGACGGCGGCCACGGAAGATCGCTTTCTGAACGGGCGGGTGATCGTCCGCCAATCTGCTCATGGATTTCGCGCAGGGCTGGACGCGGTGATGCTTGCTGCCGCCGTGCCTGCCGCGCCTGGTGATGAGACAATCGAATTGGGGTCGGGCAGTGGGACGGCGTCGCTTTGCCTCGCCGCGCGTGTTGCGGATTGCTCGGTCACGGGCATTGAGATTGATTCGGCTATGGCGGCGCTTGCGAACACCAACGCAGCGAAGAACGCCTTCGGCGCGCGGGTGAATTTTGTCGACGGCGACGTGTTCGATCTGCCGAAAGACGTTAGACGCGATTTCGCGCATGTCTTCTGCAATCCGCCGTTTCACGACGCGCAGGGCGAGGCGTCGCCGGAGCCGTCGCGGGATCGTGCGCTGCGCGATGCCGGCCGTATCGCCGAGTGGATCGAGATCGGGCTGAAGCGCACGATCAGCGGTGGCACGTTCACACTGATCCTTCGTGCCGATCGCGTGGGAGAAGCACTTGGGCATCTTCCAGAGCGCGGTGTGACGATCTTCCCACTCTGGCCGCGCGCCGGCGAACCAGCGAAGCGGGTCATCCTGCAAGCGAGGAAGGGAAGCCGTGCGGCGCTCGTTCTTTCTTCCGGCCTCGTGTTGCATAGCGCCGACGGCACCTACACCGCTGAGGCCGACGCGGTCCTGCGCGACGGCGCCTCGCTTGCTCTGGATTCCCGTGGCCTATAGGTTCCGGCCACACTGAAAACCGGAAGAATCGTGGCCAAGGCGAAGACATTTCAGGATCTGATCCTGACGCTCCAGAACTACTGGGCGCGGCAGGGTTGCCTCATCCTCCAGCCCTATGACGTGGAGATGGGCGCGGGCACCTTTCACCCGGCGACGACATTGCGTGCGCTAGGCCCGCGGCCGTGGCGTGCCGCCTATGTGCAGCCGTCGCGCCGCCCGAAGGATGGCCGCTATGGCGAGAACCCCAACCGGCTCCAGCACTATTACCAATTCCAGGTGATCATGAAGCCGGCGCCGTCGGACATTCAGGAACTCTATCTCGGTTCGCTACGCGAGATCGGTCTCGATCCGGCGCTGCACGACATCCGCTTTGTCGAAGACGATTGGGAGAGCCCGACGCTCGGCGCGTGGGGGCTCGGCTGGGAGGTGTGGTGCGACGGCATGGAAGTCTCGCAGTTCACGTATTTCCAGCAGGTCGGCGGCATCGATTGCGATCCGGTGGCGGGCGAGATCACCTACGGTCTCGAACGCCTCGCGATGTATGTGCAGAACGTCGAGTTCGTGTACGACCTCGCCTAC
>Ga0105240_10013942_pt1 | contig 11003 bp, 4 predicted proteins | sample KBSC54metaG_FD_80426 | JGI IMG/M metagenome (GOLD analysis project Ga0105240, IMG submission 80426) | Corn rhizosphere microbial communities from Kellogg Biological Station, Michigan, USA - KBS C5-4 metaG | ecosystem: Host-associated > Plants > Roots > Rhizosphere > Soil | place: Michigan, USA...
CGGACGTTCACTGATGCCGCGCACGCCGTTCATCGCCGCCAACTGGAAGATGTACAAGACCGTCCACGAGGCGGTCGCCTTCGTCAAGGAGTTCCGCACGCTGGTGAAGGACGTGCACGACGTCGAGATCGTCGTCGCGCCGCCGTTCACCGCGCTCCATGCCGCCGTCGAGGCCGCGCACGGATCGAACGTGGGGATCGCCGGACAGAACCTGCACTGGGAGCGCGAGGGGGCGTTCACCGGTGAAATCAGCGCTGGCATGCTCAGGGAGGCCGGCGCCGAGTACGCGATCATCGGCCACTCGGAGCGGCGGCGGCTGTTCGGCGAAACCGACCAGTCGGTCAACCGGAAGCTCGCGGCGGCGCTCGCGGCGCAGCTCACCGCGATCGTCTGCATCGGCGAAACGCTCGAGGAGCGCGACGCCGGCCGGACGCTCGACGTGCTCGACCGCCAGATCAAGCAGGGATTCGACGGGATCACCGGCGAGCAGATCGCGTCGCTGGTGATTGCCTACGAGCCGGTGTGGGCCATCGGCACCGGCCGCAACGCGACGCCGGCGCAGGCCGGCGAGGCGCACGCGCACATCCGCGCCCGGCTGCGCCAGTGGTTCGGCGGCACCGCCGCCGACCAGTGCCACATCCTCTACGGCGGCAGCGTCAAGCCCGACAACATCCGCGAGCTCGCCTCGCTCGAAGACGTCGACGGCGCGCTCGTCGGCGGCGCCAGCCTCGACGTCCGCAGCTTCTTCGAGATCGTCACGCGCAGCCGCGCGGCCACCGTCTAGCGCGGCCGGCGCCAAGAACATGACAGGAGATCAGGAGTTCAGGAGCATAGGAGGTTACCTTGCCTCTTCGAATGAGCCGGATTCCCTCCTAGCCTCCTGAACTCCCGATCTCCTGTGATGTTCCTTTCGGCGGCCGCGCTCACGGCACGATGATGCGCGCGACGGCGTTCGACGCAAACGTGCCGCTGCGCGCGTTGTGAGCAAAGACGACCAGGTCGTAGGTGCCCGGCGGCAACGGCCCGGCGATCAAGTTGTATCCGGCCGCGGCGAAGAAGCCGCCGAACACCGCGCCCACATCGGGACGCGAGACGCCAGGCGTCGTGGCGCCAAGGAAGATCGGCGCACCGGTGCCGACCGGCAGCGCCCACACGTGGATCGCATCCACCCCGCTGTCGGTGGTCGCACCGGCGCCCTTCACCCAGCCGCCGACGAAGAATGTCGGGCTGACCGTACTGCCGTTCGCGGGCGCGTCGATCACCGTCCGCGGTTGCGCCGGCGGGGCGGCCACGAACACGCCGCCGCTGAACGCCGGGTCGAATGCGTGGAAGCCGACCACTTCGCTGCCGGTCGCGCCGTCCCAGACGCGCACGTGCGGGCTGCCGCCGGGACCGGCCGCCGTGATCACCTCGGCGTGGCCGTCGAGATCGAGATCGCCCGCGGCGACGCGGACACCGCCGCCGAATTCGGGCGCGTAGGCGAAGAAGCTGCGCAGCTCGTGCAGGTCGACGCCGCTGAACACCTTCACGTGCGGTCCGCCGCCCGCGCCCGCGCCGGTGACGATATCGGCGCGACCGTCGCCGTCGACATCGCCCGCGGCGACGTAGACGCCGCCGAAGAACGCCGGATCATAGGCGTCGAACGCCGCCCGCAGCGTGCCGTCGCCGCCGAACACGCGCACCTCGGGCGGCGCCGCCGGCGGCGGGGCGGTGATGATCTCCGCGAAGCCGTCCGCATCCACGTCGCCGACCGCCACGCGCACGCCGCCGACACGCGACGGATCGTAGGCGTAGAAGTCGACCGTGAGCGCCCCGGTGCGTCCGTCGAAGACGCGCACCTCGGGAGGCGCGCCGTCGCGGCCGGTGACGATGTCGGGCACCCCGTCGCCGTTGACGTCGCCGGCGGCCACGTAGATGCCGCCTGGCGAGGGGTACGGATACGCCACGAACTCGCGAATCTCGGTGCCCGAATAGCCGTCGAACACGCGGACGATCGCGTCAGCGGCGCCGAGGCCCGGCGCGGTGATCACGTCGTCGACGCCGTCGCCCGTGAGGTCGGCCATGGCGACGCGGATGCCGCCGCTCGAGCCGGGATCCGCGACCGTGACGCTGCGCACCAGCGTGCCGGTGCCGTCGAACGTGTTGACGGTCGCGCCGCTGCCGGCGCCGGCCACGAAGAGCGGCGCGCGCATGACGCGGAAGCTGTAGGGCTGCGAGGCGCTGCAGCCGGTGCTCGCCGACATCGCGGTGGCGACGACGTCGAAACGGCCGAGCGCCGTCGGCGTGCCGCTGATCGCGGATCCGGCGAAGGTCAAGCCGGCCGGCAGCGCGCCGCCGATCGAAAACACGGCATCGCTCACCGCGCTTGCGCTCAGCGTCATCGAGAACGGCTGGCCGAGTCGTATGGCCGGCGGCGTCGCCGGATCGATGGTGATTGCCGGACAGCCGACCGTGAGCGGCGCCGATCCGTTACTCGCGGCGAAGTTGGCCGTCGCTCCGTAGGCGGCAGTGATCGTCAGCGTCTGCGCCATCGTTCCCGCGGGCAGCGTATAGAGCGCGTTCGCCGTCCCGTTGCTGACCGCCCCGCTCACGCTCGCTCCCACCGTCACGGAACCCGCAGTGCGCACCGTGAACGTCACCGCGCCGCTGCTGACGGGACCTCCTGCGCTGGTCACGCCGGCAGAGAGCGGAACCGTCTGCGCGGCGATGCTGTACGGCACCGACGCGGCCGTCGCGGACGTCGTCGTCGACGCCGGTCCGAGGACGAGCGTGTGCGTGGCGTCCGAGCTGCCGGAAAAATTGGTCGTCCCCGAGAAGACCGCAGTGATGGTCAAGGTCTGCGCGACGGTGCCGCCCGGGATGACATAGACCCCGGACGCGGTGCCGCCCGAGACGGGCGTCGGCACCGGCGAGCCGACGACCGTGCTGGCGCCGTCGCGGACGGTAAAGGTGACCGTGCCGCCGTTGACGATGCCGTTGGCGCTGCTGAGTGAGGCCGAGAGCGGCACCGCCTGCGCCGAGGAGCTGAACGACGCCGCCGCATTCGACGCCGCCGTTGTCGACGGGGCGCTGCCGATGGTCAGCGACGCGATGTTGCTGCTGGCGAGAAAGTTGGGACTGCCGCTGTACGCCGCGGTCACGGTCAGCGTCTGCGCGTTCGTCCCGGCGGGCAGCGTATACGATGCGCTCGCGATTCCGCCGCTGACGGCGGCGCTGGTCACGGGCGACCCGATCACGGCGCTCGACCCGTCGCGCACGGTGAACGTCACCGTGCCGCCGGTGACGGCGACGCCATTGAAGACAAGCGCCGACAATGTCACCGACTGCGCCGCATCGCGGTAGGTGGCTACTCCGGGAAACGCGAGCGTCGACGTCGCCCCCGCGGCGATGGTGATCGAGTAGGCGCGCGTGCCGTAGACGCCGAACGAGTCCTGCGCGGACAACGTGAAGGCAAACGTGCCGGCCTGCGTCGGCGTGCCGCTCATGGTGCCCGAGTCCGGGTCCAGCGCGACGCCGGGCGGAAGGCTGCCGCTCTGCGTGGCGAACACGAACGGTGGGGTGCCGCTCGTGGGCGTGACGGTCGCACTGAACGGGATCCCGACCGTTCCCGACGGCAGGCCGGGTGGACTCAACGCCAGATGGTCGAACGTGGCGATCACGACAGCGTCGCTGCCCGCCGGCACGACGCACGGCCCGCTGCCCGTGCACGCGCCGCTCCAGCCCGTGAACAGCGACCCGTTGTCGGGCGTCGCGTCGAGCTCGGGCGACGTCGAGGAATCGAAGGCGCGGACGCAATCCGGCGGGCAGTACAACGCCCCCGGGCCACTGACGGCGCCGGTGCCGGTGCCGTTCACCGTCACCGTGACGAAGCAGCATGTGTCGTTGAGGAAAATTTCGCTGGCGTCGATGTCACCGTATCCGACGGCGAGATCCAGCTTGCCGTCGCCGTTGATGTCGGCGATCGCCAGCGCCTGCGGTCCGGAGAAGGACGCCATCGGAAAGGTCTGCGCGCTGCCGAGGCCGCTGGAGGAACCGGTGCCCTGGAACAGCGAAACCGAACTGTCGCCGAAATTGGCCACGATCGCGTCCTGAATGCCGTCGCCGTTGATGTCCGCGGCCTGCACCGCGGTCGGCAGGCTTCCGGTCGCCAGCGTCGACGTCAAGGTGAACGTGCCGTCGCCGAATCCCTCGCCGCCGTCCTGCCCGCTGAAGACGAACAGCGAATCCTCGGAGTAGGCCGCGATCGCCAGATCGGGAATGCCGTCGTGGTCGGCGTCGAGAATGGCGACGTCCATCGGCCCGGCCGCGTTCGGCGCGTCGACGTCGAACGGGGTCAGCGCGGTGAAGCCGCCGATGCCCTGCCCCAGGAACACCGAAACGGTGCTGTCGCTGAAGTTGGTGACGACGAGATCGAGGACCAGGTCGCCATTCAAATCGCCGGCGCGCACCGCGGTCGGGTTCGCCCCCGTGGTGTAGACCACGGCCGGCGCGAAACCGCCGCTGCCGTCGCCGAGCAGCACGCTGATCGTGTTGGAGGCCGAGTCCGGCGTCACGAGATCGAGGTGACCGTCGCCGTCGAGATCGGCCGCAATCACCATGTTCGGGAACGACCCGACGGCGAACTCCGTCACCGGATCGAACGTGCCATCGCCGTGGCCGAGGAACACCGCGACAGAGCCGACGGGGCTCGAATCGGCGGTGGCGATGTCGAGCCTGCCGTCTTCGTTGAAGTCGCCGACCGCGATGCCGAACGCGCTGCCGCCAGGCGGCAGGGCAAGGTCGGTGGGAGCGCCGAACGCGCCGGCGCCGTCGCCGAGCCGCACACGCACGGTCCCGTTGTCGCAGTCAGCGACAATCAGATCGAGCTTGCCGTCACCGTCGACGTCGGCGAACACCACGCCCGGCGTGTCGCTGGTGCCGCTGGTCCCGCTCGCGTATTGCACGCCGGCGGCGAGCGACAAGGTCTGCGCCCACACCGCGGGCACGGCTGCAGCGCTGATGAACACGAGGAGTGCGAGCGCGCGCGCAGCACGGACAGAAATAATCATAAAGGGCTATTCAGATTGGAAATGGGGCGCAGACGAGCCTACCGCATCCGAGACGCGCGTGCCAAATCCCGAATTGCCTCGCCGTGCTACGGCACGACGATGCGCGCGATCGCGTGCGACGCGAACGTACCGCTGCGCGCGTTGTGCGCGAAGGCGATCAGGTCGTAGGTGCCCGGCGGCAGGGGGCCGGCAATCAGATTGAACCCGGCGTCGGCGAAGATACCGCCGAACGCCGCGCCGACATCCGGACGCGAGACCCCGGGCGTCGTGGCGCCCACGAAAATCGGCGCCCCGCCGGCCACCGGCAGCGCCCACACGTGGATCGCGTCGACGCCGCTGTCGGTGGTCGCGCCCGCGCCCCTCACCCAGCCGCCGACGAGGAACATCGGGCTGACGGGGCTGCCGTTCGCGGGAGCGTCGATCACCGTCCGCGACTGAGCCGGCGGCGCGGCCGCGAACACGCCGCCGCTGAACGTCGGGTCGAACGCGTGGAAGCCGACCACCTCGCCGCCGGTCGCGCCGTCCCACACGCGTACGTGCGGTCCGCCGCCCGGACCGGCTGCCGTGATCACTTCGGCGCGGCCGTCGAGATCGAGATCGCCCGCCGCCACGCGAACACCGCCCGCGAACTGGGGCACGTATGCGAAAAAGCTGCGCAGCTCGTGCAGGTCGACGCCGCTGAACACCTTCACGTGCGGACCGCCGCCCGGCCCCGCGCCGGTGACGATGTCGGCGCGGCCGTCGCCGTCGACATCGCCCGCCGCGACGTAGACGCCGCCGAAGAACGCCGGATCGTAGGCGTCGAACGACAGCCGCAGCGTACCGTCGCCGTTGAACACGCGCACTTCCGGCGCCGCGCCGGCCTCCGGCCCGACGATGATCTCGGCGTCGCCGTCGGCATCGAGATCGCCGGCGGCGACATGCACACCGGTCACGCTCGAAGCGGGATACGCGGTGAAATCGCTGATCAGCAGGCCCGTGCGGCCGTCGAACACCCGCACCTCGGCGGAGGCGTCGTCGCGAGCGGTCACGATGTCGGCGAGACCGTCGCCGTTGACGTCGCCGGCGGCAACAAACACCCCGCCCGGCCCCGGATTCGGAAAGGCGTCGAACTGGCGGACGAGCGTGCCGGTCACGCCGTCGAACACGCGCACCGCGGCCGACGACGAGCCCGTCCCTGGTGACGCGATGATGTCGGCGACGCCGTCGCCGGTGATGTCCCCCATCGCCACGCGGACGCCGCTGCTGAACGCCGCGTCGCTCAGGTCGAAGCTGGCGGTGACGGTGCCCTGGTTGTCGAACTCACGCACGAGCGCACCCGATCCGGCGCCGATGACGAACGACGGCGCACGCATCACCGACAGCGGCAACGAGCGCGCGGCGCTGCAGTTGCCCGTCGACGTCGCCGTGACGTTCACGTCGAAGCGGCCGAGCGCCGTCGGCGATCCGCTGAGCACGGCTCCATTCGCCTGCAGACCCGGCGGCAGCGCGCCACCGATCGCGAAGACGGCGTTGGTGACCGAGGTCGAGCTGAAGGTCATCGAGAACGCCCGTCCGAGGCGTAACGGCGGCGCCGAAGCGGGATTGATGTCGATCGACGTACACGTCACCTGCAGCGCGGCCGTCGAGCTGCTGGCGCCGAAATTCCCCGTGCCGCCGAACGCGGCGGTGATCGTCAGGGTCTGCGCCGCCGTGCCGGCGGGCAGCGGATACGTTGCCGCCGCGCTTCCGGCGCTCACGAGACCGAGCACCGGCGAGCCGACGACGGCGTTGCCGGCATCACGGACGGTGAACGTGACGACGCCCCCGTCGACGGTCCCGTTGGGACTGGTCACCGCGGCCGTGACCGGCACCAGCTGCGTCGTCGCGGCGGCTCCCGCCGAGGCGGCAGCGGCGATGGTGGTCGACGGCGCCGCGGCGACGACCAGCGTGTGCGTGGTGTCGCTGCTCGATCCGAAGTCGCTCGATCCGTTGTAGACGGCGGCGATGCTCAGCGTCTGGGCGTTTGTGCCCGCCGGCAGGGTATAGCTCGTCGAGGCGACGCCGCCGATCACCGCGGCGGTGACAGGAGCGCCAATCACCGTGCTGGCGCTGTCGCGGACCGTAAAGGTCAGCGATCCGCTGTTCACGGGCGTGCCGCTGCTGACGGCGGCAGAGAGCGTCACCGGCTGCGCGGCGGCGCGGTAGACCGTCGAGGCGGCCGAGGCCGTCGTCGCCGTGGCGCCCGCCGTGACGGTGATGGCATAGGCGCGCGTCCCCGTCGCGCCGCCGGCGTCCGTCCCGCGCAGAGTGAAGCTGAACGTACCCGCCTGGAGCGGCGTGCCTGAGATCTGACCGGCGGACGACAGCGCCAGACCTGTCGGCAGGCTCCCGCTTTCCTGCGTGAAAGTGAAAGGACCACTGCCGTTCGTCGTCGCCGCGGCGGCGCTGTAGGCGGTGCCGACGGCACCGCTGGAAAACGCCGTCGTGCTGAGCGCGAGCGGATCGAATGTCGCCGTCACGGCTGCGTCGGCGCCGGCCGGCACGATGCAGGTTGCGGTTCCCGTGCAGGCGCCGCTCCAGCCGCTGAACAGGAACCCTGCAGATGGAGTGGCCGTGAGCTCCGGCGCCGTCAGCGAATCGAAGATCCTGGAGCAGCTCGCGCCGCAGGCGACACCGGCCGGCAAGCTCGACACGGTCCCGGTGCCGCTTCCCGCCCGCGCCACCGTCACGAGGCAGCAGGTATCGTTGAGGAGAATCGCGGTGTTTTCACCGTCCTGGCTGCCGAGGGCGAGATCGAGCCGGCCGTCGGCGTTGAGATCCGCCGCCGCGGACCACATCGGACCGTAGGCAACAGAGTCGATCGCCGTGCCCGCCGACAGCCGGCTGCCGTCACCCTCGTACACGATGATCCCGTCCGAAAACTGGTCGCTGACGATGACGTCGTTGAATCCGTCGCCGTTGAAGTCGCCGGCGACGATGGAAATGGGCTGGCTGCCGGCGGCGAGGGGCGGATCGGCCGAGGGAGCGAATCCTCCCGAGCCATCTCCATAGAGCGTGGTGACGTCGCTGCTGAACGCACCCAGCGACACGAGGTCCAGCCGGTTGTCGCCGTTCACGTCGACGATCGCGACGTCCTCGGGCCCGGTACCCGGCAGGCTGACGTTGGAGACGCCAAACGAGCCGGTCGCATCGCCCAGAATCACCGTCAGCGAGTCATCATCGACGTTCGGCACGACGAGATCGGCAATGGTGTCGCCGTTGACGTCGGCGGCATGCAGGAGCAGAGGGCTGGTACCGCTCGCGATCGGCAGGCCCGATTGCGTGAACGAGCGGGTGGCGACCCCGTCATTGAGGAGAATCGTGACCGTGTCGTCGCCGTAGTTCGAGGCGGCGATATCGAGGTTGCCGTCGCCATCGAGATCGGCAACGGCGATTGCCAGCGGATTCGAGCCGACGGCAAACGTCGTCTGCGAGGGGAACGCGCCCGTGCCGTCGCCCCACAGGATCGTGACCTGGTCACTGCCGGAATCGGCCGTGGCGATGTCGGGATTGCCGTCGCCGTCCAGGTCCCCGACGGCGACGCCGAGAGGGCTGTCGCCGGCCACCGTGACATCGGTCGGCGCGCCGAACGCGCCGTGGCCGTCGCCAAGACGGACACGCACGATGTTGAAGGTGCAGCCGCAGGCGGACACGATGAGGTCCGGGATGTGGTCGTGGTTGACGTCCGCGAGGGCCACCCCCGTGGTTGCGTCGCTCGTGAAGTACGACACGGACGCCGAGGTGAAGCTCGTCGTCTGCGCCAGCGTGGGCGCCGCGGAGAGCAGAAGAACAGCGGCGACGGCCAGCAGCCGGGCGGCAGCGTGAGAACGAGTCATGGTTGGGGTGCTTCGCGAGGCCATGCCTGACGGCGTGGCGGCCCGAGGCGCAGACAGCCTACCTCAGGTGAACGGCGGATCAAACGTCCTGGGACGTACTGCCGATTACTCCTCGGGCCACGCGCCAAGCAGGCGGCGCAGCACGACCAGCTCGGCGACGTGGTAGGCATTGTGGTCGAGCACGAGCAGAATTTCGCGCAAATAGGTCTGCCCGCTCCCGCGTGGAATACGCCGGTTCAGGTTCAGCGCGGGATCCGCCGCCATCTTCTGGACAGCCTTTCGATCGCGACGGAACGCGGCGACGCTGCGATCCCAGGCGCTGGCGTCGGGAGGCTCGGCGGTCGTCGGCCAGTAATCGTCGGGCCACTTCCGCTCGCGGTAGTTCGCGCTGCGCGAAAAATCGAGGATGTCACGCTGCGCGAGGCGGAGATGCTCGAGGAGCTGCCAGGCGGAATACGGCAGTCCCTTGACGATCCGTCCGCGCAAGGGCGGTGGGAAATTCCTGACCGCCTTGTCGAAATCCGCGTGCGCCTCGCCCCAGGCAAGCGCCTTCGCCAGTTGTGCCTTCATGCGATATAATTATGTGCTTATGCTGTATTACCTGCTCGTCACCCTGTACCTGCTCGTCTGCATGTTTCTGCTGCTCGTCGTCCTGATGCAGCAGGGCAAGGGCGGCGACATGGCGAGCGCGTTCGGCGGCGGCGGCAGCAGCCAGGCGGCGTTTGGTGCGCGCGCCGGCGCGACGGTGCTGACGCGCGCGACGACGATCCTGGGCGCGCTGTTCATGCTCGGCGCGATTCTCCTGGGTGTCTATGGGTCGCGCGGCCCCGGATCGGTGCTGAGCGGCGTGAAGGGTCCGGCGGCTCCGGTCTCGGCTCCTGCGCCGGCGCCGGCGCCCAAGAAGTAGCCGAGGTCCCGAGACCCGGCCCCCGGCCGGCCGATGTCGGCTGGTCAGACGATTCGCGGAAGTGGCGGAACTGGCAGACGCACCAGCTTGAGGGGCTGGCGGTCGCAAGACCGTGTAGGTTCAAATCCTATCTTCCGCACCAATATTATCTGAGGGGCTTTGCCCCTCAGACTCCCCTACAGCCTCACGCGCTCGCCGCTTCGCCGGCTCGCTCCGTTCGTCTGCCTCGCGCGCGTCGCTCGCTCGGATCGGCCCCTCACCGGCAGATGCCGGCATCAGGCGCACCGGCCGGCGCCAGACAGGCGCGGTCGATGTAGCGCACGCCGGCCTGCTCCTGATACACGACGACGGTCTCCTTCCCGCCGGCGGGCGCCGAACGCAGAACCTTCGGCGACGGCGAGGTGGCGGACGGGCCGTCGAGCAGCGCTTCCTCGAGCACGCGGCCGGACAGCGACGCCCGCGCCATGTCGGCGCCGATCAGATGCAGCAGCGTCGGCGTCACATCGGCGTTGCCGGCCGGCGATACGTCGTCGAAGCCGCGCTTGAAATCGGGACCCGTCGCCGCCATGTTGTTGAACGTGCTCTCGCGGCCGAAGCCGCCGTGCATCCCCTGCCCTTCCTGAAACGTCGTGTCCGAGATCTGAATCCCGGTCTGCAGATCGTCGGGATTCATGTAGAACACCTTCAGCGCAACGATCGCGGCCGGACGCGGCGTCTTGGCCGAGCCGATCAGGTTGACCGCGCTCATCGGCAGCGTCCCCGGCACCTCGCCGTACTTCGCCGTGTCGACGAACACGCCGCCAACGTAGTCGTAGGTCAGCACGCGCTCGACGACGCGCGTGAGCATGTCGGTGTCGCCGTTGGGGATATAAATCAGATCCGATCCCCCGTTGGCGGCGACAATGATGCGCGCGTCGGATCCGTCCGGCTCCTGCCGCACCGGACCGAGGAGCGCGTCGCCGCTCACGGGGTGTTCCCACGTGTCGACACGAACCGGGCTCGACGCCTTGCCGGTGCGCAGACGCCGGAACAGACGGCTGCCGGCCGGATGCACGTCGGCATCGAAGACGTCCATGCTGAAGTCGTAGGCGAGATCGAGCGCGAGACAACCTGGGGGCAGCGTGCCGTCGAGCGTGTCGAGGCCGCCCGCCGCCCCGAGGTAATCGTGCTTCGCGGATTCCGCTGTGGTGC
>Ga0105240_10013945_pt1 | contig 11003 bp, 18 predicted proteins | sample KBSC54metaG_FD_80426 | JGI IMG/M metagenome (GOLD analysis project Ga0105240, IMG submission 80426) | Corn rhizosphere microbial communities from Kellogg Biological Station, Michigan, USA - KBS C5-4 metaG | ecosystem: Host-associated > Plants > Roots > Rhizosphere > Soil | place: Michigan, USA...
CCAGCCCCGGAGATCCACAGCATCCTGACTGGGATCGCGAAGCCCCAGTGAGAGGTGAGCATCCTCCCGTACGAGGCGGTAAAGGATCCGGAGAATGAAATGGTGCTGCCTCCCAGAGTGATACCCGAACTGGTGGCAGCCTGTGCAGCTTGAGAGATAGACGGTCCGAGATCGCCGCCGATAGACCAGAAGTTCTTTCCGTCCCACCAACCTTTATGCTGGCCGAATCGCAGGCTGTACCCCACCAGGAAGCCGGTTTTCCCTTCGGCGTTGGTCCACTTATTGCCGACGAGCTCTGCAGTGCCGGAGTAATAGATGCCCGGCTTGTCGAGCTCGTTGCCGATCAGGGTCAAGTTTGCCTTGAAGCCGCTGAACTGGTCATAGCTGGGACCGACCAGAAGCAGCGTGGGCTTTGCCAGCGCGGCAGCGGCGGCCGGGTCGGGAGTCGCATCTTGCCCGAACGCGAGCGCGCTGAGCGTGAGCAGCAAAATGGCAATTCGTTTCATGTTGAGATCTCCGAGACGTTTAACCGAGAATTGAGCGCCAGTCCATGCCGGCCGCCAGGTGCTTGCCCATGGCCACCAGGTTCGGGATCGCGCCGGCGTCGGACATGTCGATCGACTGCGGCAGCTGCCAGTTGAAACGGGAGAGGATCCCCGGCCAGTGCCGCCTTACAATCTGCGTCTGCTCATCGATGGGCGAATCCAGCAGCGTTCCGATGGTCCATCCGAGCGTGGCGAGGATCCCGGCCGGCGGGTTCACGGCGCCGTCGGCCGGGTAGTAGCCCGTGCCGAGCGAAATCACCCGCGTAGTCTCCGGCGCGAAATCGTCATAGCAAAACGCCTCCACGCACGCGCGATATACCGGATTGCCGGTGGTTCCGACCCCGCCGTCGTAACACCAGCCGACCAGCTGGCCGGCCAGAGGCGAAACGTACCACGGCGACAGGTAGGTCGGCGCCGCGGCGCTTGCCACTGCGCAATCGATCACCGAGAGGCCGCCGGTCACCTGGGAGTTGCGATCGCTGTCCCTCACGAAGTACCAGGGGTGGCCGTTCACTCCCATGGCGGTCAACAGAATGCGGATAGGCAAATGGTTCAGCCGGTAGTCTGCCGCCTGGCCAAAGCGTTTCGCCAGCACATCGTGCACGCGCTGGGATTGATAGGCGTATCCCTGCGCCAGCCGGACCGGCAGGGCCAGGGCGGGGCCCGGCGTGAAGATTTTGGCGGCGTCCTCGAGGTAAATCTGCAGGATGGTTTCGGCCGGAATGCCGGCGGCGACGGCCGCGGCGATTAGGGCGCCGGTCGAAGTGCCGGCGACGAACTGGAAAACATCTCGCGTGAGCTTGCCGAGCTGCCGCTCGAGTTCCACCAAAAAGCAGGTTGTCAGCGCGCCGCGCACGTCGCCGCCGTCGATCGAGAGGATCCGCCTCACTTGCCGGTCACCTTGCGATAGATTTGCTTGCCGGTCAGCGCCACGCCGAGCGCGATCACCTTGGCAATCCGCAATATCTTGTTCATAGGACAATTTCTCCACCTGTCGTTCTGAGAACTTTAAGAACACAGCTACGAACTCTCAGAAGTACCCGGCGCACCGGGCGCTTTCGGCTGCTCTTCGGAATACGTCTGGATGATCAGGGGCGGCGCCGCGGAGGGCGCGTCGTTCTTCTCTTCGCGCTCGCGATAGGCGGGGTGCCGGCTCCTCAGCAGAAACTGCAGCAGGTTGTTGTCAATCTTGCGGACGCACAGAGGCTGCTTTTCATAGTCCGGCACCATCCGCTCGAGCTCTGGGTCCCACTTCTCGGGGAAGGCCAAGCCACCTTTATATACGATGGGTTCGTCCCAGCCGAATTGCGCCCGCTCCACGGCGACGTCCGAGAGGGCGTCGCAGCCCACCTGGAACGCGATTTCGAAAGCTTCCCTGTACTCCTCGCTGGATCGCAGCTTGGCGTAGTGATGCGACTTGTCCATCCCGGCGGCTTCGGCCGCGCGCGTGATGTTGGGCATGACGCGGATGGCGGCCAGGAAGGCGTTGAGCTTGGGGCCGAATTGCATAGAATTGTTCGCGCGCGCGTTGGGTGTCTACTTTCGTGGTCGCGCCGCGCCGCATGAAATGCGCCTAAGGTCTTTGTTTTCGGAGGATTTGCCGGAAAATCGTACGCCAAACAATTGGCTGCCGTACTGCGTTTTGGCGCGCGTAACCCTAATGTTTAGGCATCCAAAGGAGGGGTATCGTAGGGAGGCTTTCCGTACAGCTTGATTCCGTCGACCACGGTTTGAGTGGGGAGGCCCATCTGCTTGGCGATTTTCCGGAAGCTCATCCCGCTCTTTCTGAGCCGGACCGCCTCGTCCCGGCGGAAGATCCGCGGTTTGCGCCCGCAGTGGACACCGCGTTTTTTGGCTTCCGCGACGCCGGCCGTCACTCGCTCGACAATCAGGTTCCGCTCGAACTCGGCAAAGACACCCAGGATCTGCATGAACATCCGGCCGCCGGCGTTCTGCAGATGAGTGTCGATTCCCTGGGTTACGCAGACGAAACGGATGCTGAGGGAATCGAACAGAGTTACGTGTTCGACCAACTTGGAAATGGAGCGGGCGAAACGGTCCAGCTTCCAGACGAGGACCGCCTCAAACTTCCGGAGCTTCGCGTCCGCGATCAGGCGATCGAATGCCGGCCGCTTTTTGACGCTGGAAGCCTTTTCCACGTACTCCACGATTTCCCACCCGGCGCGATCGGCATAGGAACGCAGCTCCGTGAGTTGCATTTCATAATCCTGAATCTTCGTCGAGACCCGGGCGTAGATGGCGGCCTTGAGTTTGGTCATGGAACGGTTTGTATCAAACGGCGCGGTTCGTTGCGCCCAATCGGGTCTGCGGCCTATTCGATCCTGATGAAGCTTGCATTGCCGATATGAAAACTGGCATCGCCCAATTCCGGTCGATACGGCAAGCTGCGATCTTCGAAAGCAAAGTTGATTCTGTCGCCAAGTTTGGACGCGGATACTACTTTGTCGAAGTCGCTCGCGACAATCTCGCGCGGCGGTTTGCCGGAGGAGTATTCCGGATCGAAGCGAAAGGTACGTCCCTTGGAATCAACAATGTTTTTCATAAAAGAGTCTCGGCCGATCCTTATCCTTACCCTTCCCATGGGAGGCCGTTGAAAAGCCGCTGTTCCGCGGCGCGTCTCAGCACCAGCCCTTCGAGGACCTCGCCGCCGGCGTGACACCAGCAGGGAAACTCTTCCGCGGCGCCGGCGAGATCTCCGGCATTCAGTTTCTTGATCAGCGTGGATCCCCGCCAGCCCCGCACGTTAAAAGCGAACGCCACGAGGGCATCGAACTGGCACTGCTTGAGGGGAACTCTGACGGCGTAGGTGACGGCCGATTCGAAGATGGCCAGGTCCCGAGCGAGCAATTGATCCGCGCGCTCCTGGGTGATCCGGAGCCCGGGCGTGACATCGGGGCCGGTGTGTCCCCAGCCGATCGTCCAGACGGGAGGTTTGCCGGCGTCGGGATAGGCTTCGAGCTTGCAGCCCTCGAAGTGACGCGTCAGGGCGGTGCCGGCCGGTGACATTTTCATATAAACAATTAGCTTTTGCTGCCCGGTGTCGGCAGCCGGTGAACGAGAAGGGCGAGTAGCGCGCTGTGGATCAGGCGGCCGGGAAGCTGGTGCCAGTCCATGTGGGGCGTAAGCAGTAATTCGTAGAGCGCTTCCGTCGCTCCGCCAAGGGCCATGCCGGCGGCATACTGCATCGGTGCCCGCAGCGAGTTCCAGTTGACCGCGAGAGTGTCGCGAACCGATTGGACCAGGTTGTAGGGCATGATGGTTTACCGAGTTTTTGATCGGAGTTTTTCGGAACGCTGGCCGATCCGGTTGGCCGCGCGCAGCGCCGATCGAATGCGGATCCGCTCTTTGCTGCAGTAGTCGTATTCCGGAGCCAGGTCGGCGAGCACGGTAAAGATGATGGTCAGATCGCTGCTCGTCTCGCTGGTGGCTCTTTCAATCAGGATCGCCAGCAGATCATCGTCGGGCCAGGACATTCAGCCGCCGGATCAGAAGACGCCGCCGTGCAGTCCGGCGATCCCCACCCCGAGCGCACCCTTGCCGATCGCTTTGAAGTAGTCGCGCTTCTTCATGGGATGGGGCACGACGTATTTGGCGGTCCACTGATGCCCGTCGCTCAGAATGCCGTGGAAGTCGCCTTCGATCTTCACGAAATTGTCTGCGAGTTCCGGGAACTTCTGAGTGAATACTCCGCCGACCTTCAGCGCCTCACCCAACAGGCCGGTGATCCGCGAATGCCAGCAGCCGCCGTATCCCGAGCCATCGGCTTGCCTGCAGGTAATCTCCGGTTGGAGGGCCATCCAGGACGGCCGCAGTTCCGCGCCCAGGCGATCCGGCACGGCTGCGTATTTGTCGGCCATCAAACCGAACTTGCGTTCCGTCTCCGCCAGATTATTCAGCACCGGCTTCGCGCTTTGATGCAGGCCTTCGGCGAGCGTCAAGGTCCGGTCGACCCGTGGCGCCAGGTCCTTCCTCCAGGCCGCGATTTCACCCAGGCCGGCATCGACCCGCGTGGCGATCAGATTCCGCGCCATCGCCGGCACGCCGTCGACCGTATCCACCATGCGGTTGACCGGCGGCATCAGATGAGTGGTCAGCCAGTCGCCTACGAACTTGCGCGTCTCGTCTCCCTGCTGCGCGATCGCTTTCGGCACCGCGCCCACGTTGGCACGCTCCGCGTCGAGCAATCGATAGGAGGGTATAGTCAGCGCGATCAAGCAGACGGCCGCGGCCAACGCGAACGGGTGCATCGAAAAGATGCGGGCGAAGAAGGATTTCATAAGGAACTCTACCGGGCGGCGACGGGTACCCAGCGTTTTTCCCGTTCGTCCATCTGGGTCTGCAGGCGGACGATAGCGTTTTCGAGGCGCATCAGTGTGGCGTCGAGCGAACGGTTCGTTTCCGTCGCCTTGGCCGCCTGGACCTCTACCGCACTCAACCGGGTAGAGAGAGAGCCGTACTGCACCGCGAAGCCCAACACCAACACGCCGAACGTGATGATATGGCCGAGGTCGATCTTCCAATCAATTTTCATCTCAGGCCGCCAAATATTGTTTCCAAGCGCTAATAGCTGCTGCATTGTAGTTCTCCAGCGCCCGAAGACCGCGGGCCGCGGCGCGCCGGCTTCCGATCAGCCGCATCGCCGTTTTTGCCAACTCGGTGGCATCGTCGGGATCCGCCTGCCAGTCTCGCGGTACCCACTCGATTGCCGGTCCCACCACGGAAGGCACGCCCATGGTGATGCCGTCGGCCGTCACGTTGTTGAACGATTCCGTGAAGCTGGGCTGCAACAGGATGTTCATCTTGCGGACGGTCGAGTGAAACTGTGCCCAGGGCTGCCAGGGAGACTCAACCAGGCGGGCGTAAGTGTGGCCGGCCACCATGTTCCGGCATGCCGCCATGACGCCCTTTCCGCCCTCTTCCCTGCCCGCGGAAACCCAGATTTCCGTTTCGGCCTGAAGCGTTTCGGCGGTGATCAGAGCGGCGGCTACCGCGGTGCCCATGTTCTTTAGGACACGCGTCGCGCCGAAGATCCCGATCCGCAGGATAGTACCTTTGCTCCATCGTTCCCGGGAGGTGGGCGGCAGTTGCATGTGGTGCAGGTTGGGCAGGTGCTGGCAGGGTCGCCGGTAGGCGGCGACCATCGTGTCGCAATACACTTTCGAATTGCCGCTGACTCTGAAGTTGAGGCGATCGCGCTCCAGTTCCATCTGCTCCCGGATCACTTTGACGCTCCAGGCGTCGCATTGCAGAAATCCGATATTGCTGTGGCAGGTGACGGTGAATTGCACCTTTGGGAATGTAGCGGTGAGCCCGCGAAGAAACGGGGTATCGACCCACGGCGCCAGCATCACCACATGTGTGACGTCCGGCGAGACCTTCAGGCGATCGCGGAGCGCGTAGCCGTCGAATACCGGCCAGATTTCGGCATAGACGCCGGCTTCGACCAGGCTGGCCGCGAGATTGAGGGCCGTCACCCCCAAGCCGACGTGGCACGCCTGCGTCGAGACGTCTTTGTAGCAGAGGATTAACTTCATTTTGGGGATTACCCTTCGAGATCGCGGAGGGAGGATTGCATCGTGGCCGGGATGAAGGGCCGATTGTAGTAGGTTGGGTCTTCGATCCGTTCTTTCCAGATCGCTTCCCACCTGGCGCAATCGCAGTTCGATCGGCGACAGGAGCAGCCGGTGTCTTTCCGGCCGTAAGAATTGCTCTTGATGCACTTGGCGCAGACACCGCAAAAGCACCGGTTATTCCGGCACTTGCGGCGGTCTTTCATGCGCTACCTTGCAGGGCTTCCCTACGCTGCCAGCTCGTTCACGACGGCGCCAAAGATGTCCGCCGTCTCCGTCGGGATGCGCTTCAGCGTCCAGACATTCTCCGGGTTGGTCTCGGTCTCGTGCCGGTGCGAGTATGCCCGCGGGTCACCGAACTTGTCTTTGAGGCGCGATTCGTCGCCCTGAGAAATCAGCAGAATGCGAACCGGTTCGCCGCGGTGGCGCTTGCGGACGATCGTCGCGTTCGGCGCTTTCAGCAGATGGATTGCCCGGGGCGAGCCGATGGCTACACGTTCGATGATTCGGCCTTCGGTGTTGCAAACCGGAATTTTTTCAGGCGCGGAGGTGCTCATACAGTCACAAGGCGGACTATGTTTTCGGACCGGCCCGGCGGTCGCGCGCGTGGGATCAGATACTGAACATATGTGCAGTATCCAGCCGGCGCGTGTGAGGTCTTACGCTGCCTTCGGCAGTTCGATCACGTGCGCGAGTCGCGCCACGGCTTTCACTTTCCGTTTTCCGGTGCGGGCCTCGACCTGCAGCGCTTCCGCGGCCGAATTGCCGATTTTTCCCGCCAGAGCCTTGAAGGTCACATCGCAGACCGTCAGGAAGTGTTTCAGCCCGCCGACGGCCTTGCATACTGCGGCCATCGATTTCCATTTCTTCACGATCGGCTTTTCGCTGAGCTGAATATCGAAGTGCGTGGACGGGATCGTCAAGGCCTGATCCGCCGGCAAATCCGGGTACCAGCCGCGAATAATGTCCTTGAGCGCGTCCATCCGTTTTTCTTTCGGAGCCCAAACCTGGCTCTCCGAATACAGCCTGCCGAATTCATCCATCAGCCGGCTTCGCTCTGCGCTTTCCACGATTCAAGTGTGCGATATATAACGAGTTGAAAACAATCTGTAAATTAGTGGAGTTTCGGCAGAACCTAGGGGATTTATGGGAATTTCGCGGACTTCCCGGTACACTTAGTACTAGGTTGGGGTCCGTGGAGCGTGTCGACAAAGAATAGATTCTCCCGACGCGATCGGTCGATCTTGGAGCTGTTCTCCCTGGGGGCAAACACCAAGCAGATGGCGCACGCCCTCGAGATCTCGGTCAGCACCGTCAACTTTCACATCGCCAGGATCTGTAGGCTCGCCGGGGTATCCCGTTCCGAGCTGGTGATTTACGTCCTGCAATACCCGGAGGCCCTCAAGAGAGAAGGCCGTCCGGGTGTTGGGCTGCATTCACCGAACTGCCCGTGTCCCGCTCCTTATTGCATGGGGATGAGGAAAGAAGCATAAGAAGCAGGACTTCGTTTCTGTCTTTCTTTTCGTGCAACGTGGGTGATTGCGGTCCCTGTGCGGGCGTTGGGCCAGCGAAGAGGGTCAGCCCCGACGTCAGCGACTTCCAGGTTATGTCACGGATTTCCGTTACGCCTAAATGGAATCTTGGCAAGGACCCTCATGGCCCTTGGGCAGCTGGCAGAAGGTCCCGAAGGAAACTATGCGGAAACAGGTCGGGTTGACCTTGGCGTTCAGCGCCGTAACTGTTGGGGTCCAGTAGTTCTTCGCGTTTGGTCATCGTTCACTCGTTTTATTTGTCGCCTCTTGTCCCAGCGATAATCAATCGTTCTACTTCCGTCAGATCCCACTGAGCGACGACGGCATATAGATTTCCGCCAATGGGACGTAACAGGATCGGATCCACCGGCGGCGCAAAGTCCCAGGATTCGACTTCCCACAGAATGAAGTGCTTGGATAGATCGCAACCTCGCGCCGGCATCACGTCCGCGGGAACCATCGGCACCATCGCTGCCCCATTCTTTGGATCGACGGGCGGTTGCTCGGTGACGTCGGGCACATTGAATCGCAGGCTGGCGGCCCGCTGCCGGTCCCACCGTGCTTTCGCTGCCACGAAAGTCCAACTCATTGGGTTCCACGGCCTAAACCATTCCCTCTTCTCGGCATTCCATCTACGGCCGTGCGTGTCGAAGGAAAACGTGACACGCTTCTGATCGGCCCTTGCGATCGCCAGCACCGGCCTGCCATCGGCTCGCCATCCGGCGTTGCGGATCGCCGCCACCGGATCTAACAGCGGCGTGCCCTTCGCCAGTTCCTTGTAGGCGTCCAGGGCTGCATTCCATTCGGCGTCAACCTCCGATGAGTGTTTCCGCTGTAGCGATTCCTTGTAGGCGTCCAACTTCGCTTGCGCGACTTCCGGATCCATTTCAATCATCGATACGTTCATTGCATGGGTCTCCTTTTCCAAAGGTGCGCACGTATCGCGCCAGGTCTTCACTTTCCCGCTTTTTTCTTCGCAGTCTTCCGGCGGCCGGACCAGCGCGCGTCATTCATCATCCGCGCGTGTTCTCTTCGCTGTTTCAGGGTTGTTTTCGCCCAGCGCTTTTGAGCGAGTGCGGATGCGGACTCATCTCCGCCGGGTTTCTTCGACATCGCCCAACAGTTTATCCTTGCGCAAATATCCTAATGGGATTTTTGTTCGTGCAACGAAGCTTGTACAATTAGTACCAGCGGTTCTGGTTTACGGGCATGAAGAATCGATTTTCGCGGCGTGACCGGTCAATTCTGGAGCTGTATTCGCTGGGGGGCGAATACCAAGCAGATGGCACACGCCCTTGAGATCTCGGTCAGCACCGTGAACTTCCACATTGCCCGGATCTGCCGACTGGCTGGGGTGTCCCGCTCTGAACTTGTGATCTATGTTTTACAGTACCCGGAGGCTCTCCGGAGAGACGGCCGTCCGGGTGTGGGGCTGCATCCTCCGAATTGCCCTTGCAGTTCTCCTTACTGTATTGGGATGCGGAAAGAGGCATAAGTTTCCTTCAGACTTTCGAGAGTTTCCGGCAGCAGTGGACGGAAAGAATTCGTGCTTTCTTCTTTTCGTGCATTGCGGGAGGGGGCGAGTTGAGTGGCGGGGGTTGGGCCAGCGAAGTTTTCAGGTGAAGAAAAGGAATAGGAAACTGTTTGTACAGACAGTTTTGATTCCTCTTTCGGGGCGGGAGCCGCGAAAGAGAAGCATAGCAGATTTCCCGCCGGGCGAGACGCTTGTATTTCTGCCAACCCTGACTGAAGTCAAAAATAATAATTGATCGACCTGCACAAAAACAGCTTGACTAGCGCACGAAAACAGCTTAGGCTTGAAGCTGTAAGGAGCTGATGGGATGACAACAACGAAGCGATACCAAGCCAGAGAAGAATCCGGAGCAACTGAGATTGTCGAAGCCGACTCCATCCAAGACGCAATCAACCAAGCCGAGGAATGGGTAGCGGATGGTAGCTACGATGAGCGCGTGATGGTCCGCTTCTCGGTCTATGAGATCGACGAAGATGACGAGCAAGTAGAGGACGGCGAATCCTACACCGGCGAAGTTGAGGCGGGGCCGCAACCGGAAGCGCCGGAATGCACCGATGGCGCGGAACACGACTGGCAGTCGCCGTACGAAGTGCTCGGCGGATTGCGTGAGAACCCGGGCGTCTGGTCCACGGGCGGAACGAGCTTCGTCCACAAGTACGTCTGCGCGACCTGCGGAACCTACAAAACAGAGCGCAGCACTGGCGCGCAGCGCAACCCCGGCGAGATGGCGGAGACGATTGAATACGCCCCCGCCAATGACCGGTCGCTGGCCTGGGTTGCGGAGCAGGGTGACAACGGAGGCGCACGATGACATCGTCCGAAACCGTTATCCTCACCAAGACAACAAGCAAAGGCCAAAAGGTAGAAATCGTATTAGCACGCTCCAACATGGACGCAGCCTGCGCGACCGCCTACGTGGACGGCAAGTGCGTTAGCGCCATCGAGCGGTGCGTGGAGTTGGCTAAGCTCTACGCCCATGCGCCGCACCTGCTTAAGCAAGCCCCGGCGGGAGTCACCCACGCAATAGGCAAAGTCGGCCTCACCTCCGCCGAAGCTGCCACGGTAGAATCTGCCCTGTCCGTTTTCCAGGCGCAAATTGACGCGGAGCCAAAAGTGCTCGCTCGCAAACTGCGATCGAAGCGCGATGAACTCGTGTCGTCTATTCGGGGATGGGACGAGGAAGCGCAATACTCCAGTGACAAAGCCTGGGAACGCGGCGATGAAGCCGACGCTTTTGTGGGAAAGGCGGTGACTACCGCACAGCAAGAGGCCGCCGCCGCGAGAGCTCGCCTAGCGGAGTTCGACGTAGCCCATCCGGAAATCAGGGCGGTAATCGAATTGGAGCTCAACGAAGCGGCAGCCCGCCGCTCCCTGGACTGAAACCTATGACAACGAAACAACCCCGATGAGGTGGAATAATGTCCGCAGCCACCAACGCCCGCAAAATACTACGCAGCCGTCTTGACTGGGTGACCGCACGAATGGCGGAGCGCCGCGCGGCCGGAAAACCCAACCAGATAGACGCGGACGAAGCCGAAGCCTTACGCTTCGCGCTCGCCTTGATCGACGACGGCAAAGGATCGCGCATGGAGATAGGAGCGCTCAAGCAGCGCTGCGAGATCCTGGAGCGGCAGAACGCCGCGCAAGTCGAAGAAATTAAGGACCTCGTAAAGCGCATCCAGAAATTGAAACAAGGAGACTTATGCAAAGAGCAACCTGGGCAGAAATGAGCACCGACGAGATCCTGCACGTGATGCGCGGGTCCGTCACAGTCTGTACCGACAGCGAGACCGACCAGCAG
>Ga0105240_10013946_pt1 | contig 11002 bp, 8 predicted proteins | sample KBSC54metaG_FD_80426 | JGI IMG/M metagenome (GOLD analysis project Ga0105240, IMG submission 80426) | Corn rhizosphere microbial communities from Kellogg Biological Station, Michigan, USA - KBS C5-4 metaG | ecosystem: Host-associated > Plants > Roots > Rhizosphere > Soil | place: Michigan, USA...
AACGAAGATCGCCGATGCCAGAACAGGGTCCACCCTTATCCTTGATCCTTTGCGCAAATCCTTCCGATTTACACCGATTATACGGTGATTATGCAGGCCAGCCTGAGTACGAAGGTCACTGACCGTGCGGGCCCAGGTTACTACCAGCAAGTGCACCGGGTCCTCCGACCCAAATTAACGCGTTTCTCAGCGGCAGTAGACTTTGGGGGTCAGGTTCACCTCCCTCCCTGTCCACCCGGGGTGTTGAGTAACGCGCCAGCAGGACTTGGCATTGTCCGTGGATCCAAGTTTGGGCAGAAGACCGGCTTATTCATTTCAGAAATTCCCGCTGGACCACGGAGGCTATTCTTAGAGCGCACCCATTTCGGCCTCGGTCTCGTCGAGCGATCCACGTACAGTTCCGCCTCCATGCCACTTTCGTTGCCAAACTGATCCCAGAAAGTCAGCCTGGACGGCACGGTCATTCCTTGGAGATAATTGTTCGGAATCGGCTTAAGTCCAGTTGCTAGGATGACACCCTCAACCATTTGACCTCGTCGATGGAATATAAGTGGAAAGCGGTCATTCAGCACTTCCGATTTCTGGTGCCGGCACTGGCCCAGCCGACAGTCCGGCCCTCCCGGATCAAAACATTCGAGTACGATTTGGTCATCAAATTTGGTGGTGATTTCGCACTGTTCGGGCAAGATCAACCCGGATTTTCTGGGGACCAATCGAACGTATATGGCGTAGCCGGCAAGGCCGCTAGGCAAGTTGAAAATGAAGCTGGCAAGGCCACCGACAGCGATAATGTCCAAGGCGGAAGGATGTTCCGGTGCCGGGTCCAGCTCCCCGACGTCGATGCCCTCTGCTTGCATTTCTTGCAGGCACCTGCGGTACTCCGCTTCTTCTCCTTGGTTAAGTCGACGTTGTCGGTTGGGCATGGTTTCCTCCAAAAATGTTCAGAAGGTTCAGAAAGTTCAAAAGTCATTTTTCCGCAACCACTTGCATGGCCTCACAATCGGCGCAGCCCGGCACTTTCGGAAGCTTCAGACCGAATTGCGCGGCCAACTGGTGAATCCGGCTCCTTATTTCACGGGAGAACCGCACGACCTTGAATTTACCGTTATTCTGGCGATCGAGGCCTAACTCTCTCAGTTTCCAGCCGATCTGCTTCGAGTTGTAGGGAAGAATTTCACCCCGCTTGCGCAGCAACGCATCCACCCGCTGCGTGATTTGCTCCGTACTCATCTCCGGTTGCTTGTGTGCTGGCGCCCATACCGTTTCCACAGCCGCCACGCCAGGATTGCGAGAACGGCGCGTCAGCAGTTCCTGCTCGTGAGCTTCTAACAGTGGAGTCCAGGCCTTCACGATTTCAGGGTCTTCTGCGATGCAAGCCAGCAGATTTCCCCGCAGCTCGAATCCGGCAAATTTCGGCTGACAAAGACCAGCGCCAGATCGATGTATCGAGGACAAATTGCGCAGTCGAAACATCAGAAACTGAGGCTGATATTCAGCGGCGAGGTCTGCTTCCTCCTGCTCGGTCAGAGCCGCGAGTTCCTGGGTGGTGGGCAGCAGTGCAACGTGCATCGCTTCTGGCCCCCAGACTTCCCGGGCGGCTTCGGTCTCGCAGAAGATTATCTTGGTGCAAGCGATATTGCGCAGCGTGCCCCGGGCCCCTGGAATGAACGCGCCACAATAGTTCGAAGCGCGCCAACGCCCCGCAGCTCTCGCCGATATCTTCAGGACATTGATCAATAACGTCGGGCACAAGATGAAGGGAAGGCTAAGGCTGAGCTCGGCCAGCATCAGCGCGCGACGGCAGACGGCCCGAAGCAACCGAAACAGTTGCATGACTTGATCCATGTCACCGGTTATGCACAACGTCATTGGACGCGCGCAGCAGTCAGGGAACCACGAGCAAAATACGACCCCCGTCATGAATGCGGCCAGCTCTCGCGAAAATCCCATGTAGCGGCAGAAAAGGTCGGCGTTCTTCCAGAACAGATGGCTAGGCAACCCATACTCCGCCGGCTCGCGTGCGAACCATGTTGCCCCGAACAGACTGGGGTGCAGGTATTCCGGTATGTAGAGGGTCGCACTTTCTTTGAATTGCGGTGCGATCTCGTAGCTCTCCGCCTCCCAGCGAAGCAACTCGATCCCGCGTCCTGAACGGGACTGCACCAGCTCATAGACCACGCCGCCCGGTAGGATCTCGCCTAACGTCGGGCGAATTACAGGCCAACCTTGAATGCCATTTTCATTTTCCATCGTCCGCTCCTTGTGCCGACGGAGAACGGCAAGCCCGCGAGAAAGCGCAGACTCCAAGTCCACACTTCCGGGCAGGGCTTACGCCACCCGCTGAGCACTACTTCTTAGTTTTTGAACGATGAAAACCGATACCAGGCGATACTTACGGACGAACCATCAAGGATGGATACCAACCCGACGCTTACCGAGACAGTTTACCAAAAGATAAAGGCTTAGGGATACAAATTTTGAGGTGTACCAGGCCGAAGGTCGCAGGTCGCCGCCCGATCCGCGGAAGCCCATCCCAACCGGTCGGGCAGCCCCATGTAGGCCGTACTCCGCATGCAGTCGTGTGAATCATTGCGGTCCTGAAGTCTGGCCCGGACGCCTCGCAAAGTAGCTCTGATCCGCGGTATTTGAATGTTTCCATTCTTCCTTCTATATGGAGCACAACCAGGACCGAAAAGTCGACCGTCGGGCGATAACGCATCTGCCTCGACTGCTCGCCCGCAACGAATGTACTCCGATCGAAAACATACGTCGCGCACCTGGATCCACTCTGCGTAAAACACTTCAACGGGAAGCCCGCCAAGCGGGGAGCGCATATATCATCCCAGTCCGACTCGATAGCGTATGGTGCAATACAGTGGTAAATATTTGCAACGAGTTGCATGCCATCGAACAATTCATACGAAAATATGCTGATCCGATTGACAGTGGAATGCTTTGTGTCACAATTGGGCGCTCGATTGTGGCCGAGCCGATCCGTGAAAACCAGCTATCACCGGGCCATTTGCCGGAAAGACCAAAATTGCCGGAGATCACGAATCAAGCTCGAGGTCGTCAACGTTAGCAGAATGGTCGGCAGAAGGTAGAAACTGTTTGGTTCTGGCTGGAGTCACCTTGGCGGATTGCGCCCGAGTCACAGCGAACGACATCAAAGAATTGCATAATGGGAGCCAATTTTCTTCCCGTTCCCCGCGTGTCTTCCATGGACCAAGGCTTGGCGCTTCGGAGTCAAGATCCAGCGGTTTACCCGAAGGCTGAACTCCGTCTTCAGCTGCTGGTGGAGCTGGAGCCGGCCTACCGTGTCTTCTTCCGCAACCTTGCCGACTTAGTATCGCCCCCGACTGAACCACCTCTGTTGCTGGCGCCCGTTCTTTTCCCCAGACCTTTATATATTCGTACCGGAGTGCGCGGGACCGTAGTACTGGCGTCTATGGCTTGGCACCTGGCCGCCGTGCTCTTGCTCCCGACTCTCTGGAACTGGTCTTCAACGTCGGAGCGCCAACGATACCCATTGCAAGAAGCCAGGACAGCCTTAAGCCACGCGCGACTCACTTACTACTTGCCTATCGAATCATTCCCGGCGCGCGGAGGCACGCAGAGTCGAGGACTGCCCCCCGACCACACTGCAATGCCGCATCTGCCTATCATCCACTCGATCGCGGAGAGCCGTCAGCCCGTCATGACCCCGCGCACCGTCAGGATCAGCGAAGCTGCACCAAGTGGGATCACGTCCTTGAAACAGGGCTCTTCCGTAGTGCCGCTCTCGGCAACGGCGCGACGAGAGATGAACCAGTTCTCCTGGCGAACATTTGCATTGCCTCAGGCGTCTGTAGTCGCCCCTCCGCCGCAGGCTGGGGGCGTTCGCCGTGGACTTGGGATCACTGTACCAATTACAGTCGTCGCGCCCGCGCCTGCGCTTCAGGGTTCTGTCCGCGTGCAGGGGAGTCGGGACATTGACATTGGCCCCTCAGTGGTAGTTCCACCTTCGCCACGGTTGCCGATGCATGAGCAGCGCACCGTTCGAGGAATGGCGAATGGGACTCTCGGAGGCTCGGGCACCGCCGCCGTGCCACCCCCACCGTCGATCAGTAGTCGGGTGGTTCTCGGCAGCGGCATTGGGAACTCGGTCATCGGTGTGGACATAGTGCCACCACCTCCATCTGTTGGTCATGTATCGATCCTGGCCGTAGGTGGCGGAGATTCCCTGACCGGCGCAGGAGTGCAGGTCGTGCCGCCACCTCCGTTGATTCCGCCTTCAGAAGTTCTCGGCGGCAGCCGCGGAGGAAACTTCCTCGCCGGCATAGGTGTGCAAGCGTTGCCCGTACCGAAAATGATAAATCGGGGAGAAGAAACCGGAGTTGGCAGCCCGAATACGTTGTCCGTTGCAGGTTCTCAGGGTTCCTCGGGTTCAGTGCAGAGTGTAGGAGCCCGCACAGGAAACGGGGGCTCAATGTCGACCTCTGCGGGCCATGAAACTGTAGCCGGTCTGGTCTCGGACCCAGCAGCAGGCAATACTGCCCCACATGGACAACAGCCGACGCCAATCATCCGTGCCGCGATTCCGCCACCTCCGCCGGTGGTCGATGATCCGGCTGGGACGACGCGAGTGTTGCCTCTACGCGTGATCCAACTGGCCCTGACCTTGCCGAGTACTTCGTATTTTTCGAACTACGAAGCGTTGATCGCCGAAAGGTCCGTCAACGACCACAACACCCAGCTTATAAAGCTGGTCTACATTTTTCTTCCGTATCAGCGAGGGCTTACTGGGTACGAATTGAACAACTCGAAAACCTTCAGACTTCGCGTCACAAGAGACCCGAGTTGCGATGAGAGCCTGCTGAGCATGACCTGGCCTGAATCCGAACAAACGCAAGGCCAACCCCAACCTGTAAGTTCGGAATCCAGTAAGAACAAACTACCCTGCTATCGCACCACCGCCGACGACTACCACAAAGCGCTGAAGCGAGCGCACTAGATTAGCGGCGGGGACCCGCTTCTTTCATTGCGATAGCCCAAATATCAAGAGAGAGCCCCGACTGATGGGATCAACCGTCCGCGTCTTCGACATTTCGCCGACGATCCTTAAACGATACGGGATATTTCCTGCCGACAAATAACGGGCCACGTCCTATCTGAGCTCTTCGGCCCCAGGTTCGCACGCCGCAGAGCGGAACGAAAAATAAAAGCGCCCCGGTGATCGGCCCCAATTTCTGACACACCATGAGAGTTAGTTTCCGGCAAATTTACTACCTGAGGAAGGGGATTTGCTGGCGGTCTTTTTTCACTAATGTGCAAGAAGTTTCAACTACTCAAAAGCAGCCCTTTTTCTTCTCTTCCCTGACAAAGAAACCCTTATAATCCATCGTGCCTTGCTCTTTACCGCCCCCGCGATTGTGAAGATAACCTTGCTCCAAGCCCAATGCCGGGTCCCAAACCCAACGCGCGAACGGTAATCCTGGGCGGCGGTCCCGCGGGTCTGAGCGCGGCATTCGAGCTCACGCGCCAAGGCTGCACACCTCTCGTCCTAGAGACCGACGAAGTTGTCGGCGGCCTGGCGCGGACGGTGTGCTACAAAGGGTTCCTTTTCGACATAGGAGGACATCGCTTCTTCACCAAGTCGAAAGAGGTACAACAACTCTGGCAGGAGATCCTGGGGTCAAGTCTGATCAGGCGATCTCGACTTTCCCGTATCTATTACCGGAACCGTTTTTTTCTCTATCCCATCAAGGTAGTGGACGCTCTTTTGGGCGTCGGGCCCTGGGAAGCATTACGCATTGTTGCCAGTTACTTGCGATGGCACTTCTTTCCTTACCGCGAAGTCAAAAGCTTCGAGCAGCATGTCACAAACCATTTTGGCAAGCGTCTGTTCGAGGTGTTCTTTCGGACTTACACGGAGAAAGTATGGGGAATTCCGTGCTCGGAAATCCGCGCTGACTGGGCAGCCCAGCGGATCCGCAATCTTTCCCTTATGCGTCTTGTGCGCGCCGCGCTTCGAGGGTCGTATGGAGACCCCATCCGTAGTCTGGTGGAACGGTTTTCTTATCCCGAGCGTGGCCCCGGCCAGATGTGGGAGAGCATGGCTGGTCGTCTGGAAGCCATGGGGCACCCGGTGCTGAAGGGGCGCCGGGTCGCGCAAGTCTTTCACGACGGGCGCGCCGTCACTTCGGTCGTTACTGACGGTAAGAACGGGAGAGAACAGTTCGAGGGAACGCACTTCATCAGCTCGATTCCAATGCGCGACCTGGTGCGGGCCTTGAGCCCGGTTCCCCCGGACGAAGTGCTAAAAGCAGCCGAAAGCCTGCGCTATCGGGATTTCCTGCTGGTTGGTCTGATCGTCAATCGCGAAAACATCTGTCCCGACAATTGGATTTATGTTCACGATCCAGCCGTGCGGGTGGGTCGGGTCCAGAATTTCAAGAACTGGTCGCCGGCCATGGTACCCAATTCCCAACAAACCAGCCTGGGCATGGAATACTTTGTTTTTGAAAACGACGATTTGTGGTCATCATCGGACAGCCAACTCATTGAACTGGCGCGGCGCGAGGTTGAACATCTGGGCCTGGCTCGTGATGACGAGATCTCGGATGGTGTCGTGATCAGAATGCCCAAGGCATATCCCATCTATGACCGCGATTGGGAGCAGCATGTGGCCACCATACGATGCTATGTGGAAGCCCATCTTTCCAATCTTCAGCTGGTTGGGCGCAACGGGATGCATCGCTACAACAACCAGGACCACTCCATGATGACTGCCATGTACGCGGCCAGAAACGTGATGGGCGCGGACTACGACTTGTGGAAGGTGAACAGCGAGGCCGAATATCAGGAGGAGGAGACCGAGTCCCGACGCGCCCCGTATCGCCCCGGCTATGCCGAGCCGCCAAGAGTGACTCCGGTGCCCGATGAGGGCAATTGAGATGGTTTACAGCGCGGCTTCAAGTGCAGGCGTGCAGCCATCTCAGCCTGGGGCGAAATCTACCCGACGAGCCTGGACCCTGGCGGCAATTCTTGCGGGCGGAGCCTTGGCGATCCGGCTCTGGTGTTTTACGGGCCTCATCGCCTCCGATGACGTGGTTTATGCGCACTTTGCGCATACGCTCGCCACCGGAAGGTATTCCCTGGAAGCCAATCACTTGGCACTTCGTTTTGGTTTGCTGCTGCCGGTGGCCGCTTCCTACGCTCTGCTCGGAATCTCGGAAGCAACCACCGCCCTGGTTCCGCTTCTGGCCTCGGTAGCTTCTGCGGTTCTGGTTTTCTTTATTGCACGCCGTCAATTCGGCCTCGCTGCCGGAGTGATCGCGGCCGTGCTCCTGGCCAGCTTTCCGTTGTCCATTCGCTACGGCAGCATTCTCGTCCCGGAAACGGTTGCGGAGTTCTACATCCTCGCCGCTGTTTGCTTGTACCTGCGAGCCTGCGAAAGCGGACGGCCCGCCACCGCAACCGCTGCGGGAGTAGTGCTGGGGGTGGCGTATCTCACGGGAGAGCTTGCTTTTTTTGTTGCCCTTGCCGTGCTGATGGAAGCAGCTTGGCAACGACGCTGGCGCCTGGTTTTCGCGATGGCGTTTGGTAGTTTTGTGGTTGTGCTAGGCGAACACTTGTATTACTGGTTCGCGGCCGGAGATCCCCTTTTCCGGTTGCACGCCATGGCCGCCCATAACCAGCGTCCGACCGCAATGGCCTTTCGTGAGCACCCCGCATGGCGTTTCTTTCGAGCACTCCCCCACTTGATGTTGATACCCAGCTCAGGCTTCGGATTGCATTCGCTGGCGGCGCTGGCTCTGGCCGCCCTCGCGAGTTTCATGATGAGTATTCGTCGAACGGCCCTTTTCCTGCTCTGGATTATCCTGCCCTTGTTCTACCTGAATTTCGGTACAACAAGTTTGAAGACCTACATAGCCATGCCCGTTGGGGATCGCTACCTGGAGCTGATTTACCCGCCGCTCTTCGTTCTTTCCGGGGCGCTGCTCGCCGTGGTGCTGCAGAAGAAACACGGCCAGATCCTAACGGCTGCGGGGGTTGGGGTCCTCGCGGTGTCAGGGGTCATTTGCGCGTACACGACTCGGGCCAGCGGTTGGCGCACCGCCGACGTTGTACGCTTGCGTGAGATTGCGACGACGATGAAAAGGGAATCTGGCACAATTGTGAGATTCGAGGGACCGAGCGCCTGGGCCTGGAAGGGTGCAATCGAAGTGCTCAACCCCACGCTATTGGATTCGACGTCAGAGCGCAGTTGTGTGGTTCGACCTGACCGCGAGGGCCTGCCGGTGTGCGTTGCGCAACCATGAAACAGACCTCGCTCAATCCGGCCATCCGGCAGGCGCTGAACTTCGGCATCATCGGCTATGGCCGCCTGGCCCGCGAATACTATGCGCCGGCGCTGGCGGGTATGAAAGAAGTGAAAGTCGCGGCCGTAGCCGATCCCCTGGAACAATCTCGCCTTGCGGCGTCCCGGTGGAGGCCGCCGTCGCGCGTCTACGAGAATCATCTGCAAATGCTGCAGCAGGAGAAACTGGATGCGGTACTCATCGCGTCGCCTCCTTCTTCCCACTTGAGTGTGTGGCTGGCAACTCGTAAGTACGGCCTGCCAGCGTTTGTCGAGAAACCATTCGCGCTAATTTCTCAGATGGAAGAATTGCCTCATCTGAGCGATGCTGAGGCTGCGCTGATGGTCAACTTCAATCGTCGTTTCTGGCTCCCTTACCGCCGCGTGATCGAAGCCGCCAGAAACGGCACCATCGGCAACTTGCGCCATATCAAATTTATCTTTCAAACGGACGTCGAGCGCTGGTCGACGGTGACAAACCATCGTCTTGCCCAGGCAGAAGGTGGAGTCCTGCACGACCTGGGGAGTCAGGCTGTGGACCTGGTCTGCCAGATTGCCAATTGCGATCCGTCGCGGATTTCCGCCAGCGTTTCCAGTCGCCGCTGGGAAGCTGACTGCGTGCGCTTGGAAATGGAGTTTCCGGGAGGGGTTTCGGCGTGCTGCGACCTTGCCTATGGCGCTCCAAACCGCGAATTCCTTACGGTAAACGGCAGTACAGCCTCCATCCTGCTGCGCGAACCTAACATGGCGCCTCATACAACAAAACGAAACCAGTGGTCGCTGGCGACGCGCATTGAGGACTATGCCTGGCTGGGGTACCGCGCCCTGTTCCCCAGGCACAGAATGTTGCGTAGCACTATTGCAGAAGCGCTGGCCGTATTTGCGGAGACGATCCGGACGGGCGATCAGTTTCGTCCGGGCTACTCGGATGCGTGCACGAATATCCGGCTGCTGGCGCTCGCATCCGGGCTGTCGGGCGCCGCCGTTGCCTGCCGGGGTGCCAATGGGTAAGGCGGAGGGAGCGGTATCCCGTCCGGTGGCAATGATTGGCGTGGATGCCGCCGATCTTGACTTCATCCGCGCCAACCTCTCATCTCTGCCCAATTTCAGGCACGCGCTAGAGACCGGTATCACTCGCCCTCTGCGTTCCACTGCCGGAGCGCTGACCGGATCGGTGTGGCCAACCTTCTACACCGCGAAACCGCCGGGCGACCATGGGATCTATCACCACTTGCAATGGGATAGTTCACAGATGCAGCTCCGGCGCGTGACCGAGGAGTGGTTGTACTGCGAGCCCTTCTGGTATGAATTCGAACGGCGAGGTTTGCGAGTCATCGCACTCGACGTTCCCATGACCTTTCACCCGCGGTTGACCAACGGCATTGAGGTGATCACCTGGGGCTCTCATGACGAGCTCACTCCCTTCGCCACTCATCCAGGGGATCTTGGCCGCACACTCTTGCGGCGATTTGGTAGCCATCCCATGGGACATGAAATTCCGGTTCGGCATTCGCGCCGCGAGTTGGAAAAAATCCGGCGCAATCTGGTTAAAGGTGCGCAACTCAAAGCGGACCTGGGCGAGTGGCTCACCGCCCAACCCTGCGATTTCTTCCTGATCGTTTTCGGTGAGTGCCACCGCGGAGGCCACATCTTGTGGCCGGGAAACTCCGAGGTTCCCCCCGCGGCATTGCTTGAGGTTTACCAGGCGGTTGACGAAGGCGTCGGACGGCTGCTGAAGAGCTTTGCGGAGCGCGCTGCAATCTACCTGTTCGCCCTGCACGGGATGGGACCCAATACCTCGCAGGAGCATTTTGCCCCGCGCATCGTGGACCTCGTCAATCGGCGCTTTACCAGGCGGAACGGGGAATCCGCGACCTCGCGTCGGAACAGCCTGGTGCCGTGGTTGCGCGAACATATTCCCGCAGGTCTGCAAAATGCCATTGCGCGGTCAGTGCCGGTGGGGGTGCGCGATGCTGTGGTCAATCGCTCCATCGTTGATGGCCTCGACTGGAGCCGAACTCCAGGATTTGCCCTGCTCGCCGACGCCAATGCGTACCTGCGCTTCAATTTGCAGGGAAGAGAGCAGGCCGGATTCCTCAGGCCAGGGAGCGAGGAGCAGACCGGCTACCGGGATCTCCTGATCCGTTGCCTTCATAGCTTCCGTCTGGACTCTGGCCAGCCCCTGATTCAGGAGCTCTTGTTCGCCGATAGCGATTTTCCAGGTGTTCGCTCACAACACCTGCCCGATATTATCGGAACCTGGCCAGAAGCCCGTCCGGCCAAAACAATTCATTCCGAGGAGTTCGGAACTCTCCATGCCGAGCTGACCACCGGACGCGGTGGGAATCATCGTCCAAACGGCTTCTGCATAGAGCTCCGCCCAGGGCGACGGCAGCCCGGAACCGCAGACGCAATCCCTATCTGGGAGCTGGGTGGACTCGTTAAGCGCGAACTGGCCGCATGAATACTTCCGGTCAGTGCTTTCCCAGCGGTCGTGACGTGTGGAATGCAATCCACATGATCAAGAACGTAACGCCGCTATAAAAATAGAAAAACCAGTGCGCCACCACTGCCGCGCAGGCAAACGCCAGACCTCGTTTGCGCAACAGGAAAACATAAAACTGCCGGTTAAGCGCGAGCAAAGATAGCGCGAGAAAAGCC
>Ga0105240_10013947_pt1 | contig 11002 bp, 11 predicted proteins | sample KBSC54metaG_FD_80426 | JGI IMG/M metagenome (GOLD analysis project Ga0105240, IMG submission 80426) | Corn rhizosphere microbial communities from Kellogg Biological Station, Michigan, USA - KBS C5-4 metaG | ecosystem: Host-associated > Plants > Roots > Rhizosphere > Soil | place: Michigan, USA...
AACTCTCCGCTTCAGCGATGGCCCTCGACGATGCCTCGAAGGGGGTCATCAGCGAGGCCTTGAGCCGCGGCGACCTCGACGGCGAGCTCGGCACGACATTGCTTCTCCCCGCGATGGCGAACATGGTCGCCGAGCGCATGCTTCTCGTCGGCCTCGGCGCCGAGGCGGAGTTCATCGAGAGCAGCTACCATGCTGCGCTGAGCGCGGCGAGCAGGGCGCTGCGCACGACCGGCGCTGCCGACGCGACGCTGTGCACTCACGAGCTGCCGGTCAATGGCCGGGACGCCGCGTGGAAGATCGAGCAGGCGGTGCTCGCCGTCATGGAAGGCATGTATCGCTTTGACAAGCTGAAGAGCGAGCCGCCCAAACACAGGCGTGCATTGGAGAAGGTCCTCTTCCATGTCGCGGACCGCTCCGAGGCAGCGGTGCTCCAGCCTGCCATCGATCGCGCCATGGCGATCGCCGAAGGCATCGCGCTCGCCAAGGATCTCGGCAACCTGCCCGGCAACGTGTGCACGCCGACGTACCTGGCCGAGCAAGCGCGCGAGCTCGGCCGCTGCCATGGCTTCGACGTGACGATCCTCGACCACCAGGACATCGAGAGCCTCGGCATGAATGCATTCCTGGCCGTCGCAGGCGGCAGCCGCCAGCCACCCAGGCTCATCGTGATGGAATATCGCGGCGGCGCGGACGGCGCGCGCCCGGTCGTGCTCGTAGGCAAGGGAATCACGTTCGACACGGGTGGGCTCGACATCAAGTCCTCCTCGGATATGGAGGAGATGAAGTTCGACAAGTGCGGCGCGGCGAGCGTGTTCGGCGCGCTGCGCGCAGCCGCGCTCATGAAGCTGCCGCTCAACGTGGTCGGCATCGTTCCGGCCGCCGAAAATATGCCCGACGGCAACGCAATGAAGCCGGGCGACGTCGTCAAGACCATGTCGGGCCAGACCGTGGAGATCCTCGACACCGACTCGGAGGGCCGCCTCGTCCTTTGCGATGCGCTCACGTACGTCGAGCGGTACGAGCCCGCCGTCGTCGTCGATGTCGCAACGCTCACCGGCGCGATCGTGGGCGCGCTTGGCGAGGTCGCCAGCGGCGCCTTCTCGAACAGCGACGCGCTCGTGCGCGAGATGCTCGAGGCCGGCGAGCGCGCGTGGGACCGTGTGTGGCACATGCCGCTGTGGCCGGAGTACCAGGAGACGTTCAAGTCCAACATCGCCGATTTCGCCAACGTCGGTCCGCAAGGCGATTGGGCGATTACTGCCGCGTGCTTCCTCTCGCGGTTCACCCGGCGCTATCCGTGGGTGCACCTGGACGTCGCGGGAACGGCATCGAAGGGCGGCGAGGACAAGGGCGCGACGGGCAGGCCGGTGGCGCTTCTCGCGCACTTCCTCGCGGCGCGGGCCGCGCGCTGAGGCGGTTCAGCGACGAACGATTCGCAGCGGCCGAATGACGCATCGACACCGACGACCGCGTCGGCATCGCGGCGCGCGACGTCATTCTTTCGACGGCACCCGCGCTTCGAGCTCCACCCATCGCTCGAGCTTCGCCGCGAGCAGCGTCTCGATCTCGGCTGCTCGCGCGCGATCCGCGCGCATGACGTCCGCGCCGTGCTTGTAATAGTCCGCAGCCGACATGCGCTCGCCGAGCGCGATCTGCTCCTGCTCCAGCGCCTCGAGCGCCGCCGGTAAGGCCTCGAGCTCGCGCTGCTCCTTGAACGACAGCCTGTCGGCCTGTTGTCGCGGCCGCGCCGGACGCACGCGCGCGCTCGCCGCGGCGGCCGGGGCAGGCGCGGCGGCCGGGGGGCGCTGAGCGATCCAGTCGCTGTAGCCGCCCACGTATTCGCGCCAGCGGCCGTCGCCTTCGCTCACCAGCGTCTGCGTGACGACGTGATCGAGGAACGCGCGGTCGTGGCTCACGACGAGCAGCGTGCCGGTATACGACTGCAGGGTCTCTTCGAGAATCTCGAGCGATTCGATGTCGAGGTCGTTGGTCGGTTCATCGAGCACGATGAGGTTGGCTGGCTGCGCGAACAGCCGAGCGAGCAGCAGGCGGTTGCGCTCTCCGCCCGAGAGCGTCTTGACCGGCGCATTCGCGCGTTGCGGCGGAAAGAGAAAATCGGCCAGGTACGACAGGACGTGCTTGCGTCCCGACGGCGTCTCGATCCATTCGCCGCCGGGGCTCATCGTGTCCGCGAGGGTTCGATCGTCGTCCAGCTGCTCGCGCATCTGATCGAAATACGCGACCTGCAGGTTGGTCCCGCGGCGGACGTGGCCGGCATCGGGCGTCATCGTGCCGAGAATGAGCTTGAGCACCGTGGACTTGCCGGCACCGTTCGGTCCGATGATCCCGATGCGATCGCCGCGCATGATGCGCAGATCGAGGTCGCGGACCACGACGCGCTCTCCGAACGCCTTGGCTACGCCCTCGAGCTCGGCGACGAGCCTGCCGGAGCGCTCGGTGGCGTGAAGCGCCATCGTGACGTTGCGCTGTCGTTCGCGGCGGGCCGCGCGCTCGTTTCGCAACAGCTCGAGGCGCCGCACGCGCCCCATGTCGCGGGTGCGCCGCGCTTCCACGCCTCTGCGGATCCACGCTTCTTCCTGCTTCCAGAACGAGTCGAACTTGCGGTTCGCGGTCGTCTCGGCAGAGAGCTCGTCGCGCTTGCGCGCCGCGTAAGCTGCGAAATTGCCCGGGTAGGAGCGCAGGAGACCGCGGTCGAGCTCGACGATGCGGGTCGCGACGCGATCGAGAAACATCCGATCGTGCGTGATGACGATGGAGGCGGGCTGCTGGCCGAGCAGCTTCTCCAGCAGCGCGATGCCGTCGAGGTCGAGGTGGTTGGTCGGCTCGTCGAGCAAGAGCAGGTCGGGCGATAGCGCAAACGCGAGCGCCAATGCGGCGCGCTTCCGCTCGCCGCCGGATGCCAGCGCGGGCGGCATCGCCTCGTCCAATCCGAAGCGATGCAGGAATTCCACGAGCCGCGCTTCGGCGCGCCAATGCTCGCGCTCGTCGTGCGCGTCGGCCGCCAATGCCTTCAATTTGCCCCGCAGCGCCAGGCTCTCCCGGATCGTCGATGCCGCGGGGATCTGCGGCTCCTGCTCGACGAGGACGGTGCGCAGGCCGTCGCGGCGCTTCAGCTCACCATCGTCGAGCTCGAGCGTGCCATGGATCACCTGCAGCAACGACGATTTGCCCGTTCCGTTCCGACCGATGAGCCCGACGTGCTCACGCGGGTCGACGACGAGCGCGGCACCGTCGAGGAGCGGTTGCAGACCGAACGCGAGCTCGGCGTCCTGGAGCGTGATGAGCGGCATCCGTGCGATTATCCCAAAGCCGCAATGGGCTCCCGGCTCGTTCTCCAGATAAGCATCCGGAGGCCGTTGTGGATACACTGGGCGAGGGAGGACTGGCCATGACAGAGGACAAGATTCAGGTCCGCGTGACCGCAACCGGACAGGTGCTCGATGTCGTCGTCTTCAGCAAGCGACTCGACGCGATCACCGTCGTGCTCGGAGAGGGCGTGCACAACGTGCGTGTGGATCTCACGCCGACCCGCAACGGCATGGCCTACGCCGGGAAAGCGCTGGGCCGGGAAATCGTCTACGAGCGCAGCCGCGAGGACGTCAAGGCGGATCTCGCAAGGGCGGCCGGGTTTCGTGACTTCAGGCGATGACCGGTTGCACGCGGAGTGGGGCGCCGCGGCGTACACGCTCAGACTATGACGCTGGGCCTTGCGCCTGCGTGACCTCCGCCACGTCGCCTTCCGCGATCGATCCCGGTTGCGTGACCTGGCTCCACATCCCGGCCTCGCCTCCATGGGTCCGGTGCAGTGCCTTGTAGATATTCACGTCCCTTGCGAGCCCTGGCTGCGCGCGGTTGACCATCGTGCAGCGTATGCATCGCCGGCGCGGGATGAGCCGCGCCGAGCCGGCATCGAGTTGGCGGTCAGTCCAGGCATCCTCGAGCCACGCTTCGCCGTCCACGTCGATCAGGATATTGGGCCGAAAGCGACGCACGTCCCAGCTGCCGTCGGGATGCGCAAGCGCGCCGCTGCGCAAGCCGGCGGTCGTCATCACCAGGACGGGAAAGGCGTCGACGAAGCGGCCTTTCGGCATGGTCCATTCGATCGCCTGGCTTGCATCGTCGGTGGCATCGGCGAAGTACTCCGCACGGGCCGGGCCGCGGTCGGAAGCGGCAACCAGGGCGACCGGCTTTCCCAGCCATGACGACAACGCGGCGTTCGTGTCAGCACCCGTTCCGGCAACCTCGCGTCCGTCGGGAAGGGTGATCACCGGCACATCGCCGGCAAGGCGCGACGATGCGAAGAGCAGGCGTGGCTCCCGTCGCGCCGTGAGGATTCGGCCATCGCTTCGATCCTCGATACCCCAGGTCCGGTCGCCGTCCACGCCATCGTCCACCACGCGCAGCGCGGGCAGCCGCTCGCCGAGCAGCGATTTCACCGGATAGCGCCAAAGCTGCGCGACGTGCATGCTTGCCGTGTCGAAGGTGGCGGGCTGCATTAGGTGCGAAATCGCTGAAGCTAGAAAGGCTGCCTTACTGCGCGCACCTTGGGCGCTCCCGAGCGCTTGTACGTGAGCTCCAGACAAAGGTCGAACACGTCGTCCTTCCATTCTTTCGGAAGTGCGTTGCTCGGTGCGGCGAGTGCCGACGCAAGCGCCGGCAATTCCTTGTGCGTCCACGCCACGACAATGCGCGAGCCGTCGAAGCGCGGGTCGTGCAGCAACTTGGCCGCCAGATAGGCGAACTCCCGGGACTCGTAGCTGCCGTCGATCACGAGTCCCGTTGCGTCCGCCAGCGGCCGCAGCGTGAGATAGGCGCGAACGCTGTTGCCGGCGGGAGAGGCGGCGAAGAGGTGCTGCGGCTTGCCGAACGTCTGCGGCAGGAACGTGGCGAGCTTTTCCGCGCGACGGCGGCCCGCCTTCGACAGATCCATGCTGCCGGTTTCCGCCGCAGGCTCCTCGGCGTGCCGGAGCACCACGATCGTCTTGGCCATGCGTCATGTTGCGCGCAGCGCGCAGCGGTGGCAACCGCATCGCCGAGGCGTCCCAGTCGCTGCGCCGGCGCCCGAACAACAGGACATTCATGCCGTCGGCAGCCCGTTGTCCAACCCCACGATTTGAGCGCAAGAATCGGAGTTCCGCCCCTCAGTCCTCGCGCGATCCTTCGCTTCGGTCGTCGGTCTGCGCCGACCGCCATCTCACAAACTATCCCGGCGAGGAAATGCCATGGACAAGCAAGTGCAAAATAAGGCCGTTGTCGGCCGCTGGTTCACCGACTTCTGGGGCAAGAAGTGCAATCTCGCGGTGATCGACGAGATTGCCGCGCCGGACATGCTGCTCAGGTACTCGCTGCACGCATCCCGTCGTGGCCGCGACGACATCAGGGACTTCATGATCGGTTTTCGGAAAGCCTTCCCCGACCTGAATTTCCGGGGTACCGCGGATCTCATCGCCGAGGGCGATTACGTCGTTGGCCAATGGGAGGGCGGCGGGACGCATTCGGGTCCGGCGTTCGACGACTTTCTGATGGGCGCGCTTCCGGCCGCGACGGGCCGCAAGATGCATTTCACCGGCACCACCGTGCTCAAGGTGATCGATGGCCGGATTGTCGAGGAGATCGGACTCGACGACGGCGTGGCTGCACTCATCCAGCTTGGACTGATCAAGGCTGCCTGAGCGAGGTCGGACATGCGCACGACACCCGCTAGAGCGCCCAAACACCGGCCGATGTCGATCGCGGACGATCCTCGATGGATGCGTATCGTTGCTCGCGACAAGAGTGCCGACGGCCAGTTCTGGTACTCCGTCGCAACGACGCGCGTCTATTGTCGACCCTCGTGCGCCTCGCGCACCGCGAACCCGAAGAACGTCCGGATTCACGACACGCTGCAAAGCGCCCGGGCGACCGGCTTCCGTCCCTGCAGGCGCTGCAATCCCGAACGCCCGCCGATCGAGGCCGAGAACGCGTCGCTCGTCGCCGCGGCCTGCCGCATGATCGAAGAGAACGAAACGGAGCCTTCGCTGCAGCGGCTCGCGGAAGCGAGCGGCCGCAGCCCCAGTCATTTCCATCGCGTGTTCAAAGCGATCACCGGCGTGACGCCCAAGGAGTACGCGGCTGCGCATCGCGCGAAACGGGTTCGGCGCGAGCTGACGGCCGCCAACACCGTGACCGAAGCGATCTACGATGCGGGCTTCAACTCGAGCGGCCGCTTCTATCAGGTCTCGAACGACGTGCTTGGCATGACACCGTCGCAGTATCGCGCCGGGGGCGTGAACGAGGAGATCAGGTTCGCACTCGGGCAATCGTCGCTCGGCGCCATTCTGGTCGCGTCGAGCAAGAAGGGCATTGCATCGATCTCGCTCGGCGACGATCCTGAGGAACTGCTTCGCAAGCTGCAAGATCGCTTTCCGAAGGCCCGGTTGATCGGCGGCGATCGCGAGTACGAGGTGCTGGTCGCGCGCGTCGTGGCCCTCGTCGAGCAACCGCGAACGAGCCTGGATCTTCCGCTCGACGTTCGCGGAACCGCTTTCCAGCGACGCGTCTGGCAGGCATTGAAGCGCATTCCCGCCGGCAAGACCGCTTGCTACGCCGAGATTGCGCGGCGCATTGGCGCCCCCAACGCGGTACGCGCGGTCGCTGCGGCATGCGCGGCAAACGCTCTGGCCGTGGCGATCCCTTGCCATCGCGTCGTTCGCAGCGACGGATCGCTTTCCGGCTACGCGTGGGGCGTCGAGCGAAAGCGCGCGCTCCTGGATCGAGAGCGCTCGGCAAACGGCGACTGAGCGACAAGGCCTGCAGGTGGTCGGAAGAAAAGCGGTTCCCGTGATGCGGTGGTCGAATATCTTTGCCTTGACAACCCTTGGAGGCAAAGCTTCGTGAACGCACGCGTGCCAGCGGACGGAGCCAGCTCGCCAGCCGCGCGTATCGCGGGCTACGACTGGCGATCGCTTGCCAACGATCTCGACAGCTTCGGCTACGCAATTGTCCCGGGGCTGCTACGACCTGAGGAATGCCGGACGATCGCCGCGTTCTATCCCGACGAGAGCCGTTTTCGCAGCCGCATCCTCATGGCGCAGCACGGCTTCGGCAAGGGCGAGTATCGCTATTTCAGCTATCCGCTGCCGAACCTGATCGCCGCCTTCCGAACCGCGCTCTACGCTCGCCTCGTGAGCGTGGCCAACGGTTGGACCGATCGTCTGGGACTCGATGAACGCTATCCCGACAGCCATGCTGCTTTCCTCGAAAGATGCCACGCCGCCGGGCAGCAGCGGCCGACGCCCTTGCTGCTGAAATATGTCGCCGGAGACTTCAACCGCCTTCACCAGGACGTCTACGGCGACCTCGTATTTCCCATCCAGGTCGTGATTCTTCTCTCCGACCCGGGCGAGGACTTCAGCGGCGGAGAATTCGTGCTCACCGAGCAGCGCCCCCGCATGCAAACGCAAGCGGAAGTGGTGCCGCTACGCCAGGGTGATGCCGTGGCTTTTGCGGTCCACAGCCGTCCCGTGCAGGGATCGAAGGGTGCTTACCGCGTAACGCTACGTCACGGCGTGAGCCGCATCCGGTCCGGCATGCGCTACACCGTCGGCATCATCTTCCACGATGCGACGTAGACACTGGAGCGCACGGGCCGGGCGGGTTCGAGGAGTTAGATGGCATCCTCAGGGGCTTCCCAGCTTCCCGGCCTTGGATCGATCGTGATGATAGGTCTGCGGCGACCGCCGATACGCCTCGTCACAGCGGTCGGAACAGAACCATGGCCCGGTCGGCGTAGTCTTTGCATACGCCTCGAAGGGCGCATGCATCTTGCATACCGGACATATCCAGGCGGGATCAGAAGCGGGCGCCAATTCAATCGAGAACAGCCGCACGCCATCAGCAATCGATCGTAGCGCGACGTTGCCGAGATCGTGCACGACGATTCCAGTGGCGGTTGCGAAATCAGCGACCGGCTGCGTCGCCAGCAGTTGCCCCGGCGACGCGGACGCGGCAATGCGCGCGGCGATATTCACTGTAGAACCGAAGATGTCATGACCTCTACGTAGCACGGGACCGTGGTTCAGGCCGGTCCTCGTCAGCGGAATCTGGGGTTCGGACCGACAGGCCGGCAATAGACGGCCGAGCACACGAAGCGCGGTCGCGGGGTCGGGGAAGCCAAACATCGCTTCGTCCCCGATCCACTTGATCGGCGGCCCGAGCGCACCCAGCGCGTCGCCCACCAGTTGCTCGAACCGCCGAAGCACCGCTATCGCCGACGCATCTCCATATACGTCGGTGAGTGCGCTGAATCCGGCGAGATCCACGAAGGCGACCGTGGCAACCGTGGACTCGAAGCCGTCGACCATCGCCGCGTGCGTACTCATGGTCGATTCTGGTGAGCGCGTGACTGTCGGTCGAACGTCAACGCAGCACGACCGAACGCGGTCGGTGCGAGCGATGCGATCGAAATCGCCGCGATAAACGTGAGGCGCGGCACGCGTGGCTCACACCAGGCGCCCAGCCTCCTCCTCCGTGGGCAGCCGTCCGTCCGGCGTCAACTTGTCGACTGCGTGAGGCAGCTCTCGAGTCAGCCGCGACAACAACTCCTCGCGCGAGAGCCCGGTGTGCTGGGAAAGCGTGTTCAGCACATCGGGACCGATCGCCTGCTCGAGCTGGCTCGGCTCGATGGGTTGATTGGGTCCCGGGCTGACCCAGGAATCGGCGGCGTGCCCCTGGCCGTTCTGCCTGAAGCGATCGATCAGCTCACCAAGGCCGCCGCTCAGAACACTGCCTGCACTTGCACCGCCGAGAAGACCACCCAGTTTGCCGAGCATGCCCCCGTCGCCTCCAGGCGCGTTGGCTTGCCCGGGCTCGCCCGGCGCCTGTTTCAGCCCGCCGAGCGCCTCGGCGATCTTGTCGCGGTTCTGGTACCCGGCGACAGCGAGAAGTCCCAAAAGCGCAACCATGGACGGCATTCCGCGGCTCATTTCACTCTCCTCGATTGCAAGTTGCGCACGCTGGAGCTGGCGAGCAGCCAGCGTGCCCTTTCCCCGATCTTTCCGGGGTGTATCCTTCGTCGGGCAGATCGGCCTTCATCCAACCCTTCAAAGGAGCGCGCGATGGGCATCATCTGGACCATCATCATCGGATTCATCGCCGGCGTCATTGCCAAGTTCATCATGCCAGGGAGCACCAACGAACCCTCCGGTTTCATACTGACCGCGATCCTCGGCATCGTCGGAGCAATCGTCGCGAGCTACCTCGGACAAGCGCTCGGATGGTATGCACCCGGGGAGGGCGCCGGGCTCATCGGTGCCGTCGTCGGCGCCATTATTGTCCTTTTCGTCTGGGGACTCATCGCCAGGCGCAAGGCCTAGGTAACCGCACGCATCCCAGTGCGGGCTACGGTCGATCCGGGCGCGCAGAGCGCGCTCGGATTGTATCCAGGCACTTGGATCAACGTGGGCACGGAGGCGTTCACACGAACACGCTGGCCCCGCCGCTGCGCCTTTAGCGAAAGGTACACCAAACGCGCCAGCAACCCACCGACCTTGCAAGGACGTCGCCGATGAAGGCGATCGTGGTCGTAGACCAAGCCGCGGGCATGGCCGGGATGAAGCTCGTGGACCGGCCCGAACCGCGGGCAGCGATAAACGACGTCGTCGTTCGGATTCACGCGTCGGGATTCGTCGGGACCGAGTTGACATGGCCCTCGACCTGGACCGATCGCCTCGACCGTGACCGAACGCCGTCGATCCCGGGGCACGAGCTGGCCGGAGTCGTCACGGCCCTCGGCTATGGCACGACCGGGCTGTCGGTAGGACAGCGGGTGTTCGGGCTGACGGATTGGTATCGCGATGGCACCCTCGCCGAGTACGTCGCTGTCGAGGCGCGCAACCTCGCGCCGCTGCCGGGCGACGTCGACTTCACGATCGGCGCGAGCCTGCCGATCTCAGGCCTGACCGCATGGCAGGGACTGTTCGAGCACGGCCGCCTTCGGGCAGGGCAGAGCGTCATCGCGCACGGCGCGGCGGGCGCGGTCGGGGCCATCGTGACGCAGCTCGCGCGATCGGCGGGCGGCTACGTCATCGGTACCGGACGCGCCGCCGACCGCCAGAAGGTGCTCGACTTCGGCGCGCAGGAATTCGTCGACCTCGACAACGACAGCCTGGAAGACATTGGCAGCGTCGATCTGGTGTTCGACCTCATCGGCGGCGACATCGGGAAGCGATCGGCGCGCATGGTTCGAGCCGGAGGAACGCTCGTGTCCATCGTAGGGCCGGGCGAGGCACGGCCCGCGGACGGTCTGGCGGTCGACTTCGTCGTCGAGTCCGACCGCGCTCAACTGAGCGAGATCGCGCAGCGGGTACGAGATGGACGACTGCGAACGAACATCGGCACCACCGCGACGCTCGACGATGCTGTCGCCGCCTTCAACTCGACCGAGCGACGTCCGGGGAAAACCATCATTCGCGTTCGTCCGTGAGCAGGCTTCGCTCACTTACCTCTTGACCCGAGGCGCCACCGTGCACGACGGTGGACGCCTTCAATCTTCGGCTGCGGCGACGCCTGCGCTCCCGTGCATGTCGAAGAACAACGACATGAAGCCCGGCACCGTCTCCTTGCGCGCCCAGTCGCGCTGCAGCTCGCAGAAAAGTTGCGTGACGCTGATCATCTTCGCACCCGCCTGCTCGATGCGACGTAGCGCCATATCGTGAGCGGACACCGAAGTGCCACCGACCGCATCGGCGACCGCGTAGACCTCGTATCCTTCGCGCATTGCATCCAGCGCCGGGAACGTGAGGCATGCTTCGGTCCACAGGGCGGCCATGACGAGCTTCTTGCGCCCCGTGGCTTGGACGGCCTTGCGGAACTCCACATCTTCCCACGCGTTTATCGACGTGCGATCGTAGGTGGGCACTTCCTCGAGCAGCGTGCGCAGGGCCTTGATCGCTGGCTTGTTGATGCCGGTTGCCACGTTCACCGTGGAATGCACGATCGGTAG
>Ga0105240_10013948_pt1 | contig 11001 bp, 10 predicted proteins | sample KBSC54metaG_FD_80426 | JGI IMG/M metagenome (GOLD analysis project Ga0105240, IMG submission 80426) | Corn rhizosphere microbial communities from Kellogg Biological Station, Michigan, USA - KBS C5-4 metaG | ecosystem: Host-associated > Plants > Roots > Rhizosphere > Soil | place: Michigan, USA...
CGTCGCGCCCAGGCCGGCGGCGCGCTCGGCGGCATGGCGGAAGAGCTGCGACCCCGCGCCGCGGCGCATCCGGGCCGGCTCGACCCACAGGTGCTCGAGCGCGCAGACGGCATCATCGGGAGGCAGGATCTCGGCCCAGCCGACGGCGACCCCGTCCACCTCGGCGACGAAGGCGTGGGCGCCCGCGAGCCGCTCCGGCCGAAGGTCGAGCGACGCCGCCCACGCGCGCACGCGCTCGCCGTCGTAGCCCCAGAAGCCCTTGGCCGCGGCCGTGATCTCACGCAGTCGCTCGCCCTCGGCGGGGTGCGCGGGCCGGATGACCATTGGAGCACCCTAACGAGGCGGCCCTGACGGCGGCGCCGGGGGCTAGATTCTCCCCGCGATGGCCACCACGACGCCGCCCACGGTGCTGCACCTCTCGCTGATCGTCGGCGGCACGCTGCGCGACCGAAACGGCGGGCGGCTGGGAAGCGTCGACGACCTGATCGTGCATCTCGGCGAGGACTACCCGCCCGTCACGGGCGTGCTGGCGAGGGTCGCCGGCCGGCAGGTCTTCGTCCCGGCGTCCGAGCTCGCCGAGATCGGCCACGCGCGCGTCGAGATGGTGTCCGACCGGCTCGACCTCCAGCCGTTCGAGCGCCGGGAAGGCGAGGTGCTGCTGCGCAAGGACGTGCTCGACCGCCAGCTGATCAACATCGACGGCGCCCGGCTCGTGCGCGCGAACGAGATCGAGATCGCCCGGATCGAGGGCTGGTACCGGGTCGTCGGCGTCGACACCGGCCTGCGCGGGATCGTCCGCCGGGTGGTGCCGCGGCGGGTCGGCACGAACATGCCGCCCGGCGCGTTCCTCGACTGGGCGAGCGTCGAGGCGTTCACCGGCCACGTCCCCACGGTGCGCCTGCGCATCCCCCATCCCAAGCTGGCCAGGCTCCACCCGGCCCAGCTCGCCGACCTGGTCGAGGCGGCATCCCACAACGAGGGCCGCGAGATCATGACCGCCGTGGGCGACGACAGCGAGCTGGAGGCGGACGTCTACGAGGAGCTCGACGCCCAGCACCGGCGCGAGTTCGTCGAGGAGCGGCCCGACCAGGAGGTGGCGCACCTGCTGGAGCGGATGGAGCCGGACGACGCCGTCGACCTGCTCGGCGACCTCCCCGACGAGCGGCGCGAGGACGTCGTCCGCCTGCTCCCGCCCGTGCAGCGCCGCCGCGTGCGCGCCCTGGCCGGCTACGACCCGGCCACCGCCGGCGGCCTCATGAGCCCGGAGTTCGTGTGCCTGTACGCGCAGGCGTCGAAGGCCGAGGCGATCGAGCGGATCGAGCGCAGCCGCGCCCCTGCGGACACGCTGGCCTGGGTCTACGTGATGAACCTCGACCGGCGCCTCAAGGGCGCGATCGCGCTCGCCGACCTCCTGCGCGCGCCGTCCGACGGCAAGATGGGCGACGTCGCCACCTTCCTGCCACCGCGCGTCTCGGCCGAGGCCGGGCTCGAGGAGGTCGCGCGGCTCATGACCGACTACGACCTGACCGTCGTCCCGGTGGTCGACGAGCGCGACCAGATCATGGGCGTCGTCAGCGTCGACGACGTGCTCGAGATGGTGCTGCCGCGTGGCTGGCGGCGCCGGTTCGACGTGCTGGGAGCTGACTAAGAGGATGGATGGCGGGCCGAGTATCTGCGCTGCGCGCGTTTCGCCACCGCCTCCTCCGCGGCAGGTCGGACGGCGCACCCCGCGGCCCGCTTAGCCGCGGCACCGCCCGCCTCCTCGCCGTCATCGGGTTCCTCGGGCCCGGCCTGATCGCCGCCAACGCCGGCAACGACGCCGGCGGCATCGCCACCTACTCGTCCGTCGGCGCGCGGTACGGCTTCGACCTCCTGTGGATGATGGTCGTCATCACGGCCTCGCTGATCGTGGTGCAGGAGATGGCCGCGCGGATGGGCGCCGTCACCGGCAAGGGGCTGGCCGAGCTGATCCGCGAGCAGTACGGCGTGCGCTGGTCGCTCTTTGCGACCACCTCCGTGCTGATCGCGAACGTCGGCATTTGCATCTCGGAGTTCGTCGGCATCGGCGCGGCCCTCGGCCTGGCGGGCATCCCCGCGCAGGTGTCCGTGCCGGTCGCCGCGATCGGCGTCTGGCTGCTCCTGATCCGCGGCTCGTACAAGGTGGCCGAGCGCATCTTCGTCCTGATGACGATCACGTTCTTCGCCTACCCGATCGCCGCGATCCTGGCCCGGCCGGACTGGGGCTCGGTCGGCCACTCGATCGTCGCCCCGAGCATCCACGACTCGCGCGCGTACCTGTTCCTCTTCATCGCGACCGCGGGCACGACCATCACGCCGTTCATGCAGCTCTACGTCCAGTCGGCCGTGGTCGAGCGCGGCGTCGGCGTCGACGAGCTGAACATGGAGCGGGCCGAGGTGACCTCGGGGTCGATCTTCGCGAACCTCGTCGCGATGTTCATCATCATCGCCACCGGCGCGACCCTCTACCTGCACGGCGAGCACAACATCTCGACGGCGTCGCAGGCGGCCAAGGCGCTCGAGCCGTTCGCCGGCCAGTACGCCGAGGTGCTCTTCGCCGTCGGCCTGCTGGGCGCGAGCCTGCTCGCCGCCGCGATCCTGCCGGTCACCGCCGCGTACGTGATCGCGGAGACGTTCGGCTTCGAGAAGGGCATCAGCCGCCGCATCCACGAGGCGCCGGTCTTCGTCGCCGTGATCACCGCCCTGATCCTGATCGGGACCGTCGTCGCGATCATCCCCGGCATCCCCGTCATCGCCCTGCTCGTCGGCGTCCAGGTCGTGAACGGCGCGCTGCTGCCCGTGCTCCTGATCTTCATCTGGCGGCTCGCGAGCGACCGCGAGCTGATGGGCGACTACCGAAACGGCCGGTTCTTCAACGTCATCGCGGGGCTGACGGTGGTGGCGACATCGGCGCTCTCGATCACCCTGCTCGCCGTCACCATCGGCGCCCCATTCCTGTAGGCACGCCGTTCGTGTAGGTTCACCCGCGTGCGCGAGGAGCCGTTCTCGGTTCCGGTCGGCGGCGGCGAGCTCGCCGGCCACCGCGGCGGCGATGGGCCGCCGGCCCTGATCCTGCACGGCGGCCCGGCCTGGCCCGACTACACCGAGGGCCTCGCCGCCGAGCTCGACGGGCTGCTCGAGACGCACCGCTACACGCAGCGCGGCACGCGGCCGTCGACGATGGAAGGCCCGTTCACGATCGAGGCGCACATGGACGACGCGATCGCGGTGCTCGACCACTTCGAGATCGAGCGGGCCTGGGTCGTCGGCCATTCCTGGGGCGGCCACCTCGCGCTTCACCTGGTGGTGGCGCACCCCGACCGGCTGCTCGGCGTGATCTGCGTGAACGCGCTCGGCGCATTCGACCGCGTGTTCGCGGAGTTCGGGGCCAACCTGCGCCGCACCATGCGTCCCGAGGATGTCGCCCGGATCGACGAGATCGAGGAGGATCGCCGCCGCGGCGATGTCACCGAGGCCGCCCTCGTCGAGCGCTCGCAGCTCGTGTGGCCGCGCTACTTCGCCGACCCGGACGCCGCGCCGCCGCACCCGGCCGGGCGCATCGGCGTCGAGTGCTCGACCGGGACGAACGCGTCGATCTCCGACCACTTCAACCGCTTCACCCTCGCCACCGGCCTGCCGTCGGCGAAGCTGCCGGCGCTCTTCCTGCACGGCGAGCGCGACCCGCTGCCCGTGTCGTCGTCGCTCGAGGCGGCCGCTCTGGTGCCGGGCGCCTGGGTGGAGACGATCCCGGACTGCGGCCACTTTCCCTGGATGGAGCGCCCGGGCGAGATCCGCCGCGCGGCCGAGCGCTTCCTGCCCACCCCTGAATAAACGGGGTCAGACCCCGTTTAATCATCGGCATCCCATTTCGGGTGGTGACGGCGGGCCCAGTCGCGTCGCACCGTGCCGAGCACCATGCCCCGCAGCGAGTGGCGCGTCGAGGGGTTGACCAGCACCAAATAGAGGTGGCCGGCGACCAGCGGCACGGCGATCCAGGTGGCGACGTCGTGGACGAGGATCGCGCTCGTGCGCCCGCGCACGGCCGCGTCGGTCTCCTGCAGGTACATGAGCAGGCCGCTGACCGAGAACACCAGCATGAGCCCGAAGACCACGGCGGTGTTCAGCTTCTGCCCCGCGTTGAAGCGACCCTGCGGCGGCTCGTCGCCGCGCCGTGTCACCGCCCAGCGCATCCAGCGCAGATCGTCCTCGTCGAAGCGGTCGACCTCGGAGGCGGTGGTGCGCAGGCGCCCGCCGGTGTCGCTCGCGACCAGGACGACGAGCCCCGCCCAGAACGCGATCGCGGCGCCCAGGTGGAGCGACTTCCACAGCCGCCGGTTGGCCGCCAGCTCGGCGAACGCCGGCAGATACAGGATCAGGCCGGTCGCGAGCAGGATGACGAACGTGACCGCGAGCAGCCAGTGGAGCGAGCGCTCCTCCGGCCAGAACCGGCGCACGTAGACCGGCCGCGGCCGGCCGCGCTCAGTACCCGTTCGAGCGGCCGACCCAGGCATCGACGTCGTAGCCGTTCTGCTCCCAGAACCCGGGCTCGAGCTGCGGCACGAGCTCGATCCGGTGGAGCCATTTCACGTTCTTGTAGCCGTACATCTCGGGAATCACGAGCCGCATCGGCGACCCGTGCGCGCGCGACAGCGGCCGCCCTTGCATCGTGTGGGCGAGCATCACGCCGGGCAGGATCGTCTGCTTCATCGAGAGCGTGTCGACGTAGCCGCGCTCCATCGAGACGAAGTTGGCGTAGCGGGCGCTCGGCAGCGGCTCGACCATGTCCCACAGCGTCTGCAGGCGCACGCCGCGCCAGTGCACGTTCGAGACCGTCCACCCGGTGACGCAGTGAAAGGTGTTGGTCTGCGAGACCGCCGGCAGGGCGCTCACCTCGGGCCAGGTCAGCGTGACCGGCTTGCGCACGTGGCCGGTGATCTCGAGCCGATAGTCGGCGGGATCGAAGGTCGGCCACGGCGGGTTGATCGCATAGATGCGCCAGCCGGTCGGGAAGACGTCCTTGATCGCGTTCGGGACGATCGAGCCGGCGTCGGCGATCGGAGCGTGCAGCGCCGACGTGATGCGGTCGCCGAAGAGCAGGCCGATCCCGCCGGCGCCGACCACCGAGAGGAAGGCCGCGCGGCCGATGCGTCGTTCGCCCATCCCTCGCAGTATGCGGGCGCTCGGCTGGCGTTACACGTGCGCCGGTCACAGTGTTCCGGTTCTTGTAAGGAAAGCTCGATGTCCACACCCAAGCAGCTCGATGTCCCCCACCATGCCGAAACCCGCATTCCACACCGACAACCTACGGACACCCGGCATGTGAACTTGCGTGACGAACCGAAGGGAGAAACGAGACAAGGAGGGACACATGACTCGGTCTGCGTCGCCGGGCTACTCCTGCGGCGTGACCACGGGCGGCACGCGGGCGCGCTGCGCCCACACGACCGATCCGATCACCGTCAGCGCGACCAGCACGGTCGGCGCCGTCACGTGCTCGTTCAGGAGCAGCGCCGACCAGACGAGCGTCAAGAGCGCCTGCAGCTGCTGCACCTGCCCGCCGCGCGCGATTCCGGCCAGCGAGAGGCCGCGGTACCAGGCGAAGAAGCCCAGGTACATCGACGACACGCCGAGCAGCACCAGCGAGAGCCACTCCGTCCCCGACGGGCTGTACGAGTCGCGCGTGAACCACCACAGTACGGCCGAGAGCGGGATGGTGAGCGGCAGCGCCAGCACCACGACCCATGAGATCACCTGCCAGCCGGGCATGGCGCGGGTGACCGTCGCCCCCTCGACATAGCACCACGACGACATGAGCACGGCCCCGACCACGAGCAGGTCGGCCAGGAGGTCGTCGCCGCCGCCGGCGCGCGAGAGCGCGAAGACGACCAGCGCCGCGGTGCCGATCCCGGCCGCCGCCCAGAACTGCCAGCTGACCCGCTCATGCGTCCGCATGACGGCGATGAGCGCGGTCGTGAGCGGCATGAATGCGGCGATCACCGCCACATGGGCGGATGTCGTGCGCTCGAGCGCGAGCGCCAGCAGGATCGGCCAGCCGAAGACCGCGCCGAGCATCGTGAAAACGATCGGCCGGCGCAGGTGCGGCGGCGGGACCTGGGCGCGTGTCAGCGCGAGCAGCACCGCAGCGATCACCCCGGCGATGACGGCGCGGCCGGTCGCGGTGAGGTACGGGCTGAAGCCGCCGACGGCCTCCTTGGTCAGCGGCACCGAGAACGAGAACATCAGCACGCCCGCAAACGCCCAGGCGAGGCCCTCCCGCCGCACCGAGACCGGCGCGACGCTCGTGGGAGTCGTGGTCGCGTCCACGGCCAGAGCGTATCCGGGTGCGCCGACCCGTGGCCGTCGGACGAGAGGCGTGGCGGGGACTCTCGCCCCCGCCATCGCTCCGTCCGCGTCCTAGCGGAAGTGGTACGCCCAGACGGCGTCGACGAAGGTGTCGCCGTTGGCTGTGGCGTCCCAGATCAACTTGAAACCGAACTTGCTTCCGCCGGTGCCTGGAACCGGGGTCACGCCGCGGATGTTGGCCGCCGCACCCGACCCGATCAGGTAGACGCACACCTTGCCCTTCGGCGCTGTCGGGTTCGCGGCTGTGCCGGTGCACCCCGTAAAATCGGTGCTGTCACCGCTGCCGGCGCCGACGACCTTCACGTCGGTGTCGTGGATGAGGTTGCTCGCCGGGCGCTGGAACGAGGCATCCACGCCCCAGTCGGCGCCGCTGGTCGAGCCTGGCGGCAACTGTGTGTCGAAATCGCCCCCGACCATGCCCTTGATGGTCGGCGTCGTTGTGTGTGATGTGGATGCCCTGGCCGTGACGCCGATCGCGAGCGCGAGGCAGACCGCGACGACGGCTCCGATGAGGAGTCTGATCTTCATCGTTCCTCCCTGCTGCCGCTGTGATGGCGCCGGGCCCGACGTCGCGAACCAGTCACTATGTCATGCGGTTCGCACCGTCGCAAGCCGACGTGTTATGAGCCAGAAGCAATGCGGCAGGGAGACACCTATCCGACCCGCCTGAACCGGATGGCGGAGCGACTCGCGGCGCTCCGGCGTATGCCCCTGACCCGCCGAAAGCGGGTTGTCTGCGCGACTGGTCGGTTTCTTGCAAGGAACGGGCAAGGGCCCGGAAAGACCGCCTCCTTAGCGTGCTTCGAGTACGCGCCCGGCCTTCCCGCCGGCGCAAACGACTCGGAGGGAGCATGCAGATGAGACGACGATGGTTGGTGCCGCTCGGGGCGCTCGCCGCCCTGGCATTCCCGGCGACGGCGGCCGCCCACACCGGCGGCCACGCCGTGTTCACGCTGGCGAACGGGACGTCGGGCAACCGGGTGCTCGTCTTCGCCCGCGGGCACGACGGCACGCTCGCGCCGGCCGGCTCGGTCTCGACGGGCGGCTCGGGCACCGGCGTCACCGCGACGACGCAGGGCGCGCTCGCCCTCAGCCCCGACGGCCGCCGCCTCTACGCGGTGAACGGCGGCTCGGGCACGATCGCCGTATTCGCGGTGCACGGCGCGCACCTGCGGCGCCTGGCGGTCGTGCCCTCCGGCGGAGCGGGCCCCGCCAGCGTGACCGCCGGCCACGGCCGCGTCTACGTGGTGAACGCCGGCGCGCTTGACGTCGTCGGCTTCCGCGTCACCGGCCAGGGCCTCCGCCGCATCCACGGCGGCTCCGTGCCGCTGGCCTCCGGTGACGCCGGCCCCGCCCAGGTGTCGCTCAACCCGGCCGGAACGGCCCTCGCCGTGACGAACCCCGGCTCGAGCACGATCGACACCATCACGCTGCGGCGCGACGGCGCGATCGGCCGCCTGCGCTCGTTCGCGTCGGCCGGGGCGGCCCCGTTCGGGTTCGGGTTCACCCGTGACGGCGTGCTGGTCATCTCGGACGCGCACCAGGCGCCGACGAGCGCGGCGACCTCGTACCGGATCGGCCATACCGGGGCGCTGCGGCTGCTCTCGGGGCCGGTCTCGGCCAACCAGCTGGCCGCATGCTGGGTCGCGATCGCCGGACGGATCGCGTACACCGCCAACGCGGGCAGCGGGACGATCTCGGCGTTCCGCGTCGACGGCCACGGCCGCCTGCACCTGCGCGGCGTCGCCGCCAGCCCCGGATCGGCGAGCACGCCGCTCGACGAGTCCGTCACCCCCGGCGGCGGCTTGCTCGACGTCCTGACCAGCGGCCTGCACAGCATCACGAGCTACCGCATCGGCAGCGGCGGCACGCTGACGCCCGTCGGCTCGGTGGGCGGCCTGCCCGCGGGCGACACCGGCGTCGCCTCGTCGTAGCGATCACCTCCCGGGCGCCGGACCGGCCGGCGCCCGGGAGGAACCGGCTAGCGTCGGCCCATGCCGTGGCAGGACAGGGACGGCCGCCTCGTCGCGACCGCGTTCGTGCTCCATGCGACGCTCGTCGGCACGTGGGCGGGCCGGGTGCCGGCGATCAAGCATGCGCTCAGCCTCTCCGACACCGCGCTCGGCGCGGCCCTGTTCGGGATGGCGGCCGGGACGCTGCTCGGCAGCTGGTGGGGCGGCCGCCTGGCCCGCCGGCTGGGACCTGCGGCCGTCGTCCGCGGCGGCATCCCCGCGATGGCCGCGGCCCTGGTCGCATCGGCATTCGCCGGCGACCTGGCCGCGCTCTTCGCCGCGCTCGCCTGCTTCGGCATCCTCGGCGCGATCGTCGACGTGGCGATGAACACCATCGCCGTCGCGGTCGAGCGAGATCGCCGCCGGCCGCTCATGTCGGGCTTCCACGGGGCCTGGGGCGTCGGCCTCCTGCTGGGTGCGCTCGGCGCCAGCGCCGCGGCCGCGGCCGGCGTGGGCCCTGAACGCCACTTCGCCGCCGTGGCCGTCATCGTCGCCGGCGTGGCCGTGACCGTCCTGGCCGCCCTCCCCCACCCGGCGTCGCCCGTCCGGGCGGCCAGGCACGGGCGAACGGCCTGGTCGGCCGAGCTGGTCGTCCTCGGCGGGATCGCGTTCTGCAGCTTCTTCGCGGAGGGCGCGGCGGCCGACTGGAGCGCCGTCTACCTGCACGACCGGACCGGGGCCGGCCCGGCGCTCGCCGCCGCGGCGTTCGCCGGCTTCTCGGTCGCGATGGCCGCGTCACGGCTGACGGGCGACCGGATCGTCACGGCGGTCGGGCCGGTCGCCCTCGCCCGGCGGGCAGGGCTCACCGCCGCGGCCGGGCTCGGGCTGGCCCTCGCCGTGCCGGTGCCCGGCGCGGGCATCGCCGGCTTCGCGCTCATGGGAGCCGGCCTGGCGCCGATCGTCCCGCTCGTCCTGAGCGCCGCCGGAGCGGTCGCCCACGGCGTCGAGGAGACGCTCGCGCGCGTCCTTCTGATCGCCTATACAGGATCGATCGCCGGCCCGGCCGCGATCGGGTTTGCGGCCGGCCGGGTCGAGCTGCGGGCGGCACTCTTGATCCCACTCGCGCTGATCGTCTGCATCGTCCTCGGCGCCGGCCGGATCCAGCCGGCCCAGGGCGGCGAGCTTGCAAGAACCTGAATACCCTTCCGGCCCGCCCTGACACCGGTACGCTGGTGGCATGGCGTCGACGGCACCATCACCGCGCGTGCTCGTCGTCGACGACGAGCCGGTGGTGCGCGACGTGCTCACCCGCTACCTCGCGCACGAGGGCTTCGAGGTGGACGCGGCCGCCGACGGCCACGCCGCGCTGACGGCGATCGAGGCGCACGCGCCGAACGTGATCGTGCTCGACCTGATGCTGCCCAAGCTGAGCGGCCTCGAGCTCCTGCGGCTGGTCCGGCTCGAGAGCAGCGTGCCGGTGATCATCCTGTCGGCAAAGGTGAGCGAGCGCGAGCGGATCGCGGGCCTCGAGCTCGGTGCCGACGACTACGTGACGAAGCCGTACTCGCCCGGCGAGGTGGTGGCGCGCGTGCGCGCCGTCCTGCGCCGCGGGAACGGCGAGCCGCGGGCGCCGCTGGAGTTCGGAGAGCTCGTGATCGACCCCATCAGACGCGAGGTCAGCCGCGGCGGCGAGGTCGTCCGCACGACCCGCAAGGAGTTCGACCTGCTCCTGCAGCTGGCGTCGAGCCCGGGCCGGGTGTACACGCGCGCCGAGCTCGTCGAGTCGGTCTGGGGCTACGTGTGGAGCGGCGACACCGAGACCGTGACGGTGCACATCCGCCGGCTGCGGGCGAAGATCGAGGACGACCCCTCGCGGCCGCGCCGGCTGGTGACCGTGCACGGCGTCGGGTACCGGTTCGACGGATGAGCGAGACGCTTCGCCTGGTCGCGCTGCTCGGGCCGATCGCTCTCGCGACGCTCGTCACGTCCCTCCTCGCCCGCCGGCTCGCGACCCGGGCCGGGCTCGCGTACACCCTGATCGCGATCGCCGTCATCGCCTCGCTCGTGACCGTCGTCGACCTGCTCGTGCTGAGCCACTTCATGCTGATCTCCCCCGACAACCCGGCCGAGCTCGTGTCGGTCGCGCTCTACTCCGTGACGGCGGGGGTGGCGGCGGCGCTGATCGTCGGGCGGTCGAACACGCGCGCGCTCGCCCGCCTCGTCGCAACGGCCCGCTCGCTCGGCGAGAACCGGCTCGACGCGCGCGCCGGCGAGCTGCGGGCAGCGCCCGAGCTGCGGTTGCTGGGCGAGACGCTCGACGCGGCAGCGGCCCGGCTCGAGTCGGGCATCGAGGCCGAGCGCGCGGTCGAGGCGCAGCGGCGCGACCTCATGACCTCGCTTTCGCATGACCTGCGCACGCCGATCGCGAACCTGCGGGCGATGGTCGAGGCGATCGACGACGGCATCGTCCGCGATCCCGAGACCGTCGCGCGCTACACGGCCGAGATGCGCCGGTCGGTGATGGCGCTCGTGGCGATGGTCGACGATCTCTTCGAGCTCGCCCAGCTGGACGCGGCGGAGTTCGCCCGCGACGCCCGCTCGACCTCGCTCGCCGAGGTGGTCGAGGGCGCGCTCGACCTGTGCCGGCCCGAGGCGGCCGAGAAGGCCA
>Ga0105240_10013949_pt1 | contig 11001 bp, 10 predicted proteins | sample KBSC54metaG_FD_80426 | JGI IMG/M metagenome (GOLD analysis project Ga0105240, IMG submission 80426) | Corn rhizosphere microbial communities from Kellogg Biological Station, Michigan, USA - KBS C5-4 metaG | ecosystem: Host-associated > Plants > Roots > Rhizosphere > Soil | place: Michigan, USA...
CGAGGTCTGGCACCCGATGCACGATCCCTACGCCATCGCGGATGAGCTGGAAGCCAAGGGCCGCCCCCTCAGCGAGGGCGAATGGCACTTCATGATGACCGAATGCAGGACCGTGGGGGATCTGGCGGAACTGGTGGGCCACTGCGAAACGAGGGAAGACGCATGACGAACAGCCTGTCCGATCTCAACAAGCACCTGTTCCTGCAACTGGAGCGGCTGTCCGAGGACTGCATGACTGCTGAGCAGATCGAGCAGGAAGCGCAGCGCGCCGAGGCCATCGTCTCGATTGCCGATCAGGTCATCCGCAACGCCGACCTGCAATTGAGGGCCGTGACAGTCCTCGCCAACCACGGCGACAGGTTCAAGCCCATGCTGCCGATGTTGGGGAACGGCGATGCCCAAGGGTAAGTGGGTCGCCTACACCGCCGAAGAGCGGGCATGGCTCCATGCCAACCGGGCGATGGTCATCAGCGACTATCACCGGGCTTTCGTGGAGCGGTTCGAGCGCGCCGACGTTTCGCTGTCGAACCTTCATTCGTTGCGCAAGCGGGAAGGATGGTCGACCGGGCGCAGCGGGCATTTCCAGAAGGGCGAGGCTCCCCACAACAAGGGCAAGCCCTGCGAGCCAGGGAAGGGCGGCCTGCACCCGAACGCCCGCCGCACGCAGTTCCGCAAGGGCAACGAGCCGCACAACACCCGGCACCTTGGCCATGAGCGGATCGACCCGAAGGATGGCTACGTCTACGTCAGCATTGACGAGACGAACCCGCATACCGGCTATGGGCGCCGCTACGTTCTGAAGCACAAGTGGGCGTGGGAGCAGGCGAACGGCCCCTTGCCCGAAGGCCATGCGCTGAAGTGCCTCGATGGCAATCGCCAGAACTGCGACCCGACGAACTGGGAGGCCGTGCCCCGCGCCCTGCTGCCCCGTCTCGCTGGCGGAAACCGCTACCAGCGCAAGCTGGCATATGACGACGCGGCCCCGGAAGTGCGCCCGGCTATCCTTGCGGTGGCCAAGTTGGGCCATGCCGCCAAGCAGGCTCGGCGGCCTAGCCGCATGACCCCCATCCCATCCCAAGAGGACGTATGACTGCGCACGGTTGGCCCATGATGCTGTCGAAGAAGACGGCGCTGGCCTATCTCGATATCACCGAGGCCGCCTTTGCGCGCGAGATCGCTGCCGGCCGCCTGCCCGATGCCGTGATGTTTGGCGGGCGCGAACACTGGTACAAGGACGCGCTGGACAAGGCGCTGGCACTGATCGCCGGGGAGGTGGAAGCCGACCACGACGCGGAATTCTGGAAGAGGTTCGGTGGCAAAGCGGCCTGACACTCCCAAGCTGAAATACGTGAAGTTCGTCCGATCCAAGGGCAAGCTTTATCCGTATTTCAACACCGGCAAGAAGGTCAACGGCAAGCCCGTGATGCTGTCCCTGCCGCCGTTCGGCACTGCTGCGTTTTTCGACAGCTACGGCGCGGCATTGGGGGCGCGGACCAAGCGCCGCCAGATCGTGCCGGACGTGGCCGCGCTGATCGAAAGCTACCTTGCCAGCGATGCTTTCCGCCAATTGGCATCCGGTACGCAGAAAATCTACACCCTGACCATGAACCGGATCAACGGCGCATTCGGCAAGCTGCCGGTGGATGCCGTATCCCGCAAGCACGTTCGCGCGGTTCTCGCCACCATCCCCGGCGCCGCCTCCCGCAACCTCCTGGTTGGCGTCATGGGCGCGCTCTACAAGTGGGGCAGGGGCCACGACCTGACCGAGCGCAATCCAATCATCGGGATCGAGAAATACAAGACCGGCGAACACGCGCCATGGCCGCAGACGCTGCTTGAGGAAGCCCTGCACGCCGAGGACGACACGGTGCGCCTTGCGGTGCATCTGCTGTTCTACACGGGGCAGAGGCTGGGCGACATTGCCAAGCTGCCATGGCCGGCCATCCGGGGCGGCCGCGTCACCCTGCGCCAGCAAAAGACCGGCAAGGAAGTCTCGATCCCGCTGGCCAGCGCGCTTGCCGCCGAGATCGAGCGGACACCGAAAAACGGCGTGTTCGTGATCGCCCATGCCAACGGACGCCCGATCAGCGCCGAGGCCATCCGCACCCGCCTGAAAGCCTTCGCCACCGAGCGGGGCAGGGCAGTCGTCCCCCATGGCCTGCGCAAGAACGCGGTCAACGCGCTGCTTGAGGTCGGCTGCACCGTGGCCGAGGTCCAGTCCATCACCGGGCAGAGCATGGAGCTGGTCGCGCACTACGCAAAGGGCGTGGACCGGGACAAGCTGGCCGACGCGGCGATCCTCAAGCTGGAGGGCCGGAACGCAAGGCGAACGGGGAAACCGACATGAAAACACTTGCGCGACTCGGCAGAAATGCTAGAGTTTCAGTTAACCCCGTCTTAACCTCGCGCGCCTAGCGTCCTGTCGCATGGTTTACGAAGCAGGCGCACTCGACCAGACTCTCACGGCTGCGGCCGGAGCGGACCCTGCCTTGTTCGCGGAACTGCGCGCGGCGTTCGCGGAAAGCCTGGAGAGCCAGATCGACCTGTTGCGCCGGGCGCGGTGCGATGGGAACTGGCAGGTGGCGGCGCTTCGGCTGAAAGGCCTTGCCGCGAGCTTTCATGCCGAACCGCTGATCGCGCTCGCGGAAGAGGCGCTGTCCGGTGCGCCGGGCGAACCCGGTATCATCCGGCGATTGGCTCAGTTCCACGCAGACTTCCTGGCCGCTTCGGATGCCGGCGGGCCAGAAGCCTAGGCAGCCAGGGCCGCATGCCTATTGGCACGGCTCCATGCACCCCGTACAAGATCGCGCTCTTTCAGGAGAAAACCCCTGCGGGTCGCGCTGCTGTCAGTCATGGATCCGGCCATTGCCGATAGCTATCAGCCGCGTGGCCTGCTGCGCGTCGGTGGAGCGACGATCGTGCGCCACCAGCTCACGCTCGCGCTTGCCGCCGGATGTGAGCGCATCGTGTGCCACTCATCCGGCCTTGGCCCGGACCTGGCCGAACTTCAGCGGGAGGCTGAACGCGCCGGGGCGAGCTTCCATCTGATCTCGGCAACGCACGCGCTGTCCGCGCTTGTAACGGCCGCCGATGAAGTTCTGGTGATCGCGGAAGGGTTGCTGCCCACCACCGGCGATGCGCTGCGCCTGCTGTCGTCCGGCCCGGTCGTTCTGCTTCTGCCGTCGGAAACCGGGATTCCGGCAGGTTTTGAACGGGTTGACATCAATCACGCCTCGGCCGGACTGATGCTGGTTCCCGGCCGGCTTGGCGACCGGCTGATGGACCTTCCGCCGGATGCAGACCCCGCCGCGGCCCTCACGCGGATCGCACTGCAGGCAGGGGTCGCGCAGCGCGAGGTGCCGGATCCGGTCCAGCAGGGCGGCCGCTGGCTATTGATCCGCAGCGAGCCAGAGGCAAACGAGGCGGAAGACAAGTGGATGATCCGCCACACCGCTTCGGGGGGTAGGACAGCAGGAACCTATGCCGCGCGGACGCTCGTGCGCCGGTTCGGTCCGGCGCTGCTGCACGGCGGCAATTCAGGGATCGTCGGCGCCGCTACGGCCGGGCTGCTCGCCGCACTCGGCCTCGCCTGCGCCTGGATTGGTTGGGTGACCTTCGGCCTTGTGCTCTGCGGAGGCGCCTGGGTGATGCAGCGGGCATCATCCGTGCTGGAGCAGCTGCGCAGCGAAGCGCTCGTCCAGCGGCGGTCTTCCGACCTGCGCGACGTGCTGATGGAGGCGGGCATGGACATCGTCCTCATTGCTATCATGGTGATCTCGATCCGCGCCCTGCCGGGAGAGCTGCCGATAGAGCGTTGCTTTGCTCCCGTGACGCTGGTCGGAATCCTCCGGCTGCTGGTGCGGACTCAGCGGGACCCTTGGCGGCTGTGGTTCGCCGATCGCCTGGTCCTGTGCCTTGGTCTCGCAGCACTCGCCCTTGGCGGCGTGTTGGAAACCGGCGTGCCAGCCCTGTGCATCCTGCTGGTGCTGACCGGCCTTGCGCTCGGTCGCGATGATGTTTCCGGCCAGCGGCTAACGCAGGCTTAACCACGCAGGTTTATGGCTACTCTATGACCAGCGTGGGACCCGATTTTTCGGGCAACGAACAGTCCGAGGATCTGCTCCGCGCCGAGCTCGCGCGCGGAAGACGGGCGCTTGCGGCTGTCCCGACGGTGATTTCGTCGCTGGTCAACGACGCATCGCCGGCGCTGTTCAGTGAAGAGGCTGTTGCCCGGACACGAGGGATGATGGACTCACTGGCCATGCAATTGGCGCGCAGCTGCGGCGGTGAAGAGCCGGACCGCGCGGCTCTCCGCTCCCTGGCTGCGACACTCACCGGAATTGAGCCCTTGCTGACGCATTGTCACGCGATGGCGTTGGAGGGGACTCTGCTGGTCCGGCTTGGTGCGGACGGAATAGATCCGGTCCTGTCGCCCTTCCTCCAGCAGGCGATTTCCGGGGCCGAGCCGGATTTTGCGGCACAGGCCATGCGGGTCCTGGCAGCGCAGGGCAGGTTCGTTCAAGCCTGGCGCCGCATGGAACTTCCTCTTGCAGAATTGCCGGCAGACCTCCTTGAGCTGGCCAGTGCGGCCTGTGAAAAGCACGTGGGTGAGCGTGCTCCTTCCGCGCCGCAAGGCGGCGCGGAGCAAGCGGACGAACGGCAGACACGATCAGAACAGATTGCCAGTCTGCTTCTTTCAGGGAGTGACGGGCTGGCGCATGGATTGGATCCCGAGCTCGCCGGTGTGAGCCTGTTCGTCTCCGCCGCGTCGCTGTCTACCGGGATACCGCGCTCCACTGTCATCCAGACAATCGCAGGTGGACAGGAAACGCGTCTGGCGATGATGCTGGGAGCCTGCGGCGTGGATTCGGCGGATCGCCTGGATGCAATTGCTCGCTTTTCGCCGGACGCGATCCGTCCCACCCTGGCGATCGACCTTTCGCCCCAGCGCGCCCGTGAGCTTCTGGCCGAGGAGCGCACCAGTTGAGCCCGGCAACCTCCACGACTGCGCCAGCCTTGGCCCTCACGGATGTGCAGGGCCGCCTGATTGCCGCCGACCAGCCGTTTCTGGAGCTTCAGTTGCGCTGCGGGGGCGAGGTGCCGGGGGGCATTGCCGTTCCCGCCCTGCGAGAAGCGGAACGGACAGTCCGCGAAAGCGGACTGCGCCTGTCGCGTCCGATAGTGGCGAACGACGGAACCGACACTGTCACCGCATGGGTAGAGATCGTTCCGCTCGGGGCGGAAGAGGGCTGCCGAATTGAACTCCGCAGCTGGCAGGCAAAGCCGCTGCCCCTTGAGGAAGAGCAGGTCGCGAACCGGCGGCAGATTGCGACCGTCCGGAGTCTTGCCGAATTTACCGCTCATCTCGACGCCGCACAGAATGTGGTCTTTGCGAAGTCCGAAGCGTCTGACCTCGGGCAGCTTGAAGAGGCGATGCTGGTCGGTGTGGGCCGGCCCTGGACCGATTTCGTGACCTTTGAAGGCAGCGCGCACCGCCAACCGTTGCACTGGCGCCTGCTGGACGGAGCGCCGCTGCGCGTCGCGGGATCGGAGCGCCCCTGGCGGGCCACTCTTGCCGCGCTTGCGGGAGACGGCATCGAGCCCACGGGTTTCGACCTGTTTCTTCATTCGGACGTTCCGCCGCCGCGGCGCGCAGCGGTGCCGTCCGACGGCGCACCGCAGGCTGCCGGCCGAACCATCGGCCGCGAGGTTGCCCCGGTCCTGCGTCAGCCGATCGCCAGGATCATCGCGAATGCCGAGACCATCCGCTCGCGTCTCGCCGGCCCTTTGCCCGACGAATACAGCAATTACGCCGCCGATATCGCGGCCGCAGGCCAACATCTGTTGGCTCTGATCGAGGACCTGACCGACCTCGAAGTGGTGGAAGCGGAAGACTTTACCACGGCCCCGGATCGCATCGATCTTGCCGAAGTGGCGCGTCAGGCGGCCGGGATTCTGGGCGTCAAGGCGCGCGAGGCCGGGGTCGTCATAGATTCACCCCGCGTGGGCGAAAGCCTGTTCGCCGTGGCCGAGTTTCGGCGGGTCCTGCAGGTTCTGCTGAACCTCATCGGTAACGCGCTCCGTTATGGACCTGGCGGGTCGCAGGTGTGGATCCGGCTTGGCCAGGAGGGCAGCCGCGCCCGCGTGATCGTGGCGGACCAGGGTCCGGGGCTCGATCCGGAACAGCAGGCCAAGGTGTTCGAAAAGTTCGAGCGCCTGGGCAGAAGCGGCGATGGGGGATCCGGCCTTGGTCTCTACATTTCGCGCAAGCTTGCCCGGGCCATGGGCGGCGAGCTCAGCGTGGAGAGCGCGCCGGGGCAGGGTGCCCGCTTCATCCTGACCGTTCCGGCGGCCTGAATCCCACGCGAAAAGGGCGCCGCTCCGCGTAGAGCGACACCCCTTTGCCTTTTCCGGCGGAAGTCTCAGCGCTGGCTGAGCGGCACGTAATCGCGCTCCGTCGGACCAGTGTAGAGCTGGCGCGGGCGGCCGATCTTCTGGTTGGGATCGGAGATCATTTCGTTCCACTGCGCAACCCAGCCCACGGTGCGGGCAAGCGCGAAGAGAACCGTGAACATGGTCGTCGGGAACCCGATGGCCGAGAGAATAATGCCCGAGTAGAAGTCCACGTTGGGGAACAGCTTCTTCTCGATGAAGTAGGGGTCGTTCAGAGCCAGCTCCTCGAGGCGCAGCGCGGTCTCGAACAACGGATCGGTGACCTTCAGCGCATCGAACACCTCGCGCACGGTTGACTGCATGACGGTCGCGCGCGGATCGTAGTTCTTGTAGACCCGGTGGCCGAAGCCCATCAGGCGGAACGGATCGTTCTTGTCCTTGGCGCGCTCGATGTAGTGCGGGATCTTGTCGGGCGTGCCGATTTCCTTGAGCATGTTGAGCGCCGCCTCGTTCGCGCCGCCGTGCGCCGGACCCCACAGGCAGGCGATGCCGGCCGCGATGCAGGCAAACGGGTTTGCGCCCGACGAGCCCGCAAGGCGCACGGTGGATGTCGACGCGTTCTGTTCGTGGTCGGCGTGGAGGATGAAGATCCGGTCCATGGCCTTTTCGACCGCCGGAATGACCTCATACTCCTCGGCCGGGACGCCGAAGGTCATCCGCAGGAAGTTGCCTGTGTAGGACAGGTCGTTGCGCGGATAGACGAAGGGCTGGCCGACCGAATACTTGTAGGCCATGGCCGCGATGGTCGGCATCTTGGCGATCAGGCGGTGGCTGGCGATCTTGCGCTGCACCGGATCGGCAATGTCCGTGGAATCGTGGTAGAACGCCGAAAGCGCGCCAACCACGCCGCACATTACCGCCATCGGATGCGCATCGCGGCGGAAGCCGCCGAAGAAGCTGGTCAGCTGTTCGTGCACCATCGTGTGCCGCGTGATGGTGTGCGTGAACTGGTCAAGCTCGCCCTTGCTCGGCAGTTCGCCGTTCAGCAGCAGGTAGCAGACCTCCAGGAAGCTGGATTGCTCCGCCAGCTGGCCAATCGGATAACCGCGGTGCAGCAGCACGCCCTCGTCGCCGTCGATGTAGGTAAGGGCGCTTTCGCAGCTTGCGGTCGACGTGAAGCCCGGATCAAAGGTGAACAGACCCGTCTGGGCATAGAGCTTGCGGATATCCACCACGTCGGGGCCGGTCGAACCGCTCAGAACCGAATAGTCGAAATCCTTGCCGTCAACGGTCAGCTTAGCGTTTCCCACCTGTCAAACTCCTTCTTGTCGCGCCTGTTCGGCAGGCGTGGTCTGGGCGGCGATCCGCGCCAGGCTTTCTTCCTTGCCGAGCAATACCAGTACGTCGAAAATCCCCGGGGAGGTGCTCTGCCCGGTCAGGGCCGCGCGGAGCGGCTGTGCCAGCTTGCCAAGCCCCAGCCCCCAGTCCGTCGCAAGGGACTTGAGTCTGGCCTCAAGCGCCTCGATTGTCCAGTCCACCTCACCGCCCATCGCCTGTGCGATGCGGCTCAGCAGATCACGGGATTCGGGTGTGAGCAGGGAAGCCGCCTTGTCTTCAAGGACAAGCGGCCGCCGGGCGAACAGGAAGGCCGCGCCGGCTGCCAGTTCGTTGAGATCCTTTGCCCGGACCTTGAGCACGGGCATGGCGCGCGTCAGAAGTTCGAGGTCCACCTCACCCGACATCCGCTTCGCCACCAGTCCGGCAAGCCGGCGGTCATCCGCCTCGCGCAGGTAATGGCCGTTCAGGTTCAGCAGCTTGGCCAGATCGAACCGCGAGGGGCTCTTGCCGACGTGGGCAAGGTCGAACCAGGCTACCGCCTGGTCACGATCGATAATCTCCTCGTCGCCATGCCCCCAACCCAGCCGCAACAGGTAGTTGAAGACCGCCTCCGGCAGCAGCCCCATCTCGTCGCGGTAGGCGTCGACACCAAGCGCCCCATGGCGCTTGGACAGCTTCGCTCCGTCGGATCCGTGGATCAGCGGGATGTGGGCGTAGACAGGGTCGGGCCAGGAGCCCGCACCATCGATCGCGTCCATCGCCCGGACGACAATGAGCTGGCGAAAGGCGTTGTTGAGGTGGTCGTCGCCCCGGATGACATGGGTCACGCCCATGTCGTGATCGTCTACCACCACGGCCAGCATGTAGGTCGGCGTGCCATCGGACCGGAGGATGACGAAGTCGTCAAGCTCGGCGTTCTGGACCGTTACCTCGCCCTGGACCTGATCGTGAATGCGCGTCTCGCCCGTGCGCGGAGCCTTGATCCGCACCACGTAAGAATCGCCGGCAGGCCAGCTTGAGGGTTCGGCATCGCGCCATTCGCTGTCGATTCGGAACGGCCTCCGTTCGGCCTGCGCCTGTTCGCGCCGCACCGCCAGTTGTTCCTGGGTCAGGTAGCAGCGATAGGCATGCCCGCCCTCCAGCAACTGCCGCGCCACCTCCGCGTGCCGTTCGGACCGCGCGAACTGAAACACGGGTGGCTCATCTCCGGCAAGACCAAGCCATTCCAGGCCATCAAAAATGGCCGCGATGGCCGGCTCCGTGGAGCGGGCCCGGTCCGTGTCCTCGATCCGCAGGAGGTAGGTGCCGCCGTGGTGCCTTGCGTAGAGCCAGTTGAACAGTGCGGTCCGGGCGCCGCCGATGTGCAGGTAACCCGTGGGTGAGGGTGCAAAGCGGGTGACGACGGCGCGACCTTCGGCCGATGCCCCGAATACCGCCTCGCCACTTGCCATCACCACGACCTTCCTGTCCTATGCCGCCATGCGATGCACTTCGGCCCTCGCCCTCGACCATGTCTGAACTTGCCGCGATCGTGGCAAGGTCCCGGCGCGAAGGGGGCGACTCCGGGGATGACTCGCACGCTGCAATGCAACAGGCCCAATGGCGCAGGGCAGCAGAATTGGCAAGCGCGGTTGATCGGCTCGAGCGGTTTATCGCAGGCGCCGGATACGATCGCGGTCCGTGGCTGGCGGTCGCTTTCGGAGCGGGGATCGCAAGCTGGTTCGCGCTCAATGGCCCCGCCGCATGGCTAGCCCTGATCCTGGCAGCGCTGGCCCTGGCCGGGCTGGCGGGGGCGCTGTTCAGGCCGCACGGCAATTACCCCTATTTGCGACAGGCGTTCATTTCGCTGGCCCTTGCCGCTGCCGCCGGATGCGCAATCATCTGGGCCAAGTCCGCACTGACGGGCGCATCTCCGATCGAGCGCCCCTTCGTCGGCGAAATATCGGGCAGGGTCGTCGGGCGGCAAGAGCAGCCGGCCGACCAGCGGACGCGCCTGCTCATGGCTATATCGGATCCATCGGGCAGCGGCCGCGTCATCATGGCCCGCGTGAATGTCCCGCTGGCGGATGATCGTGACACCGCACGAGAAGGGGCAACGGTGCGGCTGAAGGCACGGCTGCTGCCGCCGGCGGCGCCTATGCTGCCGGGAGGCTACGATTTTGCGCGCGCTGCCTGGTTCACCGGCATTGCGGCCACGGGGTCGGCTCTAGGCCCGATCGACGTGCTCAGTCCCGCCCGGGGAAGGGACTTCAGCCTTGACGCGTTGCGCCGCGCCTTGGCCCGCCACATCCTGTCGCGGCTATCGGGCTCGCCCGGCGGCATCGCTGCGGCCTTCGCGAGCGGTGACCGGGGGGCCATTGCCGAGGCAGACGAGCAGGCGATGCGGGATTCCGGCCTGACTCACCTGCTCTCGGTGAGCGGGCTGCACGTCAGCGCCGTGATTGGTGGGACCTTCCTGCTCACGATCCGGCTCCTGGCACTCTGGCCCTGGCTGACCCTCAGGGTGCGACTGCCGTTGCTGGCAGCCGGAATCGCGGCGGGGGTAGGGATCTTCTACGCCGCCTTGACCGGGGCCGAAGTGCCAACGATCCGCAGCGTGCTCGGAGCGCTTCTCGTACTGGTGGCCGTAGCGCTCGGGCGCGATGCGCTTTCTGTGCGGCTGCTGGCCGTGGCCGGATTTGCCGTCATGCTCATCTGGCCCGAGGCAGTCGCCGGCCCCAGCTTCCAGCTCAGTTTCGGCGCGGTTCTGACGATCGTTGCGCTTCACGGTGCTGCACCCATGCGCGCCTTCGCCGCGCGGCGCGAGGAGCCGGTTTGGGCCCGCCTGCTGCGGCATCTTGCAATCATCTTCATGACGGGGGTGGCCATCGAACTCGCGCTTCTGCCGATCGGCCTGTTCCATTTTCACCGAGCCGGCGTCTACGGAGCGTTTGCCAACGTGATTGCGATCCCGCTGACGACCTTCGTGACCATGCCCCTACTGGCACTTGCCCTGGCGCTTGACCTGGTCGGCGCAGGCGCTCCGGCATGGTGGGGCGTGGGTCGTTCGCTCGACCTTATGCTGTGGCTCGCTCACCTTGTGGCCAGTCAGCCGGGAGCGGTGACCCTCTTGCCCTCGATGGGCAGGCTGGCCTTCGTGCTGTTCATAGGTGGTGGGCTGTGGCTTGCGCTGTGGCATGGACGCACCCGGCTGTGGGGCCTTTTGCCGATCATCGCTGGAACCGCCTGGCTCATGCTCCTCGAGCCTCCCGACGTGCTTATTTCAGGTGA
>Ga0105240_10013950_pt1 | contig 11001 bp, 7 predicted proteins | sample KBSC54metaG_FD_80426 | JGI IMG/M metagenome (GOLD analysis project Ga0105240, IMG submission 80426) | Corn rhizosphere microbial communities from Kellogg Biological Station, Michigan, USA - KBS C5-4 metaG | ecosystem: Host-associated > Plants > Roots > Rhizosphere > Soil | place: Michigan, USA...
ACCGAGCAGGCGCGGCGCGGACAACATTTGATCATGGGACCGTGGGCGCATCTGCTGCCCTACTCCATACCGACCTCGAAGGGGACCGGCGACATCGATTTCGGCGCCGAAGCGTCGATCGAATTGCATGCGCTGCAATTGCGCTGGTTCGACCATTTCATGAAGGGTGTGGCCAACGGCGTGATGGACGAGGCGCCGGTACGGCTGTTCGTGATGGGTGACAACCGGTGGCGCGACGAAAATGAATGGCCGCTGGCGCGCACCCGTTACACCAAGATGTTTTTGCGCGGCGGCGGACACGCGAACACGCTCGGCGGCGATGGCGCGCTTTCGATGACGGCGCCGGGCGAGGAGCCGGCCGATCGCTACGTTTACGATCCGGACAATCCGGTGCCGACGCGCGGGGGCACCACGCTGGGAATTCGCTCGGGCGCGTATGATCAGACCGAAATCGAAAAGCGCGACGACGTGCTGGTATATACCGGCGATATACTGGAGAGCGACCTCGAGGTGACGGGACCGCTGACGATGCGCCTGTACGCGGCGTCGTCGGCGCGCGACACCGATTTCACGGCGAAGCTGATCGATGTGCGGCCCGACGGCTATGCGCAGAATATCGCGGGCGGCATTATCCGGGCGCGCTTTCGCGAGTCGCTCTCGGAGCCGGCGCTGATCACGCCCGAGCAGGTTTACCGTTACGAAATTGATTTGTGGGCGACCAGCCACGTCTTTAAGGCGGGCCATCGGATGACGGTCGAGGTATCGTCGAGCAACTTCCCGCATTTCGATCGCAATCCGAACACCGGACATGCGTTCGGGGTTGACGCCGAAGTGATCGCGGCGCATCAGACGGTTTTTCACGACAGCCGCTATCCGTCGCATCTCGTGCTGCCGGTGATCCCGCGCTAGGCGGCGGCCGGGTGCGGCGATTTGACGCAGCCATAGCGAGTAGCGAACGCTCGAACAGTCGCCGAAATTATGCTCGCGCCGGTCGTGGGTTTTTCGGATCCGATTCAATTGCTAAAATGGTTTAGTTTAACGCAGTCTGCGGTGCGATGGGCACGGACGTAGCGGCAAGATATCCAGCGATGAATTTGCGGAGTAACGATTGAGGTCCAGGGAGTGCAAAGTGCCGGTTACATTGAGGCAGGCACCGATGCAGCGACGCGTGCGACGGGGCCGCGCCGGTTCATGCGGGGCGCTTCGTGGCGGTATCGTCGCGATAGCGCTCGCCGCGACAGTCGTGGGATGCACGAACCGGGGCGGGGCCAACCCGACGGCGACGATGATGCCGCCGGTGCCAGTGCTCGCCGCGAAAGTGGTGCAGCGCGATGTCCCCAACCAACTCCGCGAAATCGGCACGGTCGAGGCGTTTGAATCGATTGCGATCAAGGCGCAAATCGAAGGTATCCTCGAAGCCGTGATGTTCAAGGAGGGCGACTTCGTCAGCAAAGGACAACTTCTTTTCAAGATAGACCCGCGGCCATTTGCGGCCGCGCTCGGCCAGGCGGTCGCCAACCAGGCGCGCGACCAGGCCGACGCCAATCTGGCGCGCACAGATGAGAGTCGATTCGCGTACATGCTCAAGGAGGGGGTCGGCTCGCGCGAACAATACGATCAGGCGTACGCGAAAGCAGCGAGCATGGCGGCGACGGTGGCGGCGGATCGCGCGGCGGTCGAGAGCGCGCACCTCAACCTGCAATATGCAGAGATTCGATCGCCGACCGATGGGCGCACGGGCAAGCTGCAGGCGCACGCCGGTGATCTGATCAAAGCCGACGCCGACAACCCGATGGTCACGATCGCGCGGGTCGAGCCGATCTACGTGGACTTTTCGATTCCCGAGAAGGACCTCGCACAGGTGCGGCAGAGCATGACGCGGCACGCGCTCGAAGTCGATGCGGCGATACCTGGCGACAAGGGACCGCCCGAGCATGGCGTACTTTCATTCGTCGATAATTCGGTGGACAAGACCACCGGCACGATATCGCTCAAGGGGCTCTTTCAGAACGAGAATCGGCGGTTGTGGCCGGGGCAATTCGTCAACGCGACATTGACGCTCGAGGTGATCCCGCAAGCGGTGCTGGTGCCGTCGGACGCGATTCAGACCGGGCAGGAAGGGCCTTTTGTCTATGTAGTCGGACGCGATATGAAAGTTGCAGCGCGGCCGGTGGTGACCGGAGCAGTGATTGACACGGAAACCATAATCGAACGCGGGCTCAGCGCGGGCGAGACGGTGGTCACGGACGGACAATTGCGGCTGATGCCCGGGGCCACGGTCAGGATCAAGGACGCGCTCGGCGCCGGCGGCACCCCATGAATCTAGCTGAAATCTTCATTCGCCGGCCGATCATGACGACGCTGCTGTCGTTGGCGATCGTGATCTTCGGGCTGGCGGCTTATCGCACGCTGCCGGTCAGCGATTTGCCCAACGTCGATTTCCCGACGATTCTCGTGACCGCGTCGTTGCCGGGCGCGAGCCCAGACACCATGGCGTCTTCGGTGGCGACGCCGCTCGAGCGCGAGTTTTCGACCATCGCGGGCCTGGCGCAGATGACCTCGAGCAACACGCAAGGCATCACAAGTGTCACGCTGCAATTCGATCTGACGCGCGATATCGACGCGGCGGCGCAGGACGTGCAGTCGAAGATCGCGGCCGCACAGGCGCAGTTGCCGCAGGGGATGCCGTCGCCGCCGTCATATCAGAAGGTCAATCCGGCCGACAAGGCGATCATGTATCTCGGGCTGAGTTCGGCGACGCTGCCGCTATCGCAGGTGGACGAATACGCCGAGACCTACCTGGGCGAGCGCATCTCGATGATCAGCGGCGTCGCGCAGGTGCAGGTGTACGGCGCGCAGAAGTACGCGGTGCGCGTGCAGGTCGATCCGCAGGCGCTGGCCTCGCGCGGGATCGGGATCAACGAGGTCGCCGACGCGATCACCAACGCCAACGTCGATTTACCGACCGGCACGCTATACGGCTCCAACCAGGCCTTCACCGTGCAGGCGAGCGGGCAGTTGATGGACGCGGCGGCCTATCGCCCGGTGATCGTGGCGTATCGCAACGGATCGCCGGTCCGGCTGCAGGACATCGGCCGCGTGCTCGACAGCGTGCAGGACGACAAGGTCGCGGGCTGGGTGATGGGCAAGCGCGCGGTGGTGCTCGCGATCGAGCGGCAACCCGGGACCAATACGGTCGAGGTCGTCGATAACATCAAGAAGCTGCTGCCGGCCTTTCGCGACGAGCTGCCGGCGTCGGTCGAGATTTCGACCTTATACGATCGCTCGGAAAGCATTCGCGCCTCGGTCAACGACGTGCAGTCGACGCTGCTGTTGACGGTCTTCCTGGTCGTGATGGTGATCTTCCTGTTCCTGCGCAATCTCTCGGCGACGATCATCCCGAGCCTTGCGCTGCCGATGTCGATCATCGGGACCTTCGCCGTGATGGCGATGCTCAACTACAGCCTCGACAATCTTTCGCTGCTGGCGATCACGCTGTCGGTCGGCTTCGTGGTCGATGACGCGATCGTGATGCTGGAGAACGTCGTGCGTCACATGGAGATGGGCAAGGGCGTGATGGAAGCGGCGTTCGACGGCTCGAGCGAAATCGCCTTCACGATCCTGTCGATGACGTTCTCGCTCGCCGCGGTCTTTATACCCGTGCTCTTCATGGGCGGAATTTTGGGGCGGCTGCTGCACGAATTCGCGGTCACAATCGGCGCCGCGATCCTGGTCTCGGGCTTCGTCTCGCTCACGTTGACGCCGATGCTGTGCAGCAGATTTCTGCGTCCGCCGTCGAGCGAACGTCACGGGCGCTTCTATCAAATCACCGAGCGCTGGTTCGTCGGTCTGTTACGCGGCTACGAGCGCAGCCTCGGCTGGGTCATGCGTCATCGGCGGCTCACGATGCTGACGCTGGGGATGCTGATCGCGGGGACTGCGTGGGGCTTTCACGTCGTGCCGAAGGGCTTCCTGCCGCTGGAGGACACCGGACAGGTCCTGATGTTCACGCAGGCCGCGCAGGGCATTTCGTATGACGCGATGATGGCGCATCAGAAAGTCCTGAACGAGATGGTGGCGCACGATCCGAACGTGGAGACCTTCTTTTCCAGTGTGGGCGCGGGTGGGCCGACCGGCTCGCTGAACTCGAGTATCGTGTTCGTGCACCTGGTGCCGCGTTCGCAACGCAAGGAAGGCGTCGATCAGATTATCAGTCGCTGGCGCGGTGAGTTCTCGTCGATTCCCGGGATGATGGTGTTTCTGCAGAACCCGCCGCCGATCCAGATCGGCGCGCATTTCACCAAGAGCACTTACCAGATGACGCTGCAGAGTCCGAACACCAGGGACCTGTACAAGTATTCGACGATCCTGGAGAGCAAGTTGCACGCGCTGTCCGATCTGCGCGACGTCAACAGCGACCTCGAAATCAAGAACCCGCAGGTGAACGTCGAGATCGATCGCGACAAGGCGCACGCGCTCGGGCTGACCGCGCAGGGTATCGAGGACGCGCTGGCGGACGCTTATGGATCGCGGCAGATATCGACCATCTACGCGCCCAACAACGAATACTGGGTGGAACTCGAACTCGAGCCCGAGTATCAGAACGATCCGGCGGCGCTCAACCTGCTCTATGTGCGGTCGGCGACCGGACAGTTGGTGCCGCTCAACACCGTGGCCAAGCTGACGCGCACGCTCGGACCGCTTTCGATCAACCATTCGGGGCAGCTGCCGGCGGTCACGATCTCGTTCGACGTCGCGCCCAACGTGTCGCTTGGCAAGGCGCTCAGCGAAGTGAAGACGCTCGCCGACAATACGCTGCCGTCGGCGATCACGGCGCAGTATTCGGGCGCTGCGCAGGCCTTCGAAAGTTCGATGGGAAATCTCGGGATGCTGCTGGTGATGGCGATTCTCGTCATTTACCTGGTGCTCGGAATTCTCTACGAGAGCTTCATCCATCCGATTACGATTCTGTCGGGATTGCCGGCGGCCGGCTTTGGCGCGCTCGCCACGCTGATGATCTTCGGCATGGAGCTCGACCTGCTCGCTTTCGTCGGCATCATCATGCTGGTCGGCCTGGTCAAGAAAAATGCGATCATGATGATCGACTTCGCACTCGACGCGCAGCGCACCGAAGGCAAGAACGCGGCGGACGCGATCTTCGAGGGATGCATGGTGCGTTTTCGTCCGATCATGATGACGACGATGGCCGCGTTCATGGGCACCTTGCCGATCGCGCTCGGCTTCGGGGAGGGCGCCGATGCGCGCCGTCCGCTGGGCGCGGCGGTGGTTGGCGGGCTGGTTTTTTCCCAGCTACTGACGCTCTACATCACGCCCGTCGTTTACACTTATATGGATGCATTCCAGGAGCGCGTGAAGGCGCGGATGCGGCATGAGCCGTCCGCGAAAAGCGCGCAGGCGCCGGTGGTCGCGAGACCCGCGCCGCCGCCGGAACCGCCGCGCCGCCGCGCCGCCTCGTGAGCTTCGATCGCACGGCGAGAAGCGACTCCGCAAGAATTGTCTTGCGGGTGCGCGAAGGTAATCGTGCGGACATGCGCGTATCGCATAATCGTAAACGCGTAGGACTTTCGCGACCACGCGCCCAGCGATAGAATGAATTGTGTCGTTATCGAGTGACGGATGCAGCGCCCTCCCGGGTGCTAACGGTTGAGTCTCTTGTCGGGCGAGAAAGATTTCAAAATTCAGGTTGCCGGTGAGCAACCGCGGGTCGTGGTGGATTTCGATCTGTTGCGGCGAATCGGCGGGCGCAATTTTCGCGACCTCGGCGGACATCCGGTAAGCGATGGGCGGCGCGTGCAGAGCGGCAAGATCTATCGCTCGGCGCATCTGGCGACCGTCGCCGATGAGCATCCACTAAAAGAGTTGACGCTGCGCACGCTAATCACGCTGCAGAGCCGCCTCGAAGTTGAACACCTGGGGCCGCCCAAGCCGGAGTTTCTAGGATCGGGCGTGCGCTGGGAACATATCCCGATCGGCGACCCGTGGTTTCGCAAGGACGGCTTTTACAAAATCGACACCAAGCCCGGCCACGAACATCTGGTCATCCTGACCGAGTTCCTCGAAGACTGGCAATCATTTTTCAAGATTCTCGCCCAGCGCGAGGTCTATCCCCTGCTCTTCCATTGTTCGGCCGGGCGCGACCGCACCGGCGTGGGCGCGGCGATGCTGCTCGATATGCTCGGCGTTGATCGCGCGCGAATTCTCGAAGACTTCCTCGTGAGCAACGTCACCTTTCCGCAGATGCCGCTGAAGGCCGGGCAACTCGCGCCGATCTTCGCGTTGATCGACGAGCACGGCGGCATCGATGGTTTTATGCGCGAAGTCCTGATGCTCGAGGCCGCCGATATGGAAGCGATTCGCGAAGACCTGCTGGAAAGCGACTGACGGCCAGGCGGTTTTCGCAGCGCGACGCCGACGCCTTACAAATGGCAAGTCCGAAACCTCAATGAGGTTTCAGTTCGAGTCCTTCAACAACGACATTCGTCGATACGATCAAGCGGGCGTGTAGCCGTCGCGCAGCAGCGATTTGGCGATGATCATGCGCTGAACTTCGCTGGTGCCCTCGCCGATTTCGGTGAGTTTCGCGTCGCGCATGTAGCGTTCGACGGGGAATTCCTTGACGTAGCCGTAACCGCCGAAAATCTGGACGGCCTTGGTGGTCGTCCACATCGCGGTTTCCGAGGCAAACAGTTTCGCCATCGAGGCTTCGCGCGCAAACGGCTGTCCGCGATCCTTCAAAGCGGCGGCTCGCAACATCAGCAGCCACGACGCTTCGATCCGCGTCGCCATGTCGGCGAACATCCATTGGATCGCCTGGAAGTCGGCGATCGCCTTGTTGAACTGGTGGCGCTCTTTCGCATAGGCGGCGGCGTCTTCCATCGCACCGCGCGCGATGCCGATCGCGAAGCCGGCGATCCCGATGCGTCCGCCTTCGAGCACCTTGAGCGTCTGCTGATAACCCGCGCCGGTTTCGCCGATCAGGTTGCGCGCGGGCACCGTGACGTTGTCGAACACGACTTCGGCGGTGTCCGACGAATGCAGTCCGAGCTTTTCGATCTTGCGGCCGTTGCTGAGGCCGGGCGTCGCGCGATCGACGATGAAGGCGGACACGCCGGTGCGGCCCGCGCCGCTATCGGTCACCGCCATCACGACGTAAACATCCGCAACGCTGCCGTTGGTGATGAACATCTTGGCGCCGTCGATGCGATAGTTGTCGCCGCTGCGGACCGCCTTGGTGCGCATCGCGGCGGCGTCCGAGCCGGAGCCCGGCTCGGTCAGACACCACGCGCCGATCTTTTTTGCGGACAGCATTTCGGGCAGGTAATGCTGCTTCTGTGCGTCCGACGCGAACATGCCGATATGGCCCGAGGAGAGCGACATGTGTGCCGCGCACGCGAGGCCGACGCCGGCGTCGTAGCGCGAAATGCCCTCGACCACCAGTACCTGAGAGAGCGTATCGGCGCCGCCGCCGCCGTATTTCTCGGGAAACGCGACGCCGAGGAAGCCCAACTCCCCCAACTGTTCGACGACGTGACGCGGAAAGGTCGCGTCCTTGTCCCACGCCGAGGAATGCGGCTTGATCTCGCGTTCGGCGAAATCCGCGAGCGTGTCGCGGATCTGGCGCTGCTCGTCGCTCAGTTCAAAGTTCATGGCCATTACTCAGTTGAAGCGCCGCTTACTCAGTCGCGCGGGTGCACATTTTCGTGCACCCACTTCACGATGTCCTCGGTGGACGCGCCGGGCGTGAAGACCTGCCGCACGCCGAGCGTCTTGAGTTTGGCCGAATCCTCGTCCGGGATGATTCCGCCGCCGAACACCGCAACGTCGCTCGCACCGCGTTCGGTGAGCAGGCGAATCACCTCGGGGAACAGCGTCATGTGCGCGCCCGACAGAATACTCAGTCCGACCGCGTCAACGTCCTCCTGCACCGCCGCCTCCGCGATCATCTCGGGCGTCTGATGCAGTCCCGTGTAAATAACTTCGAAGCCGCCGTCGCGCAGCGCGCGTGCGATAATCTTCGCACCGCGGTCGTGCCCGTCGAGGCCCGGCTTCGCCACCAGAATACGTAGTCGCTTTTCTGCCACCTTTAAATCCAGCCCGGATCTTTGTACACGCCGAATTCGGCGCGATAGATGTCGCTGATTTCGCCCACCGTCGCGTCGCGGCGCACCGCTTCGCAAATCGGTTCCATCAGATTTTCGCCCGATCGGCACGCCTCGGCGACGCGCTTGAGCGCTTCCTTGAGCGCGGTCGAATTGCGCTCACGCTTCATTTTGCGCACGCGCTGAATCTGCCGCTCTTCCATCGCCGGATCGATCTTGAGCACCTCGATCGGGATTTCTTCGGGAATCGAATACTTATTGACGCCGACCACGGATTTGACGCCCTGTTCGAGTTGGCGCTGATAGAGGAACGCGGCCTCGGCGATTTCGCGCTGCGGATAGCCGACCTCGATCGCCTTGAGCATCCCGCCCATCTCGTCGATCTTGTTGATGTACTCGGTCGCCTCGCGCTCCATCCGATCGGTGAGCGCTTCGATCGCGTAGCTGCCGCCGAGCGGGTCGATCGTATTGGTGATGCCGGTCTCCTCCGCGATGATCTGCTGCGTGCGCAGCGCGACCATCACCGATTGTTCGGTCGGCAGCGCGAGCGTCTCGTCCATCGAATTGGTATGCAGCGACTGCACGCCGCCGAGCACGCCGGCCAGCGCCTGGATCGCGACGCGCACGATATTGTTCATCGGCTGTTGCGCCGTCAGCGAAACGCCGGCGGTCTGCGCATGCGTGCGCAACATCATCGAGCGCGGATTCTTCGCCCCGAAGCGTTCTTTCAAATAGCGCGCCCACATGCGGCGGCCCGCACGCAGTTTGGCGATCTCCTCGAGGAAGTCACTGTGCAAATCCCAAAAGAATGAAAGCCGCGGCGCGAAGTCATCGACGTCGATACCGCGCGAAACGGCGTCCTGCACGTAGCACAGGCCGTCGGCGATCGTGAACGCCAGTTCCTGCACGGCGGTCGAGCCGGCCTCGCGAATGTGGTAGCCGGAAATCGACACCGGATGGAAGCGCGGCGCCTTCTTGGCGCAGAATTCGACCATGTCCGTGACGATACGCAGCGACGGCGCCGGCGGACAAATCCATTCCTTTTGCGCCGTGAACTCCTTGAGCATGTCGTTCTGAATCGTGCCGCTGACCTGCTCCCACGGCACGCCAGTGCGCTCGGCCTGCACGAGATACATCGCGAGCACCACCGACGCCGAGCAGTTCACGGTCATCGAGGTCGAGACCTTGCCCATCGGAATCTGATCGAACAGCCGCCCGACATCGTGAATCGAGGTGACGTTGACGCCCTCGCGACCGACCTCGCCCATCGAGCGTTCGTGGTCGGCGTCGTAGCCCATCAGGGTCGGCATGTCGAAGGCGGTCGAAAGTCCGTCCTGTCCCTGTGCGAGCAGAAAGCGGAAGCGCTCGTTGGTGTCCTCGGCCAGCCCGAAGCCGGCGAACTGGCGCATCGTCCACAGCCGCCCGCGGTACATCGATTCGTAAACGCCGCGCGTGTACGGATACTCGCCCGGATGCCCGAGCGCCGAATCGTAATCGCCCTTCACATCCTCGGGCGTGTAGAGCGGTTCGACTTCCATGTCCGACAGCGTGGAGAAGCGCACCGGCCGCTCCTTGCTGTGGTTATAGACTTTCGCCAGCCATTCCTGCTTCGTACTCACAGCGATATCCTCATCGGTTCTGCAGCACCTGGCTCGCAATCACGAGCCGCTGGATTTCCGAGGTGCCTTCGTAAATCTCCGTAATCTTGGCGTCGCGAAAATACCGCTCCACCTTGAACTCTTTCGTATAACCGTAACCGCCGTGAATCTGCACTGCTTCGGTCGCGGCCTTCATTGCAGCCTCGGCGGCAAACAACTTCGCCATCGCGGACTGCTTGGTGCACGACTTGCCCGCATCCTTGAGCGTCGCCGCCTGCAACGCCAGCAACCGCGCCGCGTCGATTTCGACCGCCATGTCGGCGAGCTTCCATTGGATCGCCTGGTTGCTCGCGATCGGACGGCCGAAGGCCTGACGCTGCTGCGCGTACTTGAGCGACGCTTCGAGCGACGCACGCGCGATTCCAATCGCCTGCGCCGCGATCCCGATGCGCCCGCCGTCGAGCGTCTTCATCGCGATCTTGAAGCCCTCGCCTTCCTTCAGCAGCAGGTTTTCGCGCGGCACGCGCATTTCGGAGAACGCGAGTTGCGCGCTATGGGAACCGTTGATTCCCATCTTGTCTTCGATCCGCGTCACCGCAAATCCGGGCGTCGCGGTTTCGACGATAAAGGCGCTGATCCCGTGATTACCCTTTTCGGCCGCCGTCATCGCAAACACGATCGCGATCGCCGCCTCGGGTCCGTTCGTGATGAAGTTCTTGGTGCCGTTGATAACGTAGCTGTCGCCGTCGCGCACCGCGCGGGTCTTCTGCCCGGCGGCGTCGGAGCCGGCCTGCGGCTCGGTCAGCGCGAAACATCCGAGCGCCTCGCCGGTCGCCATTCTCGGCAGATAGCGGCTCTTCTGATCCTCAGTGCCGGTGCCTAATATCGGCCACGAACCCAGCGACGAATGGGCCGAGACGATCACGCCGGTTGACGCGCATTCGACCGACAACTCCTCGACCACCAGCGCATAGGCGACGTTATCCAGCCCGGCCCCGCCGTATTGCTCCGGGATAAACACGCCGAGCATCCCGAGCCGGCCCAGTTCGGCCACGGCCGCCGTGGGAAACTGATGCGTTCGATCAATTTCCACGCCCACCCGCTCCAGGCGCTCGCGGGCGAACCGGCGCGCCGTATCGCGAGCGCCGCGTTGAGCTTCGGTTAGTTCGAGATTCATCATCGCCGCCAATGGCCGTTCCCTGTCACTCGCCAAGCGTCACAAACTGGCGAGCCACTACATTCCTGTTGTATCGCAGCCGCTTTGTCCCGTCGATAAGAGCGCG
>Ga0105240_10013951_pt1 | contig 11001 bp, 8 predicted proteins | sample KBSC54metaG_FD_80426 | JGI IMG/M metagenome (GOLD analysis project Ga0105240, IMG submission 80426) | Corn rhizosphere microbial communities from Kellogg Biological Station, Michigan, USA - KBS C5-4 metaG | ecosystem: Host-associated > Plants > Roots > Rhizosphere > Soil | place: Michigan, USA...
CCGGTCCTTGAGCGTCGCGTCGAGCGACGCCTGGATTTTCGCGTAGTACGCATCGACCCATACGGTCTCCGGCTTCGCGCCGTCGACGCGATAGCCGATGATCTTGTCGTCCTTGGCGCTGGTGATTACACCGGCGATGCGCTCGCCTCCGGCATTGGCGCCGATGTCGTAGCGCGGATGGAACGCGATCATCTCGCCGAGCTTTTTCGCGGCCGGATCGTAGCGATAGACGGCCATCGTGTCGCGTCCCTGGTTCGACGCCACCTGCAGCGTCTTGTCGTCGGACTCGAAGGCCAGCGGCACGAAAGTAGGACCCTTGTTGCGATCGTAGCGGCCGATCTCGACCCAGGGCTCGCTCTCGCCGGCACGGTAATACACGACCTCGGTCACCGTGTCCTTGACCGTTGCGGTGACCACGCGCGGCACGAGCTTGCTGTCGAGGACCCACTCCGACGTGTAGGAAGCCGGGCGCCCCTGCGTCAACAGCGTGTAGCGGCCGTTGCGGATGTTCAACCGATAGAGATCCTCCGAATCGCCGTCGGTCATGTTGCCGCTGGCGATGATCTCGGTATCGTTGCCGGGAATCGTGCGATAAAACGATAGGCTGCGATGCAGCTGGTTGCGCCGGCGCGATTCCTGGACGGTCGGCGCCAGCTCGCGCTGCTCGGTGCCATCGCGGCTGACCATGAACAGGCCGCCGGCGTTGAATTCGAACGCCCCGCTCGGCTCGTTCAACTGGCCGAGCGAAAAGACCAACCGGTCATCGCCGACCCAGTTCGCCGAGATCACGTCGAAATCCTCGAAGTTCGTGATCAGCGTGCCCTTGCGGGTCGCCATGTCGATCACAGCGATGTTGATCCGGTTGCGGTAGGGCGTGAGCACCGCGAGTTGGCTCCCGGTTCGGGAGAGCGCGACCGACAGCGTTTGCGGCGGCTTGATCAGCTCTTCGAGCGTCGGCTTGGCAGCCGCCGCATCGGCGGCCAGCACCGTAACCGGCGCGATCACACCCGTGAGAAGGAAAGCGGCAAGCGCAGCAACTGCGCCCGGACGACCTCGAATGCACGGCGCGAAGCGTTTCATCAGTAGCCTGTAGTTATAAAATCGAGCCGCGAAGTCTAAGCCATGCGGCCGGGAAAGCATAGCCGACGGCGCCAGTTCCCGCATCGGCGCAGTTTATGGGCCCTATCCAATCATGCGATTGGCCTTTCCTGCGCCTCGCCTCTATCTTCTTGCTCATGCGACAGCGAACCGTCGCCCCAACCGGAAAGTGAGCGGGTAATGGATAGTAATCGAGTCAGTCATGCAAAAGTTCTTCCTGAAGCCACGGTAGCCGGCACCATGCACGCGGTCGATCGCGCCATTGCGCGCGAATGGTCGCAACATGCGATGGATACGGGCAATTTCGTCCTCCGCGCGACCGATGCAGTCCGCAAGGCACTGGCGGACGCCGCCGAGGCACTGGCGCTCGTTCATTCAAGTCGATAGTTCAACGTTTGCAGTACGGCTACACTCCTGATCGCACGGCTCCCGGCATCGGCCAGAGCCGTCAGGTCTGCGCAAGGCTCGACTCGCGCAGGGATGAAAGAATGCCGCTTGCGGAACCGCATCGCGACAGGCATCCACGACCAGGAGACATACATGTCAGCAGTCGTCACGGAACATGAACCCCACGGTACGCATCAAACCAAGAAAGCTACCGCCAGCGGCTGGATCGGCTCGGCGCTCGAGTACTACGACTTTTTCATCTATGCCACTGCAGCATCGCTGGTCTTTCCGCAGCTGTTCTTTCCCAAAGGCGATCCCACGGTCGCCATCGTCGCCTCCCTGGCCACGTACGGCGTCGGCTATGTAGCGCGGCCGATCGGGGCGTTCTTCCTCGGCCATTGGGGCGACACCCACGGCCGCAAGACCGTGCTGATCGTCTGCATGTTCCTGATGGGCATCTCGACGATGGGCGTCGGACTGTTGCCGACCTACCAGCAGGTGGGCTGGCTCGCTCCGCTGCTGCTCGTGGTATTGCGCCTGGTCCAGGGTTTCGCGGTCGCCGGGGAAATCTCCGGCGCAAGCTCGATGATTCTCGAGCATGCGCCATTCGGCAGGCGCGGATTCTTCGCCAGCTTCACGCTGCAGGGCGTGCAGGCCGGCCAGATTCTCGCCGCGGCGGTGTTCCTCCCGCTCGCGCATTACATGCCGGCGGAGTCGTTCAATTCGTGGGGCTGGCGCGTTCCGTTCCTGGCCAGCGTCGTCGTGATCATCGCCGGCTACATCATCCGGCGGGAAGTCGAGGAGACTCCCGCGTTCGCCGAGGAGAGCGAGCATCACGCCGTGCCGCGGTCGCCGATCGTCCAGGCGATCAAGGAAAGCTGGGGCGACATGATTCGCGTCGTGCTGATGGCGCTGATGAATGTCATTCCGGTCGTCACCTCGATCTTCGGCGCGGCCTATGCGGTGCAGCCCGGCTACGGAATCGGGTTCGACAAGGACGTTTACCTGTGGATCCCGGTGCTCGGCAACATCGTAGCGGTGCTCGTGATTCCGTTCGTCGGCAATCTATCCGACAAGATCGGCCGCCGGCCGCCGATCATCGTCGGCGCGCTCGCGACCGGGCTGCTCTCGTTCGGCTACCTGTACGCGATCAGCATCAAGAACGTGCCGCTGGCGATCTGCATGTCGCTCTTGATGTGGGGCATCGTCTACCAGGGATACAACGCGATCTTCCCGAGCTTCTATCCCGAGCTGTTCCCGACGCGCACCCGGGTCTCCGGCATGGCGATCGCCCAGAACATCGGGACCGCGGTCACCGCACTGCTGCCTGCGATGTTCGTCGCCGTGGCGCCTCCGGGATCGACCAACATTCCGATGACGATCGGCGCGATCACGCTGGTCATAACGATCGTTTGCGCGCTCGCCGCGTGGAGCGCGAAGGAGACCTACCGCATCCACCTGAACGACCTGGGCAATCCCGATGCGAAACCGGTGCCGAAGGAAGAATACGACCGGATGCGCGATGCGGCGATCGCTTCGGCACGGGCGGCGCGAGCATAGCTCGACGGTGCCCGGTGTTGCGTTTGCGGCACCGGGCGTAACGGTCTCCGGCGTCAGGTTCCGGCCAGGCTTTTCTGCAGCTTCTCGCAGCGCTTGACCAGCGCCGGCGATTCGATCCGTTCGGCCCACTCGGGAAAATTCCCGGCAGGCCCGCGCCAGCGAAGCTCGTCCACGTCGCTGAAGAGCGGCTCGTCCGCGCGCAGCGTGGCGAGCTTCTTGAACAGCAGCGCCGACGTGCGGCTCTCGGCACCCAGCACGTCGTCGGGAAACGATTCGATCGGACCGTAGCGATTCAACAGTCGCGCGGCACCGACCGCGCCGATTCCCGCGATCCCCGGATAGCCGTCGGCCGTATCGCCCACCAGCGCAAGGTAATCGGGAATCAGCGCCGGGTCGACGCCGAATTTCGCGCGTACCGCCGCGGCATCGAGCATCTTGTTGGCGCGACGATCCATCTGCACGACGCGCCCGCCGACGCACTGTCCGAGATCCTTGTCGACCGTCCAGATCTGCACCTGCTCGACGCGCTCGTCCATTGCCGCGAGATGGGCAGCCGATGCGAGCGCATCGTCCGCCTCGAGATCGATCATCGGCCAGCAGACAATGCCCATCGCGGCCAGCGCTTCCTCGAGCGGATGGAACTGCGCCCACAGCGCAGGCTCGATGCCGGCGCCTGTCTTGTAGCCGTCCCACAGGTCGTTGCGAAACGACTCGATCACGTGGTCGGTCGCGACACCGATGTGCGTGCCGCCCTGCTCGAGCGTCTGCAGCACCGTCTGCAGCACGCCGGTGACCGCTCCGTACCTGCGGTCCTTCCCCTTGTTGAAGCGGCGCAGCCCGTAGAAGTGGCGGAACAGCTCATAGGTTCCGTCGATCAGGTGAACAATCATGCGGCATTATCCGCAAAAACAGCAACGCAAAAACAGGGACAGACCACGTTTTTCGGGAAAACAGGGACAGACCACGTTTTTCCGAAAAACGTGGTCTGTCCCTGTTTTTCGTTCAGTACGTGGCGCGCGGCATTTGCGCTTCGCCGAATACCAGCGACACGCGCGCATCGGCGGGGATGCCGGGCATCGTTTCCGCCCACGCTTCCCAATCGGCACGCATTGCCGCGAGGCGCTCGGGCTCGCGTTTCGCCTGGTTGGCGCGCTCGCGCTCGTCGTTGTCGAGATTGAACAGATAGTCGTGCCCGTCGACGCGGAGATATTTCCAGCGCCGATCGAGCAACGCGCGCTGCTTGCGATGCCACATCCGCCAGTACAGCTTGCGCTGCGGATCCCACGCCGGATCGGCGAACAACGGCATCAGGCTCACGCCATCGAGCGGATAATCCGGATGCGGCGCGACGCCGGCGGCTTCGAACATCGTCGCGACCCAATCCATCGTGATTGCCGAAGTGCCGGTGCGGCTGCCCGCCGCGATCCTGTCCGGCCAGCGCGCGATCAGCGGCACGCGGATGCCGCCCTCCATCAGGTCCATTTTCACGCCGACAAACGGCCAGTTGTCGGAAAAGCGTTCGCCGCCATTGTCGCTGGTGAAGACGACCAGCGTGTCGCGATCGGTGCCCGTCTCGTGCAACGCGTCGAGGATCCTGCCGATCCCTTCGTCCATGTGATGGATCATCCGGCGATAGGTATGGATCGAGCCGCCATCGATGTGCGCGATCGCGCCGTCGATGCGCCGCGATTCGGCTTCGTCGTCGCGCGTTTCCCATGGCCAGTGCGGGGCCGTGTAGTGCAGCGACAGCATGAACGGCTCCTGCCGCGCGGCGCTGTCGCGGACGAATTGCTCGGCACGCGCGCTCAGCAGGTCCGTGAGATAGCCTTCCCGATGGACTTCGCTCTCGTTCTCCCACAGGTCGTGCTCGCCGCCGCGCGAGCAATGCGAGAAGTAGTCGACGCCGCCGGCGAATGGTCCGAAGAAATAGTCATAGCCGCTCTTCAGCGGGCCGAAATGCGGCGCGAAGCCCAGGTGCCATTTTCCGATCAGCGCCGTCGCGTAACCGGCGTCGCGCAACAGCGACGGCAGCGTCGGATGCCCGGGCGGCAGGCCGAGGATCGGATTGCCCTTCGCCGATCCCGGCAACGGCTCCTCGGCCGCGCCGCGCAATCGATACTGGTAGCGTCCGGTCGCGAGCGCGAAGCGTGTCGGCGAGCACACCGGCGAATTCGAATAGCCGTGCGTGAAGTACAAGCCTTCCGCCGCCATCCGGTCGAGATTCGGCGAGACGCCGCCCGGCAACCCCGAATCGCGCGCGCCCGCGCAACCGAGATCGGCATAGCCGATGTCGTCGGCGAGAATGAAAATGAAGTTCGGCTGGGACACTGGTTGGGATCAGACACCGTTAAAGTAAAACATTAACGGGGTCAGACACCGTTCATGTAATACTTTAACGGTGTCTGACCCCATCACTCGAATTTCATCCCGGTGTTCTTTATCGTCGCCGCATAGCGCTCGCGATTCCTCGCAAGACGCGCATCGGCGGCTGCGCCGGTTTCGTTGAGGATCGTGAGGTCGGAGGCGCGCAATGTCTCCTGCACGTCAGGCTGCGCGAGCGCGGCGCTGATCTCCCGCTGCAGGATCGCAACGATCGGCGCCGGTGTCGCGGCCGGCGCCATCATCAGGTACAGCACCTCGAATTCGACGCCGCCGATTCCCGCCTCGGCAGTCGTCGGCACATCCGGAGCGATCGCCGAGCGCTTCGTGCTGGTGACTGCGAGCGCCTTCAGCTTGCCGGCCTGCACATGCGGCAGCAGTCCGGGTGTTGCGACGATGGCCGCCTCGACTTCGCCGGAGACGATCGCCAGCACCGCCGGCGTGTTGCCCTTGTACATGATGTTGTTGATCTTCGCGCCGGTCTTTTCGGCCAGCATGGCCGCCGCGACGTGCCCCGGCGACCCGTTGCCCGCGGAGCTGAAATTGACCTCGCGCTTCTTCGCGATGTCGAGGAATTCGGCGACGGTGGCCACACCCAGTTTCGGATGCGCGGCGAACATCAGCGAAGACGATGCGATGATCGACACCGGCTTGAGGTCGGACGGCTTGAACGGCATCGACGGATACAGCGCCGGATTGACGGTGAACGGCGTGTCGATTGTCATCAGCAGCGTGTAGCCATCGGCCGCGCTCTTGGCGACGAAATCGGCGCCGATGTTGCCTGCAGCGCCCGCCTTGTACTCGATGACCAGCGGTTGCCCGAGCGATGCGTTGATCTTGTTGCCGAGCACGCGCGCGATCGAATCGGACGGCCCGCCCGGCGGGAACGGGCTGATCAGCCGGATCGGCCTGGCCGGATAGCCCTGCTGCGCGAACGCAGGGCCGGCAGCCAGCGCTGCCACAGGCATCGAAGAAAGCAGGCGAAGAATGGCGCGGCGACTCGGCATGGTGGCCAGTCTAGCGAATCGGCCCGGATGCCGCCAGCGCGCCGATGCGCATCCGCCGCTGTCGCCCTTCGCAAGACAACCTTGCCCTATTTGCGAAATCGCGTTCGCGAGAGCGCAGCGGCTACGCGTTCAATCGCCCGAGCCGCCCCGCCCGCTCCGCGTTGACCGCGCCCGCAGGAATGCGCCCGGCGAGAATCTCCCCGAGCTGAGACACCGTCTCCAGCGCCTGATGCTCGACCGCCGCAGGTGTGAGACCGCCGATATGCGGCGTCGCGATCACGCGCGGATGCTGCGCCAGCACCCGCGACGGCATCTGGTCCGGATCGCGGCCGACATCCAGCGCGCACCCTGCGATCCAGCCCTCGTCGAGCGCACGGGCGAGCGCGCTCTCATCGACCAGCTCGCCGCGCGACGCATTGATGAAGAGCGCCGACGATCGCATCTGCCGGAAGGCGCTGGCGTTCATCAGATTTTCGGTGGCAGCCGACGCAATGGCGAGGCATACGACGTAATCCGATCCCGCCAGCAACTCCGGCAACGACGCCTGGACCAGCGCCGGATTCGTGACCTGCGCCAGCGGATCGTGAATCAGCACGCGCATCCCGAGCGCGAGCGCCGCATCGGCCAGATAGCGGCCGATCTGCCCGTAGCCGATGACGCCGAGCGTCGAGCCGCGCAACTGCCTGCCCATCGCCGCCACCGGCATCGCGCCGCTGCGATACGTTTCCACGGCGGCACTGATGTCGCGCGACAGGTCGATCATTACGCCGATCACCCATTCGGACACCGATGCCATGAATCCCGCGCTCGCGTGTGTGACAAGCACGCCCGCTTCGCTCGCCGCGGCGACATCGACGTTGCGGATGTCGACCGCGCAGCGCAGGAATCCGATCAGGTCCGGCAGCCGGCGGAACACTTCGGCGTCGCCCTTCGTCTGGCGGTCGCTGACGATGAATTCGCACCCCGCCGCGGCATCGATCAGTTCGCCGGTCGACAAAGGCCGCGGATCGTCGTGCAGCCGCAGAGTGCCGAGCGCGCGCAAACCGGCCTCGGCCTTGTCACCATAGTAGTTGGCGCGGGCATCCGGCGTGTGCGTGAGGAAGATGCGTGGCATCGAGAAGAGAGGCTCCGGTTGATTCCTCGATGGGTCCCGGCGTGCGCCGGGGCGACATCAGGATTTGAAAATGACGATCCGCTCGCGTGAACGACAATCAGCTCACCGACAATCGCGCCGGCAGCCACGTCGAGAACGCCGGCACGAACACCAGCATCATCAGCGTGACGAACAACACGGCCAGGTACTTCAACTGCGGCCGCCACACATCCTGCAATTTCGTCTCGGTGATCGCGCACGTCGCGAACAATCCGAGTCCGACCGGCGGCGCGAAGAGGCCGAAGCCCATCGCGATCACCATCACCGTCCCGAAGTGCAGCGGATGGATGCCGAGCCTGATCGCGATCGGCGCCAGCAGCGGCCCGAAGATGATCAATGCCGGCGCGCCCTCGAGCACCGCGCCGAACAGGATCATCAGGAACGTCGCGACGACGAGGAACGTCATGCTGCCGTAGTGCTGGCCCATCGCGATCATCGCGCCGGACAGGTACTGCGGAATCTGCAGGATCGTCAGCGAATACGAGACGCTGGATGCCGCGGCGACGATGAACAGAATCCCGCCGGTCATCGATCCCGATTGCACGAAGAGCCGCACGATCGACTTCCAGGTCAGCTCGCGAAATGCCAGTCCGCCGACGACCAGCGCATAGACGACGGCGAACGCCGACACCTCGGTCGACGTCGCGACGCCCGAGGTCACGCCTTTGCCGATCATCAGGATCATCACGAGCCCGACCGCCGCGCCGCCCAGCAGGCGGATCATCGGCGTGCGCTGCTCGAAGGCGTCGCGCGGATCGATCTTGCTGCCGAACCAGATCGCGACGCCAGCGAGCGCCAATGCCATGACACCCGCCGGCACCAATCCCGCGATGAACAGCCCGCCGATCGAGATGTTGGCGACGAAGCCGAGGATGATCATGTTGATGCAGGGCGGAATCGTCTCCGCCATCACCGCGGTCGCCGCCAGCAGCGCCGCCGCGTCGTTCGCGTCCTGTTTCGTCTTGCGCACCGCCGGCATCATGATGCCCCCGACCGCAGCGATATCCGCGAGCTTCGATCCGGAGATCCCCGAGAAGAATGCGGTCGCGGTGATCATGATCACGTTCAGGCCGCCGCGCATCCGGCCGAAGATCCGCAGCAACAGCTCGATCAATCGCGACGACATCCCGTTGACCTCCATCGCGAGCCCGGCGAGGACGAAGAACGGAATCGCAAGCAGCACGAAGTGATCCATGCCGGCCATCACCGTCTGCGAATAAACGAGCATCGGCAGCGACGGATCGGAAAGGAAGAAGAGCAGCGATGCAAACGCTAGCACGAAGGCGATCGGCAACCCGATCACCAGTCCGCCGAAGAAACCGAAGAGCAGCATGAACCACGGCTGGATCTCGCAGGCAGGCAGCAGCGAATTCCATGCATAGACGCCGACCGACGCGACGGCGGTCACCACGAATGTCTGCCACACGGTGCGGCGCGGGCCGGCGAGCGCATTCGTCACGCCGAAGATCGTCATGATCAGGCTGCCGATCATCACCGGCGTCGTGAAGATCATCTGCGGCAGTCCGAACGACGTGGTCTGTCCGCGCGAATCGTAGAACAGCTGGCACGACGACAGGAACAGCGCGAGCGACACGGCGACGATGATCCAGTGGCACAGCTGGATCAGCGCCGGCCCGAAGCGTGGCGGGAACAAGCCGCGCAGGCTGTCGATGCCGACGTGCCGCTCGCGACCGAGCACTGTCGCGGCGCCGAAGAACACCTGCATCACCATCAGCGACCGCGCGATCTCCTCGGCCCAGTCGACCGGATTGTGCAGGAAATAGCGATAGATGACGGCGACGAACACGACCAGCACGTCGAGCGCGAGCACGATGCCCGACAGGTATTCGAGGCCGCGCAGCAACAGCGTAAGGCTCGCGGCCGCGCGGCCGGCATTGTGGAATGGCAGCGATGGCGCCGCAGCTGGACTATTCACAAGGATTGTCGTCCCGGCGCACGCCGAAACCCAGCGACTTTGAAGGCTGGATCCCGGCTTTCGCCGTGATGACAGGCAAATCTCACCCTCAACTACGCGCCGCGTTGATCGCGTTGAACAATTCCTGCGTCGACGGATTGTCCTTGACGAACGCCGCCCACACTTTCGCCTCCATCTCCTTGCGGACCTGGTCGCGCTCGGCTTTCGCCATCGGCGAGAACGCGACGCCCATCTTCTTCAATTCGTCGGTGGCCGCGGCGCCCTTCTGCGCGCCGATGCCGCGCTCGTAAACCGTGGCGTCCTGCGCGGCCTTCATGAACGCGGCGCGCAGATCCGCCGGCACCTTGTCCATGCCGCGCTTGCCGATCACCGCGATCATCGGGCTGAACAGGTGCTCGGTCAGCCAGCAGTTCTTCGTGATCTCGGCGAATTTGTATTGCAGCGTGCTGGCGGTGTCGTGCTCGAAGCCGTCGACGACGCCGGTCTGCAGCGCGGTGTAGAGCTCGTTGATCGGGATGGGCGTCGGGATCGCGCCCATGATCTTGAACGTCTCGATGAACGCCGGCGCCGGCAGCACGCGCAGCTTCACGCCTTTCAGGTCGGCGAGGTTCTTCACCGGCTTCTTCGTATAGACGCTGCGCGGACCGAAGTGCGCGGCCCAGCCGAGCACCGTGCAGCCGGTCTTGTCGTTGAGGATCTTCGACAGCTTGTCGCCGACGCCGCCGTCGAGCGCCTTGAAGCAGTGCGGATAGCTGTCGAACACATAGCCCAGGTCGAGCATCCCGAACTCCTGCGCGACAGTCGCCCAGATCGACGAGCCGGTGATCATCATGTCGATCGAGCCGACCTTCACCTGCTGGACGATATCGGCTTCCTTGCCGAGCTGGCTGTCCGGGAAGTACGCGAGCTTCACCTTGTCGCCGACCGCCTTCTGCAGGTTCGCGGCGAAGCGCTCGTACCAGAGATAGTGGGCGGCGTTCTGGTCGGCGCTCATCGATGAGGAGATGCGCATCGTGATCGGGGCTTGCGCATTGGCGATGCGCGGCAGCGCGGCGGAAACGGCCAGCGCGGCGCCGGAAGAAATGAACGTGCGGCGTGACGTCTTGCTCATTGAAGTACTCCTCCTGTGGTATTCGTCAACGGCGAGATGCCGCTGCGATTCTGGTTTTCCTGGCGCGCGAGGGCGAACCCGCAGGCGCAGCCGGCTTGGGCGCGCCGCGCAGGTATTGCGCCTGGGTCATGTGCATGTGCGCCATCATCGCGACCGCCGCGCCATCGGCATCGTGCGCTTCGATCGCCTCGAGCACTTTTTCGTGCTCCTGCAACGCGGCGTCGGGGCGCCCCGATGCGCAGACGCCGGGTTCCTTGTTCAGCCGGATGATGTCCGGCGTGATCAGCGAGATCAGCGACAGCAGGATCGGGTTCCTCGCCGCTTTCGCTACCGCCAGATGGAACAGCAGGTCTTCCTCGACTCCGGTGCG
>Ga0105240_10013952_pt1 | contig 11001 bp, 7 predicted proteins | sample KBSC54metaG_FD_80426 | JGI IMG/M metagenome (GOLD analysis project Ga0105240, IMG submission 80426) | Corn rhizosphere microbial communities from Kellogg Biological Station, Michigan, USA - KBS C5-4 metaG | ecosystem: Host-associated > Plants > Roots > Rhizosphere > Soil | place: Michigan, USA...
CAGACCTTCCCATCGGCGCAGGGAATCCTCGTAGAAATAATGATTCTCGGGCAGCAGGTAATTCGACCGTACGATGGTCGTGTTGCGGCCGACATTGCCGTAGCCGACCAGGCGCTTCTCGAGTACGGCAATGTGCCGGGCGCCATAGTCGCGCGCGAGATGATACGCAGTCGCGAGGCCGTGGCCGCCCGCGCCCACCACGACGATATCGTAAGCATCCTGCAGCGGTCTCCCGCTCCAAAGAGGGCGCCAGTAGCCGCCGCGCGCGAACCGCGCCCGCAGCAGCGACCACGCGGAGTAAGGAGGCGTCATGCCACGCCCCGGCTGTTGCCCGGCATGAGCGCTCAGAACTTTCCGGAGGCCGAGACGCCGATGGTTCGGGGACGAAGCGTGTATCCGACCGGCAGACTGGCGTGGTCGGGGGTCTGAATGATCTTCTGTTCGTTGAATAAGTTCGTGGCATACACTCCGAACTCCCAATCGCGATGCGTGACGCCGAAACTGGCTCCCACGAGATCGTACGACGGGCGGTTGTAGTCCGGATCGGAGACCAGCAAGGCGCCATGGCTCGATCCCGTGTAGTTGTAGTTGGCGCGCAAGAACCCGGACAGGTCGGGCGTCAGCGGACGCTTGAACTCGCCGGCAGCGCTGGCATTCCAGCGGGGCGCTCCTTCTACGGGCGTTCCCCGCTCTATGCCGAGCGAGGTTACCGGTTCGGTCAGAGTCGCATTCGTATAGCCGCTGGTCGCGGACAGCGTCAGTTCCGAGGTGGGTCGCACGGTCAACTCCAGATCGCCGCCGTAACTACGAGCCGACCCGACATTGGTGGAAAACGAGAATCCGCAGATCGGCAGGTTGAACGACTGCTGAAGCTTGTCCCATTTGATGTAGAAGGCCGACGCATTGATCGTCGCCCACCGGGCCGGCTGGCTTTTGACTCCGAACTCGTAGTTCCAGAGATTTTCGTGCGAATACGCGTGCGGCGCGGCGGCAAGGCCCAGATTGGCCAAGTCTCCCGCGCAAAACTGCGTCGGGACGAGGGGGTTCGGCGCTCCCAGCCGAAAACCCTCGCTGGCCGTTGCATAAACCGAGGTCTGATCGGTGATCTCGTAGGTGACGGACACGCGCGGCGTCGTTGCGTGATCATGGGCCGATGCGGCGTCGGAGGTCGGGCCGCCGTTGAAGAAGCCGTCGCCGGTGCGCTCGAACGATTGATATGCGGTCAAATAGCGCGCTCCAATCGAAAAACGCAGGGCCCGGGTCGCGTAATAACTCAAGTCTCCGAACAGCGAATACTGCTTTTCCTCGAACCGGTTGGTTCTCTGATAGATGACCTGGTTCGGCAGCGGGCCGCCGAATATCGAGGTCAACACCTGCGGACCGTACAGGGAGGTAAACGTCTGATTGAAGTTATTGATGTACTCGACGTCGTCCGCCCGGCTGCGCGAATCGACCAGGTAGATGCCGGCCACCCATGTCAGCGGCAGGCCGCTGCCCTTGTAGGCCGGCGACGCCAGCCTGAGTTCCTCGGCGACTTGGCGCTCGAAGAACACGTCATGCGCGGGCGCCGGCAGCGCCTCGATTTGAGATCCCGAGAGGCGGCCGTGCAGGTCGGGTACGGGCGGCGATCCGCATTGTCCGTCCAGGAAGCACGCCCCGATGTACACGCTGTTGAAGGCGGTGCCGTCGTAGATATACTTCGCGTCGCGGGTGTAATCGCTGGTGATCGAGGTCAGAGTCGCGCCGCCCATGTCGTAGGTGACCGAGAGACTGGGCACGATCATGGTATCCGAGCCGCCGTCGCTCACGCGGTCATCAACCGAGTAATTGCCGAGCCCCAGGCTCACCGTATCGGAACTTCCGTACGAAATTCTCTCATAGAAGAGATTCGGATTGATCGCCAGGCCCTCGACGGGCCTGGCCTCGAACGCGACGCGCGCGACACTGGTGCGGTGGTCGTTGACGTTCGAGCCGACCTTGCCTCCGGTGTCCGGCGAGTAGCGGTCTATATAGCCATCGTCGTACGAGGTCGCGGCCCCGAGGCGCAAGCCCATGATGCCGTCGACCAGCGGTGCGTTGATCACCGCACTGACGTTGTAGTTCGGCCCTCCGTGCTGCGTCCCCGACAGCGACGCGGACGCCGTGCCGCCGAAATCCGTCAGGTTCACGGGATTGGTGCGGAACTTGATGACGCCGCCCTCGGAACTGGCGCCGTACAAAGTTCCCTGGGGTCCGCGCAGCACTTCGATTTGATCGACGTCGAGCAGATAGGGTTCCGGTTGGCCGACATTGTAAGTGCCTCTCGTGCGTGCCGTTATGGACACGTCGTCGAGATAGATGCCGACCGTCGATGCACCCGCCGAGGAGCTGATGCCGCGCACTTCGAGCGCGTTGCTGCCCGGATTGCCGTTGCTCGAGAAGGAGAAGTTGGGGACGACCCGCGTGAGATCCTCCGTGTTGCTGAGATGCTGTTCGTTCAGCTGCGCGGCGCCCACGACGCTGATGCTGATCGGGACGTCGCGCAGATTCTCCTTCACCTTCTGAGCCGTCACGGTGATTTCGGGTATGTCGTTGGACTCTTCGGCCGCCCAGCAGGCTCCGGCGCCCAGACATAACCATAGTGCCGCAGGAGGGACCAAGCGAAATCCTGAGAACATAGGCATCGACTCCCTAAATTTGGTTCAGTGTCTTGATCGGCGTGGGCCGAGGCCTCGGCCCACGCCCCGGCGCTCAATTCGAAAATTAATAACTCGCTGAACAAGCAGTCAGCCAGGATATTCTCGCTAACTAACTAGTGAGTCAACCATTTGGTCGAAAAAATGCGATTCCGGGCGCCGGACCGCCCGGCGGCGGCACGGTCAGCGTGCCTTGGAGCGATGATCTCCGAAATGCCGCGGGAAGGCGGTGGCAAGCAGGAAAGCCATGCTGCGCTCCACTTGGGCCAGCGCTGCGGCGCCGCCTCCCAGGCTATGGAACAGCCAAAAGCCGAACGTCTGCAGATAGATGGAGCTGGCCACGGCTTCGGCGTCCACCAGAGCGTACCCGCCCTCTGCCTTGAGTTTTTCGACCGCGTCGCGCATGGCCGCAAAGTAGAAATCATCGACCCGGCGGCTCACCAGCCGGTACAGCTCGCGGCCGCTTCGATCACCCCAAAATGCGAACCAAACCGCGACGGCTTTCGGATGCTTGCCCGCAAAGCCGACATCGTGCGCGATGAAGCGCTCCAGCCGCTCCTTGGCGCCAATCCCCGGCGCGTCCACGAAGGCGTTCCAGCTCTCGGTGTAGAGTCCCGAGAGCACGCGCAGCAATTCGGTGAACAGCGCCTTTTTGCTCTTGTAGTGGAATACGGGCAGCGTCGGCGACAACTTCGCGGCCTTGGCTATGGCGTCGAAGGTGGCGCCGCTCAGCCCTTTCGTGGCAATGAGGGTCACGGCTGCATCGATGATCTTCTTGCGCGTAGCCAGGCTTCGCTGGCGCCGGATGTTGATCTTCGGCTCGCGCCGCGCCACCGGGGAGCGTCGCTTGATTTTGCCGGCCCGCAGACGGGAGCGCATGTCTTGGGGAATCATGTGGGGGTCACTTTAGCATTGTGGCCGAGCAATCGTCGATGCCCGCGAGCCGGCTGGCGCACGCCCGTGGACTGTAATACACTAACTAACTGGTTAGTGTGGATATCGCCACGAGTGAGCCCATGAACAGCGACTGCGTTTCCCATCCGCTCACGCGCTTCGTCGCCGATCTCCAGTTCGGCGAGATTCCGGCCGAGGTCGCCGAGGTTGCGTCTCTTTGCGTGCTCGACACCTGCGCCGCGATGGTGTGCGGTGCGATCAGCCCGGTTGCCCGCATGGGCGCCGACTATGCGCTGAGCGCTTGGCGTGCAGGGCGGGCGAGCGTCCTCGCGACCGGGGCGCGGCAGACCGCCGTCGCGGCCGCGTTTGCCAACGCGATCGCGGCAAACGGCACCGACCTTGATGACGTGGGCAGATACACCTGGGGCCATCCGGGTGCCATGATCGTCCCCACCGCGCTCGCGCTCGCCGAGGAGCGCGGCGCCACGGGGGCGGGATTCATCGCGGCCGTCGTCGTCGGCTATGAGGTCGCATTTCGCGCCGGCCGGTGCGTGAACTTCGGGGTGGGTGCGCCGCCCGTCGATGCAGCACGCGAGTACCGCGCCTGCGGCTCGTGGGGTGCCTCGGCCTGCGCGGCCGTCGCCGCGCACCTCTCGCACCTGCCGGCTCAGCAGATTGCGCAGGCGCTCGGCATCGCGGATTACCACGCGCCGGAAGCGCCCATGATGCGCGACTTGGAGACGCCTGCCATGGTCAAGCATGCCAACGGGATCGGCGCCATGACCGGAATCCAGGCGGCAGGACTCGCTTCGAGGGGGTTCACCGGCATTGTCAGCCGCCTCTACGCGGACGCGCATCGTGCCTGGGTCTTGGATATCGGGCGGGATTATCTGCTGCCGAGGGCGGTAAGCTGGAAGCGCTTCTCTTGCTGCTCGTTCGCTCATGCCGCGCTGGACGCCGTCGAACAGCTGCGCCGCCGTTACGGGCCGTTCGCGGACCGTGTGCGGCGGATCCGCGTGCAGGCGTACAGTGATGCCGTGCGCCTCGGCGCACGCGTTCCCGACGATTCCGAACAGGCCCAGTTCTCTCTCAGCTGGCCGATTGCCGTCATGGCAATGGACGGCGAGGTTCACCCGCGCGCGATGTCGCCCGAGCGCGTACGGGACCCTCGGACCAGAGCGCTCGCGGGGCGCGTCGAGGTGCGGGAGTCTGCCGAGCTGACGGCACGGTATCTGATATCCGAAGCGGAACAACCGGGCGGCGAGGAAGCGGCGCTCGTCGAGGTTGAGCTGGACGACGGCACCATTCTCGGGCCCGTGAAGGGAATCAATGTGTTGTTTCCGGACGAGCTGCCGGAGCGGCATGCGGTCGAAGCGAAGTTTCGCTGGGCGGCGGCCGATGCGCTGCCGCCGGCTCGGATCGATGCGCTATGCCGGCTGGCCGAGGAGCTGCCGCGCCTGGGGAATCTGGGGGACTTCGCGCGGCTGCTCGTGCCGCCGCGCACGGACGGCCATCAGGACATCAATTCGCGCGACTAGCATGGGAGGGGTGATGGAGTCGTTGGAAAATACGCAGGACCTCATGCGTGAGGCCATCGTGTGCGACATGACGCTGCCGTGGATCAAAGGCTTCATCGACGAAGACACGACTTTGCAGCGCTTCCACCGCGCCGGTATCGATTTCGTGTCGCTCACGGTCAATGTCGCGGACAATCCGCTGGCGGCGACCATCCACCACATCGCCAAGGTCAAGGCGCAAATACTGGCACATCGCGGACAGATGGTGTTTGCCGCCACCGCGGAGGAAATCACCGCCGCCAAAGCCACGGGCCGGCTGGCGGTCGGCCTGCATTTCCAGAGCACCGAACCGCTGGAGCGTTCGGTCGAACTGGTACGCACGTTCTACGACCTGGGCGTGAGGCACATGCTTCTGGCTTACAACCAGAAAAATGCCGTCGGTGACGGCTGTGCGGAACGCACCGACAGCGGCTTGAGCCGCTATGGTATTCAAGTGATCGAGGAGATGAACCGCGTAGGCGTCCTGGTCGACGGCTCGCACACGGGCTACCGCACCACGATGGAGGCCATGGAAGTCTGCAAGGGACCGTTCATCTTCTCGCATTCCAATGCCTATGCGCTCGTTCCGCATTACCGGAACATCCGCGACGAGCAGATCCGCGCGTGCGCGCGCTCCGGCGGATTGATCGGAATCAACGGAGTGAACGAATTCCTGGGCGATCCCGCCGCATCCACCGAAGCGATATTCCGTCACGTGGACTATGTCAGCCATTTCGTGGGTCCCGGGCACGTGGGTATCGGCTTGGACTACGTGCAGAATCTGGAGGCGGTCTGGCAATGGGTGCAGAACGATCGCAGTCTTTGGCCGGACAACAACGGTGCCCCGCCGGAGTATCCCGCCCACGGCCAGCCGGAGCAGATCCGCGAACTCGCCGCGCTGATGCTTGCACGGGGGTACCCGCGGGAGGACGTGAGCAATATATTGGGCGGGAATTTCCTGCGCGTGATGCGGGCGGCGCGCGCGACGGCACGGGAATTGAGCAGCGCGGGTGCGAGATCAGTTGACGACTGAGTACGCCGGGGGCCCGCCCCCGCCATTGCACCGCAGCGGCGTACCGCCGGGAGCTTGGTTGATCGTCGGCTTGCTCACGGCGGCTGTCATCGTCGCCTACAGCGACCGGCTGGTCCTCAATCTGATGATCGACCCGATCCGCCGGGATCTGCGCATCAGCGACACTCAATTCAGCATACTGCAGGGGGTCTCCTTCGGGCTGATCAATGCGCTGGCGAACCCCGCGCTCGCCTGGCTCAGCGACCGTACCTCTCGGCGATGGATATTGATCTGCGCCATGGCGCTGTGGGGTGCGGCGACCATGGGCTGCGGGTTGGCATCGCAGTACGGACACATGATCGGTGCGCGCGCCCTGCTGGGTTTCGGCGAGGCAGCGCTGTTGCCGACCTCATTTGCCTTGATCTGCGAGCGCTTTCCGGCGGACCGGCGCACCGCGGCCCTCAGCGTACTGTTCACCGGCGTGGGGGTGAGCGCCGGGATCGGCGTTCTCACGGGCGGGGTACTGCTCAAATCGGCTGAATCGGGCGCGCTCAACTGGCTCGTCATCCAGAGCTCCTTGCCGCCCTGGCGCCTGGTGTTCGTACTGATGGGCATACCACCCTTGCTCATAGCGCTATGCCTGCTGTTTGCGCTGAAAACCGGCGCCTCCCCGAAACACGAGGCATCGACGCCGAACGCCGGCGCGGAGGGGACAGGACGCATGCAGTCGGCTCCGCTCCTATGGGGATATTTGGCGGCGGCTGCCTATCTGGTCGCGTTCTGGGCCGAGGAATCCTGGATTCCCGCGCTGCTCATCCGCCGGCACGGATTCGATGCGGCCGCCGCCGGCGGTGCATTCGGCCTCATCACCATCGTCAGCGGCGTGCTCTCGCCCATCCTCGGCCTGCGAATTTCGGACAGGCTGCGCCGCAGATACGCAGGCCGAGGCCCCTACATGACCTCAGCCGGCTCGCTGCTGATAGCGATCCCGGCGTCCCTGCTCCTGCCCGCCGCAAATACCACCGTCGTCATCTCGGCGGCGCTGGTCCTCGATACGGCCATATTGGTGTCCGCCTTCGCTTTCATCAGCTCGCTGCAGGATTTGCTGCCCGCCCGCCACAGAGCCCTGGGCCTGGCCATCGTCTATTTCGTCAGCGGCGCGATCGGCGCCAGCATCGGACCGACGCTGGTTGCATTGGCCACCGATAGACTCTACGGCGCGGCGACCGCGCTCGATCAGTCTCTCGTGATCGTACTGCTGCCTACGCTGGCCATCTCCATGCTCGCGTTCATTGCCGGCATCCGTTCGCAGCGCCGGCGCGGGCCGGCGCCGCGACGCGGTGGCGCAGTCGCCTGAACGGCCGCGCGCCCGCCGCAGAGGTTTGCGGCTAAACGCTGCGAATCATGCCGCCGTCGACTCTGACGACACCGCCGGTCATATAGGAAGCGCGCGGGCTGGCCAGAAAGGCGGCGACGGCGGCAAATTCGGCGGCCTCGCCGTAGCGGCCCGCGGGAATCGCCGCCCGCGATTCTTGCTCCACCCGCCCGAGCTCCATGCCCTCGCGCGCCGCGCGCGCCTGATCCAGTTCGGCCACCCGATCGGTGGCGATGCGCCCGGGGGCCATGCAATTGACCGTGATGCCCTCGCCCGCGACTTCGGCCGCGAGAGTCTTGGCCCACCCGACCACCGCGGCTCGAAGTGCGTTGGATACTCCCAGATTGGGAATGGGCTGAATGACTCCCGAGGACACCACTGCGAGAATCCTGCCGAAACGCCGTGCGCGCATGCCCGGCAGCGCCAGACGCGTCAAACGGACGGCGCTCAGGAACATGGCTTCGAATTGCTTGCTCCACACCGCATCCACCGTGGCGGCGGCCGATCCCGGCGGTGGACCGCCGCCATTGAGCACCAGGATGTCCACCTGCCCGAGGACGTCGCCCAGAGCCTCTATCGAGGACGCATCGGCCAGATCGCAGGTGCGCACCGTGATGCTGCCGCCTCCGGCCCGGCTTTCCGCGGCCAGTTCGTTCAAGCGTTCGCGGCTGCGTGCCACCGCGGTCACCAGCGCGCCCTCGGCCGCCAGCGCCGAGGCTATCGCGCGGCCAAGTCCGCGCGAGGCACCCGTGACCAGCGCGCGGCGGCTCCCCAGTTCAAGATTCATCGTTCACCCACCGTTGCGCAGCGCCGCCATGCCCGGGAGTGTAGCGCAGGAACCAAATCCCGTGCCGTGGGTCAATCCGTTGGGACGGCCGGCGGCCGTGACATGAGCGAAGTCTGCGCATGGATCAGTCGAAGCGCTGGGGACTTTCGCGGTACGTCGCACTATTCGTAGTGTCAGGCCTGCATTTGGCTTTTCTGGCGGCACTCATGATGGCGTCTCGAACCCGCCAGGTCGCCTGGCCGGCCAATGAACCCGTCGAGTTGGTGTACTTGGCGCCGGCCAATGTCCCCAGGGTTCGCGCCGAGAACTTTCATCCAAGACGCTTGCGCGGAAATGCGAGCCTGTCGGTGCAGCCGATCTTGCCCGGCTCGGCGGCATCTTCACTGTCGCCCTCCGCCGCCGCGTCGGAAGGCGATGGTTCGGGAGTCGACTGGAAGGCCGAGGCGCGACGTGCCGTACATAGCTTCGAGATTCGCAACCACCCGCCTCAGGGCAGCTACTCCGTGTCGGGCTCGCCGGTGGACGATGAGGGGAGGACCAGGACGCAGCACGATGCCGGCGACCGGTACAAGACCGCGAGCGGCGATTGGATCGTCTGGATCAATTCAATCTGCTATCAAATATCCGTCACCGGAGCCAGCGCGTACGCGCCCGGTGCGCTGCCTCCCCGGACCGTGTGCTCCGCAGAACCCGACCCACCGCACGGTGAGTCCGGCAAGCCGCGCAGCGAACCGGTTGACCAGTCCGCTTCGTCCCGGAAGCCGCATGGCCCACGCTGATCCCACTCGTGCGCGCCGTTGGCGGCGCCGCTTGCTGCACCGTACTTGGCGCCGACCGGCGCCCGCGGCTAGCCGATCAGCGATCGTAGCCGCTGGGTGCGGGTCCCGGCCGTGGTCTCGGCGGCGCGGCACAACAGCTTGTGCGCGTCGGCCGCCGGCAAGGCGCGGCTGAACAGAAATCCCTGCGCCTCGTGGCAGTCGTGCTCCTGCAGGAACAGCAGCTGCGGAAAGCTCTCGACCCCCTCGGCGGTGACGTTGATCCGCAAGGAACGGGACATGGCGATGATGGCGGCGGCGATGGCGCGATCATCGCTGCAATCGATGAGGCTGGTCATGAACGACCGGTCGATTTTCAGGCGATCGACGGCAAAATGACGCAGGCGGCCGAAGCTCGAATAGCCCGTCCCGAAGTCGTCGATCGCCAGCATCACGCCGAGCTCCTTCAGTTGCGCCAAGGCCTGCTCGGCCCAGGCTTCATCCTTCATCACCACGGATTCCGTGATTTCGAGTTCCAGCATGGCCGGATCGATGCCGGTATCCTTGATGATGGAGGCCACCAGCTGTGGAAATTCCTTGAGGACGAATTGCTGCCCGGAGACGTTGACGGCCATCCTCGCCACGGGCAGACCCTCATCCACCCAGGATTTGGCCTGCCGGCACGCGGTGCGCAGCACCCATTCGCCGATCCCCAAGATGAGCCCGGTCTCCTCCGCCACCGGAATGAATTCCGCCGGCGTCACCACGCCCAGTTCGTCGTTGGTCCAGCGCAGCAATGCCTCCATGCCCGAAATCCCGCCGGTGCGCACGTCGAATTGCGGCTGATAGTGCAGGCTGAACTCGTTGCGCGCCAGGGCGCCGCGCAGCTTCGCCTCCAGCGTGAAGCGATGCAGCGCCGCGTCGTTCATGGAGGCGTCGAAGAACGCCGACATGCCCGGCCCCTTGCGCTTGGCGAAATACATGGCAAGGTCCGCGTTGCGCAGCAAGGTATCGACTTCCACGCCGTCCGCGGGGAACAAGGAGACGCCTATGCTCGGTGTGACCACCAAGGTGTGCATCGCCAGGCGCATCGGTTCCTGCAATTCGGCGATGAGCCGGGCCGCCACCGATGCCGCATCCTCCGCGGAACGGATGTTCGGCAGAATGACGATGAACTCATCCCCGCCGAGGCGCGCGATATGGCTCGACCGGGCGGCGGGCAGCTCCTCCACCGTGTCGTCGGCGCGCAGCGAGTTGCGCAGGCGCGCCGCCACCTGGCACAGCAGCTCGTCGCCCACGGCATGGCCCAAGGTGTCGTTCACCCTCTTGAAGTTGTCCAGATCCAGATACAGCACCGCCAGCATGCGCTCGTGCTGCTTGGCCGACGCGAGAGCGCTGTTCAGCCGGTTGCGCGACTGCTCTCGATTCGGCAGGCCGGTCAGCGCGTCGAAATACGCCAGTTTCACGATGCGATGTTCCGAACGCCATTTGCTGGCCAGCGAAATCGTCATTTGACGGATTTCATGGGGGTGGAAGGGCTTCTGCAGATAGGAGAGCTTCTCCTCCGGGGGCACCATTCCGCCGATGTCGCGCGGATCGACGTCCGAATAGGCCGTGCACACCACGATCTCGATGGCGGGATCGAGCTCGCGTATGCGCGCCGCGGCCCATACCCCGTCCGGGCCCGGCGGCATGCGCATGTCCAGGAACGCCACCGCGAACGGATCATCCGCGGCCAGCGCCGCGCGCACGGCCGCGACGGCCGCCTCGGCCCCGTCGCAGAACACCGGCGCGAACTCGGTCTCCCCGGGCGCGGAATTCCTCGACGCCGCGTCCGCCGCCTGCTTGCTGAACAGACGGTCGCGCAAGTTATGAAACATCGCCGTCTCGCCGCTCGTGTCGGCCTGCAACAGGATTTGCCGATAGGCGTCGCGCACCTCGGCTTCA
>Ga0105240_10013955_pt1 | contig 10999 bp, 11 predicted proteins | sample KBSC54metaG_FD_80426 | JGI IMG/M metagenome (GOLD analysis project Ga0105240, IMG submission 80426) | Corn rhizosphere microbial communities from Kellogg Biological Station, Michigan, USA - KBS C5-4 metaG | ecosystem: Host-associated > Plants > Roots > Rhizosphere > Soil | place: Michigan, USA...
CCGACGACACCATCCCGGGCCTGAAGGCCGAGCTCGACGCGATCGCGGCGCGCCCGGTCGCGCAGGCCGAGAACGCTGCCAAGGCGCATTCGGTGACGATCATGGGCGACAAGGACATCCCGTACCAGTTGCTGCGCAAGGTGATGTACACCGCCGCGCGGGCCGACTTCACGGACGTCTCGTTCGCCGTGAACAGGAAGGACTGACGGCATGACCGCGATCTCCTTCCGCTCATCGACGCTCCCGTGGGCGCTGGCCCACGACGACGAGGAACGCTTCCGCAAGCTGTTCCTCGCGTTGATGGGCTTCGTCATCGTGTTCGGCATCGCGCTGCGCTTCATCACGCTGCCCCCGCCGGAGCCCACTGCGGCGGCGACGCTGCCCCCGATCGCCGCCAAGCTGCTGCTGGACACCCCCAAGCCGCCGCCCCCGCCACCGCCGCCGGCCAAGACCGAGAAGATCGAGCCGCCCAAGCCCGACCTCAAGGACAAGTCCGAGCCGGCGCCGCTGCCCACCAAGCCGGTCCCGCGCGAGCGGCCGGTCGTGGAGGCGCGCCAGCCGATCCCGGGCAAGCCGCCGGGCGAGGACCGCGAGGCCGCGCGCAACAAGGCCGCGGGCGTCGGCCTGCTGGCCGCGCTCAAGGACCAACCGCCCGAAGTGCACGGTGCCCCGCTGGCCGTGCAGTTGAACCAGAACATCGACAAGCGCGGCGCCGGCGTCGGCACGGGCGTCGGTGTGGGCGTGGGCGCCGGCAAGGAGCCGGGCCTGCCCGATCGCAACATGATCACGTCCAACGCCGCGGGCGGCTCGGGCGGCATCAACACCGCGGGCTTCAGCCGCGACTCCGGCGGCGGCGGCCTGGCCGGCCGCGCCACCACGCTCGTCGCGGGCGTGGCGGGCGGCGGCGGTGGCGGCGGGCCGGGCCTCGGCGGCGCCATCACCGGCTCGGGCGGCCGCGGCACGGGCGCGGGCGTCGGCAAGTCCGGCGGCACGATGTCCAAGAGCGGCAGCGGCAAGGCCTCGCGCTCGCTGGAGGAAGTGCGCCTGGTGCTGGAACGCGCCAAGGGCTCGCTGTACGCGATCTACAACCGCGCGCTGCGCGAGGACGCCTCGCTGCAGGGCAAGGTGGTCGTGGAGTTCACCATCGCGCCCAACGGCAGCATCACCTCGTGCCGGCTGGTCTCCAGCGAGCTGAAGAACCCGGATCTCGAGCAGAAGCTGCTCGCGCGGATCCGCACGCTGTCGTTCGCCGCGGAGGACGTGGAGACGCTCGTCACCACCTACCCGCTGGACTTCCTGCCGTCCTGACCCGCCGCGCCCCGCGCGCCGACGCCGGCCCTCGCGATCCGATCGCGGCGGCCGGCGTTTTTCATGGGCGCGCGGCGGCGCGACGCGTGCGCAGGCAACGCGGTTATCGCGTGTCCCGGGCGAGACGATCACCTCGGAATGCCTGAAAATCGGCTTCTGGCGGCAAAATGCGTGGGTCGCGGTGCTCGTCGAGCGCCCCAACGCGACAATGCCTTCCAGCCCATGACCTCCTCGGCCACCACCCCCTCCTCGCCCGCGGCGCTCACGCCCGCGCGCGCGGCCGCGGCCGTGCTGGCGCGGCATTGGGACGGCAAGCTTCCGGTCGATCCGCGCCGCATCGCTGCGGCGCTGGGCATCCGCGTGGTCCCGCGCGGCGGCTCGGGCGACCCCGACTACGCGTACAACGGCTATTTCGACAACACCGGCAAGCAGCCGGTCATCGAGTACAACCAGTCGGAAGCGGTGGTGCGCCAGCGCTTCACGATCGCCCACGAGCTCGGCCACTACGCGCTGGGCCACGCCAGCTCGCCGCGCGATACCCCGGCCAACTTCAGCACGCGGGTGGCCGACGGCAGCGAACGCCTCGCCAACCGGTTCGCCGCGGAGCTGTTGATCCCGGCCAAGGAATTGCGCATCCTGCTGCAGACCGGCAAGCTCAGGAACGTGGCCGAGTTCGCCGACGCGTTCTGGACCTCCCAGCTGGCCATCACCTATCGCATGCAAGGCCTCGGGCTGATCCCCTGACGGCCGACGCGAGCGACATCAGCGACGACCTGTCGCCGCCGGTCACGACCACGATCGCCAACGAACTCATCTCGGAACAGGTCACGCGGCGCTGGTTCCGCACCATCGCGCTGGTGGCGGCCCTGCTGACGCTCGTCGTCCTGCTGGGCACGATGGTCGCGATCGTCCACACGTTCGTGTCCGAATTCCGCGTGCTGGCGCTCGACACGCAGGTGCAGCTGGCAGCGGCACCGCGCGTGGCGATCGCGCCGTCCGCGGCGGCGGCCGTCGTGCCGGCGACGACGCACGTCTGGGTCTCCCTCGGCGCGTTCACCACCTCCATCGCCGCCCTGGTGACGGCGCTCGTCGTCGCCGCCACCGTGCTCGCCATCGCGCTGGTGCGCGCCAGCTTCACGCTCACGACGCGCGGCGACGACCCCGCGCTATCGACAGCCGACGCGGACGAGGACGCCCCGGTGACGCTGCCTGCGGCGGAATTCGTCAAGGCCTTCGGCGAATCGGTGCACACGGCCCTCAAGGGCCTGCAGGCGCCGGCACGGTAGGGCGGAGCGGCCGGGGCCGACCCGCCCTGCGTCGACGCCTGCACGCCCTCCGTCAGCTCAGCCGCGAGCCCTTGGGCAGGCGAGCGGCCAGCCAATCGTGGACGTCGGCCCGGATAGGGCGGCCGGCCAGCAGGAAGTCCTCGAAGCGGCTGGGCACGTACGGCAGGAACAGCAGCGGCATGCGCGCTTCCTCGGGCGTGCGCGCCGCCTTGCGGCCGTTGCACCCGGCGCAGGCGGTGACCAGGTTCATCTAGCTCCAGGCGCCACCGCGACTGGCCGGCACGATGTGCTCGCACTGCAGGTGGCGTTCCGTGAAGCGCTGGCCGCAGTACGCGCAGGTCATGCGGTCGCGCCGGAACAGCTTGCCGGCCGTCACGGCGGTCGTGCGCTCGAACAGGTTCACGCGCGCGGCGCCGCGCAGGGCGATGATGGGATGGACCTCGATCAGCGACTGCTGGCCGCCGGCGGCGTTCCAGCCGCCGCGCAGCGTGCGCAGCGGGCCATCGCCGTCGAACCAGGCCACCGCACCCGCCGCGTGGTGCGTGGCGGCCTGCTCGATCGAGATCCAGGCCTGGGGCGTGCCCTGGATGTCCAGTTGGAGGACATGTTGGTGCGTGGCTTGCATACGGGTGCCCTCCTTTCGCGGGCGACGCCTGGAAGCGGCGCTTCCTTCACTCAGTCCCGCGCATAGTGGGCGCGATCGCTGCCATCGAAAGCAGCCGGACTTCATGCAGCAGTTCCTGAAACGCCGCGACGCTCCGCACACGCACGGATCGTCGCGGCCGAGCTTCTCGCGCAGTTCCTTGTCACCGCGCACGACGCGGTGGCCGCGCTTCACGCCCGTCTCGGACGGGTAGCCGCTACGACGCTTGCTCGTTCGCTGCGTCGTAAAAGCTGTCGTGGTCTTCGAATTCGCGTTTCATGATCGTTCTCCTCGTGGTCGTTTTGATGACATGCGCTGAGGGGTGGCCGAACGGAATCGAACCGATGTCAGCGGACCCACAACCCGCGGCTCTCCCATTGAGCTACGGCCACCCCTCAGCGCACGAAGCACTTGGACTCGACGGTCGGATTGCTCGGCTACGCCTCGGCCTGACGGCCCGCGGCCGAGCCGCGTCCAGCGCGATGCGCTGAGCGAACCGACGCGGGCTTGCGCCACCTGAATTGCAGTCAGGCGCCTTCGGCCACTTGGCGACGTCGAGGAAAAGCAAAAGGTTCCGGTCACGGGTTCCGGAGCCGCCCAATCGTTGCGGCCGGTTTGCGTCGCGGAGCGTGAGCGCTCCGGCGACTTCGGGTTGTTGGCGTCGCGTGCCGGATTCGAACCGGCGTACCCGGAATGAAAGCCCGGGGTCCTGACCACTGGACGAACACGACTCGTTGGCTTCCACTTCGGCTGTGCCCCCACGCGAGCCCTCCCGTCGGAAGTGGCGTCTCGCTGCACGATGCGGGTTTCCCGCCGCGCACATCCCGCGTCGCGTACGCCAGGCGTCGATGCGACGTCGGAGTGCAGGGACACACCCGAAGTGGAAGAAAAAAGGAAAAGGCCCGGATCCTTCGCGGAGTCCGGGCCTCTGGGATTCAGAGAGCGGCAGGCGCGTCGATCAGACGCGGCGGCCTCCCGGACGGGAGCGATCCTCGGACTCGCGATGCTCGTACGACGGCGCGTCGGGCCCGCCGCACATCAGCAGCGGGACGGCGCACGCGAACGCACGCGAGCCGGCGAGGGCCTGGGCGTTGCGAAGGGCGGTCCGGCTGTTCACGATGCTGTCCTGGTTCGTTTCCGTTTCGAAGCGCCGGTGTCGAGCAAGGATGCCGGGCGTGCGCTTCGTGCAAAAGTTCGTCGCCTTTCCAAGCGACAGATCGCATTGTAAATAGTCTTTACGCTTTGCGCAAGCGGGTCGACGCATCGAGCGTTGCGCGCCGTCCACGGCCGCTCTCGCGGGCCATGCAGCCGGTCCCGCGAACGGCGCCACGCCTGCCCACAAGCAAATTCGATGAGCTCAAAGAAAAGTTTCTTGCTTGCGCGGCCGCGGGCGCATTTCCAGAATCCGGCCACGCCCGACGAACGCCGCGCGCTTGCACCGGGTCGCTCACAATCCCTTCGGCTCATCACCTGGACTTCGCCATGGCACCTGACGTCTCCCTCTGGCCGCTGATCGGCGTGGCCGTGATCATCGCGGGCTTCGTCCTGCGCTTCAATCCGATGATCGTCGTCATCGCCGCGGCGATCGCCACGGCGCTGATCGCGAAGTTCGGCTTCGCCGGCACGCTCGCCGCGGTCGGCACCGGCTTCCTCAAGACGCGCAACCTGACGCTGGCGATCATCCTGCCGCTGGCCACGATCGGCCTGCTCGAGCGCCACGGCCTGCGCCAGCACGCGCAGGCCTGGATCCAGCGTTTCCGGCACGCGACCGCCGGCCAGCTGCTGGTCGTCTACCTCGCGGTGCGCGAGCTGACGGCGGCGGTCGGCCTGACCAGCCTCGGCGGGCACGTGCAGATGGTGCGCCCGCTGATCGCGCCGATGACCGAGGGAGCCGCGGAGGCCCGGCATGGGCCCCTGCCGGACCGCATCCGCCACAGGCTGCGTGCCTTCGCGGCGGCGACGGACAACGTCGGCCTGTTCTTCGGCGAGGACATCTTCGTCGCGTTCGGTGCCATCGTGCTGATCACGACCTTCCTGCACGGGGCCGGCATCGAGGTCGATCCGCTGAAGGTCGCCTTCTGGGGCCTGCCGACCGCGGGCGTCGCGTTCGTGGTGCATGCGATCCGGCTGATCCGGCTCGACCGCATGCTGGATCGCGAGCTGCGCGACGCACCGGCCGGCGAGCCCGCGGGCGAGGCGTCTCTGCCCGCCAACGAAGGGAGCGCCGCATGATCTTCACGCTGCCGCACCTGTATGTCCTGGCCGGCCTCGTGCTGGCCTGCGTGGCCGCGATGACCGCGGCCGACCGCCGGCATCCGCGCCGCTTCGGCAGCGCGCTGTTCTGGGGCTTCTACGCGCTGGTCTTTCTTGCGGGCGACCTGCTGCCGCCGGCCTGGATCGGCGTCGGCGTCATTGCGATGGCCGTGATCGCGGGCCTGCACCGGGTCGCGGCGGGGACGGTCGAGCACCCGAGCGCGGCCGAGTACGTCGAGCGTGCACGTCGCCTCGGCAGCAAGCTGTTCCTGCCCGCGCTGGCAATTCCGGCCGTGGCGATGATCGGCATCCTGGCCACCACCAAGGGCCAGCTCGGCGGCGTGCAGCTGCTCGACGCCGGCAATCCGACGCTGGCCGCGATCGGCATGTCCAGCATCGTCGCGCTGGCGCTCGCGTGCTGGCTCACGCGCGAGACGCCCGCACAGGGCGTGCGCGAGGCGCGCCGCCTGGTCGACGCGATGGGCTGGGCGCTCGTGCTGCCGCAGATGCTCGCGATGCTGGGCCTGGTGTTCTCGGACGCCGGCGTCGGCAAGGCCGTCGCTTGGCTTGCCACGCACTACATCGCGATGGACGTGCGCTTCGTCGCGGTCGCGGTCTACGCGATCGGCATGGCGCTGTTCACCGTCATCATGGGCAACGGCTTCGCGGCGTTCCCCGTGATGACGGGCGGCGTCGGCGTGCCGGTGCTGGTGGGCGTGTTCCACATCAACCCGGCCGCCATGGCGGCGATCGGCATGTTCTCCGGCTACTGCGGCACGCTCATGACGCCGATGGCGGCCAACTTCAACATCGTGCCCGCGGCCTTGCTGGAGCTGCCCGACAAGAATGCCGTGATCCGCGCACAATGGCCGACGGCGATGGGCATCCTCGCCTTCAACATCCTGCTGCTGTACTTCCTGCTGCCGCGCCCATGACCGCCCGCCTGCCCCGCGTCCTGCTGACCGGCTTCGAGCCCTTCGGCGGGGAATCCGTCAACCCGTCGTGGGAAATCGCCCGCGCGCTCGACGGCTGGGAATGCGAGGGGCATGTCGTGCGCAGCGTGCAGCTGTCCTGCGTGTTCGGCGAGGCGCTGCGCGAGCTCGACGACGCGCTCGAGGCGCACACGCCGGCGCTGGTCGTGTGCCTGGGCCAGGCGGGCGGACGGCCGGAGATCTCGATCGAGCGCGTGGCCATCAACGTCGACGACGCGCGCATCCCCGACAACCGCGGCCGCCAGCCGGTCGACGATGCCATCGAGGCCGATGGCCCGCCCGCCTACTTCTCGACGCTGCCGATCAAGGCCCTCGCGCGCGACGTGCGCGCGGCCGGGATCGCGGCGTCGGTCTCCAACACCGCGGGCACCTTCGTCTGCAACCACGTCTTCTATGCGCTGATGCACCGCTTGGCCACGCGGCCGGTGCTGGGCCGCGCGCGCGGCGGCTTCGTGCACGTGCCCTACACCCCCGAGCAGGCGGCCGGGCGCGACGTGCCGTCCATGGCGCTGGCCACGCAGGTCGAGGGCGTGCGCGAGCTGCTGCGCAGCGCGCTGCGCACGGGCGACGACATCCGCGAGAGCGCCGGGCGCGAGCACTGATACCCGACCGGCTCGAGGTAAATAGTCTTTACGCAGCGTGCGGCGACAGCGACAATGCGGGGTTGCCCTTACGCCGACTCCCGCCTCGTGTCCGATCCCACCGTCTCCCGCCGCCGCAACGTCCTCGGCCTGTTCCAGGCCTGGGCCGAGAGCGCGGTGGCCAGCGGCGCCGCGCCCAAGGGCCTGGAGCAGGCCTTCGCCGCGCATCTGGAGATCTCGCCCAGCATGTGGAGCCAGGTCAAGTCCTCGCGCCCGATCGGCGACAAGCTTGCGCGCCAGATCGAGCAGCATTGCGGCAAGCCCGCCGGCTGGCTCGACGAGGAGCGCGAGTCCGCGGGCCTGACGCCCGGCGAGCAGCAGTTCCTCGCGTTGGCGCTGCAGGCCTGGCGCGCGACGAACGCCGACGGGCGCAAGGCGCTGAAGGCGCAGATGAAGCAGCTGGCGCAGGGCTGATCAGGCGCCCTGCGGCAGCATGCGCGCCAACGGGATGGGCCATCGCTGCAGCGACAGCCCGTCCGGCATCTGGCGCTCGATGCGCTCGAAATGCGCCGCGATGTCCGCGACCTCCGTCGGGCCCCCGTAGCTGCCGGGCACATGGCGCGCCGGGTCGAGCTCGACATGCGCCACCGTGGTGAACGGGTTGCCTTCGCGCAGCAGCGCGCGATGCTCGAGCCGCACCACGTGAACGCCCACGAGCTCCCCCTGAGGCGAACCGATCCAATGCGCGAAGACCTTGCCGGCCTCGAACGCCCGCCGCGTGGGGCGCCGCACCGAGCGCATGGGGACGATCATGTATTCGCAGCGGCCGCGCTTGTCGATGACCTTCTCGACGAGCGCGTACCACGTGCGCGAGCGGGTGACGAGCTGGAGGCAGTCGCCGACCACGAAGAGCTTGTCCCTGGCCGGCGCATGCGTGCGCCGCGGCCGCGGCCTGGCCTTGGGCGTGTCCGTCCGTTCGAGCAGGCGCGCCAGCACCGTCCGGCGACGCCGCGCCAACGCGTCGCCGATCTCGGCCCAGGCCGCCAGGCTCGCGCCGCCGTCGACCACCGCGCGCAGGCGGTCGCGCCACGCCTGGACGTCCTGGCCGATCTCCCAGAAGGCGTGGAGGCAGGCGGCGAGCAGGCCCTCCTCGTCGATCGGCTCCGCCGCGAACTCCTCGAGCGGCGCCAGGCGCTTGCGGATCTCGTCGACGGCGACGCCGGCGTCCCACGCGTCCATGATCCGGCGGTACGCGTCGTGCGCGAGGTCACTTTCCAGCAGGCCGGCACCGTCGATGGACATGGTCGAGATCCAGGTCGAAAGCCCCGACTCTAGCCGGCGTCGCGAGTAAAGTCGCTCGCCATGAACCAGCGATTCGTCGAGGCCTTCTACTGGGTCGCCACCCTCAAGAGCATGACGCGGGCAGCCGAGAAGCTGTTCATGACGCAGTCGGCGATCTCCAGCCGCGTGTCCGCGCTGGAAGAGGAATTGGGCACGCTGCTGATCGACCGGCGCGACCGCCAGCAGTTCGCGCTGACCAACGCCGGCATGCGCTTCCTCGACTACGCCGAACGCCTGATGGCCATCCACCGCCAGATGCGCGACGAACTCGGCACCGAGGAGGCCGGCGGCGTGCACCTGCTGCGCGTCGGGGCGATCGAATCGGTGCTGCACACCTGGCTCATCCCGCTGCTGCAACACCTGCGCAGCGTGCATCCGAAGCTGCAGCTGGAGCTGACGGTCGAGATCACGCCGGTGCTCGCCGAGGCCGTCAAGCGCGGCACGCTGGATCTCGTGTTCGCGGCGCAGTCGGTCTCGGCGCCCGACATCCGCACCCGCCCGCTGCCGACGATGGAGATGGTGTTCGTCGGCGCGAAGTCTCTGAAGCGCCGGACCCCGTACACGCTGGCCGAGATCGTCGCGCACGAGGTGATGACTTTCCAGCGCGGCTCGCAGCCGCACCTCGCGCTGCTGGAGCAGCTGCGCGGCGAGGGCCTGGAGCCGCCGCGGCTGCACGCCGTGTCGTCGATCCCGGCGATGGTCCACCTGATCGAGGCCGGCTTCGGCATCGCGACGCTGCCGCGCATCGCCGCCGAGACGCTGGTGCGTCGGCACGAGATCGCGATCCTGCCATGCGCGACCGCGCTGTCGCCGCTGCCGGTGCTGGCGAGCTATCGCCACGATCCGGGCTCGTCGGCGCTGACCTCCGTGATCCAGGACGCGCTGAAGTTCATCGATGCGTTCGGGAGCGCCTCCGGGAAGACGCGCGCGCCGACGCGGCCGGCTCAGAAGAGAAATCGATAGGCTCAGAGAAAACTTTTGCGCTTGCGCGGCGCCGCCGCGGTTTCCAGAATGCCTCCATGCCCACCCATCACGACGACCCCGCCGCGCTGCGCCTGGCATGTCGCAGCGGCGCCTTCGACCGCCCGACGGCCGGCCACGCGCCGGGGCGGGTGCAGGCCAACCTGACGATCGTCCCGCAGGCCGACGCGTTCGACTTCCTGCTGTTCTGCCAGCGCAACCCGCAGGCCTGCCCGATCGTCGAGGTGCTGGCGCCCGGCGCGCGCGAAGTGCTCGCCGCGCCCGGCTCCGACATCGCCACCGACCTGCCCGGCTACCGCGTCCATCGTGACGGCGAATGCGTGGAGGAGCGCGCCGACGTCGCCGCGCTGTGGCGGCCCGACCTCGTCAGCTTCCTGACCGGCTGCAGCTTCTCGTTCGAGTGGGCGCTCGAGCGCGCCGGCATTGCCCTGCGCCATGTGCGCCAGCAGCGCAACGTCGCGATGTTCCGCACCTCGCGCGCCTGCGTGCCGGCCGGCCGCTTCGCGGGCGAGCTGGTGGTCAGCATGCGTCCGGTGCGCAGCCGCGACGTCGCGCGGGTCGTCGAGATCTGCGCCCGCTTTCCGCAAGCCCACGGCGCCCCGGTGCACGTGGGCCATCCGCACGCGCTCGGCATCGCCGACATCGCGCGCCCCGACTACGGCGACGCCGTCGACATCCGGGGCGACGAGGTGCCCGTGTTCTGGGCCTGCGGCGTGACCACGCAATGGGTCGTGCAGCGCAGCGGCCTGCCGTTCTGCATCACGCATGCCCCTGGCAAGATGTTCGTCACCGACCTGATGGGATGACAAGAATGACCCACCAAGCCCCCACCACCTCCTCGCGCTGGCAGTTCTGGATCGACCGCGGCGGCACCTTCACCGACATCGTCGCGAAGAAGCCGGACGGCAGCCTCGTCACGCACAAGCTGCTGTCGGAGAACCCCGAGCAGTACCGCGACGCGGCCGTCGCGGGCATCCGCCACCTGCTGGGCCTGAAGCCCGGCGAGCCGGTGACGCCGGCGCTCGTCGAATGCGTGAAGATGGGCACCACCGTGGCCACCAACGCGCTGCTCGAGCGCAAGGGCGAGAAGACGCTGCTCGTGACCACGCGCGGCTTCCGCGACGCGCTGCGCATCGCCTACCAGGATCGCCCACGGCTGTTCGACCGCCACATCCAGCTGCCCGAGCTGCTGTACTCGCGCGTCATCGAGGCCGGCGAGCGCGTGAGCGCGCAGGGGCAGGTGCTGCAGGCGCTCGACGAGGCGGCGCTGCGGGCGCAGTTGCAGGACGCGTTCGACGCGGGCCTGCGCAGCGTGGCCATCGTGTTCCTGCACGGCTACCGCTTCACGCAGCACGAGGCAGCCGCCGCGCGCATCGCGCGCGAGGTCGGCTTCACGCAGGTCAGCGCCTCGCACGCCACCAGCCCGCTGATGAAGCTGGTGAGCCGCGGCGACACCACGGTCGTCGACGCCTACCTGTCGCCCATCCTGCGACGCTACGTCGAGCAGGTGGCCGGCGAGATGCCCGGCGTCAAGCTGTTCTTCATGCAGTCGTCCGGCGGCCTGGCCGACGCGCACGCGTTCCAGGGCAAGGACGCGATCCTGTCGGGCCCGGC
>Ga0105240_10013957_pt1 | contig 10998 bp, 11 predicted proteins | sample KBSC54metaG_FD_80426 | JGI IMG/M metagenome (GOLD analysis project Ga0105240, IMG submission 80426) | Corn rhizosphere microbial communities from Kellogg Biological Station, Michigan, USA - KBS C5-4 metaG | ecosystem: Host-associated > Plants > Roots > Rhizosphere > Soil | place: Michigan, USA...
CTTCAGCATCTTGTGGTCCTTCTCCTGCGGGATCCAGGCGTAGGCTGACGGCCACGGCGTCATCGCCCGGATGTGCGCGTCGATCTCCTTCTGCGGACGGTCCCACTTGATGTGCCCGTCCTCTTTCTTCAGCTTCTTCGTCATCGTCGCCAGCGCCTTGTCCTGCTTGATGTGCTGCGCCATCCCGCCCTCGATCTGCGTGATCGCCTTCAGCAGCGCATCCGCCGCCATCTTCGCCAGCCGGTCGTGCAGCGTCTCCGCCGTCTCGCGCCGACGCAACGTCACCGCCTCCTGCAGCAGGATGTCGCCCGTATCCAGCCCCTCGTCCATCCACATGATCGTCACGCCCGACTGCTTTTCCCCCGCCGCGATCGCCGCATGGATCGGCGACGCCCCGCGGTACTTCGGCAGCAACGACGTGTGGATGTTCAGGCAACCGTACTTCGGCAGATCGAGCACCTCCTTCGTCAGGATCTGCCCATAGGCCGCCACGACAATCAGGTCCGGCTTGAGATAACGCAACTGCGCCAGTGACGCCGACGCGCCGATCTTCTCCGGCTGGAAAATCTTCAGGTGCAGCTTGAACGCCGCTTCCTTGATCGGGCTCGCCGAAAGCTTCAGCTGCCGTCCCACCGGACGGTCCGGCTGCGTCACCACCGCCAGCACATGATGGGTCGGCGACTTCGTCAGCGCCTCCAGCGATGGAAGCCCGATTTCGCCCGTCCCGATGAAAATGATTCGCATGATGTAGTCCCAAAAAATACCCGCCTGCTTCCCGGCATCGACTTCACGCCCGGGCGTCCATAAAGTCAGAGGCTTGGACGATCTGCCTTATTCCATCCAAGCCTGAATCATGAAACCCGACTCCACCCGTGCCGCGCAAGCCAATAACGTCGTCCCCCTCCGAGGGCAGTCGCCTCACTCCCGAATGTAGCGGCGGTCTATGACCGCCGTGCCTTTCTTCGTGGTAGCCGTCGACCGCCGGGCGACGGTGCTTTCCCAGGTAGTCAGAAACCAAGCACCGCCCCATTTACTTTACCCCTGAAGGGGGCCGCACGAAGTGCCCGGATTTTTACCAGTGATGGCCCAAAAAAGCGGTTTTTCAGGAATCGGAGACGGAAGCCGTGCCTGCCTCGTTTCCGGTGTCAATACTAAGGACTGACCCCTTTATAGACCCCTTTATACTCTCTAAGGACTGACCCCTTTATACTCTACTCAACCGAAAAGATGCCTGTCCCCTTTTTCTAAGTGTCAATAGTGAGGACTGACCCTTTTCTAATGAGCGATTAGTGCTTTTACCTTGGCGATATTATCTTCTGTGGCAGGCAATAGCATGTGGATTCTTTGATGATCTATGATCATTATATATATTTCATTGAAGTTTGGAGCAGTTTCCTTGTTTTCAGGTACAACTAAAAAGGCGACTTTTGAACTGACTAATGCATTACCCTTAAGGATGTCTGAAGTAACGATTTGTGCTCTGTAACGGTTTCCACTCAAGGTAAAGGATGCACCTTCATTTAACTCGGTAAATGTGCCTATTACGATCTCAGTTGCCGAGGCAACCTCCTCTTTGAGTTTAAGCGAAGAACCCGTTAGAATCGGGGCGTCACTCGCATAAGCGGTAAGAAGGGTAAATGCTGTTATAATAGGAATAAAATAGTATGAGAGAGGTTTTGTCATAAATTAAGGTTCTGCTTCAATGTTCGCGTTGTCATCTAATAGTATATGAGTTGATCCAACAATGTAAGCTGCTCGACTCGATGTCATAATTGGGTCGTCAGGTCCATATGAGACAGAGTTTGTTACAACATTCAAATCGTTGATTGCATCGCCAGTATAAGCTTGTTTAAATTGAAGAACTTTGTATGTATTAATGATCAAGGACTGCCCATCCTTCCAATTTTGACCATCCCAGCTAAATTGCACCTTGTAAGTAAAAGAATAGATTTCGACGATAAAATCATCCTTATGGCATCGTTTATCTAATGCGAGAGGAGCCCCCCTACTCCCGGCGGGCAAACTAGGTCCTGGGGTATCAGCTGCATAAAATTCATGTTTGACGGTGCTTGGATCAACGTTGGAGTAGGTAACTAGCTCGGGCTCTCCGAGTGGAGCTTGAGATGGAGCAGTGCCACCGGAATCTCGATTAAAAACTGTCCAATCTCCATTGGATTGATTGCGTATAATATCCCATTCTCTTTCTCGATAATAGCGTAACCAACGGTATTGAATCCCAGGTACACTCGCTGGAGCTTGTGCCGCCACAATGAGGCCATAATAAATACCGCCGGGAAGAGGACGTAGCCCACTCCCATGGGCCCCAATTGCAATAGGGCCAAGTTTTGTAATAGTGCCAGTTTGCGTTACGAGATTATCATGTTCTGGGAATTCTGATTGGGGAATCCAAGCCGTGGGAATAGTTCCATCGAAATCGGCAGTCAAACCGTTGAGTAATTTTAATTGCAAGGGCAGGAGCATGATCCCGTGATTTGAAGTTGTGGTGGTGCCTCCGACCGTAGTTGTGAGTGACGCAGTACCGACAATGCAGCCGTATTTGTTAATGGCATGAGCGGAGATATTGCTCCAACCGGATTTGGAGTCGACGAGATCGTCAAGTCTCAGCGGCAAGCCAAAAGTCCCCGTGAGGCCCATCTCCCAGATTTTGGTAGAGGAGATGATTTGCGGAGTGGCGGTGGTGGTTGTTCCGGTAACCGTGGTGTGGGCATTAATGGCGACAGGAATATCCGTGGAAGGAGCACCGGATGGCCCCCCGTAGACCGGCGTAGGCGTGTAAGTGCCCGATAACGATTTCCACACCGCGAGGGTGCCGTCCAAGGTCGCGTTGCCCACGATCAGGTTATTGTCGTTCATGGCCACAAGAGTTCCAGTGAGGGTGTGCAGGCCCGTGTCGTCCTGTACGATACTACTCAATACGGGACTGGGCCATGGGGAATGTGACCCGTCCGTCCCGGTAACCGTTGTCGTGTAATAAGGGGCAAAATAACTTCCCGGGCTCCCGACCCATGTCGCGGTTTGCCACACGGCAGATGTGCCGAGGAACGCACCATTATTGTTGATCGCCCTCGGAGACAACACGGTCTGCGGTGCCCCGGCGGTCCAATCCGTATCGGCTGGCTGAAAATGAGTCACGGTCAAAATATCACCCAGGACTGTCAGGGTTCCTGTGGAACTTATCTTGATTCCGGCCCCTGCCCCAAACAAGTTCCCGGCCTCGCCGACAAAGATTTCTTCGCTGTCATAGCCAATGATCGTCCCGTCGTTGTTGATGCCCGCGCCGGTCTGACTGATGATTGCTCCTCCGGCCACTGGGTTTGCATCAATCGCCACCAGAGTCCCTGTCTGGGTCCAGGTAAAGGCCCGGGTGACGTCGAGTCCATATTGCGTTGTGTGACAGGTGCCCACCACCTTCCCGTTGTTGTTGAGCCCATGCACAACCAGGCTGGTATAGGTACCGGTGCTGTCGGTGATGGCAGTTGGGGTGCCTTGGTTCCAAAAGGTGGGTGAAGTTGAAGCATTTAAAATCACCTGACCATTGTCGTTGAGGTAGTCGGCGGTATTGTCCGCGCCGAGGTCGAGCACGGCGTAGCGCGGTGCAATGCCGGTGCCGGGTGACCGAGAGCCAGTCAAGTTTGCGTATGAAACCGTGTCGGCAGTTGAAGAGGGAATCAACAACAGCAATAAGAAAAAACTTGCCGCTTTAATCAGCCATTTTTGACGATGTCGGTGCATGAAATTGGCTCAATAGCTATTGGCAGCACCAATGCGAAAGTAATACGGCTGATGCACAGTCAATCCTGTAACAACGTAGGATGTTGTGGTCGGGTCACTGATGGTAGCGGTCGTGGTCCAAGTGACATTATCCGTGCTCTGTTGAATAATGATATACGTGGCATTGTCGGCATTGTTCTGCCAGGCAAGGTCGATTTCTCCTGCTGTGTCCCCGGCAGTTGCGGTGATGTTGCTCGGCGCCGCAGGAGGTCCCGTGTCCACCGGCGTTGTGGCCATGAAATTGGTCTGGCTGGTTCCGGCGCCTACGCTGATCATGCTGGTGAAGTTGGCCACGAGTGGTTCCTGAAAATAGACCTGAGCCAGTCCATTAGTACCCGTGGTGGCCTGGACCCAAGTTCCGACGGAAACGCCCGAATTGGTACTGCTAATCTGGCCCAGTCCCGTTGAGACCCAAAATGAAACGGCTGCATTGGTCATCAACAGGGAAGTGGGACTCTGTACTTTGACCACCAGCGCATTGGTCAGGAATTGTCCGGATATGCCGCTCTGGTTGTTGCCTGACATGATGGAGATTATCGGCACCATGTTCGTTCCGCCCTGGCTGTAGTAGTTGTTGGGGTCGTTGCCTTGCTGGTAATCCTGTTGCAGGGTCAGGCCGTTGCCCGCGGGGGCCTGGTTGGTGGCGATGCTGCCGAGATAGCCGAGATAGTGGAGCTCCCACCAGTCGGGGAGGTTATTAGTGTCGCTGTCGTTGGCGGTCAGGTCGAAATTGAAGGCTGATTCGACTTGGGCGACGTTCATGACGGCGTAGTCACTGGCGTTGGTCCCGGTTAGCCAGGAGGGAACCGCGTTGGTGTAACCTTCCATGACGAGGTTGGTCCAGATGAGGTTGCCGATGTACTTCAACTGGCCTTGATTGACCGCCTGATAATCAGCCGGGGCGGGGTTGGTGGAACTATACACATTGGTCGCGTAATAATTGCTCCAGCCCGCGACGAGGCTGTTGAGGGTCGAGCCAGCCCCACCGTTGGTGTTCATGTATTGCACGGCCTTTTGCGTGAATTGCTTGAGCTGACCTACATTCGCCACGGCATAGTCGTTGGCCGGATTGCCATTGAGCGGCCCGCCCGACGCCGTCCACCATCCGGGCTGCGCCTGCAAGGTGAGGGCGAGCGCCAAAAACATCACCGCCATGAGCCCCGCCTGCTGGACGGTGAACGACGAGTCTTCGCTCGACGAGCCCTTCCCCGGATGGCGCGGATGATTCATGGATAATTCCTTCGCAACAAAAAGAAATTGGTCTAGTGACCGAACATGGGAATGGTGGTGGTCGCGACACTGGCGGGAGTGGTCATGAATCCCCCACTGCCCGTTACGGTGCCCTGAAAGGTCGCGTTGCCATTTTTGTAAACGGTAAGCGCATTGGACTTGTGGGTGGCATCGGAACCGTTGCCGATTTCAAACAGCGGATCGGTGGAGACCCAATTGACAGCATTGCCTGCACCTACATTATATTGTCCGATGGCGACGACATCGACTGCCTGGGCGATCGTCGTGTACCCGACGGCCATGGAGTTGATCCCATTGGCAATGGTGGTATCCCCCAGCGCCACGGAGGATCCCCCATTGGCCGTCGTATAATGTCCGATCGCGATGGAATACCATCCTCCGGTATACGTATAACTGCCCAGGGCAGCCGAACCTCGCCCATTCGCCGTGGTATGGTCGCCGAGCGCAACCGCACCCTCGTTAACCGCGGTCGCGTACCCTCCTATCGCCACCGTACTTGTGCCGCTCGTGATGGAATTGGCACCCCCGGCCGTCGAGCCCAGGCCGGTGGCCGTCGTGCCATAGCCAAGAGCAGTCGTCGCAAAACCGTTGGCCGTCGTACTCGAGCCGATGGCCGTCGCACAGGTGGCACTGGCCAGGGCGCTGTTCCCCATCGCAAGTGCATAATCCCCGGTCGCGTTGTTCAACCAGCCCATGGCGGCGGCATGATTCCCACTTGCCGTCGTGTAACCTAAAGCGACGGCATGGTCCCCACTCGCCGTGGATTGACCCAGGGCCGTGGCCGCATAACCGCTCGCAGTCGACTGGTTACCCCCTGCAAACGCAAACGTTCCCGAGGCCGTGGATTGATAGCCCGTGGCCATGGCATACGATCCCGTGGCCGAGGTGTGGTAGCCCAGGGCCATGGCATCGATTCCGGTCGCGGACGCGGATGGGAAAAGCGCCAGGCTCGACGGCGTGCTGGAAATATATCTGGCGTCGGCCAGGCCTTCGGTCAATACGCTGGAGGTCCCGGTCAGGGTCTGGTTGGGCATTTGGTTGTTGGTGCCGCTGACCGTGAGCATGCCCGTCACGGCCAGCGAATTGGCAAAGGTGCTTGTTCCGAAGGGATTGAGGGTGACTTTGGCGGTCGGTGTCGAGTCGTAGAGCATCAGGATATTGGTGCCATCCAAGGTCATTTGCAGTTGTGGGGTGGCGCTGCCGTTTTGCCACCACTTCCAGAGGTTGGTGGTGTGTGTCGCCTGGAAGTTCAGCGTGGAAGGCGTGCCATCGGAATAGCTCATTTGCCAGCCGGGAAGGGAGGTGGTGCCGGTAACCGTGCCCATGCTGATAATCGTCCCGGTTACGTCGAGGGTGCCGGAGACCGTCAGGTCCTGCGCAGGGAGGACCGTTGGACACCAACCTAGCACGGTGATGACCCCGAAAGTGACGAATTGAGAGAGGCGTTTGTTCATCGATTTTTCCTTGCGTTAATTGGTCTTCGGTAAAGCTTGGGCCAGTTGCTGGAGCTGTTGGAAGCGCGCGGCATTTTGCTTCTGCCATTGCTCGTGTGCGTCGGTTCGCGTCGGTTCATCATCGGTGGCGTGCTGGTTTTGGAAGGCGATTTCGTCGCGCACGAGCTGGTCACGCGCGGTTAGAAAGGCGCGTAGCTCCGGTGAGGCATTGGGCGGGAATTGCAGGGGCGGAGGCAATGGCAATGAAGTCGGGCTCATCTGCTTGGAAACGCTCAGCGCCAATTGTTGGACTTCCTGGAACCGCGCGGCATTTTGCTGATGCCATTGCTGGAGGGCGGTTTCTTGCGTGGAGGGATCATCGTTCAGATGCTGGTTCCTGAAGGCAATTTCCTCGCGCGCGAGCTGGTCGCGCGCCGTCATAAAGGCCCGTATTTGCGGTGAGGCTTCGGGTGGGACTTGCAGGGGCGCAGGCATGGGGACCGCTATCTTTTCCTCCTGCTGGGCCATGGCTTGGGCCAATTGGGCCTGACGTTTCAAGAGATCGCCGTTTTGTTGCTGGAACAAAGCCACCTCTTCGGGAGTCATGGAGGACTTGCTTTCCAGTTGCGCGAGTTTCGCTGTCAGTGTGGCCCGGTTCTGCAGGAATTCAGCCATTTCCGGAGGGGCACTGGCAGGTACGCTGACAGAAGGTGTGTCCGCGCCCGGAGTTGCACCGGCCCTAACGGCTATCGGCGTAAATAGGACTGCGCCAAGAACGAGGCAGCTCACTGCTCCAATCCCTGTCCGACCCAACCTCTGGCGGAATGTTTCCAACATACTTATTGATTCGACTTAAAATTTGAGACACTTAAGACGGAATTATTTTTCCTGTCGAAGGAAAATGTGGAAAGGAAAGGGAGACAGGCATGTTTTCGGTTTCATTTTGGGTGGCGCTTGGTCCGGCGGAATCGATTACCGCCGTTTCCCCACCGGCATCGACTTCACACCCTTTCCGCCCTAAAGTGGCGACGCTTGGCCCGCTCGGACTGTGCCCTGCTCGCCTTCACGATGAAATCTGTCCCCTCCCTTTCCGGATACGCCCATAACGTTGTCCCCGCTTCTGCCGACTCGATTTCGCGCGCCGCCGCGCTCCTGCGCGAGGGCCATGTCGTCGGTCTGCCCACCGAGACCGTCTACGGCCTTGCCGCCGACGGCCTCAACCCCGCCGCGCTCGCCCGCATCTTCGAGGTGAAACAACGCCCCTTCTTCGATCCCCTCATCCTCCACTTCGCCGATGCCGAGGCCGCCTTCGCCGTCGCGGAGCGCGTGCCCGAGACCGCCCGCCTTCTCGCCGCCAAATTCTGGCCCGGCCCCCTCACCCTCGTTCTCCCGAAAAAAGCCATCGTCCCCGACCTCGCCACCAGCGGACTGCCCAACGCCGCGCTCCGCGTCCCCGCCCATCCCGTCGCCCAGGCTCTGCTCCGCGCCTTCGGCGGTCCCCTCGCCGCCCCGAGCGCGAACCGCTTCGGCCGCATCAGCCCCACCGATGCCCAGGCCGTCCATCTCGAGCTCGGCGATGCCGTCCCCCTCGTCCTCGACGGCGGCCCCTGCACCGTCGGCCTCGAATCCACCGTCCTCAATCTCTCCGGCGAACACCCGGTCCTCTTGCGCGCCGGTGGCGTCCCCCTCGAACAGTTGGAGGCCCTCATCGGCCCCGTCCAACGCGCCACCCCCGTCGATGAGCGCCCGCTCGGCCCCGGCCAACTCAAGCACCACTACGCCCCCCGCAAACCATTGAAGCTCGTACGCGATGCATCGGAAATCCCCTCACGCGCCGACGTCGGCTGGCTCGTTTTTGGCGAAAAACCAACACTTTTTCCCGGCAAAGTGATGCTTTTGTCCATATCCGGCGATCTGCGCGAAGCCGCTGTGAACCTCTTCCGCTCCCTCAGAGCTCTGGACGACGATATTGCAGTGACAACCCTTTACGCCACACCCTTGCCCCCCCACGGCCTCGGCCTGGCCATCAACGAGCGCCTCGAGCGCGCCGCCCACTAATCCACGCCGGGATCGCTGAGGATGGGACTGCCCGAGCGGGACGAAGCCCCACTCGGACGATGCTGGATCCGGCCCGGAGGCCCGATCTTGTTGTTCAGGGCCTTCCCCTCGCCAATCACCTCGTACCCATCCAGCACAAAGACCGGCAACTGCTCGTCAAGGTGGGGATCATAGGCCTTGTAGGTGGCGAAGTGCCCCCAGAACTTGTACTCCCAATTCGTGTCCCCATCCTGCTTGGTCAGCTTGCGGTGCGGCGCCACGGCCACGCCCAGCGTCTCCTGCACGGTGACCCAGGTGGCGGAATTCCACGAGCTGCCGCCATCGCTCTTCTTGATCCAGCCCCAACCCAAACCACCCTGCGGATCGGGGAGACGATGCGCCATATAATAGGTCGCGCCACCGGTGTTGCCTTCTTTGTAACCAACAGAAGGCGTCACGCTCTTCGGGTCGTTCGCGAGATGGTCCAGCGGCGAACCCTTCCTCAGCGGAGGAGCGACTGGTGGCGGCCCGCCATCCGGCGCCTTGTATTTACCGTCATCGACCGGATCATCCTCAGCGGAAAGCCGGGTGCAAGCCATCGTACCCATCGTCAGGACAAGAGCCGTGAGGAAGACAAAACAGGGCAACTTCATTGGACCCACTTTCCGTCGGAGTTGGACAGTTCAGGCAGACCGCCGTGGGCAAAATCGGTCTTGCCCTTCGCGCCGGTCATAGGGACATCGAAATGACTCTTCCACTCCCGGCTGTAGAGCTCGCCGGAGTGACATCCCCAGCTCTTGCAGGTCGCGTCCTTCGCGAAAATGCCGCTGTCGATCAGCCGCAGGTCCTTCACGTGCAGCCAGACAATCGACATCGTGTCGATGGCGTTGCTGTAGTCGAAAAGAAAACACGCCTTGTTGGAATGCCCGAAATAATCGAAGTCCACAATCTTGACCTTGCTCCGGTCGAAACCCTTGTTGAGATACGCAATCAGTTCTTCCTTGGTATCGAACCACTTGAGGACCACACCCAACTGCTTGGCCTTGGCCACCAGCTGCCCAACCAGATCGACGCCCATTTCCTTCCCGCGCGCCGCGTAAGCCGGGCGATAAATCATCCAGGTGACCTGTTCCCCGGGTGTGGCCTTGCTCTTGAGTTCGCGGCAGCGAATCACGCTCGCATCGACAAAGTTGAACCAGTAGACGTCATGCGAAACATCGCCCTTGCCGTGCTCCATGAACCGGAGCGCCGGGCCACCGGTCAGCACAATCGCCTCACTCGTCTGCGCGGAGGCACCGAGGGTACCCACGACAAGTGTGGTGATGAGAACGAGGAGAAGACGCATGGCGAACGATCCTTTTGCCAGACCCAATGCCTTTCAAAAAGAAAAAACTCGGGCGACTACGTCGCGTAACTTCTAACTCGCCTGAAGGACAGGGATTTGCGTGGCATCGCTCCAGAGGTCTTCGAGGGCATAGACCCCGCGCTTTTCGTCGTGGAAAATATGGACCATCACGTCACCGTAATCGATCACGACCCACTGGCTGGTCGGAAAGCCGTCCACCGCGAGCGCATGCCGGGCAGCCTCGTCCTTGATGGTCTTTTCGATGCCATTAACGATCGCCTTGATCTGGGGCTCGGATTGGGCCGAGCAGATCACCATATAATCGCACACGGAGGAAATCGACTGCAGATCGAGGATGATCGGATCCAACGCTTTTTTATCCTGAGCGGCCTGCACACAGCGGTGCGCGAGTTCGAGGCCGGTCAGCGAAGGGGTTTCGGGCATGAGTGGGTTCTAGGAAAGATAAAGGCCGTGACGTTGAATATAAGCCGCGACCGGGGCGGGGACGAGATGATCGATCGGCTGACGGGATTTCACGCGGTGACGAATTTCAGTAGCAGATATATCGATCCGGCGGGGCTGCGGCAAGCTTAGAACCATTTTCCCCTGCGCTTTCGAGACGGCTTTCCCGCGCGGCAGCAGGACGAATTGGACCATTTTTCGCAAATCGTCCGGGCGGTGCCATTTGTCGAAATCCCTCAATTGATCGGCGCCGATCATCCAGAAAAGTTCCGCGCGGGGAAAGGCCTCTCGGATTTCGAGGGCGGTGTCATAGGCGTACGAAGGCGCGGGACGGTCAAGTTCGCAGCGTGTGAGCCAGAAGCGAGGCTCGTTCTTCAGCGCCTGCTTCAACATGGCCAGACGCCGGGTGTCGCTGGCCAGCGGTTTGCGAGTCTTAAGAGGAGACTGCCCACAGGGGACGAAGAGAACGGCATCGAGCTTGAGTTGCTCCAAGACATCGCGGGCAAAAATGAGGTGTCCGTGGTGCACCGGATCGAATGTACCGCCGAAGATGCCGAGGCGCAGATGTCCGGCGCTGCGGGAGGCCTTCGCCTTTTTCTTCATGCGTTTACCACGTAGGTCCCGGCGACGAAGTCATGGAAAGCCCGCCGTTGCGGGTTGAAAAAGACGTAGAAGAAG